>Ga0126373_10004670_pt1 | contig 10521 bp, 8 predicted proteins | sample PanSoiMetPlot_11_FD_92545 | JGI IMG/M metagenome (GOLD analysis project Ga0126373, IMG submission 92545) | Tropical forest soil microbial communities from Panama - MetaG Plot_11 | ecosystem: Environmental > Terrestrial > Soil > Tropical forest > Bulk soil | place: Panama | collected 2016-02-17
CAGCTCGCGCGTGCCGGCGACGTTGACGCGCTCGAACTCGCCGCGGCGCCGCTGCCTGGCTCTGCCGCCCTGGTGTACCAGCGCCGCCAGATGCACGACCGCATCGATCTGAGCCAGCAGCGCCGGCCACTGCGCCGGGGAGTCGAGCTGTGCAACCGGGCACCATTCGACGCCGCGCGCGTCCGGATGATTGCGGCGATAGGTCCCGCGCACACCCATTCCCTGCGCCTGCAACGCGACAACCAGGCGCGAGCCGATAAACCCCGAGGCGCCGGTGACGAGCACTCTCAACTGGCTGACACCTTCTCTGCGAGGAACCCCAAGTCCTTGCGCTCAAACCGCGACGAACGGCAGATGCTTGATGCGCGCCCACTGCTCCGCCGCGGTAGTGTGCGACCAGCGGTTGCGCAGTGCATTCTCCCGATACGCTGCGGTCGGCGTCAGTGCGGGCAGGTCGCGCCCCGCGGGGACGAAGAATGCATTGCCGCCCGCCTGCGAGACCGCGACGAGCTTGAAACCATGGCGGGCGCACAGTCTGCTCAGTGCCGCAAGAGAGGCACCGTGATACCAGCCGCTCGGATCCTTGGCGTGGCGATCGAAGGCAGGATCATAAGGGACAGTGACCGCGTCCTGGAGGCTGGCGTTGTACTCGACACAGACGACGTGCGGCCGCCGCGGCAGCAGAGCCTCGAGGAACCAGTAGTCATTGCCGTCGACATCTATGGAAAGCACACCGAGCTCCTCATGGTGCGCGCTGACGAAGCCGAGGTTTTCCAGCGTGAGGAACCGGTGCTCGACATGGATCCGCCGGGGCAGGAGCGAGCGTGCCAGCTTCACGGTGCCGAGGTCGCCATCGACGAGGAGTCCGGCCCAGCCATCGAGGCTGACGCAGTTGTACTCGGTAGGATGAAATCCGAACTCGACGAAGGTCGTGGGACAGCTGACGGCGAGACGCTTGAGGATGGCAGCCTCGTCGGACTGTCCGCCGCGTCGGCGCAGCATCTTGAGACGGTTATAGAGATAGCGAGCCGGCGTCTTGCGCAGCAGCTGCAGCGCTGTGGAAACGCCCATCGTGACCTTATGCTCCTCGCCGCGTGCCGGTCTGTGAAGTGTAGCACTCGAGGTGCGCTACGCATGCCCTACTTGTAGCGCGTCCGGTCGTAGCGCTGGTTCAGATAGTCATTCCTGACCTTCAGGTCTTCCGACAACCACGGCTGCAAGCGCGTATTTTTCAATGCGCCGAAAGCGAACTGGTTGCCCTGCTTCGGCACGACGAGCTCCAGCACCCGGACGAGCCGCGCTATCACCCTGCCGGCAAGCCTGTAAACCGGACTGCGTGCCATTTCGAATCGCTGCAACGGCAGACGGTAGGCATAGCCGTAGAAGAATGTGTGTTGGTGAGTCGGTGCGAACGACTGGACCGTTTTCTCAAACTCGCGCTCGGTCCACCGATAGACGTAGTTTGGAATCGGCCCGTTGCGATAGCCGCCCAGGGTTCCGCCTGTCAGGAATGCGGGCTCCAGCTCGTGCTCGGGGGTCAAACCCATCTTGACCGCCAGCCTCATGAGAAGACTGTCGCGTGCCTCGATGCAGAGAATCCCTTTACGGGCGACGCGGAACATCTCGCACACACCCCGGGCCGGGATAGCCATATGGTGCAGACCCGCATGGACGACGACCCAGTCATATGAATGATCGTCGAGCTCGAGGAACTCGCCGTCCAGCCGCCGCCACTCGTAGGGAGCGTACTGGGTCTGTCCGGCGTGGTAATCCAGATTCGAGATCGTCACGTTCTTCAAGCCCGCGGACTGCATCATGTCGCGATCGTGCGAGCCTCCGGCGACGACCAGCACCGAGTCGTCAGGCGCCAGCACGCCCTGCTTCTCGAGAGACATCAGAATACGCTGATACAGATACATGACTGACCTACATCGGCTCGCGCGCCAGCGCGGTATAAGCCGCCAGCCCGCGGTCGCGACTCAGGTGGGCGGCGTAGTAGGCGCGACCGTTCTGCGACCAGCGGCGCAGCACCTCACCCGACTCGATGGCCCGACCGAGCAGCTGCACCACCGCTTCCGTCTGCCCGGGCAAGCAGCACGCGCCGCAGTCGGCGACCTCGATAGTCTGCGAGACATCACTCGGCGGGCCGACGTAGAGCGCGGGGATGCCGCGCGCCATGTAGCCGTAAAGCTTGCTCGGAACGATGACCCCCTCGAAACCCTCGCGCAAGGTTACGAGCGCCAGATCAGCGAGTCCCATGGTCTGCGGCAGTGCCATCGACGAGACGAAGTCCTCGAACCTCACCAGTCCCTCGAGGCCGAGTCTCCTTACCTGCTCGCGCACCTCGGCCAGGCGCGAGCCCGCGCCGATGAACACCACCGCCAGTGACGGGTACGCGACCGATGCACGCGCCACGCCGCCCAGGAAGGTCTCGAACTCGTGTCCGACCCCCATGTTGCCGGAATAGAGTACGACGAAGCGGCCCGTCAGTCCCCAACGCACCCGCAACGGATTCTCCGCGCCTCTCTCGCTGCGCAGATCTCCGGTCGCCCAGTTGGAAATCGTCGCGATGCGTCCGGGCCGCACGCCCTTGCGCAGCACGCGCTCACGCATGACCGGCCCCAGCACCACGACCCGGTGCGCCCGGCGGTAGGCCCAGGCGAACAGTCGCGCCAGCAGCCGCCCTGCGAGCGACCGCGGATGGCTCACGCCGGATGCGAACAGCACGTCGGGGTAGATGTCCTGGGCGATGATCACGAAGGGTTTGCGCCGCAGCGCCGCCACCAGCGCGACCACGGGGACGACGAGGGGCGGATTCGTCTGCGTCATGAACAGCGCCACGCGGGGGCGCAGCAGCAGCAGCGGCAATGCCCACAGGCAGAACCACAGCACCCGCAGCATGCGCAGGCGCCGCACGGGCCCGGGCAGCAGGCGGGGCACGCGCACGATCCTCACCCCGTGCGCGCGCGGGTCGGGCGCCGCAGCGCCGGGCGGCACCGGTGCGTACTGCTCGGTACCGCACAGGACGTCGACCGCCAGGCCGGCTGCCCTGAGTCCGATCGCGATGTCCCGCGGGATTTCCGCGCCGCCCCAGCCGTCGGGATAGAAATACTGTTCGACCAGCACCACTCTGGCCGGCGTGCGCTCTAGCACGGTCGGATCAGCGGCATCGGGACGGCGTCAGCCGCCGGCGCGGCGCGACTCGTAACCGCGCGCGTGCCCGGAGTGCCCGAGGAACCACTGGTAGGTCTGCCGCAGCCCCTCTTCCAGCGTGGTGCGTGGCTTCCATCCGAGCGCGCTCAGGCGTGAGGTGTCGAGCAGCTTCTGCGGCGTGCCGTCCGGCCGGGCCGCATCGAAGCGCTCCGGTCCGTCGTAACCGACCGTGCGCCGCACGAGCGAGGCGAGCTCGGCGATCGTGACGTCGCTGCCGACTCCGACGTTGATCAGACCGCCGACGCTCTCCTGCTCGGCCAGGAACACCGCGGCATCGGCCAAATCGTCGACGTACAGAAATTCCCGGCGCGGTCGGCCCGAGCCCCACAGCACCACCTCCGGCACCAGGCCAAGTTTCGCCTCGTGGTACTTGCGCATCAGCGCCGGCAGCACGTGCGCATTCTCGAGGTCGAAGTTGTCACGAGGCCCGTACAGGTTCGAAGGCATGAGGCTGATGGCGTTGAAGCCGTACTGGCGCGCAAACGCGCGGCAGGTCTGGATGCCGGCGATTTTGGCGACCGCGTACCACTCGTTGGTAGGCTCGAGCGGCCCGGTGAGGAGGTGCTCCTCGCGCATCGGCTGCGGTGCGAGCCGCGGATACACGCAACTGGAGCCGAGGAACACGAAACGTCGTGTGCCATGGCGTTGTGCGCTGTCGATCACATGCGTCTGGATCAGCAGGTTGTCGCGGATGAAATCACCGGCGTAGGTGTCGTTGGCATGGATGCCTCCAACACGCGCGGCGGCGAGGAATACCACCTGCGGACGTTGCTCGCGGAAAAACGCCTCCACCGCGGCCTGCTGGCTGAGATCCAGCTCCCCGTGTGTGCGCGTGACCAGGTTGCGGTAACCGCGCGTGGCCAGCCGGCGGCAGATCGCCGAGCCTGCGAGCCCGGTGTGGCCGGCCACATAGATGCGATCCGACTCATTCACGGGGGTTGGCAACCTTGTAGCCGTGGCTCGTGATCATCGCATCCCGCTTGGCGTGCTCGAGATCAGCGGCCACCATCTCGCGCACCAGCTCGGCAAAGCCGACGCGCGGCGCCCAGCCGAGCCTGGCGCGCGCCTTGCTGGCATCGCCGAGCAGTGTATCGACCTCGGTCGGGCGGAAGTAGCGCGGATCGATGCGTACCAGCACACGCCCGCTGTGCGCGTCGACGCCGCGCTCCTCGACCCCGCTGCCTTCCCAGCGGATCTGCTGACCGAGCTCGCGCGCCGCGGCCTCGACGAATTCGCGCACCGAATGCTGCACGCCACTCGCGATGACGAAGTCCTCGGGCTCGGGCTGCTGCAGCATCAGCCACTGCGCCAGCACATAGTCCCGCGCGTGCCCCCAGTCGCGGCGCGCCTCCAGGTTGCCGAGGTACAGACAGCTCTCGAGTCCCACGGCGATGCGCGTCAGCCCGCGCGTGATCTTGCGCGACACGAAGGTCTCGCCGCGCACCGGCGATTCGTGGTTGAAGAGGATGCCGTTGCAGGCGTACAGCCCGTAGGCTTCGCGGTAGTTGACCGTGATCCAGTAGGCGTACAGCTTGGCGACGCCGTAGGGCGAGCGCGGATAGAAAGGCGTCGCTTCGTTCTGCGGTGCGTGCGCCACCTTGCCGTAGAGCTCGGAGGTGGAGGCCTGATAGAAGCGCGTGCGGCGCTCCATGCCGAGCAGGCGGATCGCCTCGAGCAGGCGCAGCGTGCCGATGGCATCGGCGTTGGCGGTGTATTCGGGGGTCTCGAAGGACACCGCGACATGACTCTGCGCGGCGAGATTGTAGATCTCGTCCGGCTGCACCTGCTGCACGATGCGCACCAGGTTGGTGGCATCGGTGAGGTCACCGTGGTGCAGGATCATGCGCACATCGGACTCGTGCGAGTCACGATAGAGATGATCGATGCGCTCGGTATTGAAGAGTGAGGCCCGGCGTTTGATGCCGTGTACCTCGTAGCCTTTCTGCAGCAGCAACTCGGCGAGATAGGCGCCGTCCTGGCCGGTAATTCCAGTGATTAACGCCCGCTTTCCCAAGGGACCACCCGCAGAGTCGAAGGGTGCGTATCATACCGAAATGGCGCCGCCGGGCACGGCAGTCCCCCGTTGCGGCGCTGGCGCGCCTGGCGACTAACGCGCCAACTGCTCCATGGCGCGCATGCGCCCCATGGCGAACCACAGACCCGCCAGGCACAGGACCGCCGCCAGCAGTGTCGCGCACACGAACCGCAGCGCGATGCTGTCGTCCAGCCAGCTGACGAGCGAGTCGGCCCCCAGCATCAGGGCGATCACCGCGGCCGTGACGGCCACGAACTGGGCGCCGAGGCGCGAGGAATACCCCGCCACAACCAGTGCGCACCCCATCCACACCAGATAGAACAGCACCGTCACCGCCGCATAGACCATGACGGCCAGGCTCGCATCGTGGGTGAGCCGCAGGGCCAGGTACATCGCGATTAACAGCGTCGCGACGTAGACCGCTGTCAGGATCAGCGGCAGAAGCTGCCGACCACGGATGTCATATACGCGGTCGAGCCACGCGGTCAGCGTCTTCACCATGGACGGCAGCGCGAGTATCGCGGCAAAGTGGCCCGCCTGGCGCCAGGGATGCCCGAAGACCAGGTCGAACACCGGTTCGGCGAACAGCACCACCAGCACGAAGAACGGTCCGACGATGACCGGCCCGGCGAGCAACATGGTAGCCACCATGTGCGGCATGCGCGGGTCGTCCGGACGCCGCGCAGCGCGCGAGTAGAAGATCTGGCTCGCTGCGGCCATGAGCGTCACCACCGGCAGGAAGATCACGCGCTGCGCGAGCGCGTACTGACCCACGACCCTGGCGGCGGTGAATCCCGCCAGCAGCAGCACGGCGATGCGCACGGACATCTGGCCGAGGAACGCGTACGGGCCGGTATAGAGCGGGAAGCGCATATAGCTGCGCGCGGCCTGCAGCATTCCCTGCCGCGAATGGAATTGCCGCAACAAAGGAACTATGTCGCGGAACAGCGGCAGGTACATCAGCACCAGTGCCGTGTAGCCCGCGAGGGTGCCGAACACCAGCGCGAGCGCGCTGGCGCCGAGCAGCGGAATCAGTCCGATCTGCGCGGCTACCGTCACCAGCGCCTGCGCAACGATGGCACGCGACTGCAGCTGGTAGCGATGCAGGCGCAGGCTCCAGCTCTGCCCAACCAGCTGAAAAGTGACGAGCCCTATGCCCAGCGGGACCATCGCGAGCAACAACGGCACGACGGTATGCACCCCTGGGTTGGCACCGGCGTGCAGGACCACGAGGAGCGTCACGACCGATAACACTGCCCCGGCCGCGCCGATCAGCAGGCACAACGCCGTCAGGTGGGTGGCTCGTTCATCATCGTCCGGAAGTACAATCGCGATGTCGTAGCGCAGGCACACGGTGGGCGTCAGCACGCCGAGTACCGCCAGGGCGAACGCAAAGGCGCCGATGGCCGAGGGAACGTAGAGCCGCGCGATGAGGGGACTCGCGAGCGCCGGGATCACCTGCGCGAGCGTGGCGCCGCCGAGAAGCGTGAGGCCGTGCTTGACCGACGGCGGTAGCTGGTAGTGGTGGCTCATGGAACTCGTGCCGCCACGCCGGGTCGATCAAAGGGAATTAGCACTGTTTGCGAATAATCACAATTCTGTCAAATGCAGCCCGGGCCGGGAGCCGGCGATGCTGCCGCCATGGAGGCAGGGAAAAACCGTAATTATGTGGAGATTCCACGTGTTGCGCAAACGGACGCCGGCTGTAACAATTCGTAACGTTTTCCCGTGGAGTGCCCGACCCTCGCGGCACTCACCGCCGCAGGACGCGAACTAAGATCGAGAACTGACGTGTCCGACGGCTATTCCATCGCAGCAGGCACAGTCGACATCACGCCCGACAAGCCGATACCCCTGGCGGGGTATGCGGCCGTGCGCAAGAAGACCTTTGAGCACATCGCGGATCGGCTCGAGGCCAACGTCGCCCTGTTGAGGCACGGGGACGTTACGATCGCCTTCGTTGCGCTGGATCTCATGTATGTCGGTGCTTACCTGCGTGATGCGATAGTCGCGGCACTGGCCGGGCGGATTCCAGCCGAAGCCATATTCGCCACCGCCTGTCATACGCATTCCGGGCCCCCGACCGAAGATTCGCTGCCGATTCTGGGCGCGGTGTCCCTCGAGTACCGGGACCTCGTGGCACACCGCGTCGGCAAGTTGGCCTCGCGGCTGTTCACCGGACCCTTCGTGCCGGTCACCCTCGAATACCTCGAGGGTAACGCCGCGCATTCGGTCAATCGCCGTAAGAAGGTCTTCGGCGTGAGCCGCCGCTATCCGTTCATCGGGTCTCAGGTGCGCCTCGAGCCCAACATCGAAGGTCGGCGCGACGAATCCGTTCGTCTGCTGCGCATGCGCGACGCCGCCGGCAAGGACCAGCTCATCTGCTGGTGCTACGCCTGCCACCCGATCGGGTATCCGAGGCTCAATGACCTCTCTGCCGAGTATCCTGGAGCGGTCCGCGGTCTGCTGCGGGCACAGCTGGGCAACATCCCCGTGATCTTCTGGCAGGGTTTTTCCGGAAACATCGGCCCGCGACAGATCGTGAGCTCGCGAGACCCGGCACACACCAAGTACAGCCTGAAGGCCGTCTCGCTCGGTGACTGGCAGGAGTGGACGCGCAGCCTCGGACAGGCTGTGGCCGCGACCGCGGGCACCAGATCAGGCCACACAATAGCGGGCCCGATCGAATGTACCTCGCGGGTGCTGGCGCTGCAGGAGCTGGGCCTCGAGTCTGCCAAACGGCTGCAACTCGACCAGATCAGGCTGGGTACGGATCTCGTGATCTGCGGACTCAATGCCGAAGTCGCGGTCGAGTACGTCGAGGTCCTGCGCGAGCTGCACGCGCCTGCACATGTCTTTCCCGTCGGTTGCGTAGGCGATGTCTTCGGCTATCTGCCGGTGGATGCGATGGTTCGCGAAGGCGGCTACGAGGCCAGCGGGTTCATAGAGCGCTTCGGGCTGCGCGGCAGCTTTGTGCGGAATGTCGAGCACCTTGTCACCGAGCGCCTGCTTCGCGGCGGCGCCGCACCGGCAGCCCTGGCGCAGAACCGTATGCCGCGTGAGAGTGGCGCCGACGGCATGGAACGCGCCCCGCTACCTCGCTCTGCGGACGTGTAAGATCCCAAGCGGCTGCGCATTGAAACCGCATCTGCTCCGGCGCGAATTGCCGGCGCGCAGCGGCGAGCGCGTGTGCGCCCGCGGCTGAACCGATCCTGCCACTAACGATGAACGTCAATCCGGCCACGCCGAGCGGCGAGGGTTTGCCTCACGGCGCCCGCATGGCTGACCTGGTCGAGGAATTCTGGGACCTCGATGCGGTCGAGGGGATATTTCGCCGCGGCGTGCGGGTATCACCCGATGATTTCCGCGATGCGTTTCACCAGCGCTTGCAGCGGCGCGGGCGGCTGCTCCTGACCGGTAGCGCCCGGCAGGCCTTACTCATCGTGCTTAGCAGCCTGGCGGCTGGTTCGCCCAGGCGCAGGGTGCTCCTTTCCAGTTTCAACTGCCGGGTGGTGAAGGAAGCCGCGGACAAGGCCGGGCTCGCGATCGATACGTTCGACTTCGCAGCGTCGAACGGACGCATCGACTGGGGCGCCGTCGGTGAGCGCCTGACTGCGGAGCACCTTGCCATCGTGGTCCCGCATTTCTTTGGGATCCCGGCCGACTTCAACCCGCTGGTGCCGCTGGCCCGCCGCAAGGGCGTGATGATCGTGGAGGACTGTGCCCATGCCCTCGGTGCCTCCATTGGCGGCATTCCTGCAGGTCTGCTGGGCGACGCTGCGGTATTCAGCTTCAACTACGACAAACCCATCTCGCTGGCCGGCGGTGGCGGGTTGCTGCTCAATCATGCCTCGATCGACATCGACGGCGCTGCGGTGGAAGTGCCGCTCGCGCCACGCGCGGAGCTGCATCAGTTCCGGCAGATGGCAGCGATGCTCCGCTATAACCGCACGCCGCGCGAGCGCCGGCCGCTCGTCGCGCGCATCGGCGGCAAGCTGCGCGTGCCCCCGTACGCAGTGCCACGAGCTGCGACTGGATTCGGAGCGCTGCGCGCGGCGGTGGGTGTCTGGCAGCTCGAGCGCTTCGATGAGATCAAGGCACTCAGAAACGAGCACGCGCGTATCCTCAAAGATTCGCTGGGACATCTGTGCTGGCACGTCGCGCAGTCCGTTGAACCGGCACACCTGAAATTGAGGGTCATCCTGTCGCCCGGAGACCGCGAGTACGTCACGCAGCGGTGCCGGGAGCGGCGCATCACGCTTGCGAACTCGAACTGGCCGCACCTGATCGAGCCCGAGGCCGCCCCCGATGCCCGCATCAACGCGTATCGCGCCGCAACCTTTGGTCTGGAGGTCCCGGTGCATCAGAATCTTTCGCGCGCGCAGCTGAGCGCTATCTCAGGTGCGTTCGCGAACGCGAAACGGCCGGACTGGTAGGGGCCCTCAAAGGCGCACGGCCGGGCGGCCAATCAAGGCCGCTGCGGCATTGTAGAGCGCGATCGCGACCGCACCGCGGCGACTGGTGCGGTAGACGTGTGAGATCGGCACGGATTGCGGATTGAAGCCGCGAAAGAAACGTGAAACACCCTCGACCATCGATCCCTCGAAGTCAAAGAGCCTGGACACTCGCGCCGCGAATTGAACGGCGTCCCAGACCAGGAGACTCGCCGCACCACTGGTACGGTGGCGCACATCCGAGCCGCCGATCAGATAGTGAGCCGAGCGGTGGTCGAAAACGATGAGGTTGGCAGCATGCGCGTTGCCCCTGTCATCCACGGCGAACGCGATGCGTGCGTGACCCTTGCTGAGCGCGCCTTCGACAACTCTGCGTAAAAAGGCCCGTTCGCGCGGGGGCTTCATTCCCTGCTGGGTAAAGCTCAGTTCATGCAGCTCGCACAGTCGCTCGCTGTCCTGCGAAACCACGACCTCGACGCGTTTTTGCGCCTTGCGTATCTCCGCGCGGGTTTCTGCCAGAAAACTCGACCATAAGTGGTCGGGGCTGGAGAGATCCCGGAACCAGTTGGTATAGCTCGTGGATTGGGAATATCCGGCCCAGTAGAAGGGCAACCAATCCGGTATCTCAGGCCACAGGTTCTGGGAAAACAGGTCGAAGCGCGGGAGCCGTGACAGCAATTCCACCGTCAGCCGGCGACGCTCGGAGAATCGGTTGGAGTCCTTGGCGTTCGATGGCCGAAACCACGGACCGGCATAGGGTGTGAGGCGCGGCTGCGTGAGAACCGTGGCGCCGTAGCGCCGCAGCGTGCGATACGGCAG
>Ga0126373_10004671_pt1 | contig 10518 bp, 8 predicted proteins | sample PanSoiMetPlot_11_FD_92545 | JGI IMG/M metagenome (GOLD analysis project Ga0126373, IMG submission 92545) | Tropical forest soil microbial communities from Panama - MetaG Plot_11 | ecosystem: Environmental > Terrestrial > Soil > Tropical forest > Bulk soil | place: Panama | collected 2016-02-17
ACCGTGAACATCGTTCGCCGGCGCGAGGCGGCGGCGGAACTGGAACGTCTGGGCGCTGATGCCGTCGTAGTCTCCGCCGACGGCCCGATCGCCGAGCAGGTCCGCAAAGCCGTCGGGCCGGAGGGCGTTAAATACGCGATCGATCCGGTGGCCGGAGAAATCGGCACACAGATGTACCAGGCGCTCGGCGACGAGGGCAGGATGCTGGTTTACGGGTCGCTCACCGGCGATCCGATACAGGTCGGAGCCGACCCGCGCTACATTCTGGCTGGTCGACGAGTCCTCGAGGTGTTCTGGCTGGGTTACTGGTTCGGAAGGCTCCACGAGACAGCGCAACAGGACCTGGTCCGTGAAATCGTCAGTCTCATGCGCGACGGCGTGCTGCTGACCACTGTCGGGCGACGGTTCTCCCTCGATGACATTAGCTCGGCCGTCACTGAGGCAGAATCGATGGGCCGGCAGGGGAAGGCGCTCCTGGTGCCCGGAACGTGACGATATCTTCGGACCGCGCGAGATGAGTACTGCTGCGTAGCACCTGCAGCGGACCGACGTGCCAGGTTCAGCCGCCTGGGCGCCCCGATCTGCCAACGTGCCTCACTGCCACCTTCACCAGTCACCTCGTAGACGCCGGCAGCGGAAACCTGCACGCCGTCGTGGGGCAGAGGGTGGTGTCACCGACGCGTTCCATCGGATTCAAGTGAGCGGGGATTCCGGTATCCGGTGGCGGGGCTGGGCGTTTTTATTCACTCGCAGCAGATGAACAGCGGAAGCATGTATCTGCACGCCCTGAAGATGCATCCGTAAGGGTGTTGATGCCCGCGCCTCCTTGGCTGCGGTCCGGCTATCAGGAGCACGCGTGCCATCGGGAAGGAAGCCAGCCATGCCATACGCATCCAACAACAACGCTGTCTTAATCGACGACTGCAGCAACCTGCAGAACCTCTCGGTCCTCCTTGAGGTCGTCGAGGATATTGCTACAACCAACGGGGGCGGCTGGAGCCTGCAGCTCAACTGCTATCCCCCGGCAGGCGAGTACTGCCAGACGAGCCAGGTTAACTGGTTTCAGTACATAGTCATCGTTCAGGGCGGGAATCTCGAGTATTACATTCAGTACTGGGCCAATGGGGTGGGGAATTGGCCGCCGAACTATACGCCGCAGCCTGGGACGTCGCCATGGCTGCCCTGCTGGGCCCACGACTACGGCATCGCGCCCGTGTTCGCCAGCATCACTGGCGACACTCTGCCACGCCAGTCTCAGCTCCAGGTCGCTCTGGGAACCGATGCGTCCGGCGGCGTGAACAGCGTTACGTTCACCTACACCGACCCAGGCGGCAACATCCAATCCGCCGTCTTCAACCCGCCCGCTGTGCATCCGATCGTCGCCTGCGAATTGAATCTTGTCGGCCCTCCCGGAGGCACTGCCAACTTCACGCAAGGGCTCACGAATTCACGCGGCATCATCTACTACAGCGTGTCTTCGGGGCAGCTCTCCGTGCAGAATGGCGGCCCTGGCTCGGCCTGTGGCGAGCAGGGCTGGTTCACCGCCGAGACCTCGAACATGTCCTACTCCGACATCGCAGACGCGCCCGGCAGCACTGTCACGCAGATACTCCAGCAGCCGGTGTCGTGCGCGATCAATAACCTTTTTGCGGACAATCAGTCGCACCTAGGAGAGATGCGGCAAGTCCGGGACGGCCAGGTTGCGCGACATCCAGCTGGGAAGTGGCTCATCGAGGTTCTCGACCGGCATTCTGCCGATCTTGCTTTGCTTCTCGAATCGGGCGAAGGTGAACTGTCGCGGACCGCGCGACAACTTCTCGCGAAAGCTGCGCATACAGCTCGCGAAGGGCGCGCCTTCGACGACGTCACGGTTGACGAGGCCCTGAAAGTCCTAAGGCGGGCGTCCTGCAACTTGCCCGCGTCTATGGAGGGACTCGGTCCAGCCGGTGCGACGGTGCTCCAGTCGCTTCGCGGGCGCACCCTTGAGGATGGGCTGGCCGCAGCCAGCAAGACAATCATGCCGCGCTACCTTGCGCCAAGGAGGTAAGGGGTCGCGGCCCAGTCATCCACTGAGTCGTATCGGCGAACTGCGACAGTCAGGCGCATCCTGCCTGCGTGATATCCGTGCCGGGGTCTGCCGGCGCGAGCGTCGCTGGCCAACTAGCCCGGCCAACAGGTTGGACGCGAGCGTAGCGAGTGGCCAAGTTCGCGTGTTACCTCCCGTGTATCAGTCCGGGCGCTCGCTACTCCGGGTCAGTGTTGGTGAGCCAGTTCTGCAGTTGACGACAGCTGCCGACATGAGGTACAGGAAGGGCGACAGCCATAACCGGGAGAACCAGGCCATGCGCGACGATCCGACGGTGGTGTCCCTAGTCGTAAGGGCGGCCAACGGTGACCAGGCGGCCTGGGACGAGATCGTCGAGCGGTATGCCCCGCTAGTGTGGGCGATCTGCCTCCGACACGAGCTTGACCGCCAGAGTATCGACGACATTGGCCAAAGCGTCTGGCTGCTCCTGGTCGAGAACATCAGCCGGCTGCGCGAGCCGGCCGCGTTGCCAGGCTGGCTTGCGACAACGACGCGCCGCGAATGCCTGCGGGCAATGCGGGCGCGGGGTCGGCACGGCAAGGAAATTTCGACCCCTGCCGATGAGCAGCTGCCGGACGCGTCGGCCGAAGTCGAGCGGGAGGTCGTCGAGGCTGAACTACATGCAGCGCTCCGCGCCGCGTTCGCCGAGCTGCCAGCAGGCTGCCGCGAGCTGTTGTCGATGCTCATCAACGACCCGCCAGTGGGCTACGCGCGAATCAGCGCCACGTTAGGCATACCGATGGGCAGCATCGGGCCTACCAGAGCCCGCTGCCTGGCCAGGCTGCGCCGGTCCTCGCACCTCGCAGCGGTACTGGCTGGCCAGGATGACAGCGCTGAAGTCAGCGAGGCCGGGAGGTGACGGGCGTGTCAGCAGACTGGGACGACGACGAACTGGTCACGGCGCTAGGGCAGGCGGTCCGATCGCGGAATGCTGTGCCGGCGGACTTCATTGACGCCGCAAAGGTTGCCTTCGCCTGGCGCAACATAGACGCCGAGCTCGCCGAGCTGACTTACGACTCGTTGGCGAGCCTTGAGGATGCATTGAGCATGCGGGCCGAGTCTGCGTCGATCCGAGCGCTTACCTTCACTTCCGCCCGCCTGACGATCGAGCTGGAGGTCGCCGGGGACTCGTTGATCGGCCAGATCGTCCCGGGGCAGCGAGCCGCGATCACGGTTGAGTCGAAGGTGGGCGCTCGAGTGCGGCTGGAGGCGGATGACATCGGTCGGTTCTCCATGCAGCCGGTGCCGCTGGGGCTGTTCCGGCTGCACTTCCGCACGGCCACGGGCATCGAAACACTTACCGGCTGGATTACGTTAGAGCGCTAATGACAGGTGGCTTCCGCTAGATCACCGGGAGCTGCCGATCTCGGCTTCAGCTCGATCGCCAGCTCCAGTTGATCACTGGACGCGGCCCGATCAGTAGGTGCCGTATGCAAGGAGCGAAACAGCTACGCCGCGCCGCACGGGGTCGCCTGAGCTTTCCACTCGGACGTGGCACAGCGACTCCGCGAGGCTCCGGCCAGCGTGGAGATGCCGGTGCAGGGCGACCATCACGGGAACGGCCGCGTGATCATTGAGCGGTACGACGCTAGCAATGACGCCTGCCGTGCCAAGGGGGAGCAGGCTGGCTACAAGCCCGAGCAATTCATCAGCACCGGTTGGCGCGAGGAGCCCAGAGTCGCAGCTCGACAGCACCAGCCAGTGCGGGGCCTGGCGCAACTGCTCGAAGTCGTACACGGTGAGCGGGCCGTCGTGCATTCGTAGCGATGAAAACAGCGGGCTGTCCGCACGAAAAGTTCCATGCGCGGCCACGTGGCCAAGCCAGGCGCCATCTAGTTCCGAGAGCAGGCGCCCAGCGGTGGCCGCCGCCCCTGAAAGAACTGTCGCGTCCGCATGCAGCCTGGCTACCAGCGGCACCTCCGCGCCTTCTGTCTCAAGGCCCGGACCCCTGGCAAGCACGACGTGCCGCCTGCTCGGCGGTCCCAGGGCACGGGCTCGCAGCCAGGCGGTCGCCGAAGGGGCGACGCTGAACACCCGGTTGCCGAGCATCGGCAGCAAGGCCCATGGGATCCCGTGCAGTCTGCCGGGCGGGACGATGACCACCGGATCGTCGCTAAGGGCGTCTGCAGCGGGCCCGATGGCGGCGCGCTCCAGTTCCGGGCCGACCCTGTCGAGAATGGCGCACGCGCCGTCTAGGTCAGCTGGGGAGCGGTGCCTGCCTAGGCGCCGCAGCGCGAACCGAGCAAAGTCCGCGGCCCGGCTGACGTCGGCGGTGGGGCCGGCCGCGAATTGGCGCACCCGTCCAGCCGTAGCTAGAAGAACCTGCAGGCTCCCATCGACGTCGACGATCTCGACGAGTTGCGCGGTGCCGAGCGCGGCGAGCAGCTGAGCCACGTCGACCGCAGCGTAGCCAGATTCCGGCATTCCCTTCGCGTGCAGCGACCTGGAACGGACCGCCTTCTCCAACCGCAGTTGCTCACGTTCGAGAGCGGTAGTTGGTCTGCCTTCCCGGCGCGCTTCCGCTAGCCGGATGTTTGCTTGGCGGAGCATGGCCAGGTCAGTTGCAAAGTCCGCGTCGGCAGGCAGTCGAGCGGGCGGCACGGCCAGCGCAGTGGCCCGCCACCGCTCGCTCCAGATGAGCAGGTCACGCGGCCGGTGCTGCCGCGCGGCGTGGCGCTGCGCGAGCACGGCGAGCTCGGCGCCCTGAGCAGTGGATCGTGCGCGCAGCTCGGTCGCACCGAGCGTCAACCTGTGCTCGTCTACCACCGCCAGACCGCGATGGCACGCAGTCAGCATGCGCGCGTGATCAGCTGTCGCTTCGGCTCGCAGCGCTTCACTGAGCCAGCCGCTAACCCGGCTAGTCGCAAGGCCGCGCCTTCTGCTTCGCGCCGCCAAGGAGAGATAGTCAGCTGCCTGATCGCGCCGCCGTAGGGACAAGGCAACGCGCCCAGCCAGCAGGTATGCCTGCGCGGCGTCGGCTGAGCCTAGCTCCTCAAGCTCCTTGGCGGCTCGGCTCGCCGCCAGCAGTAATTGAGCCGTCAATGGCCCTCGCGCAAACCTGGCCTGCACGACTGCCAGCTCGGCGTGTGCCGCAAACCAGTCACGCTGCTGGACCCGGAACAGTCGCCTGGCTGCCTGCGCGTGCTGGATTGCAGCCTCAGGCCTGTCCGCAGCCAGCGCGCAGTTCGCTGCGGTCAGCAATAGTTCAGCCTTGAGGCTGGCCGACCCGCGTGCCCGCTCGATATCGGCCAGGGCGGTCTCGGCATCGGTGAGAGCCTCGCTGCTAAGTCCGGCGGCCAGCAGCACGTCGCACCGGTCCCGGCTGAGCGACGGCGTTGGGATGTTCAGCGGGCGGTATCGGGAGGCTACCTCGTCGAGCAGCAGAAGCGCAGCTGGCAGGTCCCCCGACCGGAAGACGGCCCACGCTCGGCCGAGTAACGCGCGGATCGCCTCCAGTTCCTGACTGGTCTGCGAGTACAGCTGTTCGGCGGATGCGAAGTCGGCGTCGGCGCGCGCAGGTGAGCCGAGATCTAGGTAGATCAGACCGCGCAGGCTGAGCGCCCGAGCCGTCCAGGCCAAGTCCTCATCGCGCTCCAGCAGGCTGACGGCACGCCGCAAGTCGTCCAGCGCGGCCGGGTACCGGCCGAGGACCCAGAGCGCTGCGCCACGCCGGTGCAAGATGCGGCCGAGCGATGCCGCCGATGACAACGCGACGGCCCGATCTAGCGCGGCAAGGCCTGCTACGGTCTTGCTGCCTTGAACTAGCGCAAAGCCGAGCGTCGCCAGCACGTCCGCCTCGCGTGCGGTGGACTCGGCTCTGCGGGCCGCGCGAAGCGCCTTATGCAGCTCGCCCACGGCGGCCTTGATGTCACCAGTGTCGCGGAGCACGATTCCGGCCGTCTGGTGCGCGACCGATGCAAGGTACGGGCCGGGACGTCGGGCAAGGATCTGGCGCGCCTGCGAAATCGCGTCGTGCGGCCGCGCCAGGGCAAGCTTCAGCAGGTCATCCGCGTCGCGCTGATCCGACGCGAACACGCCTCCGTTCACGGCCAGAGTCTAGATCCAGTTCCGGTCGGCCAAATGCTGATGTTCTCTGCCCGGCAGTGGTATTAGAGCGGTGGGCGATCGCTCCGTAAACAACGGGCGGCCCCGTAACCTTCTCAAAACTCATGGAGTGGAGCATGACAGAGCAGCCGACTGACTGGCGTGACGGCTTATCACCCAGCGTTGTCGATGAGGTTGACCACATCATCCGCGCATTTGCCGCTGGTCCCGACGTGGAGCCGGGTGGAGACGAGGGCGCGGAAGATGGCCCGGTCAGCATCGGAGTCGCGCGCAGGGGTAACCAGCTCGACTACCTCTATGCCGAAGGCCAGATCCTCGTGCAGGATCAATACCTCGCGCGAGTGCTCGAGATTCTCGATCTTCCGGACGAGCAGACGCTCAGGCGAGACGAGCGGCGGCTGATCAGTCCCGTGATTGCCGGTGTCGTCCTCCTCGCACCGCCTACGGGTGAGGGCGAGCGACCGTTTCTGGTTCCCGAGGCGCTGGCCGCGATTGACGCCACCTTCGGGCCGGGTGTTGCGACTCCGGACCACGTGCTGACTGTCGCGGGCGGGGAACCGTCGGTATGTCCAGCGACCGAACCCGAAGAGGTGTATTTCGACGGCGAGCCCTTCCCGCCTGTGTGCCACGAGAACGGCGGCGGGACTGCCCTGGTATACGTCGCTGATACCGGATTACTGCGGAACGCGGGGGCGGATCACTCGTGGCTCGCGGGCGTCCGGGTCGAGAACCCGGCAGCCGACTACGACGCCTACAAGCCTCCGACGCCCGGCCATACAGCCGTCCCGCCGATCATCCCTCCGTACACCGGGCACGGCACGTTCGTCGCTGGCGTGCTGCGGTGCATGGCGCCTGCGGCGGACGTCGTCGTCGCCAAAGCCTCGTTCGCCGCGGGCAGCACACTCGAATCTAGGCTGGTCATGCGCCTGGAAGCAGCGTTCGGGCTAGCACCGGACATCTTCCACGTCACTCTGGCTTGTCCATCAAGGCACGACGTGCCGCTTATTGGCTTCCGCGAGTGGCTGCGGCAGCTGCGCTCCCGTGGCGGTGCAGTCTGCATCGCGCCGGCGGGCAACAGCGGCATGCGGCGTCACAGCTGGCCGGCCGCCTTCGCCGACGTGGTGTCTGTCGGCGCGCTCGGCGCCGACTGGCGCGGCCGGGCGTCGTTCAGCAACTTCGGCTCATGGGTTGATGTGTACGCGCCGGGCAGGGACCTCATCAACGCCTACACGACTGGCATATACCAGTGTCACGTCTCGCCGTACGCGAATACCGACAGGACGTTCTATGGCATGGCCAAATGGAGCGGCACCTCGTTCTCGACGCCGATAGTCAGCGGGCTGATCGCAGCGCGGATGAGCGCGACGGGCGAGAGCGCGAGAACGGCAACCGCGGCCTTGCTAGCGCAGGCGCGCGAGGACGCCGTACCCGGCGTCGGCCCGGTGCTGCTGCCTCGCTGCCGGGAGACCCGGCCGCGTCCTTGCTCGTGCGATTGCTTGTGCCGGCACTGCGGGGATCGGAACAGGCCGCGATGATGGCAGTCGGCCGAAGCGGCCGCGCAGCGGCACAGGGCCGCGAGTAAAGGAAACCCCGTTCCCCTCTGGATCGGTACTGTCGCACAGCGGAAAGCCTGGCGGCCCCCCTCGGCGCCGCCAGGCTCGTCCTTGGCTCGACCGGCCGTCACTTCACGTTGACTTCGACCGGGTCGGAGGCGATTCCGTTGGCCACGATTTCCAGGCGGGCCCGGCCCGACGGCGCGGAGGCGGGAACCTCCATCGTCGTGTGCACGAGGCGATGCCGGGTCGCCACCGCCATGGTCGAATGGTCGAACGTGCGGCAGTACACCACCTGGCCCCCTTCGTAGCGCAGTCGCGCGATCGGGTAGTTCGTCGCGCACGTGCAGTCGTCGCCGTAGCTGCACGCCTGGGAGGCGCCGTTGAACCGGCGACCGTGCACCTTGTGCTGGCTGCCGGGAATGAGTTCGTCCGCTACTTCGGTGATCTTCGGCTCGATCTCTTCCTGGCGCCGTCGCTCGCGCCTGGCCGGCGTCCCGATGCTGATGTTCGACTCGTCGGACGCGTACAGCACCTGACCGGTGGGCAGCAGGATCATGCGCCCTACATACGGCACGGCCGCATTGATCGGCGGCGCCGCGATTGAGTGCAGCAGACCGTCCTCGGCGTCGTATTCGAAGAACTCCGGAGGACCGCCCCAGCCGCCCCCGCCGGTGGCCAGGCCGGCGCAGCACAGCACCTGGCCGCTTGGTAGCAGGCAGGCCGGCGCGTCGCGCACGGTCATCAGCTGCCCGTCGGCGCCGACTGGAAAGTCGGGGCCTGGCGACCATGCCCCTGGCCCGCCATCGTCAAGCGTGAACACAGCAGTGTGACCGGTTCCGCCGAAAGCGACGACTCGCCCGTCATCGAGCAGTATCGCCGGGCCGATTTCGGTGCTGAATGCGTGCGCGACCAGGTCGGCCTGAGTCGAGCCAGCGTCAACCCAGGCGCCAAGAGAAGGCACGTACCGCTCGGAGGCCTTCGGGTAAACGGGGTTGCACTGCACCGTCAGCACGCTGCCGTCCCGGAGCAAAGTCCAGGTCTCCTCGGAGCTAACGTCGCCCTTATCGCCGGTGCCGGTCCACGAGTTAGCCGCCGGATCGTAGATCACGGTTCGGGTGCCGAAGATGTCACCCATGAGCACTCGCCCGTCGTCGAGCACGGCACATGGCGCGTCACCGATGTTGCTCCACCCGGGCGGCGGCGAAATCACCGTCCACGAGTCAGCGACCGGGTCGTAGATCTCGCAGTCGTTGGTGTCGCCGGTCGGAGCATCCTCGCCCCCGGCAACGAACACATTCCCGTTGGCCAGCACTGCGGAGGCGTAGTAGCGCCGCGAGGTTGCCATCGCGGCAATCGGTGCCCATGTGCCGTTCTGGTACGAGCCGTGGGAGTCCGGCGTGAGTGCGGACCAGTTCGCGGTGTGGTCTTCCTGGCAGATCACCCGGCCATCGGTGAGCAGCAGCATTGTGCTTGTCGCGAATCCCGGCGGATTCGCCAGCACCTCCCATGTGAACGGCATGTCCCCTCCTTGAGGCCCCTTGCGGCCTTGCCCGTCTTAGCTGGCGTTCCTATGGCACGGAGGAGGGTCCGGACGGGCTGATACAGCCGCAGCGGAGATCTTGCGAGTTGGGTTCGCGTTCGCCGACTCCAGCGACGCGCAGGGCCTATTGTTCGACTGTCATGGACCCTTACCAGCCCGCGCAATGGCACGACTTCTTTATCACCGTGGGCGGCGGCGCGGCAGCGCTGACAGGGCTAGTTGTCGTCGCCATGTCGCTGCACCTTCGTGTCATCGCCGTCGACCCGGCCCTGCGGCACCGGGCCAGGAGCATCCTGACTGGACTCGCTGCGGCATTCATGCGCTGCTCACTGGTATTGATGGGCGGCCAGAACGGCCGGGCGGTTGGCTCTGAGCTGCTGATCGCCTCCACCGCTCTCGCGGTCGCAGGGATCCTCAGCTTCCGCCAGGTGGCCAGATCGGGCGCCCAGGTGCCGCGGGCGAGCGTCCTGCGGACTCTTGGCGGTACCGCCTGCTACCTGGCTGAGATGATCGGCGCCGCCGTGCTTATCGCCGGCGATATCACCGGCCTCTACCTCGCCGCAGTCGCGATAGTGGCGAACTTCTTCTTCATGATCTCAGGGTCATGGCTGTTGCTTGTAGGCGTCTCCGCAGACGAGGCAAGAGCCGGGCCGGGAATCGCTGACTAAATGACCTGGTGCGGCCCGCCGCCAGGGAGCATCCTTGGCGTCCGGGTGTCTCCGAGCTGACGAGCTGCCCTCCGCCACGATCCTCGGTGTCTATTTCTCCAGGTGCGCCTGCAGCGCGTTGGCGGTGTCTCGTAGGTTCTTGCGCCCTATGACGCCCATCATCGGCGCGAACACGAGCATGGCACCTTTGGGCCGCATCTCAAGCTCATGGTCGATGCGCGTCATGTCACCTTGGGACGTGAGGCGGAAGCGGTGCCCGCCTGCCAGTGTCTTGATCTGGGGGACGATGCGCACACGTTCAGGCCGGGAGAACTCCTGCAGTTCTTGGATTACCTTGCCGAATCCCCGAAGGTCCCACTCAAAGCGTGTCCCGTTACCGACAGAGCCGGAGTCGAGCCGACGGGAAGAACGGACGGTGGGATTCCATGCTGCGAAGTTGGCGCCGTCAACGATGGCGTCAAATGCTTCGTCGACGGTGGTTCTGACGAGCTGGGAGCGAGTGATGAGTGCCATAGCCAGGCTGCCTCAGTGCTCGAACATCGGCGCGAAGGGGCGCGCATCGAAGAAGACGCGGACCGCTGAAATCTTGCCGTCACGAAGGTG
>Ga0126373_10004673_pt1 | contig 10518 bp, 8 predicted proteins | sample PanSoiMetPlot_11_FD_92545 | JGI IMG/M metagenome (GOLD analysis project Ga0126373, IMG submission 92545) | Tropical forest soil microbial communities from Panama - MetaG Plot_11 | ecosystem: Environmental > Terrestrial > Soil > Tropical forest > Bulk soil | place: Panama | collected 2016-02-17
AATTTCGCGGCCAGGATCGTGCTGGGCCTTTCCCAGGTGCAGCACCGGATCGCCGACATGCTGACAGAGCTCGAGATCGCCTATCCCGAGAGCGTGCTGTCCGTCACCGGCGCGCATGCGCCGCACGCCGCCCACGTAGACGTCGGTGATGTCGGCGCGGCCGCCGCCGATCAGCAACGCGTCCATGAGCGAGTCTGCGTCGTGGCCGCGGAGCGCCGCGGCGTGATGGTCCAGCACCGCCAGGTCCGCGTACTTGCCCGGCGCGAGCTCGCCCACCGGAAACCCCAAGGCCGCGGCGCCGCCGGCGCAGGCCTGCCGCCAGAGCGGCGCGCCGAGGCCGTCTTGGGTCGCGAGGCGCGCCCGGCGCTGTACCCTGAGGCGCTGGCCGTATTCCAGAAGCCTCAACTCCTCCACCGCATCTATGCGGCAATTGCTGTCGGAGCCAATGGCGATGGCGCCGCTCGCCGCCGCGTATTCGTCCGCGGCGAACAGGCCGTCGCCGAGATAGGCCTCGGTGATGGGACAGAGCACCACAGTGGCTCCGGATTTCATCATCAACGCGCGTTCCTCCGCCGTAGCGTGGGTGGCGTGCACCAGGTTCCAGCGGCGGTCCAGCGTCACGTGCTTCGCCAGGAGGGAAATGGGCGTCGTGCCGAAGGCGAGCTTGCACTCAGCCACTTCGCGCTGCTGTTCGCTCACGTGGATGTGGATGGGGGCATCCACCCCCGTGAGCTTGCGTGCCGCCTCCACCAATGCCATTAGCGTCTCCGGCGGGACAGCCCGCAGGGAATGGGGTGCAATCCCTAAATCGACCCCATGAAGTTCCTGCAGCAGCGCACAGAAATCCTCCGCGCTGGCGTGCACGAAGCGCCGCTGCTCGTCCCGGGCCGGCTGTCTGAAGCCGCCCGTCTGGTAGAACACCGGCAGCAGCCTCAGACGGATGCCCACTTCCCGGGCGGCATCGATCACCGCCCGGCCCATCTGCGCGCCGGGCCTTCCGTCCGGCAGGTGGTGGACGTAATGGAACTCGGCCACGCTGGTGAATCCGCCCCGCAGCATGTCCCAGAAGGCCTCGCGGGCGATGACAAACATGTCCTCGGGCGTGACGCGGTTGGCGAGCCGGTACATAGCCTCCCGCCAGCTCCAGAAGGAGTCATCGCCTTTCGGGGTCTCGCCGTAGCCGGACAGGGCCCGCTGGAAGGCGTGGCTGTGGGCGTTGGGCATGCCGGGGACGGCGAAATAGCCGTCGTAAGGGCCCGCGGAGGGCTCGATGCGCAGGATGCGCCCCTCCGGGTCCACGACCAGCGCCTGGTGACGGAGGATTCCCTGGGGCGTCAGGAGGTGTTCAAACGCCAGGCGGGTCTGCATACTCTTATGCTCTCACGATTCTCCCTCGATTGAGTAGCCAAGGTGCACGACCTGCTGATACGCAACGCCCGGGTGTACACGGGAGCGGGCGAAAGTCCGGCCGCGACCCTCGCCGTCGAGAAAGGCCGGATCGCCGCCTTAGGGGGGCCGGCAGACGCGCCCGCGAAGGAGACCTTGGACGCCGGCGGCCAATGGATCCTGCCGGGCTTCGTGGACTGCCATACCCACGCCCTGTATGCGGGAGATCGAATGGCGGAGCACCTGCTCAAACAGCAGGGTGCGGGCTACGCCGACATTGCCAAGGCGGGCGGTGGCATCGTGAGCACCGTGAAGGCGGTGCGCGCCGCGAGCGAGAGCCAGCTCGTCGAGGAGACCCTGCCTCGGCTCGAGGCCTTGGCCGCCGAGGGCGTGACCGCGGTGGAGATCAAGAGCGGCTACGGTCTCGACACCGCGAACGAACTCAAGATGCTCCGGGCCATCAAGCGTCTGTCGAAGCACCTGCCCATGGAGGTCACCGCCACCTTCATCGGCGCCCACGCGGTGCCCGCTGGCATGGCGCGCGGAGACTACCTCCGCCAAGTGCTCGACGAAATGCTGCCGGCGGTGGCCGAGGAAGAGCTCGCGAACTGCGTGGACATCTTTGTGGAACATATCGCCTTCGACCTGGGCGACCTAAAGCGCCTGGCGGAGCGCGCCGGCAGATGGGGGCTGAAGCTCCGCACCCACACGGACCAGCTCTCCAACCTGGGGGGCACCCGCCTCGCCGCGGAACTCGGAGCTCTGTCCTGCGACCACCTGGAGTACAGCCAGGAAAGTGACGTCGCCGCCATGGCGAAGCACGGCACCGTGGCGGTGCTCTTACCCGCGGCGTTCTATTTCCTGAAGGAGACGAAGAAACCGCCCGTGGAGCTTTTCCGCAACCACAAGGTGCCCATGGCGGTGGCGACCGACCTGAACCCTGGCTCCGCGCCGGTGGCGAGCCTGCTTACTGCCATGCACATGGCCGGCATCCTCTTCGGCCTCAGTCCCGCCGAGATCCTCGACGGCGTCACCCGTCACGCCGCGCGCGCCCTCGGCCGGGAGGGTAAAATCGGCGCCCTCGCGCCGGGTCTCGAGGCGGATTTCTGCCTCTGGGACGTCGCGGCGCCTGAATTCCTGGGTTACCAACTGGGCGGCTTGAAGCCGCGGCAACGCTTCTTCAAAGGAAAACGCGCATGAGCAAGGGCCTGAGCCTCACCGGCCACGACCTGAAATTCGCGGACCTGCAGGATTTGGAATCGACGCGCCCGGCGGCGAGCCTTAGCCCCGGCGCGCGCCAAGCCATGCAGGCGAGCGTGGATGCGGTGCGCCGGGTCATCGATACGGGTCAGGTCTGTTACGGCATCAACACCGGCTTCGGCGCCCTGGCGCGCCAGCACATCTCCCGCGAGCGGCTCACGCAGCTTCAGTACAACCTGGTGCGCAGCCACACCTGCGGCGTGGGCGAACCGCTGCCCGCGCCGGTGGTGCGCAAGATCATGCTCCTCAAGGCCAACAGCCTGGCACAAGGCAATTCCGGCATCCGCCCGGAGGTGGTGGATACGCTCTTGGCGCTTCTCAACCACGACGTACTGCCGTTGATCCCGGCCAAAGGTTCGGTGGGCGCCTCCGGCGACCTGTCGCCCCTCGCCCACTTGGCCCTGGCCCTCATCGGCGAAGGCGAAGCCCAGCACCACGGCAAGCGCCTGGAGGGAGAAGCCGTGTTGAAAGCCGCCGGCATGGCGCCGGTGAAGCTCGAGGCCAAGGAGGGTCTGGCGCTACTTAACGGCACCCAGGTGAGCGCCGCCCTCGCGCTCGCAGGATTCTTCGGCACGCTCGCTGCGCTGCAGAACTCCATCGCCCTGGGGGCGTTGTCGGTGGAGGCCTTGGCCGGCAGTTACAGCCCATTCGACGCCCGTATCCACCAGGTGCGCAACATGCACGGCCAGATCCAGGTGGCGCAAGCCTTCCGCGGCCTGCTGACCGGCAGCGAGATCTGGGATTCACACCAGGGCTGCGACCGGGTGCAGGACCCCTACGCGCTGCGCTGCATGCCCCAGGTGTGCGGGGCGGTCTGGGACACCTTGAAGCACGCAGCCGCGGTGCTGGAGCGGGAGCTTAACAGCGTATCGGACAACCCGCTGATCTTCGGGGACGACGTGCTCTCCGGCGGCAACTTCCATGCCGAGCCGCTGGCCTTCGTCTCGGACTTCATGGCCATCGCCGCGACGGAACTCGGCAATATCGCCGAGCGGCGCATCGACCTCTTGCTGCGCCAGGTAAACCCGCGCCTACCTATGTTCCTGGCCCGGGACCCCGGGCTGGAATCGGGCTTCATGATCGCCCACGTGACCGCCGCCGCCCTCGCCTCCGAGAACAAGACCCTGGCACACCCCGCCTCCGCCGACAGCATCTCGACATCCGCCGGTCAGGAGGACCACGTGAGCATGGCGCCCTGGGCGGGCCTGAAGCTGCAGCAGATCCTGGACAACCTGTTCCGCATCCTGGCTGTGGAAGCGCTGGCGGCGGCGGAGGCCATCGACTGCCAGCGCCCCTTGAAAACCACCGCCCAGCTGGAGCCGGTGCAGGCCTGGATCCGCAACCACAGCCCCGGAAAACCCGGCGACCGCCGCTTGGACGGGGACATCGCCCGGCTAGCGGGGCTGCTGTCGGCCCGCGCCCTGCTCCACGAGGCCCTGCCAGAACTCCTGAACCAGCCCCTCTGAACCCCGCCGGCTGCGGATCGAGGGGTATTTCCGACACCGAATTAATAATATGTCGGAAAATAAACATATTTACCGGGCTTCACCTATACTCCAAATCAACGTCGGGCGGGTGTCCGGCAACGGTGGAAATCCACCGGCTTCCCGCTTCATGACTCTCCCGCGCAACGCGGGAGAGTCCCGGGGTCTCTCGTTTTCCCCCTTTGACGAGAGACCCCATTTTTTTGACCCCGCCGGCAGCGGACAACCGGGCTCCCGCCAAGGTAAACTGCGCGTCGCCTGACGCGCTGTACAAGTTGAACCCGCAAGACATCCCGCAGAGAGAACCCATTTCATGCTGAAACGGTCCCTGAGCATCGCCGCCCTGGCGCCGGCCTGTCTGTTGCTCGCGAGCTGCGGCAGTGGAAATACCTCGGGCCTCACCCTGTCCATGACCGACGCGCCCCTGGATTCCGCCTCGGCGGTCATCGTGAGTTTCGCGGGCCTGCAGGTCTCCGGCCCGAACGTCACTCCCTATACGAAGGTGATCAATCCACCCTCCTCTCTGGACCTGTATGCGCTGCAGGGCGGCATCTCGGCGGCGATCACTTCCCATCTGCAGATCGCCCCTGGGCATTACACGCAACTCAGCTTCACCATCGCCTCGGACCCCAGTATCGCGCAGTCGAGCATCACGCTGCCGGACGGCCTCCACATTCTCTACATTCCACCGAATGTGTCTTCGACTGTGAACATCCCCGTCGATTTCACGATCGCCAGTGGCGGCACGGTGAACATGACAGTGGACTTCGATCTGCGCCGATCCATCATCCAGGACCCCAACGACCCAACCAAGTACCAGTTGATCCCGTCCATGCGCGCCGTCCAGAACGAGCTCTCGGGCACGCTGACGGGCAGCGTCGCCACGACGCTCATCACCTGCCTCGAACCCGCCGTTTATGTTTACCAAGGCGTCGTCACGCCCACAGACGTCGATATCAATGCGCCGGCCGGGACGGTCCAGCCCATCACCACGGAACTCGTCGGTTACAACCAGACCACAGGCCTGTACAACTTCACCGCGGGTTTCCTGTCGCCCGGCACCTACACCGCGGCGTTCACCTGCGAAGCCCCCTTCGACGTGGCCAACCAGGCCAATAACATCCTGTTCACTTCCGTGACCACCGGCGTGGTATCGGCGCAGAACACGACATTTGTCAGCTTGCAGTAAATTATGGAATATCCACCCCGGTAAACGCGTCATTCATGGTTGCGCTAGACTTCCAATAGCCGGCTCACACGCCGCGCCTGGAATCGCCGCCATGAACAAGTCCGCTCCAATGCTGCTGATTCTTTCCCTGGCCATCCTGCCGCTCGCGGGCTGTAACAACGGCGGGAGCGGCAACGGCCGTATCGATATCGCGCTCACCGACACACCCACGGACCTCGCCTCCAGCGTGGTGGTGGAATTCACGGGCGTGAAGTTCCAGCCGGCGAACGGCAACGTCATTTCCTATACCTTCCCAGCGGCGCAACAGATCGACCTGTTGCAACTGCAGGCGGGCATCAGCACCCCCTTGCTCGCCGGTTTCAGCCTGCCGGCGGGGCATTACCAGTGGTTGGAACTTGAAGTGAGCGCCACGCCCGGCGCCAAGGATTCCTATCTTGTGCCGAACAGCGGCGGCACCCAGGGACTGGTGCTCACCTCCACGGGCCAGACCGGCCTGCGTAGCAGCAACGGCTTCGATATCACCGCGGATGAGGGCGTCACCCAGGTGGTGGATTTCGACGCCCGCAAGTCGGTGCTGCCGCCGGTGGTGGCTTCCACCGATTATCAACTGCAGCCGCATATCCGCATGTTGGACACCCGCGCCGGTGGCAACATCATCGGCTCTGTGCCGGTCACGCTCGCCACTACGGCGAATTGCGTGCCGGTGGTCTACGTCTACGCCGGCAACGTGAGTACCCCTGCCGATCTCGACGCTTCCGCGCCCGCCGCGACGCAGCCCGTGACCGAGGAACCTGTGCAGCTCAATACCGCGTCGGGCGAGTATAGCTTCACCGCCGCCTACCTGCCTGCCGGCGCCTACACGCTGGCGTTCACCTGCGACGCCGGCAAAGACGACCCCACCAAGGCGGATGGACTGAGCTTCAACCCGGTGGGCACGGTGAAAGTCGCCGCCGGCGCCACCATCCTAGCGCTGCTTTAAACAATGCCGGTGGTCTTCCGGTCATAGCGTCCGAACATCCGGTCATAGCCCACCACATAGACGAGCTGCAGGCCCGCCGCTAGGCAGAACGGCGCCACGAACAATCCCGCCGCAATCAGTGGGCCCGCCATCGCCGGCCCCGCAGATTGGGGCACCTGGAACGAGGCTGCGTTGATGCTTGCCGCCAAGCCGCGGCGCTCATCCCGCACCAGGGATACGATCTGTGCCTGGCGCGCGCCCACGGAGGCGCCACCGGAGGCGAGCCTCAGCATGTAGATGAGCGCCGCCAGCCAGAACCAGGGCATAAAAGGCAGCGCTACCAGCAGCACCACGCCGATGCCGCGGCTCCAGACCACCGCCCGGGACAGGCCGTGGCGCATGGCCAGGCGGCCGGTGTACAGAGCCATCACGCCGGTGAGCGCGAAGGTCGCCCCCATCACCGGCGCGATGCTGTCCGGCCCCGCTCGGAACCTCAGGGCGAACCAATAGGAAATCAACGGCCCCACCAGGCCCATGGACAGGCCGTTGAAGGCATTCAAACGCGCCAGCCGCCAAAGCAGCTGATTCTCCCAGCGGTGCAGGCGCGCGGCGCGGGCGCCGGGAGGCAGGCGCCCGTCCCGCTCCTTTTCCCGGGTGGTGAGCAGGAACCCCAGGTTGATGACCGCGCCGGCCGTCACGACCATGAACAGCATCCGGTAGGCGGCGACGGCCGGCAGGGTAGCCAGCAGCAAGCCGGGCACTATGCCGAGCAGCGCGCCGAGCGCCATGCCGAAGAAGCCGAGGGCGTAGTTGATGCTGTAGATCCAGGCGCGCTGCTCAAGGGGTACGGCATCTGCGAGCCAGGCCTGTTCCACCGGACCGAAGGGCCCGGCGGCTCCGCCCAAGCCACGGCCGAAGCCGCCAAGCACCACCGCCGCCGCCAGCACCGCGGGCGCGTGGATCAGGAGCGGTGCGAGGCCGCAACCAACGGTGACCAATTCATAGCCCAGGAGGTAGGGCTTGCGCCGCGAACTGTCGCTGAGATAACCGACGAGGATGCCGAGCACGGCGGCGCACAAGCCCGCGGCCCCGAGGGTGAGACCGATGGCGAGGCCGCTCCAGCCCAGGTCGTTCAGATAAAGGGAAAGGTCCGCCACCATGGCGCCCTGGGCCACGCTGCGCACGGTACGCACGGCCAGCAGGCGAAAAGCCGCCGGGCTCAACGCATGCGTTGGACGCTCAAACTGGGTTTCCCTGCTGGACCGTGAACGCGGCAGGATGGTGAAATGAAACGGGAGACGCAGTTTCATTTGAGGTTTCACAGAGGCCTGACGGCTCCGATGTAATGGGCTTTCCAATAGACGTTATCCAGCTTCGCGCCCGAGACCGTCTTGCCCGTGCCGGGCGCGTGCACGAACCAGCCATTGCCGATGTAAATGCCCACGTGCATGTAGCCGGTGGGATCGCCGTTGAAGAACACCAGGTCACCGGGCTGCAGGGCTTCCAGGGCGACCGGTGGCAGCTTGCTGAACTGGGACTCCGCCGTGCGCGGCAGGCTCACCCCCAGACGGCCGTAGACGTAGTAGACGAGCCCACTGCAATCGAAACCCCTGGGACTGTAGCCGCCGAAAACATAGGGTGCGCCAAGTTCCAGTTGCGCCAGCGCCGCGGCTTTGGCACCCAGGCCGGCGCGCTCGCTTGTGGCTGGAGGCACGTCCACCACCTCCGGCGCGGGCGACAACTGCTCAGGCCATTCGGCACAAGCCGTTAGCAGCAGGCACAACACCAAATGGGGAAGGAGGATTCCGGCGTGACGGCTCACGCTATGATTATATGTGACGCCCTAGTTTCCCCGCCGGATACGGATGCGGCGCTTGCCGTCCCCCACCACCGCCTGTTGCAGGCTCACATGCCGCCCGGCCAGCATCATCAAGGCGCGCGCCGCCAACAGAGACTCGTCGGCGCTTTCCAGATCCGATTCGAGACGCTTTTCCTGTTCGTGCAGGAGCCATAATGCGGCTTCACGCTTCACCTCGGTGAAGCGAAGTTCAGCGCCGGGCACAAGCTGCGCCAGCACGCCCAGGTCGGCGCTCACCACGTGGGCGATGACGGGATAACCGCCGCTGGCACCGTGGTTGGCGAGCAGCACAATGGGTTGCCCCGAAGGCGGCACCTGCACCGCACCGGCCGTGATTCCCATGGAAGGCAGTTCCACGTCGTGCCGGCGCGGCAATCCTAGACCCTCGAGGCGCACGCCGCTGCGGTCGCTTTGGGGCAGCAGGCGATAGACGGAAGCGGCGAAGGCATGGCGCGCCTCGCGGTTGAACCAATCCTGCTGGGGCCCTGCCATCACCCGCAGGGTGACGCTCTGCTCGTAGCGCGGTGGCGAGCGCAGGTAAAACGCCGGTACTCCGGAAGAGGCACCAGTCTCGAGCCGCCGGCCCGCCGCCAGCACGGCGGGTCCGAGCCCCGAAAGCGTATCGGTGGAAAGGCTGCCCAGCACCGGTACGGCGGCGATACCGCCCGCTACCGCGAGATAGCTTCGCCACCCATGGGTGATGGCACCGCACTCCAGAACAGCCGCCGCCGGCACCGCCAGGGTTTGATGCATGGGCACCGGCTGGCCGTTCAAAGACGCTTCCAGCTCGCCGCCGGTAAGGGCGATGTGGCTGGGCGATGTAAAGCGCAGGCTCGCCCCCTCGCCGGTCATCTCCAGGGCGGCGGCGCTGTCCGGATTGCCCACCAGGCGGTTGGCGAGCCTCAGGCTGTAAGGGTCCACGGCCCCTGCTTCGGGAACCCCCAGGTGACCGAACCCGGGGCGCCCCAGATCCTGGATGGTGCTCAAGCGGCCGGGCTTTAGGACTTCGATCACGGCAACGCCCTAAAGCGCACCCGGTCACCGGGGGCCAGCAGCGCCGGCGGACTCCGCACAGGGTCGAAGAGCTCGGTTTCGCTGCGGCCCAGGAGATTCCAACCGCCGGGACTCACGCCGGGGTAGATGCCACAGAACTCACCCGCCAGCGCCACGCTGCCCGCCGGCACCCGGGTGCGCGGATCGGCGCGGCGCGGCAGGTGCAAGAGCGGATCCAGCCCGATGAGATAGGGAAAGCCGGGAGCGAAACCCAGGAACGCGACCGTGTACAGCGGGGCGGTGTGCCGCCGCACCACTTCGGTCACTTCCATCTTGAGCCCTTCGGCGATCGCCTGCAGGTCGCTGCCGTCATAGCGCACACCGATCTCGTGTTGCCGCGGCTTGGCCGCTTCCAAAGGGGTGCGCAGGAGTTCCGGCAGGCGCTTCGCCACGGCGTCGGGATCGAACCGCAGCGGATCGCCCGCGATCAGGAGGGTATCCATGCCGGGCACCAACTGTCGCAGGCCGGGGATCGCCTCCTGCAGCAGCGCGCGGCGCAGATGCTGGGCGGAAGCGGCATTGCCGGTCTCCACCAGCAGGGCAGAGTCGCCCAAGTGATGGAACTTCATGCGAAAGCCTCCAACCGCACCCCCGCGTCCAGGAGCGCGCGGCGGATGGCCTGCGCCAGCGCCACGGCCCCCGGCGTATCGCCGTGCACGCAGAGGGAACGGGCCTCGACCTTGACGGCACGGCCGCTGACGCTCGTGATCACGCCCTCGCGCACCCAGTGGAGGGCGCGTGCTGCGACGGTTTCCGGATCCGTGAGCACGGAACCGGGTTCATTCCGGGGCTGGAGGCGGCCGTCGTCACGGTAGCCACGGTCCGCGAAGGCTTCCCCCACGGCCTGGAGCCCCAGGGCGGCCGCGCGTTGCATGGCGACCGAGCCCGGCAGGGTCAGGAGCGCAAGCGCGGGATCGAAGTTGCGAACGGCGGCAATGACCGCGTCGGCCGTTGCCGCATCGTCGGCCATGCGGTTGTAGAGGGCACCGTGGGCTTTCACATAAATGAAGCGCGTGCCCGCGGCGCGGGCCGCGGTGGACAGAGCCTGCAACTGTTCCCCCACGCTGGTGCTGACCTGACCCGGCGACAAGGCGAGATCGCGCCGGCCGAAATGCTCCCGGTCCGGATAGGAGACGTGGGCACCCATCCGCACCCCGTGCTCGAGACAGAGCTGCACCGTACGGAGCATCACCTCGGGGCCGCCCGCATGGCCGCCGCAGGCCACGTTGGCGCTGGTCAGGAGAGGGATCAGCGTGGCGTCGTCACCGCATTCTTCCCCCACGTCAGCGTTGAGATCGACGCGCATGGGGCTCTTAAGTGCAGCCGCGCG
>Ga0126373_10004675_pt1 | contig 10515 bp, 11 predicted proteins | sample PanSoiMetPlot_11_FD_92545 | JGI IMG/M metagenome (GOLD analysis project Ga0126373, IMG submission 92545) | Tropical forest soil microbial communities from Panama - MetaG Plot_11 | ecosystem: Environmental > Terrestrial > Soil > Tropical forest > Bulk soil | place: Panama | collected 2016-02-17
CAACCTCCCACCGGACCGCAACCTCCCACCGGACCGCAACCTCGAGCCGGACCGCAACCTCCCACCGGACCGCAACCTCCGGTCGCCCCGGCGTGACGCGTTTGACGACCGGCGGCCCGAACCACGGCAACAGGACACCGCCGACCACCGCACTCCGCGCGGCGACAGCCGACGACCAGATATCTCCGGACTGGATCCGCGGCCACCGGATGCCCCGCGGCAGGGCGCACCACAGCCGCGCACGCCGCCCCCAGGGACGTCACGACAGAGCGGATCGCGCCCAACTGCTTCAACAGCCGACGCCGGCGCTCTCACTGACCTGGTCGAGCGAACTCTCACCGCGTGCCGCGCCGCCGAAGGCCAGACCGTGTTCGGCGGTTACGGCTCCAGCGGCCTCACTCCGGTGATTCGTCGGCTGGCAGACCAACTCCCGGCTGGCGGCCTCGCGCCCGGCAGCGAGGCTGACAGTCTTAAGTCGGCTGGTCGGTTCGCGGCCAAGCTCGCCAAGCTGATCGCCCGCAACCCAGGCCGGCTACCAGCCGAACTGGCTGCCGGCATCAGCGACGCCGTGCGCTACGCGTTCGCCTTCGAAGAGGACGACTACACCGAGTGCACCTGGCTGGTGCACCGCAAGCTCAAAACACAGGGCTTCGAGCTTGAGACCAGGCGCAATCGCTGGGAAAGCCCGGAGCGTAAGGGCATTTTCACCTGCTGGCGCGACCCTGCTCATGGCATCAGCTTCGAGGTGCAGTTCCACACACCAGCGAGCTGGGACGCAGTTAAGCGGACTCACGACGCTTACGTGCGCATCACAAACCCCGCCACTCCCGCTGGCGAGCGAGCTCTGCTACGGGCGCGGCAGGTCGTGGCGGCGAGCAGCGCCGCCGCCCCGCCGGGCTGCATGGAGATCACCGACTTCCAGGCGGAACAGCGGTGACGGCCGAACCGATGCATGGCCAGGTGCAGTACTACGTCATCGTGGCCGGTCACGGCAGCCGCGTGGCCTCCGGCCTGGCGCGCCGCAGGCACGGGCAAGCAGGTCCAGTTGACGAGACCCTTCGGCGAGACCTTAGCTGGCAGGCAGACTCGGCCATCGTTGAGTGGGAGTACGGCGACCTGGACACCGACCTGATCAAGATCAGCGAGCAGGAGGCTGAGAACCTCACGCAGGCGTTCCGGGCCCGGTTGGACCGTGCCACCTGAGCGTCGCCGTGCGGCTGGCTAGCTAAGGCTCCCGGAGTCTGAGCCCTTGAAGAACTCCTTGATCAGCTCGCGCTGTCGCTGACTGACCTGTTCGAAATGCTTCTCGAGCGCCTCGTCGCCAATGGCCTCGGCGGTCATGTACAAGTCCTGGAGCTGGTCGAGCTTCGCCGAGGCTTCGGGCGACACCGGCCGGGGCGCAACAGGCGGGGCGTAATCAACGGGCGGCGGCTCAACCGTCCCGGTCACGCTGACAGGTTTGGCCGACGAACTACCTGATCGAGCGGGCTCGAAGAAACCGCGCGGTGCCTCGGCCGGATCTGGGCGGGGCACCGATGTCACGCCCGGCAGTACCACTGGCATCGGCGCGGTCGCAGTGTCGTCGTCGCGGCCAGTCTCCGGGTTCGCCGAGTTACCCGCCGCAGCATTCTCACCGGGAACGAGCTCAGCCCGCTCCTCAGCCGACAGCCCGAGCCCGGCGGCCGTGCGATCTGGCGTCGCGACCGGGGACGACGGCTCTCCGTCCGTTCGCGGCCCCGAGGGCTGCGGCAACTCAGGCTGCGGCAACTCAGGCTGCGGCAACTCACGCCGGGACGACTCCGGCCGGGACGACTCCGGCCGGGACGACTCCGGCAACGGCAACTCACCCCGCGGCAACTCCTGCAGCGGCAACTCAGGCCGGGACGACTCCGGCAGCGGCACGCCAGGCCGCGGCGCGTAGCGGCCGTCCGGGACCGGGATGTATTCGCTGCCTGAGCGCCGGCCGGAACCGGCCGGATCCATGTCGTAGCCGAAGCCAGGTGCACGTCCATCACCGGACCACCGGGCGCCGCTCTCATCGGACCATTGGGCACGGCCGTCACCCGGCCGCTGCGCACGGTCGTGACCGGACCGCTGCGCACGGTCGTCACCGCGCCAGCGCCCTGCGTCGGCGGGCCAAGGTCCGGCTCCTCGTGCCCGCCCGAAGTCGTCGGAATCCCGCCCGTATCCGCCAGCAGTGTCGGGCGAATAGCCACGAGCAGGGGGCGGCATGCCCCAGCCGTCAGTGCCCGCCCCGAAATCATGGGCAAGGCGGGGATCGTAAGCGTCACCAGGGCGCGAACCGCTGCGGAAATCGCCGCGCCCACCCTCCCGGCGCAACTGCTCGCCACGTCGGCGCTCCGGCCAGTCGGTTTGACCGAAGTTGTAGCCCTCGTAGTCCTCCCGCCGGCGATCACGCCAACGACCGTCATCCTGGGGCGGATAAATGTGCGGCGGCAGGACCCGGCCGTGGAGGTATTCATCCTCGCCCGCCTGCGGTTGATATCTGCCATCGGACGGTTGCGGCGGACGGCGGGCGGCGCCGTCACCGCCTCGACCGGGAAGGCCGCCATAGTCGGCACGAACGTCTGCATCAGCGGCGCCACCGCTCCGCCCACTGCGGCTAACCGGTTCGGAACCGGTGGCCGATCCCCGTCCCTCGACCGGAGCTAGCCTTCCGCCTGGTGTGCGACGGCCGCCAGGCCCGCGCCTGCCACCAGCTCCGGGCCAGCCATCCGGCCCGTGCCCGCCAACCTGCCCGCGCCCGTCACCAGGCCCGCGCCCGTCACCGGGCCCCGGCCAGCCATCCGGCCCGCGCCCGCCAACCTGGCCACGTCCGCCACCAGGCCCCGGCCAGCCATCCGGCCCGCGCCCGCCAACCTGGCCACGTCCGCCAACCTGCCCGCGGCCGTCAGCAGATCCACGCCAGTTAGTCGGTCCGCGCGCGTCGGTAGGTTCCGGCCTGCTATCGGGTCCGGGTCTCCCAGACGGCGCCGTTCGGAATCCACCCCGGTCAGGGCTTCGAAGTTCGTCATGATCCGGCCGAGCGCGCGAGCCCCGCTCGGCCCGCGGGTCCGGCCTAACCCCTGGCCGGTCAGCCCGCATAGCCTCCTGACGGGAGTGCTCTGCGGCTCCGTGAATCTGGCGTTCCCGCTGTGCTGCCGCGGGCTGCGGGGGTGCGGCCTGCCATTCAGCCGGTGCACGCGACCCGCGCGCCCGCGCAGTCGAGCGCGCAGCATCGCGGTCCGCTGCGGTAAGCGCGTCAGGCCTTACCGGCTCAAAATCGGCCAGCCAATCCTCGGCCGCGATATTGGGGCTATCGTCAGGCTGCTGGCGATCATCCCGCCTCCAGCGCACTGCTACCTCCGCCCCATCACTGCAAGCATGCCAGCACCCGGCACGGCCCGTCCGATGCGCTGTCAAGCTCCGGCCTACCGGCCAAGGGTCGCATGCACGCCTGGGCACCGCAACCTGCGTTTCGCTGCCGGCGGACTCGTTACAGGGCTCTGGCCTGGCATTTTTGCACCTAGCGCCAGGGCAGGCTTTCAGCCGCCGAAATTGCCAAAACGTCCGAGCCGGCCCTGACCGCGAAGTGACTATCAAGGCTGGCGGGTTAGTGCACGTTCCCTCAGCAGAAAGGGCTTTCCACAGGGTGCGAACGTTTCTTCCCGGAAAGTAACAGTCTCAGCTACCGTTACGCCTGTCGTCGCATTCCCCGATGGTCAGATCCTGTCGCTGGAGGCACTATGGACCGACAAGTTAAGTACCTCTTGCCCGAGTCGCAGATGCCGCAGCACTGGTACAACGTGGTCGCTGACCTGCCATCTCCGCCACCTCCGCCGCTGCATCCCGGTACCGGCCAGCCAGTCGGTCCTGATGACCTGGCGCCGTTGTTCCCCGGCGCGCTGATTGCCCAGGAGGTTTCCGCGGAGCGGCACATCGCCATTCCGGCCGAAGTCCTCGACGTATACCGGCTGTGGCGCCCGACGCCGCTGTTTCGCGCGAGGCGGCTGGAGCGGGACCTAGGCACGCCCGCCCGGATCTATTACAAGTACGAGGGCGGCAGCCCGGCGGGTTCCCACAAGCCAAACACCGCCGTGCCGCAGGCCTACTACAACGCCGCCGAAGGCGTGACCAAGCTGACAACCGAAACCGGCGCCGGCCAGTGGGGCAGTGCGCTGGCATTCGCGTCCGCGCTGTTCGGGCTCGAACTGGAAGTGTGGATGGTCCGCGCGTCCTACGACCAGAAGCCCTACCGCAAGATGCTGATGGAGACATACGGGGCGACCGTGCACCCGAGTCCGTCGGACCTGACTAACGCCGGGCGTGGCGTTCTGGCGGAGGATCCGGCCTCGAGCGGAAGCCTCGGTATCGCCATCAGCGAGGCGGTCGAGGTCGCCGCGGGCGACCCCGAGGCCAGGTACGCGCTCGGCAGCGTGCTCAATCATGTGCTCATGCACCAGACGATCATCGGTGAGGAGGCGATCAAGCAACTCGCCGAGGCCGGCGACACTCCTGACGTCATCGTCGGTTGCACTGGCGGCGGCTCGAACTTCGGCGGGCTGACGTTCCCGTTCCTCCGCGAGAAGCTGGCCGGCCGGATGAATCCTGTCATCAGAGCGGTCGAGCCTGCCGCCTGCCCGTCTTTCACCCGCGGGGTGTACGCGTACGACTTCGGGGACACGGCCGGGTTCACGCCGCTGCTGAAGATGCACACGCTGGGGCACGAGTTCATCCCGGATCCCATTCACGCGGGCGGACTGCGTTACCACGGCATGTCACCGTTGCTGTCGCACATCTACGAACTCGGACTGATCGAGGCAGTAGCGAAGCCTCAGTCGGAGTGCTTCGCGGCCGGGCTGCGCTTTGCCAGGACCGAGGGCATCGTGCCGGCACCCGAGCCGACACACGCAGTCGCAGCATGCATCGAGGAAGCCATCCGGTGCAAGGAGACCGGCGAGGAGAAGGTCATCCTGACCGCTCTGTGCGGGCACGGGCTCCTCGACCTGGCAGCCTACGGCGACTACATGTCCGGGGAACTGCGGGACCTCCGGCTGACCGACAAGGCGATCGAAGACGCCTTGGCCGGGCTGCCTGCCGCTGTCGTCTGACCTGCCGGGCTGCCTGCCGCTGCTGTCTGACTGGCCGGGCTACCGCGCTCTGGCAGTCCGTGTCGCCCGTCCCGACAGCGCACGCGCCCCGATGCACGCGCTCACCTAGTGCAACTTGAAAATTGCCTGACCCGGGCCGGGAGGAGGGGTCGGCCCGGGCCTTCCGGCATGCGTCCGCGGCCGTCACGGCGGACGCACCTCATGCTGTTATGACATGAACAAGCGTTCACACAGCGATATAGTCGTACGCTGGTTGGCCATCATTTGTCAAGGTCCGATGACAACCGTCCGAGCCCAACAGGCGTCGATTGAGACGTACCTGACTTCGAATCATGACTCTAGTCCGCACTACGGATTCTGGCTCAGGATTCTTGACTCGGATGGGCCTAACGCGATGAGCGCTGAATTCGGACTCCAGCCTGACGGTCGGCTGCCGATAGACGGGACGGCACTCCAATGCAGGCTTGCGGCCGCAGCAATCGACTTGTTCTACGCGCAGGGGGTGCAGGGCACCACGGTCCGCCAGATTACCGCGGCCTGCGGCTTGACGGCCGGCGCGCTCTATAACCATTTCACTTCCAAGGACCACCTGCTGTACGTCGTCATCCGTGACATCCACCTCGCGGTTGACAGCGAGATGGCATCGACCGTCGCCAGCGCGGGACCAGGGCCAGCCGTGCAACTTGCCGCCACAGTGCGACTCCTGGTTGCTCACACGGCTGGGTACAAGCGACGGTCACGCGTAGCCAACCGTGAATTCACTCTCCTCACCGGGCCGCGACGGCAGGAGGTCCGGGCCATAAGGCGCCGGATGCGCGACCGGCTCACCGGCATCCTGATGGCAGGCGCGGAGCAGGGCACGTTCGACCTCGCAGGCGGGAACGACCGCGCGGCCGCGACCCTCGCCTCCGCCACCATCAGCAACATGTGCGTGCACATCAGTGAGTGGACGCTCGAGCACTACCCGCTAGGCACACCGGATCTGCAGGATCGCTACGCCGCTATGGCACTGCGGATAGCAGGCGCCCGCACGCTCAACGGGCAAGCAGGGCAGCAAAGTCCTCCGGCGTGATGTTGCCGCCAGATAGCACGATGCCGGTGCAGCCGATCGCGCCCGCCACGCCGGACAGCAATGCCGCGAGCGGAACCGCACCGCTCGGTTCCACGACGATTTTGAGCCGGGTGAAGCAGAACCGCATGGCCTCGATGATCGCTTCCTCCGACACTGTCACAACGTCATCCAGCGTCCGCGAGTTGACAGAGAAGGTCAGGTCACCCGGTTCCCTCGCCCGCAGTCCGTCGGCTATCGTCCCTGGTTCGGGAATCCTGACCTTTTGCCCGGCCCGCAGCGAGCGACTGGTGTCATCCGCGCTCTGAGGTTCAACCCCGATCACTGAGACACCAGGAATCAGCGACTTAACCGCAGTGGAAACACCCGCTGCCAGGCCGCCACCTCCCACCGGTACCAGGACCTGCTTCAGTTCCGGTGCCTGCTCGACCAGCTCGAGTCCTGTCGTTCCCTGGCCAGCCATGATGTCGTAGTCGTCGAACGGCCGGATCAGCGTCATCGAGCGTTTGGCCGCGATCTCCTCTGCTACCTGTTCTCTGCTCTCGGTTGCCGGATCGTAACGGCGCAACTCCGCCCCGTATCCCTCGATGGCCGCGAGCTTGGCGGCGGAACCGTTGGCCGGGGCCACAATGACGGCGTCAATACCGAGCAATTGCGCCGCAAGTGCCACCGCGGCGCCGTGATTGCCCGACGAGAACGCGACGACCCCGGCCTCCTTTGCAACCGGACTTAGCAGGCTCAGCCGGTTATAGGCACCGCGAAACTTGAACGAGCCGGTTCGCTGGAACGGCTCAGCTTTCAGCAGCACCGTGGTGCCGCAAAGCTTGTCAAGCGAACTCGAAGTCAGTAGAGGCGTCCGGCGCGCCACGCCATCGAGCCGGGCCGCCGCCGCCTTGATGCGATCAAAACTCAGTCCCTCGTCCGACACTCATGCCTCTCTCGCCGTCAGGTGCGTCTGTCGGGCGCCACGGCCGCGGACGGCCTTTGGCCCCGATCTGCCTGTCTAGCATGCCGCCGCGTGTATTCAAGTGGCAGGCTGACATGCAGCCGTCCTGCGGTGCAGCGACGCCAGCGACAGGAGGCCTTGCTGATGGAGATTCCCAAGCCGACCGAGGCCGACAAGGAGTTCTTCAGGTCTGTCCTTCCCGAGGATCCCGAGGTTGAGGTCAAGCCGATGTTCGGCAACCTCGGAGCGTTCGTGCACGGGAACATGTTCGCCGGCCTCTTCGGCCCGGCTATCGGTGTCCGGCTGGCCGAGAGCGACCACGCGGAACTAGCGGCCGTCGATGGCTCCGGGCCGTTCGGGCCAGCCGAGCGACCGATGGGCGGTTACGTCAGCCTGCCACCGGCATGGCGGGACCGGCCGGAACTCGCAGCCGCCTGGGTAAGCCGCGCGCTGGCTTTCGTCTCCGCGATGCCGGCGAAGAAGGCGAAGCCTAAAGCGGCGAAGCCGAAGGCAGCCCGCTAGCCGGCCCAGCCCGGAAGGGGGCGAGCCGCCTGCGGTGCGCGGCGATCAGCGCGGCCATCGCGACCCGACCCTGGTCCTTGGCCCGTCATATATACTATTGCGTGTTCACGTATATACGGAGGCAGGGATGACGAAGCGGCTGATCGACCTTGATGATGACCTTCTCTCCGAGGCGCAGCGCGAGCTCCATACAGAAGGCGTCTCGGACACAGTACGGGCTGCTCTCCGGCACGCAGCCGCAAGCTCAGCACGCGCTCGCCAGATTAAGTGGCTCACGGAAGGCGGCCTGGCCGCGCTCAGCGATGGCGAGCAGCGGGCGGCCGTGTGGCGGTGATCGCGCGGTTCCTTATCGATACCAGCGCAGCGGCACGGATGAAGCAACCGGCGATCGCCGCACAGCTGGTCCCGCTGATCGAAGGCGGCCTCGTCGCAACTTGTGCCGTTCTTGATGCCGAGGCGCTTTATAGCGCGCGCAGTCCAGCAGAATACGAGCAACTTCGGGCTGACCGGAGATACGCGTACGAGTACCTCCCGACGGAGGACAATCACTGGCAGCTGGCCTTTGACGCCCAGCGCGAGCTCGCTCGCAGCGGCCGCCATCGCGCGGTCGGAATCGCCGATCTACTAACAGCTGTACTCGCAGGCGAGCACCGAATGACGCTCGTGCACTACGACGCCGTCTTCGATATAGCCGCCGAGGTCGTCGAATTCGACAGCCGCTGGGTCGCACCGCGCGGCTCGATATGACCTTGGCTGAACATCGGCCTTGCCCCGGGCGCGCCGAGCTAGCGCTGAGCCCGGTCGCCGCGGACAGACGTTAAGACCGGCCCTCGATAACGTCGGCCATGATCCGTACCGCGTGTCGCAGCGCGGGCGCCTCCTCGCCGGCAAAGCTCAGCCGCAAGTACGGTCCCGGCGCCTCGCCGGGGAAGCAGGCCCGGCCCGGGTATACCGCAAGCCCGCGCGCTAGCACCGCCTCCGTCACCTCCTCATCGCTGGCCTGCTCGGGCAACCGCACCCACAGGTGCACCCCGCCGGACGGAATTAGCTCGACGCGGCACGATGGCAACTGCTCCGCAACAGCCGTCACGAGCGCATCCCTGCGCTCCCGCAACTGGCGTCGCACGGTGGCCAGATGCCGCGGCCAGCCCGGCGCAGTCAGCACGTCGACTGCGATCTGCTGCAGGACTGGCGCAACGAACAAGTCGTCGCTGATCCGGCCGCGCCGCAACCTGGCGAGCACCGGCCCGCGCGCGGCCAGCCCCGACACCCGCAAGCCGGCCGCGATCGGCTTCGATACCGAGCGCAGGTAGAGCACGTGCCCGTCGTCGTCGTGGCTGATCAGCGGCGGAGGCGACGGCGCGCCTAGATCGAAATCACGCATCCAGTCGTCTTCGAGCAGGAACGCCCCGGCCCTCGCAACTGCCGTCAGCACCGGCTCGCGGCGGTCGGGGGCTAGCAGCGAGCCGGACGGGTTGGCGTAGCGTGGCTGCAGGTACGCCAGCCGGGCGCCGGTCCTGGCAAACGCGTTGGCCAGTGCATCTGGCAGGACGCCGCCGGCATCGCCGGGAACCGGCACGAGCGCCAGCCCGGCCGCTCGTGCGGCCGCCAGCGCACCCACGTACGTCGGTGACTCGACGATCAGCGGATCGCCTGGCGCGCACAGGTGACGGAACACAGCCGACAGCGAGGACTGACCGCCAGAGGTGATGAGCACATTCGACGCGGCAAGGCCGCCGCCAGCCTCGTCGGCAAGGTAGCTTCGCAGCTCCGGCAGCCCCTGAGCGGGAAGCCGGCTCCACGCCTGCGGTCGCCGGGACGCACGCGATGCCGCTGCTGCGAGCAGGCCAAGCGGCTGCAGCTTGTCATCGGGAAAGCCGCTGGCCAGCCCGATCGCGTCCGGCGGCAGCGGGTCGACCAGCCACTCCAGGTCCGGTCCGAGACCAGCGCGGCTGCCGAGCGCCAGGGTCTGCCAGGACAGGTCCGCCGGCGGCCGGGCCGCCCGCCGCGGCGCCGTGAACGTGCCGCTGCCCGGTTTGGTAACCAGGAGCCCGCGCCGGGCCAGGTCGGCGAGCATGCGCTGGATCGTCGCCGGACTGAGCCGGTAGTGCTGCTGCAGGTCCCGGTACGAGGGCAGCTTGCTGTCTGGCGGCAGCGAACTGACCAGCGCCTCGAGCTGAGTCAGCGCCGATCGGCTACTGCTATCGATAGTCATACAACACAATAGAAGCACTTCCCAGGCTGACGGCAAGCTGCGCGGCCCGGCGGTCCGGCGGGCGGAACGCGGTTATCGTGGCAGCATGGCCGAGCGTAAAGAGATCATCGAAGTCGCCGGCCGCACGGTGACGGTCTCCAATCCGGACAAGGTTTACTTCCCGCGCACCGGCCACACCAAGCTGGACCTGGTCCGTTACTACCTGAGCGTTGCGGACGGCGCACTGCGCGGGGTTGCGGACCGCCCGATGGTGCTCAAGCGCTTCGTCAACGGCGCGGAGGGCGAGGCGTTCTTCCAGAAGCGCGCACCAGCCAACCGGCCGGCCTGGCTGGACAGCGTGGTGCTCAGCTTCCCCTCCGGCCGGACTGCCGAGGAGATCGTCGTTTCGGACGCCGCCGGCCTGGTCTGGGTCGTCAACCTCGGCTGCATAGACCTGAACCCGCATCCCATCCGCGCCGACGACCTGGAGCATCCAGACGAACTCCGCGTCGATCTCGACCCCGTTCCCGGCATTGAATGGCCGCAGATCGTCAACGTCGCGATGGTAGCAAGGGAGGTTCTCGCTGACGCCGGTCTAACTGGCTGGCCAAAGACGTCCGGCTCGCGCGGCATGCACGTATATGCGCGGATCGAGCGACGCTGGACGTTCAGC
>Ga0126373_10004676_pt1 | contig 10515 bp, 10 predicted proteins | sample PanSoiMetPlot_11_FD_92545 | JGI IMG/M metagenome (GOLD analysis project Ga0126373, IMG submission 92545) | Tropical forest soil microbial communities from Panama - MetaG Plot_11 | ecosystem: Environmental > Terrestrial > Soil > Tropical forest > Bulk soil | place: Panama | collected 2016-02-17
GTCTGGTTGCCGTTCGTAGTTCGTGGCCGGATTGATGACCGGGGCCAGGCCGCCGGACGCCGGGTCCACCTCACCCAGCGCCTGGGCAGCCAGGGTCTCCGGTGACACCGCGCGCTGTTCCATCAGGCCCTGCCTCCTTCGCCTCCCCGCGAGCCATCCTCCCCCGTGCTGGCCACCGCCGTCCCCGGGTGCCGGCGGCCGGTGATCCACCGGGCGGCGAGCAGCCCGGAGACGAGCGTGAGCGCCCCGCCGGCGAGCACGGTCGTGCTGAGGCCGAACGCCCCGGCGAGCAGCCCCGCGACGACCGCACCGGCCGCGTAGCCGAGGTCGCGCCAGAACCGGTACACCCCAAGGCCCTGCGCCCGCCACGACGGATGGGTGTGGTCGGCGACCGAGGCGATCAGCGCCGGGTAGACCATCGCGGTCCCCGCGCCCAGCAAGACCGCGCTGACCACCCCGGCGGCCAGCGCCTCGCCGGGCAGGATCAGCGCCACGGGGAACGCGGCCGCCTGCACGATCATCCCGGTGACGATCAGCGGCTTGCGGCCGAGGGTATCCGCGAGCCGGCCGGTCAGCAGCTGCCCAGCGCCCCACAGCAGCGGGTACAGGCCCTTGATCAGCCCGATCGCGGCCAGCCCCAGCCCACGGGAGGCGAAAAGCAGCGGAAACACCCCCCAGGTCAGCCCGTCGTTGAGGTTGTTGACGAAGCCCGCCTGGCTGGCGCCGCGGAGCGAACGGTTCCGCCAGCTTGTCTCAATGAATATTGTGCGGAACGGCTGGCGCGTGGTGATCATCTGCCCACCGGGATGGGCGGCTGCCTCGACGGCCACATGAGCGGCGGTATCCCGGACCAGCAGCACCGACAGGGCCAGCCCGGCAACGGCGTAAAGCACCCCGAGCAGTTCGGGGACGGGGCGCAGCCCGTAAACGGCGGCCAGGTATCCGGTGGCCAGCGCGGTAGCGCCCACGGCCATGTACCCCGCGGCCTCGTTGAGGCCCAGCGCCAGGCCGCGGCCGTGCGGGCCGACCAGGTCGATCTTCATGTTCACCGTCATCGACCAGGCCAGCCCCTGGTTGACGCCCAGCAGCACGTTGGCCGCCACGATCCACCACCACGACGGAGCCCAGGCCAGTATGAACGGCACCGGCAGCCCGGCCACCCAGCCGGCCACCAGCAGGGTCTTCCTGGTGTGCCGGGCGGTCAGCGGCCCGGCCGCCAGGTTCGCCAGCGCCTTGGTGACGCCGAAGGCGATGATGAAGCTGAACACCGCCAGGTACCCGGAGAGGTGGAACACCCGGGTACCGATAAGGCTGGTGGTGGTCCGCTCCAGCCCGACCATGCCGCCGACGCACGCGTTCACCACGACCAGCAGCGTGAATTGCGGCCAGTTCTCCCGTAGCCCCAGCCGCACCGGCCGCGCCGCCGGTGCCGTGCCACCCGCCTGGCTGGCCGGCTGCGGCACCTGGGCCGGGGATGTCACCGCAGGCCCGGGCCGCGGCGGGCCTTCCCGCTGCTCACCGGCCAGTCTCCAGCGGGCGGCCGTGCCCGGCGGCCCACTCCTGCGGGCCGCCGATGGCGACGGCCAGGTCCCGGTGGCCGCGGCGGGTGAGCAGGCTGGCGGCCGTCATGGCCCGCTCGCCGTGGCCGCACATCACCGTGAGCGGTTCGCTGCCCAGGTGCGCCGCCTGGTCCGGGAGGGCACCCAGTTCGAGGTGCTGTGCACCGGGCAGGTGCCCCGCCTGGTACTCGGCCGCCTGGCGGACGTCGAGCACGCTGCCGGTCACCTCGGCGGCCGGGGTCAGCCGGATCCGGTGCACCGGCAGGCCCGCGGCGCGCCAGGCAGGCATGCCGCCGGCCAGTTCCCCGGCCAGGTGCTCGTATCCGATGCCGCGTGCCTGGCGGACCAGGTCGGCCCGGTCCTGGCCAAGCCCGAGGATGAACGCTAGCGGCTGGTCGGGGCTGGCGAGCCAGCCAAGCCAGGTCGCGAACGCGGAGCGCAGCGGAATCGAGATCGCGCCGGGGATGTGCCCGGCGGCGAAGGAGGGCACCGGGCGGGCATCAATCAGGGCGGCGCCCTCGCCGAGGAGCCCGCGGACGTCGTCGGTGGTCAGGGCCGGTAGCTCCCCGGGGCCGGGTCCATACAGTGCCGGGCCCCGGCGGTTGACCTCACGCAAGCGCAGGAAGTAGGGCGGGTAGCTGCCGAGCCCGTCCAGCAGCAGCTGGACGAAGGCATCCTCGCCGGGCGCGGCAAGCAGCGGGTTGGCGGCCCGCTCGGCTCCGATCGTGGTGGTCCGCTCGGCCCCGGCCGGTGCGGCGCAGAACGAGCCAGCGCCGTGAGTGGGATAGACCGGCAGCTCGTCGGGCAGGCACAGGATGCGTTCGTGCAACGAACGCCACAGTTCCCTGGCCAGTTCCTCGGTCCGGTCCTGGGCGATCAGATCGGTCCGGGCGACGGCCCCTACCAGCAGGGACCCGCCGGAGAACAGCGCGGCCGGCCGGTCGCCGTCCAGCAGCAGATAGGCCAAATGCTCGGGGGTGTGGCCGGGCGTGGCCAGCGCCCGCAGCCGCAGGCCGCCCAGGCCGAGTTCGTCACCGTCGTGCAGGCCCCGGTGGCCGAACTCCAGCCGCCCGGCGGCCGGTGCGAGTACCTGGGCGCCGTAGGCCGCCAGTTCCCGGCTGCCGGAAACGAAGTCGGCATGCAGGTGCGTCTCGGCCGTGAAGGCGATGCTCAGCCCGTTGGCCTCGGCGGCCGTCAGATACTTGCCCGGATCCCGGTCCGGGTCGATGACCAGCGCCCGGTGGTCGCCGAGGTCGATCAGGTAGGAACTGTTCCCCAGGCCCTCGTCGACCATGGCAAGCGGGGCCGTGACGTCATGCATGGACGCTCCTGCTTATCCTCCGGCCGCTTACCTCTTGCTCATCGTCCGGCCGCCGGCCCCTTGCCTATCCTCCGGCCGCTCACCCTCATTGTCAAGTATTCATTTGAGTATTTGACAAGCGACAGACCCGGACGGATCATGGGCTGCATGGCCGACCGCGCCGCCAAAGACGCCCTCTACGAGGGCTTCGCTGAGGTTGCCCGCGCGCTGGCCAGCGGCCGCCGCGCCGAGATCGCCGACCTGCTGGCCCAGGGGGAGCGGCCGGTGGAGCAGATCGCCACCGAGATAGGCCAGAGCGTCGCCAACACGTCCCACCACCTGCGCGCGATGGCCCGGGCCGGCCTGGTGACCACCCGCCGCGATGGCACCCGCATCTACTACGCCCTGGCCAGCGATCACGTCGCTGCCCTCTGGTCGGCGCTGCAGCAGGTCGCCGCCGAGCACGTCGCCGGCCTGCGCCAGCTCGCCGACGCCTACCTGGGCAGCCGGGAGGGGATCGAGATCGTTGGCCGCGACGAACTGGCCGCGCGGCTGGATCGCGGCGAGGTCGTCGTGCTCGATGTGCGGCCCGCCGCCGAATTCGCGGCCGGCCACATCGCCGGCGCGCGCTCGGTACCGGTCACCGAGCTACGCCGCCGCCTGCGCGCCCTGCCCCAGGACGCCGACGTGGTGGCCTACTGCCGCGGGCCCTACTGCGTCTACGCCGACGAGGCGGTGCGGGAACTGGCGAGCCGGGGATACCGTGCCCGCCGGCTGGCGGACGGGTTCCCCGAATGGAAGCGGGCCGGCCTGCCGATCGCGGCCGGGGAAGGCGGGTGACTCCATGACCCAGGCGAGGACACAGGCCCGGGCCTTCGAGGTCTGCAGCCGGTCTTCGATGGCACGCCGGCCCGGCGGGACGTGTCAATGACCAAGATCGAGCGAGAGACCGCCGAGCGATTCGCCGAGCGTTACCGGGTCGGCCCGGCCGAGGTGTCCCGCCGCGTCGAGCTGGCCGTCATCGGCGGCGACTGGGGCGCCAACGGATACACCACGATGGCGCAGGCCGACCGGCTCGGCCGCGAACTCCGGCTCGGCCCCGGAGCGCGGCTGCTTGACCTGGGCGCCGGCTGCGGCTGGCCCGGTTTGTACCTGGCCGCCTCCACCGGCTGCCAGGTGGTGCTTTCTGACGTGCCAATCGAGGGGCTGCGGGCCGCGACGGCCCGCGTCCGGCGCGAGGCGCTAATGGCCCGCCCGGGGCTGGTGGCGGCCAGCGCCCGCACCATGCCGTTCGCCCCGGCGGTGTTCGACGCGATCGTGCACACCGACGTGCTGTGTTGACTGCGCCCTAAGCTCTCCGTGCTGAGGGAATGCCGGCGGGTTCTGCGCCCCTCCGGGCGCACCGCGTTCTTCACGATTCACCCCGCCGCCGGGCTCACCCCGGCTCAGCGGCGGCGGGCATCCCGGGACGGCCCGATCGCGGTCGCCACCGCCCGCGCGCACCGGCAGCTGCTGGAGGCTGCCGGGTTCACCGAGGTGACCGAAACCGACTGCACCGCCGAGTTCGCGGCCACCACCCGCGCCTGGCTGCACCAATGGGACACCGACCGGGCCGAGCTGGCGCCTCTCCTCGGCGAACAGGTGGTTGCCGAGCGCCAGGCCGTGCGGCGGGCGCAGCTGCGCGCGATCGGGGACGGCATCCTGGCCCGCTCCCTGTTCACCGCCTCTAGGTAGCCACCGTCATAGGTGCTCGGCGAGGAAGGCACTGACGGCGTCGACTGCCTGGGTGACGTACGGCTCGGTGTCGTAGAGGTCGATGTGCAGTTTGGCGTCCAGCCAGACAAGGCGTTTCGGCTCGCCGATCCGCTCGTAGGCCTCGCGCGCGCCGTCCGGAGAACAGTAGGCGTCCTTCACTCCGTGCACGATCAGGCCCGGTGTCGGCGACAGGAAATCAGCGCCGATCATGTTGTCGACGGTGAGCAGTTCGCGAACCGACGCGCGGGTGACCGAGTTCTCCCACCGGGCCGAGGAACCCCGGTCGGTGCCGTAGTAGGCGAAGGGCTCGTCGCCCGGCATCGCAGCCTCACCCTCGGCCGCGACCGCCGGGACATACTGAACGCTGCCGCCGTGGTCATGGTCTTCCGATACCGCGGTGAACGACGCCAGGACCTGCCGGTAGCCATCAGAGCCCATGCCGGAACGCATCGCGTACGGCGTGTTGTACGCCCCCGCGATGCCCGCGAAGGCCTTGACACGGGGATCGAAGGCGGCGAACTTCAGCGCGTAGCCGCCGCCCAGGCAGATTCCGATGGCCCCGATCCGCTCGGGATCGACCTCTGGGCGGGCGCGCAGGAACGAAACGGCAGCCCGCAGGTCGGCAAGCTTGCCTTGCGGATCCTCGTGGCGGCGCGGCTGGCCCTGCGAATCGCCGAAGCTGCGGTGGTCGAACGCGAGCGTGACGTACCCGGCCGCCGCCAGGCGCTGGGCGTACAGGCCGGTCACCTGGTCGCGGACGCCGGTGAACGGACCGGTGAACACCAGGCCGGGCGCGCGGCCACCGTGCGACGGCGCCCGAAGGTCACCCACCAGCTTGATGCCGTCCGCGTCCCACTCGACCGGCTCCATGGCCCTGCTCCAATCCGCTGAGAACTCTGGCGGCCCGTCTCGGTGAAGCTACGCCGGAGCACCACCCGTACTTACATCATTACAGCCTTACCCTGCTCGTGCAGCCGCGGGTCAAGATGCCGCCTTGCCGGAGCGCAGGTTCTCCACGGTGTAACTTGCCCACTCGGCGCAGGGGTGGAAGGCACGCTGGCGGAAGCCTTGCATCACTCGCAGGTCGCCGCGGCGGTCCACGCGGACGCTGGTCGCCCACGGATAGGACAGCTCCTGGCCGCTGACCGTCCGCACGATGACGGTCTGCGCGCTGGTCTCGCTCATATGGGCACTTTCCTCGTGAAGGCGGCCGGGGGGCTGGCCCGAGAGGAAGAAATACATGCTATTGCGTGGCAGATCTGCCCGCCCGCGAACCGGGCCGGGGGTCGCCAGGACTATTGGCGAGGCGTCTCAGGGGGCCGATCACGCCTGAAACTTCGCCATCAGGCCAGGGCCTGGGCTATGGCGTGCAGGGCCAGCCCTACGCCTGCTCCTACCACGGTGCCGTTGATGCGGATGAATTGCAGGTCGGGCCCGAGGAGCAGCTCTAGCTGACTGGAGGTCTGCTCGGCGTCCCACCGCTGGATTGTGCCGGTGACAAGACCGGCGAGCTCGTCGTGGAACTGATCGGCCAGGGCCCTGGCTCCCGATTCGACCATGCGCTCGAGGCCTTCTTGGAGGCGGCGGTCCGATCCCAGGCGCCAGCCGCCGGCGACCAGCGCATCGGCCAGCCGGCTGCGCAGCTCAGAGTCCGGGTCGGCCGCCTGGGCCCGCAGTGCGTCTTTGGCCTGCTGCCACAGTGAGGAGGACCAGTCCCGCAGCGCGGCGCTGCCCAGGACATCGCGCTTGATGCGCTCGCCCCGCTCGCGCAGCTCGGGTGACGTCTCGAGGCGGTCGGGGAGGGCGGCGATCCACGCGTCGAACTGGCGCCGGGTCTCGTCGTCGGGATCGGCGGCCATCGCCGCCAGCCGCTGGCGCAGCCGGGCGTGCAAACGGTCGAAAACCAGCCGGTACACCGCGTCGGGCACCCAGCGGGGTGACTCGCCCTCGAACAGGTCACGCAGCTCCGCGTAGTGGTCGGCCAGATACCGGTCGGCGGCAGACACCATGGTGTTGAACAGCTCGGCGTGGTGACCTCCCGCGACAATCACCCGCAGAGCCCGCCCGGCCAGCGGCGCTACCTCGACGGCGTCCAGCGCCCGGGTCAGTTCGGCGGTCAGCACGCGCTGGACATCCTCATCACGCAGGGCCTCAGCTCCCGTGACCACCAGATCAGCGGCATGACCGGCGAAGCGGGCGGCGTTGTCCTTGTCGGCCAGCCAGGCGGCCAGGCGGGGAACCAGGCGAGCGGCGCGGATCCGCTCGGTCAGCACCTCGGCGTTGAGGAAGTTCTCCTGCACGAACTGGCCAAGGGTGGCGGCGAACTGATCCTTCCGCTCGACGATCAGCGCGGTATGCGGGATCGGCAGGCCCAGGGGTCGGCGGAACAGGGCCGTCACCGCGAACCAGTCCGCAACGCCGCCGACCATGGCCGCCTCGGCGCCAGCCTGCACATAGCCGAGGAACGTCCCATGGACGCCGACCGCAGTCACCGCCAGAAACAGCGCCGTTGCCGCCGCAAGCAGAGCGGTGGCCCGCCGGCGTGCGGCGGCCAGACGGCGCGTCCGCAACGCCACCGATTCGCGCCTGAGCGCCGGGACCGGCGGAGCGGACGTCGTCTCGGCAGATTCCATTGGGCAGCTCCCGGTTAGTCCACGGCGCAACAGACATGGGCTAACTGGAAACTCCGGGAGGAGTTGCACCCCGATGCCCGCGACCTGCAGCTTTGCATCTCCCAAGTTGGGTCTCAGCGTAAAGATGCTGGCCAAAGCGTAGTCAGCGGTGCCCGGGGTTCGAGCGCACCCAGGAAAAAGCATCCACCCCAACGGTGACCGGCGGACGGTGCGGCGGTTCCCCGGGTTCCTGCGTTCTGTCACAAGATCATCAAGCACTGACAGCGGGAAGGACTGCGCGCGGCCGTCGCCGAAAGCCTGCGGTGGCTCCTCCCTGTGCCCGGAGCGGAATTGATGTCCGGCTCCCGGGAAATGCCACTCTTTGGCGGCGGCTGAGATGCCCACGTCCTCGTCAGCCAAGCCGCCGGCCCGCTTCTGACCAGCCCTGGGCGCCCGCGTGGCCAGCCAGCGAGGATGCCTGTGTATCAGGATCTGGCGGTGTCACCGTCCTGGTCACGCCGGTCCATTCGGGGCCCGGGTTCTGCAACCTCAACACGCTGTGGGCCACGGCGCCGCCCAACGTGACCGTCCGCGACGTCACCTGCTATACGGCCGCGGGAGTCCGCGCCAGCCAGAAGGCCATGATCACCTACGCCCCGGCGGCCTGACCCGCCCTGTCCGTGGCCAGGCCGGCCAGTCCGTGGGTTGGGCTGGCCGGCCACAGACTGGCGGAACGCAGCCGCCGGTGCCTCAGGACGCCGGCGCTTCAGGACGCCGTGCTTCAGGACGCCGGTGCCTCAGGACGCCGGCGTGAGATGCAGGTAGACGACGCCGTTGTTGTAAAGCTCGGCGCCTGCCCTGGCCCACTTGGTTGGCGGGACGGTCTCGTCGAACAGGCGCGAGCCGGCCGAGAGGGTGACCGGGTAGACGAACAGGTGCAGCTCGTCAACCAGCCCGTCGGCGATCAGCGCGCGGACCAGGGTCCCGCTGCCGCTCACATATAGGCCCGTGGTGGCCTCCTTGAGGCGCTGGATCGTCTTGGCGTCGTAGGGCCCGGCGATCTCCGAGTTCCGCCATGACGCCGTCGTGAGCGTCGACGACACGACGTACTTGGTGGTGTCGTTGAAAAACGGCGCGCCCGGGTCCTGCTCGACAGTGCGCTCCGACCACGTCGGCTCGAACATCTCGTAGGTCGTCCGGCCCAGCAGGATGCCGTCGCAGCCCGCGGTGACCTTGGCGATCGCATCGCCCATCTTCGGGTCGAATCCGAAATCGAAGGTCCAGCTCGGAGTGTCGATCACGCCGTCGAGGCTGATGAACTCGTGTGCCCGGATAGTTCCCATTTCTTTTCTCCCGGTGTGATCCGGCTGGTGCCGGTGCATTGCTGCGGCCTTGGTTGCGCTTGCCCCCAGTTGTCACCTCCAGGTCCAATCGTCACCCCGGATCGTCCCCCGCGGCCACCAAGCCGCTCGCCGAGGCGATCCGCACCGGCGACCGCTGAGGACCGAGTGCCAGCATCGCTGACCGTCGCCGGCCCCACATGGGTTTCGGGCCGAAGCAGCTAGGCGGGTCCCGCTGCTTGGCCCCCGAGGACGGCGGGGCACCCCTCGCCCGCCTGGAGGCCAGGGTCGCGCTTGAAGAGCTCACCCGGCGGTTGCCTACCTTGCGGCTGGACCCGGACGCACGACTCCGGCACGTCCCGACCCCGCTGTTCCGGGGCTTCGCCAGCCTGCCAGTTCGCTGGGGGGCGTGACCCGCGTGCAGCGTAACCATCAAGCCCCACGCCTCGTCGTGGACCGCGCCGCCCGCAACGTCAGCTAGTGAGCGTTGAGATTCCCGTTGAGCAGGCCCCGGCCGAGGGGCGTCAGCGAATGGTGGACGCTACGACCACGCCGGACCGTGTGCACTAGGCCAGAGGCGCGCAGCGCAGTGGCGTGCTGGGAGGCGGACGGCGCGCTGGTGCCGACGCTGGCCGCCAGTTCCGTTGTGCTACGCGGCGTGCGCAGCGCGTGCAGCACGGCGGCCCTGGTTTGTCCGAGGAGCCCGGCCAGGTCGCCGGACCCGTTCGTGCCGCAGGCCGTCACCGGCGGCCGGGCTTGGTAGATGAGCGCGTTCCCGCCGAACTCAGGCGACTGGTCGCAGAACAACGGGGGCCCGGTCCATAGCGCCGACGGCAAAAGCAGCAACCCGTGGCCGTCGAGCGAGCAGTCACCGGTTCGCCACGATCGCTCCAGCGAGTTGTCCCGCCATGCGAGGGTCTGGTGCAGCGTGCCGAGGACCTCGGCGAGGCCGCCGGTCGCCAGGGCCGGAATCCGGTCTGCCACGTCGGCGCGGAACGTGGCGACAATGCGTGACCAGTAGGGCGCTATGCAAGCGAGGTAGAAAGCGCGCAGCGCGCGCACCACGGTCTCCACGGCTTCCGCTTCGCCGTCCGCCAGGGCGCGAAGCCACAGTGGCGGCCGGTTGGCGCCCTGCCACGAGACGGCAACTTCCTCGCGCAGCACCGACCGCGGGGTCGCGCGTACCATCTCCAGCCCTTCATCCAGATCCGGTGCCGGCGGGGCCACGAACGACGGGCAGGGCAGGGCCGGCGGTATCAGGTCAAGCAGCGGCCGGGCCGTCGCGGGGAAGGCGCGCCTGGCGCGGACGGCCCACCGGGCCGGGAGCGCCCGCGGCACCGTCGCGGGCGTGCGGCAACGCAACTCGATCAGCCCGGCCAGCACCTCGACGAGCGGGCCGGGGGCTTCGCCGAAGCGGGTCAGCAGGAGGTCGTCCGGGGAGAAACGGACTCGCGACAAGAGGACCTCGCCGGCTGGTCGCGCCACGGCGCGCCGCGGCCTTTTGGCGAGGCCCAAATTGCTTGCCTGCTTTCCAGCCACGGTCGCATCGTAGCTGGGACAGCCACCCGATCGCGTCACAGAGGCATAACAGAGGTAATCATTTCGCGTAACAAATGTAGCAATTAGGTCACGATTCCGGAAGCGCCGCGGGTAACGGCTAGCCCGCCCGCACGCTGCCGGTTTGGGTGATTGGGCTTCATGAACTTCGCCGCCTGGCCGTTCTCGGACGGTCACGGCTCTTAATGTTCCTGGGAAACATTGCACGCTGAGGCAGCGCAAGCAAAGCAGGCCACAAGGCAATGCCCCCCATCCTTTCTGATAACAATACGTGATCCTTTCTGGTAGCAGTACGATGGAGGCGCTTCACCCTATGAAAAGACGCAGAATAATGGGACTGGCTGCGTTCGGCGCCGCAGCGGCCCTCGCCCTTGCCGCCTGTGGCGGCGGCA
>Ga0126373_10004677_pt1 | contig 10514 bp, 11 predicted proteins | sample PanSoiMetPlot_11_FD_92545 | JGI IMG/M metagenome (GOLD analysis project Ga0126373, IMG submission 92545) | Tropical forest soil microbial communities from Panama - MetaG Plot_11 | ecosystem: Environmental > Terrestrial > Soil > Tropical forest > Bulk soil | place: Panama | collected 2016-02-17
TCGGGTTGAAATGCTCGCCGATCACCTTGGTCATGACGCCCTTGAATTCGGGCCGACCGAGGATCTCGTCGACCGACCGGTCGCCGTCCTGGCCGCTGGCATCGGTGGTCATCAGCGTCGCGATCTTGGTCCAGCCCTTGAGCCGGTAATAGCGCATCACCGCGGCGATCTGATCGACCGACGAGGCGCTGGTCGAGAAGGTCCAGCTGCCGGGCTTGGGATGGATCGCCGGCGACAGGCAGTATTGCACCGGGCCATTCGCCATCAGCGGCGCCATGGCCAGGCATTCGCCGACCAGGCTCGAACCCAGGATCACCGCCGGCTTGCTGATCAGCAGCTCGGTGGTGAGCTGCACCGCGACCTGCGGACCGGTCTGTTCGTCGTGGAAGACGAAATGCAGCTTCGCGCCGCGAATGCCGCCCGTCTTGTTGACTTCTTCCTCGAGCGCCAACAACGCGTCCTTCTGGCCTTGGCCGACGAACGCGGCACCGCCGGTGAGCGGCATGACGACGTTGATGTCGTAAGAGCCGGCGGCGTGGGACGACGGCGCGAAGCCCATTGTCGCCGCGGCGGCAAGCACCAAACCGCAGGCGGCGGCGCGGCCGGCCGTTATCACTTCAAGCGGTGCTTTCATTGTGTTCTCCCCGCAACGCACAATCACGATAGCGTCAAACTGTGTCAACGTTCGGAAAGTCATGCGCGCCCGTCAGACGCCGCGTTTCCGTACCGGCGGTGCTCGCGCGGCAAGGGCGCGCGCGCTATGCTTTGGGATCAGGGAGCATTCCGGTGCGCTGGCGCGCCATGATGGCCGGTTTTGCCGCTGTGTCGGCACTTGCCGCCTGCGAGCGCGATCCGTTGCACCTGAGCCGAACGTTTCTCGACACCTACGCCGGACCGGATCCGACGCCCGCGGGTTTCCATCAATGCCACGGTTTCGGTTGCGCGCAGAGCACACCGATCAGCCTGAGCCCGGCGGAATGGCAATCCGTACGTCGTGAATTCATTCCGCCGGCCAACGATCCGCAGACCGAGCGCCGCCAGATCGCCGATGCGGTCGCCTTGCTCGAACGGATGGTCGGCGCGCGTACCGGCACGATCGCACACCAATGGACGCGCCACGATCTGCTGATTTGGCCGAACAACGGCGATCCGACGCAGCTCGATTGCATCGACGAGGCTGTCAATACCTGGACCTATCTGACGATGATGGCGCGCGGCAATCTGTTGCGTTTCCACGACGTCGCGCCGCTGTCCTACGCCGGCAGCATGTTCAACTTCCACATGCGCAACACGGCAGTGTTGCGCGAGCGCGGCAGCGGCGAATATTTCGCGATCGATTCGTCGTTGGTCGAGGCCGGCAAGCGACCCTTGATCATGCCGTTGACGGTCTGGCTCGGCGATTGGCCACCGGCGATTGCCGACTTGACCGAGGGGGACGGCCCTAAACCACTGCCAGAGAGCATCGCCGCCAAGCAGTGAAGCGTGAATCTAGTCGCGCTCGGCGGTGACGTTGCAGCGCCGAACACCAGGCGCAGCCGCGCTGTTTCAACATTTGCTCCAATAGTCGAGACGGAGCGTCTCGGTCGCGCCTTCGGGTGGCAGAGTGAAGCTCGCGGCGGCGAAGCTCGGCGGGCGGAAGAAGCTGACATGGGCGTTATTCGAGAAGCCGAAGCCTTCGAGCGGCCAGCCGACAAGGTTCGTATCGAATTTGCCGTTGCCGTTGGCGTCGTGAAACGCGGCGGCGGCATAGGTGCCGGCCGGGAGGTCGAAATGGAAGGTCACCGACCCGCCACGCGCCGGCTGCTCGCGGTCGCGGCCGTCGGTCCGATCGGAAAGCCAATTGGCGGCAACATAGACCGTCAGGTCAATTTCGCCTTTGGCGCTGCAGACATTGTCGACGATGAGGGTGAGCGGGGCCGCGTGTGCCGCCGGCACACCGAGCGCCAGCGCCAACCCCGCCACCGCGCCGGCAAGAACTTTCGCGTTCACCCGCCGACTATAGCAAAGCCTTGGCATTGATTGGCATCCCACCCGAGACAAAGGCGGGAACAGTTGGTTGCGGGAACCAATCTACTCTTCGGGCGTTTCCGCGCAGAGCTCCGAGCGCGTCAAGCAAGACGGGGCTCGGGAAACGATGCACGGAGGCAGATATGGTCCGTATGAACTTAGAGGTCGATGTAATCCCCGTGGCCGATGTCGAGCGATCCAAACAATTCTACGAACACTTGGGTTGGCGGTTCGACGCCGATGTCGCCCCGGCAAAGGACGTTCGCATCGTCCAGTTCACGCCCCCGGGATCCGGGTGTTCGGTCACGTTCGGCAAGGGAATAACTGCGGCTGCGCCTGGCTCGGGCGCAGCCGGGCTGATCGTCTCCGACATCGAGGCCGCCCGTGACGAACTCGCGGGACTGGGCATCAAGGCGAGTGAGGTGTGGCACGGCCCGCCGTTCCCGTCGGAGGCCCGGCTCAAAGGCCCCGACCCTAAGCGCACGAGCTACGGGTCGTTCTTCTCCTTCAACGATCCGGACGGCAATACGTGGCTGGTCCAGGAGGTCACGACGCGGCTTCCCGGCCGAACTTGATCCGGGGTGTTCACATCCACGGCGAATTGGCGCGAAAGATGGTGTCCCCGGGGTGACTCGAACACCCGACCCTCAGTTTAGGAAACTGATGCTCTATCCAGCTGAGCTACGGGGACGCTTGCCGTCCTTATAGCAAGGGCGCCGAAACCTCGCCACGCGCCGCGCTGCTCAGGCGGTGAGCCGGTCCTGCACTGTGCCGTCGACCCCGAAACAAGCGGCCACGAGTTTGCCGTCCGGCCCGGCGCCGCCATCGACCAGCGCGGCATGTTCGCCTTCGCTGATGCCGCGGCGAGCGTTATCGACGCCGCAGACAACGCGCTTGAATCCGGCGTAGGGCTGCGCCAGCGCCAGCATGTCGGCACCCGTGGCGCCCCACCAGAAGGCATCGCGCTGCATCTCGAGCGGCTTTTCGGGATCGACGCCGGCATGGGCGAACAGCAACGCGCCGTCCTCGGTGAAGGCGGCGCGTCGCAGGGCGCTGAGCAATTGGCGATGGCCGGGCCGGTTGTCGATGGCATTGCGCAGCGTGCCGGTCCAGCGTGTGATCGCCATCGTGCCTTCGCGGCATGCGGCTTCGCCGTGACGCGGATCGAGACCGTAAGCGCGCAACGTCGATTCGAGGCCGCGCGTCAGAATCCACGGCAGAATCTCGCGCGGATTGGGTGCGAACTGGAGTTCTTGCAGCTTTTGCCACATCGCTTCCTGCGTGCCGCGCAGATAGGCCAGCTCGCAGGCGAAGGCGCGGCGGCGGGCCAGCGCCAGGGCACGGAAATGCAGCAGCGCGTCGATCGTGGCGACGGCGTCGGTGCCAGGTGCGAGGTAGTTGCCGAGGTAAACGATCCGGTCGCCGGGCTCGAGCCGCTCGATGAGCTGGCGATGCAAGACGATCAAACGCTTGGCTTCGCCGTTGATCGGCGCCACCGCCCAGACCCGGCGTGCGCGATTGAAGCGGGCGTAGATCTCGTTGTCGCTGGAGAACGCCACCGGCGCTAATTGCCGGGGATCACGCGGCTCACGCCGCGCTCAGCATCTGTTCCACGCGCTTCGCCGCCGACGCCTCGTCGATATTCTCGACGGCCGCGAATTCGCGCACCAGCCGGTCAAGGGCCGCCTGGTAAATCTGGCGTTCGCTATAGGATTGCTCGGGCTGGCCGACGTTGCGGTAAAGGTCGCGCACCACCTCGGCGATCGAAGCCGGATCGCCGGAATTGATCTTGGCCTCGTATTCCTGAGCGCGGCGGCTCCACATCGTACGCTTGGCGCGTGAACGGCCCTTGAGCTTGGACAGCGCGGCGTCCATCTCCTTGCGGGTCGACAGCCGGCGCAGGCCGGAGTTCTTCGCCTTGGCCACCGGCACGCGCAACGTCATGCGGTCCTTGTCGAAATGGACGACAAAGACCTTGAGCTGATAACCGGCGATTTCCTGATTCTCGATGCCGAGAATCTTGCCGACGCCGTGGGTCGGATAGACGACAAAGTCACCGGTGGAAAAGCCGAGCGTTTCCGCCAGGGTTTTCTCTTCCTTCTTGCGCGCGACAGCCATTTTCAGGATCGCCCTCAGCCGAAAACGCGAGTAACCCCCGACCGCTTAAAAGCCTGCGGTAATGGAATCCAATCCCCGGGAGAGACGCACCCGCCGTGCGTCTAGTGTCATAAATAACACAATTGGCCCGATAAAGCCAGCGCCCGAGCTATGCACCGTATGCAGGCCGACCCGCAACGCGCGGATTTCGCTGGGTTTTTTGCTAGCGCTTGCCGGGATTTGGACTGAAGAACTTGGTGAACTTATCAGGAACGCCCTTGAACGCATCGGCATCGGCCGGCGCGTCGGCTTTACGAGTGATATTCGGCCAGGACGTCGAATACTGGCGATTGGTTTCAACCCACTTCTCGGCCTGCGGATCGCTGTCCGGAACGATCGCTTCGGCCGGGCATTCGGGCTCGCAAACGCCGCAATCGATGCATTCGTCGGGATGGATGACCAGCATGTTCTCGCCCTCGTAGAAACAATCCACGGGGCAAACCTCGACGCAGTCCATGTATTTGCACTTGATGCAGGCTTCGGTCACGACATAGGTCATCGGGAAAACTCGATCGCTGGCTGGGAATCGCCGCTCGTACCACGCTGGTGAAGCCGGATTCAACCCCTGCTGGATTGGGGACTTGCGCCAGCGCCGGGCGGTGGCCCGACATATACGCCGCGGCCGCGGCACGCCCGCTTCGCGACCCTTTCCTCTGCGACATGCGCCATCAGACCGATGGCCCGGCCCATGGCGTAGAGCGCCGCCGCGCCGCCAGCCGGAAATCTCAGCGCTGCGCCCAGTTTGGCCACCGCTTGCGGCAAGGTGCGGGGTGCCGCCGCGCGGTGTGGCAAGAGCGCCGTGAGTACGCCGGCCCGCGAGTCGGCGGCGTGATCGCCATCGAAATCGAGCGCCGCCAAGCCGACTGCGACCGAACGCCACGGCGGCAGACCGGCGGCAGCCGCAGCGCGTGCCGCCAGGGCGGCAGCGTCGATGCCGTTGTCGGCCGATAGGATCAAACCGGCGCGCAACAGCGGCCGCGATTCGCGGCCGAGATTCCAGGCTTCGGCCAGAACGGCCTCGATCGGCCGTGCCGATGGCGCGTTGTTGGCCGCAGCGGCGGCGAGGAATCGCAATAAGCGTGCGCCGGCATAGCCGAAGAATTCCGCCGTCACCTGCGGCCAGCACGGCTCCGCCTCCGTTGCGAGCTGCAGCAGCGCCAGCAAGCGTGCCGTCGGCGCTGCATCGGCCAATGCGCCGTAGAGGAGGTCATGGTCAGGCAGCGGGTCGGGCACATTGTCGGTCGCAAAGCTGGCCACCGGGTCGCAATCCCAGATCAGCGCCGCCGCCTCGCGCACCGACAGTGTTTGAGCGAGTTCGACGGCGTCGCGGCCGCGGAAATAAACCCGACCGCCACGCACCAGGGTGATCGCCGTCGAAACCATCGGCCCGCTGGGCAGGTTGCCACGCTTCAGCGCAACGACGTCGGCGACAGCATAATTGCGGGCGCGGCCGGCGGCCCGCTCGGATCGGATCAAGCCGCGGCTGACATAGGCGTACAGCGTCGCCGGGGTGACGCCGAGCATTCGCGCCGCCTCGGCTGCCGTTAGCGTCTGGTTGTCACCATACATTGATCAATATGATCAATATAATTGGCTTGCCGGTCAAGGGGTACCTGTTGCCGCGGCCTAGGCAGGGCTTTGGCAGGCAGTTCAGCGGCGCACCACCGGTTTCGCCGGCGCGGCGCTCTGCTATTGTCCGGCCCGTTTGGGAGGCGGAGTAATCGGGCGATGACCGCGCGCGGGCGGGTGGTGGTGATGCATTTCGCGGGGCAGATGCCGCTCGCCGGGATCGCCTGGCAGGCGCTGCACTACCTCGCCGGGCTGCGTCGCCTTGGCTACGACGTCTGGTACGTCGAAGACCACGGCGCCAACCCCTACGACCCCCGCGCGAACAGTGTCGTCACCGACAATGCACCGAACATCGCCTATCTCGCCGCGCTCATGGCGCGCTTCGGTTTCGAGGGCCGCTGGGCCTATTGGGACGCGATTCGCGACGAGTATCACGGCCTGACGCGCGAGGCGGTGCACGCGCTGTTCCGCGACAGCGACGCGCTGCTCAATCTGTGCGGCGCAACGCGGCTGCGCGACCACCATCTCGCCTGCAAGCGCCGGCTGATGATCGACACCGATCCGGTCTACGAGCAGATCAAATACGCCGAGGCCGATCCGGCAGCGCGCAGCTATCTCGACGCCCACACGCACTTCTTCACTTACGGCGAGAACGTCGGCGGACCCGGCTGGATCGTGCCGCTGTGCGGCATCGATTGGAAGCCGACGCGGCCGCCGGTGGTGCTCGATTTCTGGCCGGCCGACGCCATGGGCGGCGCATGCTTCTCGACGATCGCCACCTGGGAGAACAAGGGCAAGGACATCGTCTTCCATGGCGAACGCTACATTTGGTCGAAACACCTCAATTTCGTGCGCTTCATCGATCTGCCGCGGCAGGCCGATTGCTGCTTCACCGTCGCGCTCAACTCGGCACCCGACGACGCGCAGCGCGAGGTTGCCGTGCATGGCTGGACGATCCGCGACGCGCGCGACGTTTCGCTCGGCATCGACACCTATCGCGATTTCATCCGCGGCTCGCGCGGCGAGTTCACCGTCGCCAAGGACATCTATGTTCGACCGCGCAGCGGTTGGTTCAGCGACCGCAGCGTTTGCTATCTGGCGGCCGGCCGGCCGGTGATCACGATGAACACCGGCTTTTCGCGCTTTTACCCGGCCGGCGAAGGTCTGTTCGAATACGCCGACGCCGCCGAGGCGTTGGCCGCGGTCGCCGCAATCAACGAAGACTACCCACATCACGCGCGTGCCGCGCGCGACTTGGCGGCAGAGTATTTCTCATCCGACCGCGTGCTGGCGGCCATGATGGACGACGCCGGCCTATGAGCGAGACGCGGCCGGTCGCCAGCGGCTGGCGGGCGAGGTTCAACGCGGCACCGCGCACGCGCTGGCTCGCCCGTTTCGGTTGGGATGATGGCGCACTCGCCCTGTTCGCCATCCTGCTTGTGCTCGTGCTAGCCACATTCAAGGATTACGGCGTTACTTGGGACGAAGACGCGCAGAATTGGTACGGCGTCGCCGTACTCAACTACTACCTCTCCGGCTTCACCGACCATTCGTACATGCACCTCTACGACCTGTTCTATTACGGGTCGATTTTCGACACGGTCGCGGCAGCGCTGAATCATATTTCGCCGTTCGGCACCTTCGAAACGCGCCACTTGCTCAATGCCTTGATCGGCATCGTCGGCATCGTCGGCACCTGGAAGCTCGGCCGCGTTCTCGGCGGTCCGCGCGCCGGCTTTGTCGCCGCCCTCTTCCTGGCGCTGACGCCGAATTACTACGGCCAGATGTTCAACAATCCGAAGGACGTGCCATTCGCCGCCAGCATGATCTGGGCGTTGTATTATCTAGTGCGCGCCGTATCGCAGTTGCCGCGGCCGGATTGGCGCGTCGGCGGCAAGCTCGGCCTGGCTGCCGGCATCGCGCTGGCCGTGCGCGTCGGCGGGCTGCTGATTTTCGGCTATACCGGCATGGCCCTGCTGGCCTTCGGTGTTTGGCGCCTGGCCGAAAGCCGAAACCCGACGCGCGCCATCGGCGAAACCTGGAACGGCGGCTGGCTGTTATTTGCCGCGACGGCCGCCGTGGCCTATCCGGTGATGCTGCTGTTCTGGCCGTGGGCGCAGCAATCGCCGTTGGTTAGGCCGGTTCATGCGCTGCTCTACTTCTCGCACGAGATATTTCCGTACGGCACGCTGTTCGATGGGCATTACATCCCGGCGGCCGCGCTGCCGTGGGACTATCTGCCGACCTACATCGTTCTGGCGCTGCCCGAGTTGGTCCTGCTGCTGCTCGCGGCAGCACCTGTTGTTGCTTCCGTCGCGCTGCGTCGCAGCGGCACATGGGAAGATCGAGCGCAAGTCCTCGGCGTATTCTTACTCGGCTTCGCCATCGTTTTTCCGATCGCCTACGCCATCGCCATCAAGGCGGTACTGTTCGACGGCATGCGGCATTTCATCTTCGTGCTGCCGCCGATCGCGGTGGCGGCGGCGCTGACCGCCGAGAATGCGCTTGGCGCGCTTGCGCAACGGCCGTGGCGCCGCTGGATTTATGCAGTGCTCGGCATCTACGGCCTCTATCACGTGTCGGTTATGGCGATGCTGCATCCCGATGAGTACGTCTATTACAACGCTTTCATCGGCGGCACGCGCGGCGCCCAAGGTCTGTTCAAGCTCGACTATTGGGCGAACTCCTATGCCGAGGACGTCGCCGCGCTCGAGAATTATCTCCGCGCCGAATACGGCGATGATTTCATGGATCACGATTTCACCGTGTTCGTCTGCGGCCCGCCGGAGTCGGCTGCCTATTACTTCCCGCCGAATTTCGCCTTCACGCCCGACCGCGCCAATGCCGAGTTCGTCATCGCGTTCACCAAGGACGAATGCAACGAATCGGTGACAGGGCGCACGGTCTACCGCGTCACGCGCCTGGGCACGCTGTTGTCGGTGGTGCTCGACCGGCGTGCAATCCTGGCGCACGGACCGCGCGCCGCGACGGTAGCCACCCGCTGAAGCAGCATGGAGCGCGTCGAATACGAGCGGCTGGCTGCGGTCGAAGACCGTATGTGGTGGACCCGGGCGCTGCGCCGCAATTTGCGCGCGGCGGCGGCGCCATTTGCCGCCGCACCGGGCGCACGGCTGCTCGATGCCGGCTGCGGCACCGGCGGTTTGCTGAAAGCGTTGGCGCAGAACGCAAGCTTCGGGCTTGACCGCGACGGCTTCGCCTGCCGCCTCGCGTACAGCAAAGCGCGCCGGCCGGTGGCACAGGGCTCGATCGACGACCTGCCGTACCGCGACGCCGCGTTCGACATCATCGTCAGCGCCGACGTCCTGTGTCATCGCGGCGTCGGCGTCGAGCGCGCGCTGCGCGAAATGCACCGCTGCCTCACGCCGGGCGGTGCCCTCATCGTCAACCTGCCGGCCTATCCCTGGCTGTATTCAGCGCATGACCGCGCGGTCGACAATGCGCGGCGCTACTATCGCGGCGACGTGATAGGTCTCTTGGCCGCCGCCGGCTTCAACCAGGTTCGGGCGACTTACTGGAACACGCTGTTGTTCCCGCTGATGGTCGTGCGCCGGCTGCTGCCCGGCGGTGGCAGCGAGGTGGGTCTGCTGCCGGCGCCGCTCGAGCGCCTGTTCGATCGGATAGCGGCTTTCGAAGCGACCCTGCTCAGATCGGGCTTGCGTCTTCCCTTCGGGGGCTCGATTCTGGCCATTGGAACCCGCCGATGACCGCCCCCGCCCTGAGCATCATCATACCCGTCTACAACGGCGCACACAGCATCGGCGCGTTGGTCGACGCCCTGCAAGCGCTTGCGGTTCCCGGCGGCTACGAGATCGTTCTGGTCAACGATGGCAGCCCGGACGATAGCCTCGCGGTCTGTGACGGGTTGGTCGCCCATGCGCATGTGCCGATGACGCTGGTCGATTTGGCGCGCAATTTCGGCGAGCACAACGCCGTCATGGCCGGCCTGCGCGAGGCGCACGGTGCGCACGTCATCACCATGGATGACGATTTGCAGAACCCGCCGACAGAGGTGCTGCGGCTGCTCGAACACGCACAGCGCACCGGCGCCGATGTGGTCTATGCAAGGCCGGCCGAGAAGCATCATGCCGGCTGGCGCAATCTCGGCAGCCGCTTCACCAACCGCGTCGCCGACTTCGTCCTCGACAAGCCGAAGGGCCTTTATCTGTCGAGCTTCCGCTGCATCAGCGCCTTCGCCGTACAGCAGGCGGTCTCCTACGAAGGGCCGTTCCCGTATGTCGACGGGCTGCTGCTGCAGATCACGCAACGCGTCGACAGCCTGACGGTCGAGCATTTGCCGCGAGCGCATGGCCGCAGCAACTACACGCTGCGCCGGCTGGTCCGACTGTGGCTCAACATGTTCGTCAATTTCTCGGTGATGCCGTTGCGGCTATCGACCTTCACCGGCATCGGCCTCAGCATCCTGGGCCTCGCCGGCGCCATTTGGGCGGCCACGTCGGCGCTGTTCTTCGAGAAGACGCCGCCAGGCTGGGCGTCGCTGACCGTCGCGGTGATGCTGCTGTCGGGCGTGCAGCTGTTGATTCTCGGCTTGGTCGGCGAATATCTCGGCCGCCTCTACCTCACGGTCAATCGCCGCCCACAAACCATCGTGCGGACGGTGTCGCGCAGCGACGCGGTTCCATCCGGCCAGCGGCGCAATGCTGGCAGCGCGATCCGACAGGTATGATGCCGACGATGCTGCCCTACTATGCTGCGCTGTTCGGCGGAATTTTGATTGCGGTCTGCGGCCAGCTGCTGCTTAA
>Ga0126373_10004678_pt1 | contig 10514 bp, 8 predicted proteins | sample PanSoiMetPlot_11_FD_92545 | JGI IMG/M metagenome (GOLD analysis project Ga0126373, IMG submission 92545) | Tropical forest soil microbial communities from Panama - MetaG Plot_11 | ecosystem: Environmental > Terrestrial > Soil > Tropical forest > Bulk soil | place: Panama | collected 2016-02-17
CGGCGCCGCCGCCGGTCACGACGACACTCCCGTTGGCGACGCCGCCGGTCCTGACGACGCCGCCGGTCACGACGACACCGCCGGTCGCGACGACACCGGCCATCCTGACGACGCCGCCGCCGATCATAACGGCGCCGCCGGTCCTGGCGACCGATCTGCGGCCGGCGAGCCGGCCGCGGCAGCAGCCGCGGGCCCGAGCGCTGAAGCCGCTGCCGGCAACCTCGCCGCCGCGGCGGATGCGGCCGCGCGCGACTGCCCGCCGGTGTCCGGGACGATCCACCTGACGATGCCGTTGTCGGCCTGGCTGGGCGGCGGCGAGCCGGGGGAGGTCGCCGGTCACGGCCCGGCGGACCCGACCACCAGCCGCCAGATCGCCGCGATGCTGGCGCGCGGTGCCGCGACCCGGTGGTGTGTCACGGTGACCGGCCCGGACGGCCGGGCGGCCGGGCACGCCTGCGCGGCGCGCGGCCCGGCGGGCGGCGAGCCGGTGATCACGTGGGCCGCCGGGCTGCGGGCCAGGCTGCGGCTGCTGGAGGCCGGCGGCTGCGGCCACGCCCGCCAGGCCCGCGGTTACCTGCCGCCGGCCGGGCTGCGGCACCTGATCCAGGTCCGGCAGCGCACCTGCAGTCACCCCGGCTGCCGCCGCCCGGCGGTCCGCTGCGACCTGGACCACACGGTGCCGTTCGACCAGGGCGGCCGGACCTGCGAATGCAACCTGGCGCCACTGTGCCGAAGACATCATCAAGCCAAGCAGGCACCCGGCTGGCACCTCGAACAATCCGAACCGGGCCGAATGACCTGGCGGCTACCCAGCGGCCGCGTCTACCAAACCGTCCCCGACCCGTACTAGCGCCCCGGGCTCTCCTGGGCGGCACTGCCGTGTGACGTGCTCCGAGATCTTCCGCGTCTGGGGTTCGTACGCGATCATTGGTGAGCATTAATCGTAACGACGGTGGGTGGAGAGATGGCTGCTGCTTCGGCGCGCAGAGCCGCGGTCAAGCGCTACTTCGATTCCTGGAATACGCGCGAACCAGCGCGGGTCGTATCGGCCCTTGCTAAAGGGGGGACGTACACGGATCCACGGTGATGAGCCCGCCGCTGTCCGAGCTGGCACTCGAAGGGCACTTAAGGAACTTCATCGACGCGGTCCCGGATGTGAGCCTCGAGGTTGCAGACGCTCCCATCGATAGCCACGTCAGCTCGAGAGTCGCCGTCAGCTGGGTGATGCGCGGCACGCACACTGGCCGGCTGAACGGGATGCCACCGTTGGGCGGCTCGCTCAGCCTTCGCGGTGTTGACCTCATCACGATCGAACACGGCCAGATCCGGGCTGTCGAGCGACATTTTGATCGGCAGACCATCGCGGAGCAATTGGGATTCCAGACCATAGTCCAGCCAGCCTCCGACGACGTGTGGCAGCTCGGCTACTCGTGGCGAGCCTCGAGCGGGAGCACCGCAGCTCCCGGTGCCATCAGCATCACCTGGACGGAGGTCCGGTCGCCGGAGGAAGCAGAACAGCTGGAGGAAGTTGGCTCACAGTTCGGTGCAGAATTGACGCAAGCGCCTGGCTTTATCAGCGTAGTTACGGGCGGCATCGGAAGTCGGCTGTTCACCGTCGCCGCGTGGGAAAACGCGGATGCTATCCCGTTGGCTATGCGCAACAAGCTACATACAGGCGGCGTGAAGCGGTTCTACACGGATGACTTCCTAGGCTCATTCGGTTCGGGGGTGTTTAGCGTCCGACATATGGGGCCTGTTCTGGTGCGCTGCCCCTCCTGCGCACGTGTCATTGACCTAGACGGGTTCCTTGGCGACTGCAGTTGTGGCCACCCCCTTCCCGAACCGCCGCAGCGATGGTGAAAGGACCGTGGCGCCCGCGAATGTAGCATCACGCGGCAGAGGCAGCGTTGGAACGAGTACGCACCTGGTGTGTTTCGTAACTCAGCTGCCGCTGTGCAGACGCCACCATCAAGCCAAGCAGGCACCGGGCTGGCACCTCGAACAATCCGAACCGGGGCGAATGACCTGGCGGCTGCCCGGCGGCCGCGTCTACCAAACAATCGGCGACCCCTACCCGGCTTAGGTGGGCGTCTATTGACTCTCCCGGCATCCTGTGGTCCGTGGAGGCTTCGGCAGTCAGGGATGGCGACTGAACCCCCGGTGACCTACCGTGTGGTTGACGCCACGGAGGTGCCGGTGCAAGCGGCAGGGTGGTACCGCGACCCTTACCTCGTGCATGAAGACCGCTGGTTCTCGGGCGGTCAAGCGACGAAGCTAGTACGCGACGGCGGGATTGAGCACTACGACCTGCCTCCCGATGACGCGCCTGGGCCGGAGCTTGTCCAGGCACCGAATAACCAGCCGAGTGACGGCAGCGACCTTCGCCGTGCCGATGACAGCTCGACGTGGGACAGGGATGACGTTCCGTGGTGGAAGGCGCTGTGGTGGATGGGAAGCTACGGAGATCCCGAGCTGGACTTTATCCACGGGTTGTTTAAGCGCCTCCGTCAGCGCGAGCGCAGGTGACGCACAACCTGTGTGTTCCTAGATGCCTCGCGCCGCTGTGCCGACGCCACCATCAAGCCAAGCAGGCACCGGGCCGGCACCTCGAACAATCCGAACCGGGGCGAATGACCTGGCGGCTGCCCAGCGGCCGCGTCTACGAGTCAACCCGCGACGCCTGCTGAGCAGCAACCGCCTAAACCAGCACGCATTAACTCACGCATGAGCCGGACAGGCCGAGAATGGCGTCGGCCTGTCCGGCATGCCAGGCGCCTACCTAATGTCGGCCGCTATCCCACGTCGCTTATTCGACCTACGATCTAAGCGAGAGCGGGGTGTACCGGTGAAAGCCCAAGGGTGGTATCGCGACCCGTACCTGGTGCATGAGGATCGCTACTTCTCCGATGGCCAGCCGACGAAACTGGTACGCGACGGCGACGAGGAACTGTACGACCCGCCTCCGCCTGGGCCGCCCAAGGTCGAACTCGTCGAGGTGCGGCACAACGATCCGCCAAACGGCGGTGATCTGCGCCGCGCTGACGATCAAGCGGCCGGATCAGCTGCCTATGACAGCAAGGCGGCATTCTGGGCTCAAATCGAGAGCCTGATACAGGCGCCCTTGAACCTCAAGTGACATGCGCGCCCGTGGAAGCACGCGCCGACGTGTGTCGTTCTGTTCGACATGCGCGGCTGTGCAGACGCCACCATAAAGCCGAGCAGGCACCCGGCTGGCACCTCAACCAGCCCGAGCCGGGGCGAATGACCTGGCGGCTGAGTGGCAGACGGGCTTAGTCGTGGCGCCTTGCCGAGTGGGCCCTGGCACGCTCAGTTCTACGACGTACGCCCAGCACAAGGCCGACCACGACCACGATCACCGCGACCAGCACGAGCCACGCCAGCGACCCGACGACGGCCTTGGCGACAGCCACTACGAAAATCGCTGCCAGCACGAGCAGCACGATGCGAGACACGCTTCTACTGTACGTCCGACCCGCGCAAAGCAGGTGTCGCGCTGGCACCTCGACCAGCCCGAGCCGGGTCGAAAGACCTGGCGGCTGCCCAGAAGCCGCGTCTACGAAACAACCGCCGGCCCCTACTGACTACCGTCAGCCATCGGCCGGTCAGGCCGAGCACCGCATCGGCCTGCCCGGAATGCCTGGCGTTGGCGCCCGGGCTAGGCCATTGTCGACAGCAGGTCCTGGCAGGCTCGCTCGCAGCGACGGCAAGCCTCCGCGCACACTCCGCAGTGGGCGTGCATCATCGCGTGCAGTTCGCACTCGTCTCCGCAGCTCTTGCAGGCCACTACACACGCCTCCAAGAGGGGCCGAGTGACCTTGGCGTCGTAATCAGTCTGGCGGCTGGCAACTGCGGAGGTCGTCGTGCAGATGTCGGCGCAGTCCAGGCAAAGCCGGATGCACTTGACCATCTCGGCGACGTCGGGCTCGCTGAGGTCATCGTCCGCGTCGGCGGTGCAAGCCTGGGCGCAGTCGTTCAGCGCGTCGATCGTTGATGCCAGCAAGCTGGCGTCGAGGTTGAAAGTACGCGGATAGGTGTCGAGGAGCTGCATTGCGTAGCTCATGTTTTCCCCCTGTCATCCATGCAGCGACGCCAGGTCGGTACCCGCCGCCAAGCGCGGATAATCCGCAGGTAACCCCTCGAGCGAGTCGGCACTACGCAGCGGGCTTGCGCGCGGCGAGGCGTTCGATCATTCCAAGCTTGGAGCGCTCGCGCTGCTCGATGTCGAGGCCCTCGGCTTGGACGAGGTAGAGCGGACGACGTAGGAAGTGCTCGCCCTGCAGCGGCACGGTGAAGACTTCGAGCAGGCGCTGGACGGCCCGCGTCGGCCAGGCGGTGCCGGCTACGTGGTCCGCAAGCAGCAAGAGCCCGCCGGGGCGCAGTACGCGGCTCATCTCCCGCACTGCGCGTCTGTCGTCCGGAATGGCGCACAAACCGTAGGTGCACACCACTGTGTCGAAGCAGGCCGCCTCGAACGGCAACACGTTCGCGTCTGCTTCGCGAAGATCGACCGGCCTGCCGAGCTGCTCCGCCCTTCGACGGGCCAGGTCGAGCATCGCCGGACTGAAGTCGATGCCGGTCAGCCGAACGCCGGCGCCGTAGTGCGGAAGATTGAGGCCGGTGCCGATGGCTACCTCGAGGGTGTCTCCTGCGGCCTGGCCGCAGACCCAGCCCCGGCTGTCGGGCGCAAAGAGCCGCTCAAAGAACTGCATCTGCTTGTCGAAGGACGCGGACTCCTTATCCCAGTACCGACGAAAACGATCGCGGTTGACTTCTCTGGCAGGCATAAGCCAGCCTTGCACCCCGTTCACCCCTGACGTCAAGCTCCGGCTCGGGCAAGGCGGATTCAGGATGCAGTCGCCGTCCCGAGTGCGAGCAAGGCGACGTGCAGGGATAGGCGCGACTCGGACGGCTCGAGGCTGACGCCAAGCACGTCCTCGATCTGCCGGATCCGCTCGTACATCGTCGGCCGCGCCAGGTGGGCTTGCTTGGCCGCCTCGGCTTTGTTGCCGCCGGCCTCCAGGTAGGCGATCAGTGCGGGCACGAGCTGAGGACCCCCCAACTCGTCGTGGGCGAGGAGCGCGCCGAGCTCACGTTCGGCAAAGGCCTGAAGCCTGGGATCCTCGCGCAGCAGGTGCAGCAGCCCGCGCAGCCGAATGTCAGGCAGGCGGTAATAAGGCTGTCGCGGCCCGCTGGACGGTGCAGCCGCGGCGACGTGGTCGGCCTCGAGCAGAGAGCGTTGGACCGCGCTCACCGAATCGACGGCTGAGCCGGCCCCGATGACGTCCTCGTCATGCAGCCGCGGCCTGAGCTCGGTGGCCAAGCGGGTCAGCACCGCGTCTGGGTCGGATCGCGGCGGCAAGGCCAGCAGCGCGGCGACCCGGTCGTCGTCGAGGGAGCTGACCAGCGCCGGAAGTCGTCGCCGACGGCACACGTCAGCGAGCGCATCGGCGACCCCGGCCGCAGCGGCCGCGTGCACGGTCGGCACAGTCGGCGCCGTCGCACCGGCGGCGCGGGAGTGCACCGGCGACGCCGTGCGGCCACTGCCGACTCGCACGACGACCGCGACCAGCAGTCGGCCCGCCACGGGCACTCCAAGCGCCCGCGCCCTCGCCTCCGCCTCGGTATGGTCGCCGTAGCCCGGCCCCAGGAAGGTGGCCAGGATGGTCCGGTGTGCTTGGCGTTCGAGGCTCTCGCGCTGGTGATCGAGCAGTCGGCCGAGGGCCAGCGTGGTCGCTGCCCGCTCGATCAGCGCCTCGTCACCCGGCGCCGGTTGTCCGCCGCGCACAAGGATCAGGCGGCCCCAGTCCTGGCCGCGCGCGCCGACACTGGTCACGAGCCAGCCCGACGTCGCGTCGAATCCAGTCCGGCCCGCTACCCGCACAGCGCGCGATCGGCCGGTGAACCCTGCGAGCAGGCCGGCCGCGTCACGCCCGAATGGGGCGCAGGCGAGCACCTGATGGGCAAGGTTGGCCATGATTACCGGGCAACCGGCCAGCGTGGCAGTTTGGGCGACGACCTCGTCGGCCGAGGCGCCTGAGACCGCCAGCTCGGTGAAAACCTGGTGAAGCCGTTCGGCCGCGCGGAGCTCGGCCAGCTGAGCATCAATGATCCGGGCGTGGACGGCCTCGGTGATCTCGATGAACTGAGTCTCCCGCTCGAACACGATGAGCGGGAGTTCATACTCACTGGCCGCTGCTACCAGGGCCGGGGGCAGGCTGCGCGCGTAGCGAGAGCCCAGTTCGACGGCGAGCGCGCTGACTCCGACGGAGGACAGCTCCGCCACGTACCGGCTCAGCCCGGCCGCGTCTCCGGGTAGCGCGATGCCGGTCGAGAGCACTAGCTCGCCGCCGCGGAGCAGGTGCGCGGCCTGGGCTAGCTCGATGACGTGGACCCAGCGGACCGGAGCGTCCAGCCGGTCGGCCCCGGTCAGCACCCGCGGCGCGCCGCTGCGTACAGGTTCGAGGGCGAGAACTTCGGCGACTGTCGGCTGGACGCTGACTGACCGCATCACCGTGCTCCCTCCGCAGCGACCCCTGACTCGGACAACACACTGTATGCCAGTGACCCCGTTCCCTGACAGAGCGTAACTTGGCACGCCACCAGCCTGGCGACAGACTGTGACCAGGGGAGAACATGAGAAGAACCAACCGGGAAGGCAGGTCCAAGCCATGCAGGAAGCGCGGGTACACCGGACCCACTGGATCAACGGGAAGCCGTGGACCGGCAACGCGGCGACCCGCGGCGACATCTACAACCCGGCGACCGGCCGGGTGAGTGGCACAGTGGACTACGCCAACGCGGGTGAGGTCGACGCGGCCGTCGATGCGGCGAAGGCAGCGCTGCCAGGCTGGCGGGAGACCTCCCTAGTCAGGCGCGCCGGTGTGATGTTCGCCTTCCGCGAGCTAGTCCGCACGCACCAGTCCGAGCTGGCGGCGCTGATCACCGCCGAGCACGGCAAGGTGGCCTCGGATGCGCTCGGCGAGGTGGCCAGGGGCCTGGAGGTCGTCGACTTTGCGTGTGGCATCCCGCACCTGCTGAAGGGCGGCTTCTCAGAGAACGTTTCGACCGGCGTGGACGCCTACTCGATCCGGCAGCCGGTTGGCGTGGTCGCCGGGATCACCCCGTTCAACTTCCCCGCGATGGTGCCGATGTGGATGTTCCCGATCGCACTGGCCTGCGGCAACACGTTCATCTTGAAGCCGTCGGAGAAGGACCCGTCGGCGTCGCTGCTGCTCGCTGAGCTACTAGCGGAGGCCGGGTTGCCTGATGGCGCGTTCAATGTCGTGCACGGCGCTAAGCCGGCGGTAGACGCACTACTCACCCACCCGGACGTCCGCGCAGTGAGCTTCGTCGGCTCGACGCCGATCGCCAGGTACGTCGCCGAGACCGCGACGAATCATGGCAAGCGCGTCCAGGCCCTCGGCGGTGCGAAGAATCACATGGTTGTGCTGCCCGATGCCGACCTGGACCTCGCGGCTGATGCGGCAGTCAATGCTGGCTTCGGCTCAGCGGGCGAGCGGTGCATGGCGATCTCAGTGCTCGTCGCCGTAGACCCGATAGGCGACGAGCTGGTCGGGAAGATCAAGGACAGGATCGCAGGCCTGAAGGTCGGGGCCGGCGACAATGAGAGCTCGGAGATGGGCCCGCTGGTAACCAGGGCGCACCGCGACAAGGTGGCTAGCTACCTCGACACCGGTGTCGAGGACGGCGCGACGCTGGCCGTAGACGGCCGCGACCACCCAGTAACCGGTGACGCAGCCGACGGATTCTGGCTCGGCCCGACGGTGCTGGATCACGTAAGGCCGGGCATGCGCGCGTATCAAGATGAGATCTTCGGACCGGTGCTGTCGATTGTCCGGGCGGCTAGCTACGACGAGGCGCTCGCGGTCATCAACGCGAACCCTTACGGCAACGGCACCGCGATCTTCACCAACGACGGGGGAGCGGCCCGCCGGTTCACCCACGAGGTCGAGGTCGGCATGGTTGGCATCAACGTCCCCATCCCGGTGCCGATGGCGTTCTACTCGTTCGGCGGCTGGAAGTCGTCGCTCTTCGGCGACACGCACGTGCACGGCATCGAGGGCGTGCACTTCTACACGCGCGGGAAGGCAGTCACCTCCCGCTGGCTGGACCCCAGCCACGGCGGCGTGAACCTCGGCTTTCCGGTGAACCACTAAGCGCCTAGCAGCAGGAGAATCGCACCGCCCATGAGCACCTACCAAGCAGATCCAGCCCGGGGCGCAGAGGTTTACGCGCTCGACCGGGCGCACGTCTTCCACTCCTGGTCCGCGCAGGGCGCGTTGAACCCAGTCGCCGTCGCTGCGGCCGAGGGCTCGTACTTCTGGGATTACGACGGCAACAGGTACTTGGACTTCTCCAGCCAGCTGGTGAACACCAATATCGGCCACCAGCACCCGAAGGTGACAGCCGCCATCGCCGCGCAGGCTGCCAAGCTCACGACCATCGCCCCGCAGCACGCGAACGATGCCCGCGGCGAAGCAGCCGCCCGCCTGGCTGCGCTAGCGCCAGACGGTTTCGAGAAGGTGTTCTTCACCAACGGCGGCGCCGACGCGAACGAGAACGCGATCCGGATGGCGCGCCTGCACACCGGTCGGCCCAAGGTGCTGAGCTTCTATCGCTCGTATCACGGCAACACCCTCGCGGCGATCAACTCGACCGGCGACCCGCGTCGCTGGCCGAACGAGTTCGCGACCGGGCATGTCCATTTCTTCGGGCCGTACCTGTACCGCTCGGCGTTCTGGGCGACCACCCCTGAGCAGGAGTGCGAGCGGTCGTTGCAGCACCTGGAGTCGGTCATCCAGATGGAGGGCCCGCAGACGATTGCGGCTGTCCTGCTTGAGTCGATCGTGGGCACCGCCGGCGTCCTGATCCCGCCGCCCGGCTACCTCGCCGGGGTGCGAGCGCTCTGCGACAAGCACGGCATCGTCTACATCGCCGACGAGGTCATGTGCGGCTTCGGCCGGGCCGGTCGCTGGTTCGCGTTCGAGGACCACGGCGTCGCGCCTGACCTGATCGTGTTCGCGAAGGGCTCCAACTCCGGTTACGTGCCTGCCGGCGGCGTCATCATCTCGGACCCGATTGCCGCGACGTTCGACGACCGCGTCTTCCCCGGTGGGCTCACCTACTCCGGCCACCCCCTCGCGATGGCGTCTATCGTCGCCACGATCGACGTCATGAAAGACGAAGACATTATCGGGAACGGGGTCCGTATCGGCGAGCACGTGCTTGGCCCGGGGTTGCGGGCGCTGGCCGAGCGCCACCCTGTCATCGGCGAGGTCCGTGGGACGGCGGTTTTCTGGGCACTGGACCTGGTCTCGAACCGGGAAACGCGGGAGATGCTGGCGCCCTATGGCGGTGCGTCCGAGGCGATGACGACGCTCATGGCCGAGTGCAAGGCGCGTGGCGTGATTCCGTTCATGAACTACAACCGGCTGCACGTCGTGCCGCCGTGCAACATCTCGGAGGCCGAGGCCAAGGAGGGCCTCGCGATCCTTGACGATGCGCTGGCTGCGATTGGCCGTTTCTACACGGGCTGACACGCGGGCGATTCCGATGAACCTGCGGGCCCGGGCCGTCTTCGGCCCGGGCCCGCTTGGCGTCACTCGAACCTGACGTTGCCGGGGCTGCTCACGCGGCTGAGCACAGGCATCGTGGACAACAGCACAACGAGCGCTCCGACCAGACCTAGGCCCATGATCAGGTAGTAGGCGTGGTCGAGCACCGGCGTCGGCGAGCCGGCGGGCCCGAGTTTGGCGACCGTCAGCACGCTCATGCCATAGGCGATGCCGCCGGCGATGACGATGGCGGCGAGCAGCGGCGCGACGGCCTCGAGCAGGACCACCCGGTACAGCGTTCCGAGCGGCGCGCCGGACAGGCGCAGCAGCGTGAACGGGCGCTTGCGCTCGACAACGCCCCCACCCGCGACGACGGCCAGACTGCACCCGGCGACGATCAGCGTCAGCGCGACCGCGATGTCGATCAGTCGTTGCACCGTGGTCGCGACGCCCTCGCGCACTTGCACGGCTTCGCCGAAAGTCCGCGGCGCCATACCGGACGCCGAGAGCGGCGTGTGTGTCACCAGGTAGGTACGGACGCGCTCCAGGGTCGCATGGTTGTTGACCTTGACGAGGACGGCCTGGAGATACAAGCCCGCATAGGTGCCGTGCGCGGACGGATTCCGGCCGTTCACGAACGCCTGCGTGGTGTACATCGGATTATCGCCGTACAGGGTAAAGGTGTTGGCCTGCACCGCCGTCAGGCCCGGGGCGCACGCGCCGAACGCGGGAAGCACGCGCAGCCCTGAGCACGGCACGACGCTGTTGAACTGCGGAGGTCCGGCTGTGCTGCCAGTGCCGGGCAGCGAGTAGATCGGGACGGTCTGTGCACCGGCGATCTGGTGAAGTCCGGCCAGGACCGATGAGCCGGCAGCCGGTGGCAGTCCCTGGGCGGCGATCCGCTGCTGCGCGGCGGAG
>Ga0126373_10004679_pt1 | contig 10513 bp, 6 predicted proteins | sample PanSoiMetPlot_11_FD_92545 | JGI IMG/M metagenome (GOLD analysis project Ga0126373, IMG submission 92545) | Tropical forest soil microbial communities from Panama - MetaG Plot_11 | ecosystem: Environmental > Terrestrial > Soil > Tropical forest > Bulk soil | place: Panama | collected 2016-02-17
CCGGCGCGAAGGGCGATGAAGGTGGATCCGATGGAAGCACTGAGATACGAGTGAAACGAAGTGGTAGTGAGCAGTGAGAAAACGATGCCAAGCGCGTGATGCGCAACGTGGAGAATAAGGCATGGGACGAAGAAAGCGGATGATGGAGGAGCTGGATGAAGACATCCGTGACCACATTGTGCGCGAGACGCAGGAGAACATTGAGCGAGGTATGAGTCCAGAGGAGGCGCGCATGGCTGCGATGCGGAAGTTTGGGAATGTGACGCGCGTTAAGGAAGAGACGCGCAAGGTTTGGAGGTTCGTGTCGTTGGAAGATTTGCTCCAGGACGTGAAATACGCGTTGCGGATGCTACGGAGGACGCCGGGTTTCACGGCGGTAGCGGTGCTGACGCTGGCGCTCGGGATCGGCGCAAATACAGCGATTTTCTCCGTGGTGAATTCGATGTTTCTAGCGCCGCTGCCGTTCAAAGATGCGTCGCAGCTCGTAAATATTCACGCTCACGCGAGCTTCTTCGATTTTTGGAACCTGGGACTGTCATTGCCGGATGTGAATGACATTCGCGCACAAAGCAAATCCTTCTCGGTAGTCGTTCCGTTCCAGTACAACACGGTGGATCTCACGGGCCGGGACACGCCACTACAGTTGGACGCGGCGAAAGTCCCGCCGGATTTTTTCTCCCTGCTCGGCCTGCGGCCTGTTCAGGGCCGTACATTCTTGCCGTCGGAAATGCAGGAGGGTGCGGACCAAGAAGCAATTCTGAGCGGGCGGCTCTGGAGAGAGCAGTTCGGCGCGGACGCACGTGTAGTTGGCGCGAATATTACGCTCGACGGCAAATCCTATCAGGTGGTCGGCGTGATGCAGGATCTGCCTAAGAAGGAATACTCGCCGGCGTTTATGGATATCTGGACGCCGTTTGCTCCAACGAAACTGCAATTGACCAATCGCGGGTTGCACGGGATTCCTACCTTGGCGCGGCTCCTTCCGGGCGTAACCGCGGAGCAGGCGCAAGCGGAACTGGATGGAATTGCCGCGAGGCTGGCGAAGGCCTATCCCAAGGATGACAAGGAGTGGAGTTTCCGGGTGAATCCGCTGCGCAAAGACATGGGACGCGACGCTCGCGAGCCGCTGCTGCTTTTGCTTGGCGCGGTGGGCTTTGTATTGCTGATTGCGTGCGCGAATGTGGGGAATTTGTTCCTGTCGCGCGGGTTCGTGCGGCGCCGCGAACTTGCGATCCGTTCGACGCTCGGGGCAACACGCGGGCGGCTGGTTCGCCAGTTGCTGGTGGAAAGCATGCTGCTGGCTGGTGTGGGCGGTGTGTTGGGACTTTTATTCTCTGTATGGGGCATTGCAGCGCTCAAGGCGCTGCTGCCGGCGCAGATGCAGCTCTTCACGGTTGCGCCCATTGGAATCAATACGGGCGTGCTGCTGTTCACTCTGGGAGTTTCCATTCTTGCGGGGTTGCTCTTTGGGCTTGCTCCGGCATTCCTTTCTTCGCGGCAGAATTGGAATGCGACGATGAAAGAGGGCGGCGCGGGAGCGCGTGCCGGAGCTTCGAGTTCCGGGCACAATCCATTGCGGCAACTGCTGGTGGTCGCGGAAATCGCGTTGGCTCTGGTGCTGGTGATCGGAGCGACGCTGGCGCTGCGCAGCTTCTCGCGCTTGCTGCGCGTGGATGTCGGCTTCGACACGGAACGAGTGCTGGACCTCCGCCTGGATTTTCCAGAAGCGAAATTCAAGAATGCGGATGCGATGTTTGTCTACGTCCGCCAGATGACGGAGCGCCTGGGCGCGACTCCGGGAGTCGAATCCGCGTCAGTGGCCGGCAATGCGCCGCTTTCGGGAGCACACGGCGAGGGGACGTTCAGCATTGAAGGCGGGGATCCGAATGCGAACCTCCGGGCCAGCGAAGAATCCGTCGGGCCGCGCTATTTTGAGACGCTGCGCATTCCTCTGCTGCGCGGTCGCGATTTCGTAGCCGCCGATGGCGGAAACGGAGCGCCGGTGGTAGTCGTCAACCAGGCGTTTGCGGCAAAGTTCTTCGGCGGGGGAAATCCGATTGGCAAGCGCCTGGAACAAGGCGAAGACGCGCAACATCATCCTCTCTATTGGGAAATCGTTGGCGAAGTTGGAAATGTGCGGGACCTCAATCCGCAGAAGAAGCCGGATCCGGAAATCTATACCCCGTTTTACTCGAACGGCGTCATGGAGGGATTACTGACCGGCGCGGAGTTCATCTTGCGGAGTCACGCGAACCCTACAGCGCTGGTCTCGGCAGCGCAACAACAGGTGTGGGCGGTAGACAAGGATCAACCTATAGCGAAGGTCGAGACGATGGAGCAGCGCGTTACGGAGTCGGAAGCGCCGCCACGGGTTGTGAGCTACCTTCTCGGTGCATTCGGTGCTCTGGGCTTGGTGCTGGCTGTTGTGGGGATTTACGGCGTGATTTCGTACTCGGTCACGCAGCGAACGCACGAAATCGGAATACGCATGGCGCTTGGCGCGGAGCCGCAGAAGGTGATGCGTTTGATTCTGGGACATGGGCTGAAACTGGCGCTGATTGGCGTTGTGATTGGCATTGGCGCGGCGCTGGGATTGACGCGACTGATGTCCAGCTTGCTTTTTGACGTGAGCGCGACGGACCCGGCGACGTTTGTGGGCGTGGCCATCTTGCTGGTGGTAGTCGCGCTGGCGGCGTGCTGGATGCCGGCGCGAAGGGCGATGAAAGTGGATCCGATGGAAGCGCTGAGGTACGAATGAGCAGCGGCGGACAGCCTAGGAGCGGCGCTTTTTCTTGCGGGTCGAGCGGGAAGGTTCCGTGTGCGCGGTCACTTTTGGCAGTGCTTGCAGCGTGCAGCGGATGGATTTCGCCAGTGATTTCTTGGCGCCGGCCTCCTTGCGCAACTTCTGCGAAAACTCAGTCCCGAGCGAGCCGGATAACTCCCCCGCCAAATCAGCTCCCTCCTCGAGCGCGACGACAGCGTGCCAAAGCGCTGCTTCCTCTTTCTCCGCGTGAGCGGTGAGGGCCGATTGCGGTGAATAGGCGTGGCCAACGCGACAGCGAAAGCCGTCGAGGCGGCCGTATTTCAAATGCTGCAAGGGACCGCCGCACTCCGGGCAAGTCAGGTGTGTATCGTGCGTCTTCATAACCGAATCCTCCGCGGAAATCGCTTTTTGGGCGACGGGATAAAATTCCTGCCGGCAAAGCGAATTCAGCAAAGATGAAATTTTGGCGAGCGGGAGGCAATAGTCAACGGCGACGTGTTCGAGGACGCTGCGGGGCATTTGAGGATATTGAGCTTCCTTTGGGTCTTGAACAATGGTGATGCCGTGATGGCGTTTGATTTCCCACATGCCAGTGGTGCCATCATCCAGAAGGCCCGTAAGAATGACGCCCATGACGCGAGCGCGGAAGTGACGAGCCGCGGAACGAAATAACACGTCGATGGCAGGACGGGAGCGATTTTCTTTAGGGCCCATGACTGCGGCGGCATGGGAATCTTCGACGAGAAGGTGACGGTCGGGGACTGCAACGTAAACATGGCCGCGCCGCAGGGGAACTCCTCCGTCGGGATCGCTGATGGGCAATGCGCTGCTGCGAGCAAATATGCGGGGCAAACCGGCGTCTGCGCGCGGCGACGTGTGGAGGACGATCATGACGCTGGCCGGAAGGTCGGCGGGGAGTCCCTTGAGAAGAATCTTGAGGGCCTCAACTCCCCCCGCGGAAGCTCCGATGACGATGAGGTCGCGTCTCACAAGTTTGGGGTTCCCACAAGATTGAGATGCCGGGGCGAAACCGCCGTGACATTTGCGCGGGAGCTGCGTAATTCCTATGCGAGAAGACGAGGAAGGAATACTATCGGCGGGCGATGGAATTTCATTCGGGATTTGTGGCGATTATCGGGCGGGCGAACGCGGGGAAGTCGACGCTCGTAAACGCGCTGGTGGGGCGGAAGGTAGCGATTGTGTCGCCGCAGCCGCAGACCACGCGAAATCGGATTCAGGGAATTGTGAATCGCGAAAACGCGCAGGTAGTGCTGGTGGATACGCCGGGGATTCATCGCGCGACACACGCGCTGGACCGGCAGATGATGCAGGAGGTGAGCGAAGCGCTCGAAGCTGTGGATATTGTTTCGTTGATTGTTGACGCGACGCGCGATTTCGAGGCAGGCGACCGCTATTCCCTGGAATGGCTAAACAAGTTTTCAGGACCGGCATATCTGTTGCTGAACAAAATCGACCGTCTTAATAAGGATAGGCTGCTGCCGCTGATCGACCGGTGGAGGCGCGAGCACGATTTTGAAGAGATTTTTCCGGTGTCGGCGTTGCGTAAAGATGGGCTGGGCGAATTGATGGGGAGTTGGATTGCGCGGCTGCCGGAGAGTCCACCGTACTTTCCGGTTGACCAGTACACGGATCAGCCGGAGAGATTTTTGGCGGGCGAAGTAGTTCGCGAAAAAGCCATTGTGCTAACGCGCGAAGAAGTACCGCACGCGGTCGCCGTGCTGGTGGACAATTTCGAGGAGGGCGACAAGCTGCTGAAGATTCGCGCGACAATTTACGTGGAGCGCGAGGGGCAAAAGGGAATCATGATTGGGCGCGGCGGCGCGAAGATGAAGGAAATCGGCACCGCGGCGCGAAAGGAATTGGAAGAGATTCTCGGCGCAAAGATTTTTCTGGAATTGCATGTTAAGGTGCAACCGAACTGGCGGCAGAACCGCGCGATGGTGAAGCAGCTCGATTGGCGGCGGCAAATCGAGCAGATGGATAGCGAGATGATGGACGAGGGAGACGGCGAGTAAACCCCGACAGACTATCTGGAGCGGGCCTCAGCGCGGGACTTCAGGAAGCGCGTTGTACCAATCGCGAAAAAAGTGGTCCATGTGAAGGTAAATCGGCAAGCCCAACTTGCGCTTATTTTGATCGGAAGGAACGAGCAGGTATGCGCGACCAAGCAGTCCCCGCGAGCTAGTTAAGATCTGGCGACCGCGAATTTCTGAAAAGGTCAGCTTGCGGCTGCGGAACCAGCCCTTCACTTCAATCGAATCCTCGCGCAGGATGGCGCGCTTGTTGTATCCCGATCCGAGACCCAGCACGATTGCGGCGATGATGAGATCTATCCAGAACAAGCCACTTATAGGTCCACGATGGGGCAGGATCCCCGCCAAGTACAAGACGGTGAGGAGCAGAAAGAGGCCGCTCAGAGCGATCAAGAGAAAATTGACTGCGTGCCGGGTGCGTGCATCGGTCCGGCAGACATGGGGAAGCGCGTAGCCGACAGCAGAAGTCGACGAGGTCATAGTGGAAACTACTTCGCTCTCCAGTTTTCAGCGATAAAACAACGAGGCGTACGAAAATTGTCATATAGAATACGCGGAGGAGTAATCGTCTTGTGCGCTGCGGTGTCTTAGTGGTCACCGAGTTCGCTCAGCGGACAGGGCGAGTGCGCGAGCGATCGCCAAGAAGAAGCGTCATGGTGCGCTTAGCCGGGCCAGCGGGGAGATATGTGGTGAGGTGACGTGCGAGGCGTTTGAAAAGAAAAAGCGTGGTGCCCATCCCTTCGGAGATGGCGTGCGTGCGGTTGGGGTAAGCCATGAAGTCGAATGATTTTCCGAGCTCGATCATGCGATTCACCAGAAGCTCAGAGCCGGCGAAGTGAACGTTGTCATCGCCGGAGCCGTGCATGAGCAGAAGCTTGCCCTGTAGACCCTCGGCGAAGTTGATGGCGGAGGCGGACTTGTAACCTTCGACGTTGTCCTGTGGCAGGCCCATGTAACGTTCCTGATAAATTGAATCGTAGATGCGCTGATCGGGAACGGGCGCGACGGAGATTCCGACTTTGTAAACGTCGGGTGAACGAAACATTAGATTAAGCGTATTCGTGCCTCCTCCGCTCCAGCCCCAGACCGCAACGCGATCAGCGTCAACGTAGATGCGTTCGCGCGCGATGGCGCGGACAGCGGCGGCTTGTTGCTGCGAAGAGAGCACGCCGACGGCGCCATAAATGCATTTGCGCCACGCGCGGCCCTTTGGCGCAGGCGTGCCTTGGTTGTCCACGCTGGCGATCAGATAGCCTTCGTTCGCGATAGCACGATGAAAGAGCGCCTCGCCGCCACCCCAGCGGTCCATGACCGTTTGCGCGGCCGGTTCGCCGTACACATTGAACAGAATCGGATATTTGCGCGAAGGGTCGAAGTTCGCAGGCTTGATGAGGTAAGCGTCGAGTTTGACGCCGTTGCCGACGTCGACTTGAAAAAACTCGACTGGACTGGCGACAAGCGGCTTGATTCGCTGGCGCAAAGTGGCGTTGTCGACAAAGACCCGGACGCTTTGATGTTCGGGGAGACGGATGAGTTCGGTGACAGGCGGCGTATCGAACGTGGAAGAGATATGAAGCGCATAACGGCAGTCAGGTGAAATGTCATACATGTGAACGCCGGCACCGCCAGCTGGGGTGAGGCGCTCGGGCGCAGATGACGATCCGTCGATGCGCGAGCGGTAGAGATAGTGCTGGGTTGCGTTTTCCGGCGACGCGATGAAGTAAACAAATTCCTCAGCAGGATCGACGGTGAGAAGCTCGACGACGTCGAAATCGCCGTGCGTGATAAGCTGCGGTTCGCCGCCGCGGCGCGGAATGATGTAAGCGTGGTGCCAGCCGTCGCGCTCACTCATCCAGAGAAAACCGTTATGACGCGAAAGAAACCGCGTGTCGTCGTTCACGTCGACCCAGGCTTTGTCTTCGTCGCGGAAAATGCGGCGCGTCCGGCCCGTGGATGCATCGGCAAGGTAAACGTCGTTCAGGTTTTGCGCCCGATTGATGTGCTGAAGCAGGATTTCGTTCGAGCCTTCGACCCACTGAATGCGCGGCAGATATGATTTTTCCGAATCGCCGACGACGTCGACCCATGTCGTGCGCGCGCTGCTGATATTGACTACGCCGATGCGCACGTTGGAGTTAGGTGTACCGGCGGATGGAATGCGATAGGTCCAAACTTTCGGATAGACGCCATATTGAGGATAGGGAATGTCGGCGACTGGCTGGCGAAAGCCGCCGCCGAGGTCATTGATCATCGAAAATTCGCGGACGGGGCTCGAATCAAACTGAAAGTACGCGATGCTGCGTCCGTCCGGACTCCAACGGAATCCGTCGCGCACGTCGAATTCCTCTTCGTAGACCCAGTCGGAGGTGCCGTTGATGGTGGTTGCAGAGCCGTCTGTGGTGAGTGGAGTGATTTTGTGCGTGGCGAGGTCTTCGACGTATAGATTATTCTCGCGCACATAGGCGACGCTGCGGCCATCGGGCGAGAATTTGGCGAACATGAGCGTCGAAGGAGAGGCGTCAGTGCCGAGTTTTTCGAGCTTCTTGCTCGCGCGATTGAGCACCCAATAGTCCCCGCGCGTGTTTTCGCGCCATACCCGCTCGGAGTTCGTGAAGACCAGGATTTGTGTGCGGTCTTTCGACCATTCGAAATCGTCGATGGAAAGCGGCTCTTTCGAGCCGGCCGGGATCAATTCCGCCGAGGAAAAGAGCACCGTGCGCGCGCCTGACGCGGCATCGTAGCTGGCGAGTTCCTGCTTCTCTTCTTCGCCGCGGGAGCGTTCGAGAATCGTGTATGATTTTCCACTCTCTCCCCAGCGAATGGGGCCGAATCGTCCACCGAAAAATTCTCCAGAGAAAATACGCTCGATCCATTCGTCCAGCGAACCTGGTTCCACGCCGGACGCATCGGCGGCTTGCACGGTGCGCTTTCCCGGCGCTCCTGCCGAAGAAGCAGCTTCGAATTTGCTGAGAGGCGCAAAGCCTCCGGCAAATGCGGCAGCTCCGGCGAAACTGGAAGCGCGAAGAAAAAAACGACGGGACATGCGAGGCTCGCTGTTCATCTATATGACTCCTGTGTGACTGCCGCGTAATAATTTATGCAGGCGGCATTCTTACGCGAAGGCAGCGTGGCTGTCACGGAAATTTGATGGCGAACATGAACTCGAGAGTGAAGGCTAGTAGCAGAAAGCTGCAGGGCGGGCGGCCAAGAATGTGAAATGGTTTTCCTACGACGCGGTTAGCAAGTTCTAGGCCTGCTATAAGGAGCAGAAAGATAAACATAATGTTATCAGCATTTTATGTTGTGACGAATTTCGGCGACGCGGTGTGTCTACATTGGCCTCCTGATTGCACTGCTACCGTTGCAAATCTCGTGGAGTGAGGTGCGAAATTGAAGAAGATACTTTGGTTGGCAGCAGCAGCGGCATTGATTTTCGTGGGTGCGAAACCGGCGAACGCCGACCCTCTGCACTTCGCGTGCACGGGCGCTACAGTGTGCGTGAACGGCGGAATTATCACAACCACTAGCTCTATGCCGAGTTTCACGCTATTCGACAACAACGGTAAGTATAACGGCGGAACGGCATATCTGGCGTTCCTTGTGCCAGTTGGCGATCCGGCCATCGGCTTCGGCACGAGCGAAGGGCTATGGACGGGCAGTCCAGCGTCGACGGTGGGCGATTTCTTGGGCTTCCCGGACAACCAGCACAATTTCGGCTCTTCGAATTCGTTCAGTGCTTCGGCTGGCGGGTACGATGTGTTCCTTGTGAACTTGGGGGCCTTCAACGGACCAATCAGCTTTTCGACTCCAAGCGCTTTGTCAGCTGGCACACTGATCATCGGTTTCGATGTGCTCACCACTGTTGACAAGCACGGCAACACCAGCCTCGACGTTTCGACGACGCCGTGGAGCGGTTCGCTTGACGCTGGATCGAGCCCACAACCCACTCCGGAGCCGTCATCTTTGCTCTTGCTCGGTACAGGATTACTTGGACTGGGCGCGATGGCTCGTCGGCGGTTCGCAGCGTAGTTCTTAGGTTTAGCAACAACCATCGGTGAGCCTGTTCGTTGCAAAACGAGCAGGCTCTTTTTTTTGCACCAAGAATTTTCTGCCACGAAATTCTCCTTATAAACTCGCGATTGACAATGGGAAGCAAACTGACAATAATGATTTGTACGAGTTGCGCCTACCTTAGCTAGGAGGAATCGCAAGAGCCTTGGTGACGCGCCCGAAGTATGTGTTTGTAACGGGTGGCGTGGTTTCCTCTCTCGGCAAAGGAGTAGCGGCGGCCTCGATGGGCTGCCTGCTCGAATCGCGGGGCCTCAAAGTTACCCTCCAGAAGTGCGATCCCTACCTGAACGTTGATCCCGGAACAATGTCGCCGTATCAGCACGGCGAAGTGTACGTCACCGACGATGGCGCGGAGACGGACCTAGACCTGGGCCACTACGAGCGCTTCACAAATGCGAAGCTGACGCGTGACCACAACTGGACTACGGGACGAATCTACGAGTCGATTCTAGCGAAGGAGCGCCGCGGCGATTACCTGGGGAAAACCGTGCAGGTGATTCCGCACGTCACGGACGAAATCAAAGCAGCGTTTCGCAAAGTTGCGGATGATGTGGACGTAGTAATCGTAGAGATCGGCGGCACCGTGGGGGACATTGAGTCGCTTCCATTCCTTGAGGCGATCCGGCAAATGCGTTTGGAACTTGGGCCGGAGAACGTGATTTACGTGCATCTGACCTTGGTTCCGTACATTCCCACGGCGGGCGAGCACAAGACCAAGCCTACGCAGCACAGCGTGAAGGAACTGCTGAGCATTGGAATCCAACCGGATATTTTGCTCTGCCGGAGCGATCATCCGATCGCGCAAGAGCTGAAATCGAAGATCGCGCTTTTCTGCAACGTGCCTGCTTCGAGTGTGATTTCCGCGCCGGACGTGAAAAATATTTATGAAGTGCCGATGTCGCTCGCGGCGGAGGGATTTGACGAGCAGATTCTGAAGCTTTTGCATTTAGAAGCCGCGCCGCGCGATATGTCGCGGTGGCTGGCGATGCTCGAGAAATTGGAGCACCCGGACGGGGAAGTGCGCATCGGCGTAGTGGGGAAGTATGTGCAGCTCGAAGATGCGTACAAGAGTCTGCGCGAAGCGTTGATGCACGGCGGCCTGCCGCATCGCGCGCGCGTGGTGATCGAGTGGGTTGAGTCCGGAGAAATCGAATCGCTTGAAATGGCGGAGCAACGTTTGCGGCACGTGGATGGAATTCTGGTGCCGGGCGGATTCGGCAAGCGCGGGATTGAAGGGATGGTTTACGCTATTCAGTACGCCCGCGAAAGAAAAATGCCGTTCTTCGGTATTTGCCTCGGCATGCAATGCGCGACGATTGAATACGCGCGCCATGTCGCGGGTTTGACGAAGGCAAACTCGACGGAATTTGATGCGCAGACTCCGTATCGCGTGATTTACAAATTGCGCGAGCTTCTCGGTGTCGACGAAATGGGTGGGACGATGCGACTCGGCGCGTGGCCGTGCAAACTGGATGAAGGTTCATTTGCCGCGCGGGCCTATGGCGCGACGGAGATTTCCGAACGGCATCGGCATCGCTATGAATTCAATCGCGATTACGAGCCGCAACTAAAAGCCGCGGGATTCAAGATCACCGGAAAGACGCCGGACGGCGTGTACGTCGAG
>Ga0126373_10004681_pt1 | contig 10511 bp, 12 predicted proteins | sample PanSoiMetPlot_11_FD_92545 | JGI IMG/M metagenome (GOLD analysis project Ga0126373, IMG submission 92545) | Tropical forest soil microbial communities from Panama - MetaG Plot_11 | ecosystem: Environmental > Terrestrial > Soil > Tropical forest > Bulk soil | place: Panama | collected 2016-02-17
ATCTCGTCGTGGCGCAAGACGGCTTCTGGGCCGACCTGACCGAGATGCATCGCTTGGCTGATGTACTGACCGGTCCCGACTTCACGCCGGTTGCACATTTCACCATCGGCGGCACCATGGGACGCACCGACAAATCGTTCACGATCTATCGGCCGAACTATCCGGTCGAGCCGAAAACCCGCACGCTCGAGCTCGACACGCCGATCTTCGGCGGCAAGATCGGTGGCCCGCTGCGTTAGCGAGCGGCTGCGTCGTCGGCGGCGCGCGTCTGCGCCATCGCGACGCTCCGTTGCTCCAATTTCACCAGCATGGTCTCGAGCGCCCCACGCTCGTTGGGTTCGAGCGTGGCGAGGATCTCGTCCTGGAACGCGCGCAGCCACGGCACGATCTGCTGATAGGTCGTCGTGCCTTGCGGCGTCAGATCGAGAATCGCCCGCCGGTGATCGGCCGGATCGACGCGTCGCGTGAGATGACCGGCCGACGTCAGGCGTGCCACGGCGCGGCTGACGCGCACCTTATCCATCGCCGTCCGATCGACGACGCTATTGGCGGTCATTGCGCCGTAACGGCCGAGCACCGCCATCGTCCGCCATTCGGGCGCCGACAGCCGGAACCGCCGCGAATAGACGCGCGCGGAGGCTCGGGTCAATCGGTTGCTCAGGACGGACAGACGAAAGGGCAGAAACTGTTCAATCGTGAACGCAGGCGTCGCGCGGGTTTCTGCCACTACCACCCCCGAAGAATTAGTTTCATTGTTAACCGTCGTCCTTTTTGGGCACCGCCGTCAAGGATCGCCCGGCGGCCCGCACCGCCGCTTGACGGAACCGGTCGTGCCGACCACAACCACGGAAATCAAATCGTGAGGCGCCCGATGCTCAAGCTCCACGGCTATTTTCGCTCATCGGCGGCGTTCCGCGTCCGCATCGCCCTCAATCTCAAGCGGCTGTCCTACGAGCAGGCCTTCGTGCATCTGCGCAAGAACGAGCAACGCGCGCCCGGTTATCTCGCCAAAAATCCGCAGGGTCTCGTGCCGCTGCTCGAGGATGGGGAGACGCGCTTCGTTCAATCGTTGGCGATCATCGAATATCTCGACGAGGTCCATCCGTCGCCCAAATTCCTGCCCGAAGGTCCGGAGGATCGGGCGCGCGTTCGCGCGCTGGCGCAGATCATCGCCGCCGACATCCACCCGCTCGATAATTTGCGTGTGCTCCGTTATCTCGCGAAGCCGCTCGGTCACGACGAAAAGGCTGTCGAAGCCTGGTTCAATCACTGGATCAAGCTGGGCTTCGAGGCGATCGAACCGATGCTACACGACCGGCGCACCGGCGATTTCTGTCATGGCGACGCGCCCGGCCTCGCCGATATCTGTTTGGTGCCGCAGATGTTCAATGCGCGGCGCTATCCGAGCTTCGACATGGCGCCGTTTCCGACCATCGCTCGGGTGTTCGACAATTGCATGCGGCTCGATGCGTTCAAACGCGCCGCGCCGGATCAGCAGCCCGACTTCGAGAAGTAGCTAAATTCGCGCGAGCCGCAAGCGCAGGGCATTGCTGACGACGGACAACGAGCTGAAACTCATCGCCGCCGCCGCAACGATCGGGCTGAGCAGCAATCCGAAGGCGGGATAGAGGATGCCGGCAGCTAAGGGAATGCCGAGCGCGTTGTAAACGAAAGCGAGCGCCAGATTCTGCCGGATGTTGCGCATGGTCGCGCGGCTTAGACGCCGCGCCCGCGCGATGCTCGCAAGGTCGCCTTTGACCAGCGTGACGCCGGCGCTCTCGATGGCGACGCCGGCGCCGGTGCCCATGGCGATGCCGACATCGGCCTCGGCCAGAGCCGGCGCGTCGTTGATGCCGTCGCCGGCCATGGCGACGATATGGCCCTCGCGCATCAGGCGCTGCACGACCGCATGTTTCTGTTCCGGCAGTGCTTCGGCCTCCACGTCGGCGATGCCGAGCTTGGCGGCGACCGCCTGCGCGGTGATGCGATTGTCACCGGTCACCATGACGATGCGGACACCGTCGGCGCGCAGCCCCGCCAGCGCGGCGGGTGTTGTCGCCTTGATCGGATCGGCGACCGCGATCAGGCCGGCAACACGATCATCGACGACGATGAGCATGACTGTGGCTCCATCGCGGCGGAACGCCTCGGCGCGTCCGGCGAGTTCGTCGGCGGTGATTCGGAGTTTTTCGAGAAATGCGGCGGTGCCGATTGCGATCGAGCGGCTGTCGATACGGCCGGTGACGCCCTGGCCGACGTGCGCGCGGAAATCCTGAACCTCGCGCAAGCCCATCCTGCGTTGCGACGCGGCCGATACAATGGCGGCCGCAAGCGGATGCTCGCTCGCGCGTTCGAGGCTGGCCGCGAACGACAGAAGCGTGCTCTCGTCGAACCCTGCGGCGGGGACGATGGCAACGACGCGCGGCTTGCCTTCGGTCAACGTGCCGGTTTTGTCGACGATCAGCGTGTCGATTTTCTCGAGCCGCTCCAGCGCTTCGGCATTCTTGATCAGCACGCCGGCGGTCGCGCCTTTGCCGATGCCGACCATGATTGACATCGGCGTCGCCAGGCCGAGCGCGCATGGACAGGCGATGATGAGGACGGATACGGCGGCGATCAGGGCATAGGCGAGGGAAGGCGCCGGGCCCCAAACCAGCCAGCCGGCGAAGGCGATCGCCGCAACGCCGACAACTGCCGGCACGAACCAAGCGGCGACGCTATCGGCCAGCCGCTGAATCGGCGCGCGGCTGCGCTGGGCTGCCGCGACCATCTGTACGATGCGCGCCAGCATCGTCTCGGCGCCGACTTTTTCCGCGCGCATCACCAGCGCGCCGGTGCCGTTGATCGTGCCGCCGATCAATTTATCGCCCGGTGCCTTTTCGACCGGTATGGCTTCGCCGGTCACCATGGATTCATCGACGGCGCTCGCGCCCGTAAGAACGCTGCCGTCAACCGGCACGCTGTCGCCGGGTCGGATGCGTAAACGGTCACCGACCCGCACATGATCGAGCGCGATTTCGTCGTCGCGGCCGTCGTCGCGCAGCCGCCGGGCGATTTTGGGCGCAAGGCCGAGCAGGGCGCGGATAGCGCCGCCGGTGCGTTCGCGCGCGCGCAGTTCCAGCACTTGGCCGAGCAGGACGAGCACCGTGATGACCGCGCCAGCTTCGTAATAGACCGCGACCAGTCCGTCGGTGCCGTGCAGGTTCGGCGGAAATAGCTGCGGCGCTACGGTCGCGACCAAGCTGTAGCCGTAAGTCGCGCCGACGCCGAGCGCGATCAGCGAAAACATGTTGAGGTTGCGGCTGACGAACGAGGCCCAGCCGCGCCGGAAGAACGACCAGCCGGCCCACCACACGACTGGCGTCGCCAGCACGAACTGAAGCCAAACCGACAGCGCAGGTGAAATCCCCAGCCACGGGCGGCCCATGTCGAGCGCCACGACCGGCAAAGTCAGCGCCGCGCCGATCCATAGGCGCCGTGTCATGTCGGCAAGCTCGGGATTCGACGAGACGGTCGTGCCCGGCATCGTCGCCTCGAGCGCCATGCCACAGATCGGGCAGGCGCCCGGCGCATCGCGCACGATCTCGGGATGCATCGGACAGGTCCAGGTCGCGGTTGGTGGTGCCGCGGCCAGATCGACCTTCATGCCGCAAACCGGATCGTGCGCGCAGCTTGCGTGGGGGCTGTCAGCCACGGTCGCCGGCCAGATCGTCGAGGATCGGGCAATCGGGACGCGCGTCGCCGTGGCAGTGCGCCGTCAAATGCTTGATCGTGCGTTTCATGGTTTCGAGCGCCGCGACCTTGCGCTCGATCTCGGCGATCTTGCCGAGCGCAATCGCCTTGACCGCCGCGCTCTTGCGCCGTTTGTTGCGCCACAGCGCCAGCAGGTCCTCGACCTCGGCCACCGAAAATCCCAATTCGCGTGCGCGATGGATGAAGCGCAACGTGTGCAGGTCGGTCTGGCTATAGCTGCGGTAGCCGTTATCGCGCCGCGCCGCGGCGGGGATCAGCCCGACGCTCTCGTAATAACGGATGGTCTTGGCCGGCACGCCGGCCTGGCTCGCAACTTCGCCGATATTCATGCCATGCCTCGCCTCTGGAATACCCTGGATATAAGGGTTCCAGTGACTGGAAGGTCAAGGCGGGTCGAAAATGGCCGGCTGGCGGCGGCGCGCCGGCCCGTGCGGCGCGGGCGTTATTTCTTCTTGGCGGCTTTGCCGTCAAGAATGCCCATGAGGTCGCTTTCTTTCATCACGAGGAGCTCGTTGCCGTCGAGCTTGATCTCGGTGCCCGACCATTTGCCGAACAGCACGCGGTCGCCGGCTTTGACCTCGGGCGGATGCAGCTTGCCGTCGTCGCGCGCGCCCGGACCGACCGCGACCACTTCGCCTTCCTGCGGCTTTTCCTGGGCGGTATCGGGAATGATGATGCCGCCGGCGGTCTTTTCCTCCTGCTTCAGGCGGCGGACCACGACGCGATCATGCAACGGGCGGAATTTCATGCGTGTCTCCCTCGAGTGCGACGGGGATGGATAACAAAGGAACTTCACGCGGTCTAGAGGGGTCGCTCAGGCCGCCGGCCGGTCGCGCGAAATCGAACGCCCGCTTATGGAGCAATTCGATCGATCACGCGGCTTTGCGGCGCCAAGGCGTTCGCGGTTTTCTGCAAGATGGCGACGAAAACGTCGCCGGCAACGGATGGTGGTCCGCTGTTGTCGAGGTGATAGAGCGTTCCGCTGAGGGCATAGACCGGAATCTCGCGTGCGAGCCGCGCGCGGATCGCCATCTCGTCTTCACGCCCGCGTTTTGCCAGACGCGCCGCGCGGATATGGGCGGGCGTGTTGACGACGACGCCAATCGCGTCGCGGTAGCGCGTCATGGCCGTCGGCCACGCGGCGCGCGCGCCGCTGATCACGACGACGATGCCACGGTCAAGCCACTGGTCGATCTCCAGGCCGATCCCGTACATGAATCCGTGGCTTTCCCAGGAGAGCGCGAACAGTCCCGCCGATTGTCGCGCCGCAAATTCGGCCGGGCTCAAGGCGACGTGATTTTCGCCGCCGGCGTCGGCGGGGCGTGTGATGTAGCGGTGGGCAAAGACGACGCGGTTGGGATCGACGCGGGCCCGCGCGTAGGCAAGCAACGTATCCTTGCCGGCGCCGGACGGCCCCATCACATAGACGAGCTTCGCCGCGCGTTCACTGGTTGTCATATTTCGCAACGAAGGCGGCGGCGTCGAGCGTGCGAAAATCGTTCAGCGCCGTCGCGAGCCGATCCTTGGGCCAATCCCACCACGCGATCCGCTGCAACGCCGCTTCAACGGCTTCGCTGACCCGTCGCCGGATCGGACGGGCCGGCACGCCGGCGACGATCGTGTAGGCAGGCACGGGATGGGTGACGTCCGCACCCGCGCCGATCACGGCGCCGGCGCCCACCGTAACGCCGGGCATGACGATGGCGGCGTGACCGATCCAGACGTCGGGACCGATGGTCACGCTGTGGGCACGGCGCCACGCAAACACCTCGGCGTCGTCGTCGGTCCCGAGATGGTGCGAGCGGCTGCGATAGGTGAAATGGTGCAGACTCGCCCGCCACATCGGATGATTGGGCGGATTGATGCGGACCGCGGCGGCGATGTTGCAAAACTTGCCTACGTCGGCGTTGCAGATGTCGCAATCCTCCGACGTATAGGCGTAGTCGCGGAACTCGCTGTCGACCAGACGCGAGCGCGGACCGAGCACCGTCCAGGCGCCCATGCGGCTGCGCTTCGCCGTGGCGGTGGGATGCAGCATCGGCGCTTCGGTCATTCCCGGCCCGGTTTGCCAGGGATCCTCGAAAGCGCCTTGGTCGACCGGAATCATGATTGCGTCTAGGCGATGCGCTCGCCGCCGCGCCACGATGCGCGCGCCACCGGCAGACCGTTCACCAGACTGACGCGAACGAGGTCGGCCCGGCGGCCTTGCGCAATGACGCCGCGATCGTCCAGTCCCGCGGCGGCGGCGGGATTGGCGGTGACGGTCGCCACCGCATCGGGGAGCGACATGCCGGCTTCGTCGCCGAGCTTGAACGCCGCATGCAGTAGCGCCACGGGAACGTAGTCGGACGACAGGATGTCGAGCAGGCCGGCGCGGGCAAATTCGAGCGCCGATGCATTGCCGGAATGGGAGCGGCCGCGCACGACGTTCGGCGCGCCGCCGACGACGCTCAGCCCGGCCTCGCGTGCGGCGGTGGCCGCCGCGGCGGTCGTCGGGAATTCGGCGATGACGACACCGGCCTCGACCGCTTCGGCCACGTGAGCGGGCGTCGCGTCGTCGTGGCTCGCCAAGCGGATGCCGCGCGCATTCGCGAGCGCGATGACGGCGTCGCGGTTCGGCGCGGCGTGCAGCACCTGGTCGCGTTGGCGCTCGGCGACGAACACCGCCAAGGTGTCGTCGGTCATGCCGTATTTGCCTTGGTAGTAGGTCTTGAATTGGTCGAGCGTGACGAATTGGCGTTGGCCGGGCGTATGATCCATCAGCGACATCAGACCGACCAGCGGGTGGTCGGCGAACTGCGCCAATAAATCCTGCAACTGGGCATAGGACAGCTCGCATCGCAGATGCAGCCGATGCTCCGCGCGCAGCGCAGAACCTTTTTGCGCGGCGGTTACGGCATCGACCATGGCGTCGAGCCGGTCGAGCCGATCGCCGCCGCGCCGGATGTCGCCGATCGCGACCGCATCGAAGACCGTCGTAATGCCGGAGGCTGCCATCTGCGCGTCGTGCGCGACCACGGCGGACGCGGCCGGCCAGTGCACGCCCGGTCGTGGCGTCGCGGCGCATTCGAGATTGTCGGTATGCAATTCGACGAGACCGGGGAGCAAGAAATCGCCGCCGAAATCGATCGCTTGTGGCGCGGTGCTCGATGCGGCGGCCGGTTGGACGTCGGCGATCTGGCCGTCGCGCGCGATCAAATCGCCATGGAACACGTCATGCCGGCGGACGATCCGGGCATTGGTGATGATCAACTCGTTCATGCGGCTTGGCCTTTCTCGGGCAAGGGATAGAAGCGCGTGGCGACGGCGGTGCGCGCCTCGATGTCGTGGAAGATTCCGACCATCGCCGTGCCGCGCTCCCGTCGCGCCGCCAGCAAAGCCATGACCCGCGCGCGGTTCGCCTCGTCGAGCGCGGCGGTCGGTTCGTCCAGCAGAAGAATTGGGTGATCGGCAATCAGCGCGCGGGCGACATTGACGCGCTGCTGCTCGCCGCCGGAGAACGTCGCCGGCGCGAGCCGCCATAAGCGTTCGGGGATTGCCAGAGCGCGCAGCAAGTACGCCGCGCGATCGTTCGCTTCGGCGTGATCGACGCCGCGGCTGACCAGCGGTTCGGCGACGACGTCGATCGTGGCGACGCGCGGGATGACGCGCAAGAATTGACTGATATAGCCGATGGTCTCGCGGCGCATTTGCAGGACGAGGCGCGGCGATGCGGTTGCCAGATCGACCTGGATGCCCCGATGCCGCAGCAAGATGCGGCCGCGATCGACGCGATAATTGCCGTAGAGCGCCCGGAGCAACGTCGACTTGCCGCGGCCGGAGGGCGCGTCGAGCACAACGCACTCGCCGGCCTTCACGGTGAGGTCGATCCGGTCCCAGACCTCGAGACGCATGCCTTGAGAATGGAGCGTGAAGCTCTTGGCGAGCCCGGTCGCCTCGATCATGGGCGTTGCGGCGGTGTCGTTCATGTGACGAGCACCGAGGAGACGAGGAGCTGCGTATAGGCGTGCTGCGGATCGTCCAGCACCTGATCTGTGATGCCGCTTTCGATCACGCGGCCGTTCCGCATGACCAGGATGCGATGGGCGAGAAGCCGGGCGACGCCGAGATCGTGCGTGACGACAACCGCCGCAAGACCGAGCTCGGCGGTGAGCCGGCGCAGCAGATCGAGCAATTTCGCCTGCACCGAGACGTCGAGCCCGCCGGTCGGCTCGTCCATGAGCACGAGCCGGGGCTTGGTGACAAGCGCCCGTGCAATTTGCAGGCGCTGCTGCATGCCGCCGGAAAACATCGCCGGAAGCTCGTCCATGCGTGCCGGATCGATCTCGACCCGCTCGAGCCAGAACGCTGCGGTGCGGCGGATATCGCCATAGTACCGCGCGCCGGCCGCCATGATTGGCTCGCCGGTATTGGCGCCGGCACTGACGCCGAGCCGAAGCCCGTCGCGCGGATTTTGATGGACGAAGCCGATTTCGGCGCGCACCAGGCGGCGCAATTCCGCTTCCGGCAGCGTACGGAGGTCGCGCACACGACCGTCGGCAGCGCGGAACCGCACGGCGCCCGCGCTCGCCGCGACGCGGCCGCAAATCGCGTTGAGCAGCGTGGTCTTGCCGGATCCTGACTCGCCGACGACTGCGAGCACCTCGCCTGGCCACAGGCTGAAACTCACGTCGTTGCACGCCGCGCGCTCGCCGTAGCGCACGGTCAAACTCTGCACCTCCAGAAGCGGTTCGTCGCTCATGGTGCCTGCGGCGCTAGCCGGCCGTCGCAATAATCGGTATCCGAGCACACGAAACGCCGCGTGCCGCGGTCGTCCATCACGATTTCGTCGAGAAAGCTGTCCGCCGAACCGCATCGCTGGCAGCGCTGCGACCAGCGCTCGACGGTGAACGGGTGATCGTCGAAATCGAGGCTTTTCACCGGCGTGTGCGGCGGCAGCGCATAGATGCGCTTCTCGCGTCCGGCGCCGAACAACATCAGCGCCGGCGAACGATCGAGCTTAGGATTGTCGAAGCGCGGGATCGGCGACGGTCGCATGAGATAGCGGCCATGGATCATCACCGGATAGTCGTACGCCGTCGTGATCCGGCCCATGCGGGCGATGTCTTCATAGAGCTTCACGTACATGAGGCCGTAATCGGCTTCGGCGTGCATGCGTCGGGTCACGGTTTCGCGCGGCTCGAGCCAGCGCAGCGGCTCGGGGATCGGCACCTGGAAAACCATGATCTGTCCGGCGCGCAATGACGTCTCGGGAATGCGGTGGCGTGATTGGATGACGGTCGCGTCGGCCGTGCGCGTAGTCACTGCGACGCCGGTGGTTTTCGCGAAGAAGCGGCGGATCGACACGGCATTGGTGGTGTTGTCCGAACCCTGGTCGATGACCTTGAGCCGGTCGTCGGGACCGATGATCGAGGCGGTTACCTGGATGCCGCCGGTTCCCCACCCATAGGGCAGGGGCATCTCGCGGCCGGCGAACGGCACCTGATAGCCCGGCACCGCCACCGCCTTCAGTAGCGCGCGACGGATCATCCGCTTCGTCTGCTCGTCGAGGTAGGCGAAGTTGTAGCCGCCTGACAGTCGTTCGGCCGTTGCGGTCATTCGGCCGCCTCTCGCCGGGTGTTCCAACCCTCGCGCAGCCGCCGCAACAGATCGAGTTCGGATTGGAAATCGACATAGTGTGGCAGCTTCAAATGCTGCACGAAGCCCGAGGCCTCGACATTGTCGCTGTGGCTCAGGACGAACTCGTCGTCCTGTCCCGGCGCAGTAATCTCCTCACCGAACTCGCGGGCGCGTAAGGCACGATCGGCGAGGGCCATCGCCATCGCCTTGCGCTCGGCGCCGCCGAAGGCGATGCCGTAGCCGCTGGTGAATTGCGGCGGTGCGGCCTCGTTGCCTTTGAATTGATTGACCATGTGGCATTCGGTGACGGCGATTTCGCCGATCGTGATCGCGAAACCGAGCTCCGGCGGCACGATCTCGATACTCACCTGGCCTTGCCGAATTTCGGCGGCAAACGGGTGGCTGTGGCCGTAGCCGCGCTGCGTCGAATAGGCCATGGCGAGCAGAAAACCTTCGTCGCCACGCGCCAACGCCTGTAACCGCTGGTCGCGCGGCGCCGGATAAGTTGGTGGTGACCGCGTGATATCGACGGGCGCGGCGGTTCGCGCGGTTTCGGGTGCTTCGATCAGGCCTTCGGTGTCGAGCAGGTCGGTGACACGCGGCATCGCCTCGGCCGGAATCGTTCGGACCGGCGCCACCGCGGGCGGCGACGCATTCTCGGCGGCGAGCGCAAAATCGAGCAGGCGATGGGTGTAGTCGAAGGTCGCGCCGAGGATCTGGCCGCCCGGCAGATCCTTGAAGGTGGCTGAAATGCGCCGGGCGATGCGCATCGTCGCCGTGTCGACCGGCTCGCTCGTGGCCAGACGCGGCAGGGTGGTGCGATAGGCGCGCAAGAGGAAGATCGCCTCGACCAGATCGCCCCGCGCTTGTTTGATCGCGAGCGCGGCGAGATCGACGTCGTAGAGCGCGCCTTCCGTCATGACGCGGTCGACCGCAAGCGCGAGTTGTTCGCGGATCTGTGGCACCGACAGCTCCGGCACCGCCGGATCGCCGCGGCGCCGTTCGGCCAGCAGGCGATGCGCCGCATCGATCGCCGCTTCGCCGCCTTTGACCGCGACGTACATGGCCTAATTCTCCAGCCGCGTACTGCGCGGCAAGCCGGCGATGCGGCCGCGAGCGGTGAGCACGACGTCGATGCC
>Ga0126373_10004682_pt1 | contig 10511 bp, 9 predicted proteins | sample PanSoiMetPlot_11_FD_92545 | JGI IMG/M metagenome (GOLD analysis project Ga0126373, IMG submission 92545) | Tropical forest soil microbial communities from Panama - MetaG Plot_11 | ecosystem: Environmental > Terrestrial > Soil > Tropical forest > Bulk soil | place: Panama | collected 2016-02-17
CTCGATGGTCCAGGGCCCGCTGTTGTGCGGTCGCATCGCCAGCTCGTTCACCAGCAGGCCAGCACGCGTCTCGAACAGCTCTACCGCCAGCAGGCCGATAACGTCGAGATCCCGCGCCAGCCGCAGGCCCAGCTGGATCGCGCCCTGCGCCACGTGGTCGGCCAGCCCCGGAGCAGGCGCGAGCACCTCATGGCAGATGCCGTCGCGCTGAATTGTCTGGACCACTGGGTAGGCGGCGCCGTGCCCGGACGGCGACCGGGCGATCAGGACGGCCAGCTCGCGCTCGAACGGCACGTATTCCTCGGCCAGCAGCGGCACCCCGTGCCCTATCACGTCCGCGATCTCGGCGTAGCTGCGGCAGACCCACACGCCGCGGCCGTCGTAGCCCCCGGACACCGCCTTGAGGACGACGGGCCAGTCGGTCCGGTCGGCGACTGCCTCGACGTCGGCCTGGCTCGCCACCGGCACGGCCCGCGGGACTGGCACGCCGAGCTCGCCGAGCTTGCGGCGCATAGCCAGCTTGTCCTGCGTCAGCCGGATCGCCGCCGACGGCGGCAGCACCGTGTGACCCGCCGCCTCGAGCGCGTGCAGGGCCTGCTGGGGAACGTGCTCGTGGTCAAAAGTGACGACGTCGCAGCCAGCCGCGAACTCGAGCAGGTCCGCGGCTGAGCGATAGTCGCCCACCGGGGCGTCCGCGACGACCTGGGCGGCGCTGTCGTCAGCCGCCGCGGCCAGCACCCGGAACCGGACGCCGAGACCGATCGCGGCCCCCGCGGTCATCCTGGCGAGCTGACCGGCCCCGACCATGCCGACGATCGGGTCGGGGGCGGCGGGCACAGCCGCCGCGGGCCCGTCCGATGCGGGCTGGTTGGCCACCTTCTGCTGCTCCATTACCTGCCGTAGCCTACGGCGCCACCAGACCTACCAGGCCGGTCAGGGCGGAACCAAGAGAGGGGAACGGGGTGGTTTGCGCCCGCAGCCGCGCGCCGGGTCGCGGCTGCTAGGCCGGCCCCGCCACCGCGGGCTGCTCCTCGGCGTCCGCGGTGGCGTGCGGCAGAAAGAGCGCGAACACGGCCGGCCTCGGCCGAACCAGCACGACCTGGCCTCCGTCGGCGGCGGCGATCGTCCTGGCCAGCGCCAGCCCCAGCCCGGTGCCGTTCGGCGACCCGCTGACACTGCGCTCGAAGATCCGCGGCGCGAGCTCGGCGGGCACCCCGCTGCCCTCGTCCCTGACCTCGATCACGACTGACCGGCGGGTTCGCGACGTCCTGATCGTCACGGTGCCAGCCCCGTGCACGAGGGCGTTGTCGAGCAGAGTGGCGATTACTTGCGATGCGCCGCCAGGGGTCGCGAACGCGAGCAGGCCTTTCTCCCCGCCGATCGCGAGTCGGCGCTTGAGCCGCCGGAATGCCGGTTCCCACTCGACGACCTGCTGCGCGACGATGTCGTCGACGCTTGCCACGGTAGGTACTCCCGCAGAAGTCCGGCGGGCCCGGCCGAGCAGCTGGCCCACAACGTCCGCAAGGCGCTCGGTCTGCGCGAGCGCCGCCGCCCCCTCCTCCTTGACGACCTCCGGGTAGTCGGCCGACGCCATCATTTCCTCTAGCCGCATGGACAGCGCCGTCAGCGGCGTCCTGAGCTGATGCGAGGCGTCGACCGCGAAGTCACGCTCGGCAGACAGCAGGTCGTTGATGCGCTGCGCCGAGCCATCCAGCCCCTCAGCCACCCGGTCGAGCTCCTGGATCCCGTACCGCCGGCCGAGCGGGCTCGAGTCGCCCAGTCCGAGCCTGTCGGCCGCCCGGGCCAGCTCGTCGAGCGGGCGGGTGATGCGGCGGGCGTAGAGCAGCCCGAGCACGACCGCGACACCGACAGCGGCAAGCGCCACGCCGCCGATGAGGAGCAGCTCCCTGGCGAGGTTGGCCGCCAGGTAGCTGTCGTCCGTCTCGACCGTCACCTGGAACAGCGGGGCGTTCGGGTTAGTGCCATCCCCCGCGCTCACCGTCGCCGAGCGGAAATCGTTTCGACCTGGCCAGGTTCCGGTGTGGGCAAGGACTGTCCCGTTCATGCGGATCAGCACATACCGGCCGGGCAGCGCCCGGCCGAGCTGGCTTGCGTATGCCGCATTGACGGGCAGGGCCGGGTATCGCTGGTTGAGCTGGTTGACGAGGGTCTGGGCGTCCCGGTGGAGCGCCTGGGTCGCGTCGTCGACCTGCAGCTTGCCGAGCACGTAACCCAGCGGGATGCCGAGCGCCAGCACGGCCGCGATCGCGACCGCGAGCATCGAGATCAGCAGCCGACGACGCATCGCTCCTGTTCCCGGTTCAGCCCCCGGCCGTCAGAACCCGCCACCATGAAACTCCAGCAGGAAGGTTAATCGCCGCGCTCAAACCGGAAGCCCACGCCCCTGACCGTGGTGATGAACTGCGGGTTGTGCGCGTCGTCGCCAAGTTTGCGGCGCAACCACGATACGTGCATGTCGAGGGTCTTGGTCGAGCCCCACCACTTGGAGTCCCAGACCTGGCGCATAATCTGCTCGCGCGTGACCACCTTGCCGGCCTCGGCCACCATGAGCGCGAGCAAATCGAACTCCTTGGACGTTAGCTCGATCTCGGTGTCACCGAGCCAGGCCCGCCGGGCATCGCTGTCCACCCGGACACCCTGCACCGTTCTGCTCTCGGACGCTCCGCGTCGCAACAGGGCCCTAACCCTGGCGAGCAGTTCGGCCAGCCGGAACGGCTTGGTGACATAGTCGTCGGCACCGGCGTCGAGGCCGATCACCGTGTCGACCTCGTCGGCGCGTGCCGTCAGGATCAGCACCGGGATCGACTGGCCGGCGGACCGGATCCGGCGGCATACCTCGAGTCCGTCGATCTTGGGAAGGCCAATGTCGAGGACGATGATGTCGGGGCCGCCGTTCCTCGCAGCCTCCAGGGTCCCAGGACCGTCAGCCGCCACGTCCACTTCATAGCCCTCGCGCCGCAATGCCCTGGCAAGCGGCTCGGAAATCGCCGGATCATCCTCGGCGAGCAAAACGCTGGTCATGACATTGATGGTAGGGCCCATTCCGGGATTCGAGCCCTCCTACACGCTCCGAGACCGATGTCTTGGCCGCCGCTTGACCTTACGATGCGTAATCCAATGGTTTCGTAGCGTTATTATCCTGCGCCGTGCTACAGGGGTCAGACCGGAGTCACGCCGTGCCGGCGCCGCGAGAACGAGCGGTCCTTGCCGCGCGCCGCGGCGAACCGCCGGATCAGCTGCGCCCGCAGGTCCTCTGGCTCGACGACGTCGTCCACCACGAGCTCGCTGGCCAGCCGCAGTACATCAATGTCGGCTTCGTACTCCGCGCGCAGCCGCTGAGTCTCGGCCACCCGCTCGCCGTCTGACGACAGCGCCGCGAGCCGGTTGTAGTAGACGGCGTTGACCGCGGCCTCGGCGCCCATCACCGCGATCTTGGCGGTCGGCAGTGCGAGCGTGGCATCAGGCTCGAAGCCGGGCCCGGCCATCGCGTACAGGCCAGCCCCGTAGGCCTTCCGCACGATCACGCAGATCTTCGGGACGGTGGCCTCCGACACCGCGCTGATCATTTTGGCGCCGTGCCTGATGATGCCCTGCCGCTCGACTGCCGTCCCGACCATGAACCCTGGTACGTCGGCGATGAACAGCAGCGGCAGGCTGAAGGCGTCACACAGCTCGATGAAGCGCGTCGCCTTGTCGGCCGAGTCCACGAACAGGACGCCGCCCTTGAACATCGGGTTGTTTGCCACGACCCCGATCGGCTGGCCCTCCAGCCGGGCGAACCCGACCATGATCTCCCTGGCCCACAGCGCGTGGATCTCGAACAGCGACCCGGCGTCCACGATGCCCCGTACGTACCGGCGCATGTCGAAGGCCTGCCGTTCGCTGACGGGCACCATGGCCCGAAGGTCGGCCGGCTCAGGGTCGCCCGCCGCGGCGGGCGGCGGCACGAGCTGCCAGTTGCCAGGCAGGTACGACAGGTACGCGCGCACCGCCGTGATGGCGTCCGCCTCCGTGGGGGCCAGGTAGTGCCCCACTCCCGAGACCGAGCAGTGCATCCGCGCGCCGCCCATCTCCTCGAGCGTGGTCTGCTCACTGACGACCATCTCGACCATCCGCGGGCTGCCGAGATACATCGACGCGTTGCCGTCGACCATGGCGACGAAGTCGCAGAACGCAGGGATGTACGCGCCGCCCGCGGCAGACGGCCCAAAGAGCGCGCAGACCTGCGGGATCGAACCCGAGGCCCGGACCTGGGTGTGGAAGATCTTGCCGGCGCCGCGCCGGCCAGGGAACATCTGCACCTGATCGGTGATCCGCGCCCCGGCCGAGTCCACCAGGTAGATCATCGGCACCCCGGTGGAGTAGGCCTCCTCGATCACCCGGATGATCTTCTCCACCGTGCGGGCGCCCCAAGATCCGGCCTTCACCGTGGAGTCGTTGGCCATCAGCGCGACCGGCCGGCCGTCGATCGTGGCCGTTCCGGTAATGACTCCGTCGGCCGGCAGATCATCGGCCATGACGTTCGCGAACGCGCCGTTCTCGGTAAACGAACCAGCGTCGGTGAGCAGCTCGATGCGGTCCCTTGCGAAAAGCTTGCCTGCCGCGGCCGCCTGCTGGTGGTAGCGCTCCGCCCCGCCGCGGTTAATCCTGGCCCTGATTTCCCCCAGGTCCGGGTGAGCGGCTGACGGCATCGCGCCCGGCTCTGCCCGTTCCCCGGAAACGCTCACGCTCGCGAGCGTACGCGAAACGCGCCGGGACGACGGGAGCGGTGCCGCCGTCCCGGCGCTCACGTCCCCCCGTTAAGGGGGATCCCAAACCCCGCGCAGCATCCTAGGCAGCCACGCGGGCGGCCGCCTGCGTTCGCTCAGGAATGGCCCGGGGAAACTTCGCTAGTGGAGATGCAGGCTAATGCCGAGCAGCACCAGCGGCCAGAGCAGAATGGCGAGCAAGGCGGACAGCATAACCTTCGCAAGTGCCGCGGTGATGTAGCTGTGTGTCCAGGCCAGGACGATGCCGGCCACGATCCAGATGACCCACAGCCAGTTGAGCTTCTTGCCTGACATTCCTCGGACTCCGATCCGCCCAGCCCTGATGACCCTCATGGGCGGCCGTAAACTCACCGGAAATGGCGCCGCTAAACATCACGGCAAGCCAAAGGTCAACCCCCGATGACCCGGGAACGCGGCCCCGCGCGCAGCACCTGGGATGGCAGGACGCGGCCGACGATCCGCTCGGCATCCGCGGCGGCATCGATCAGCGCATCCAGGTCGATACCGGTGGCCACGCCCATGTCCTCGACCATGTGGACCAGTTCCTCGGTGGCGATGTTGCCGGTTGCCCCTGGCGCGTAGGGGCAGCCGCCGAGGCCACCGACCGACGCGTCGAAGTCGGCCACTCCCAGATCGAGCGCGGCCAGCACGTTGGCGAGTCCCGTGCCCCTGGTGTTGTGGAAGTGCAGGTTCAGGCTGATCTGCGGATGCGCGGACCGGAACTCGCCGACCAGTCGCTGGACCCGGCCCGGCGTCGCCACGCCGGTCGTATCGCCGAACGAGATGCTGTCGGCTCCGTCCGCGACAGCCTGGCCCGCCACCGCGAGAACACGCTCGACCGGCACGTCACCTTCGTACGGGCAGCCCCACGCGGTCGACACGATGACCTGGCAGCTGGCAGCCCGGTCGTGGGCCATCGCGATGATCTCCGCGATATCGTCCAGCGACTGCTCGGTGCTCCGGTTGACGTTCTTGCGGTTATGAGTGTCGGAGGCGGAGACGACCGCCTCAATCTCGGTCAGGCCGGCATCCAGCGCTCGCGCGGCACCCCGGCGGTTCGGCACCAGCGCCGAGTAGCTGACGCGCTCCGACCGCTGGATGCCCCGCCAGACCGCATCCGCGTCGGCCATCTGCGGGATGGCCTCCGGCCTAACGAACGAGACGGCCTCGATTCGCTGTACGCCGGTTCCCGAGAGCCGGTCGATGAGCTCGATCTTGGCCTGCGTGGGCACGGGCTGCTCGTTCTGCAGCCCGTCGCGCGGCCCGACCTCGCGGACCGACAGCCGGCCGGGCAGATCTGACACACTGCCAGGTTACTGCTGCTCGCTGGCGAGTCGCTGCTGCTCGTCCTCCACCAGCTGGAACAGCGTCGCCTGCACGTGCTGCACCCGCGGGATCTCGGTCAGCACGAGCTGACCGTGCTCGCCGGGCGATTCGACGATCAGGCGTCCGCAGCCGAGCAGCCGGTCCAGCAGGCCCTGGGCGAACGACACGTCGCTGATCCGCATCAACGGGAAGTCCCGGCCGCTTCGGCTGACGATGCCTGCCCGCAGCCGCAGCCTGCGGGTAGTCAGCTCGTAGCTCGTGGTGCGCCAGCGCAGCAACGGCACGGCCGTGAAGATGATGATGATCAGCAGCGCGAGCACGCTGAGCCCGAGCCGGACCGCGAAGGCGTTGGAGTGCAGCGGCACCACGATCAGCACGATGAGGAGCGCGACAACAGTCGCGGTCAGGATGAGCAGCGGCTGAAGCACAGTCTTCCAGTGCGGGTGGAACCGCGCCACCAGCCGCTCGCCCTCGACCAGACCCGCAGCGCCGCTCATAGGCCTCATCGTCGCACGTAACGCGTCATTCCGCGCCACGCTCGACGCAGTCGCCGCTACCGCACGTGAACGACGTCGCCGGCACTGACGGCATGCACACCGTCGGCGGCGCTGACCAGCAAGCAGCCCGCGGTATCCACGCCCGTCGCCCGGCCGGTCAGTGCGCCGCCTCCGGGCAGCTCGACCCGCACGTCGTGACCGACGGTCGAGCAGGCACTCAGGTAGGCGGCGCGCAGCCCGCAGGCTGTCGCGTCGCCCGGCGCCGCCCCCCCGGTCCAGCTCAGGTACCAGCGCTCGAACTCACGGAGGATCGCGACCAGGATCGCCTGCCGGTCCGGACTGTCCGCGCCCGCGAGCCAGAGCGACGTGGCCCGGTCAGAAGGCAGCTCGTCCCGGCTCGCGCTGACGTTGAGGCCGACGCCGACGACGATCGCGTCGCCCGCCTGCTCGGCGAGGATCCCGGCCAGCTTGCCAGCACCCTCAGCGCCGCCGTCCAGCACGTCATTCGGCCACTTGAGGCTCGCCGCGACGCCGGTCTGGGCCGCGATGGCGGACGCGACGGCGACGCCGGTCAGCAGCGGCAGCCAGCCACGGCCGCCCGGCGGGACGACGGCCGGCCGCAGGAGCACCGAGAATGTCAGCGCAGCGCCCGGCTGGCTGTGCCAGCTCCGGTCGAGACGGCCGCGGCCGGCGGTCTGCTCCTCGGCCACGAGCACCGATCCTGCCGCGGAGCCGCCCCTGGCCGCGGCGATCAGGTCGGCGTTCGTGGATCCTGTTCTGTCGACCACCTCGACGCTGGTGTACAGCGCCGATCCGGCCAGTACCGCGGCACGCACGGCCGGCGGCGACAGGGGCGGGCGGGACGGCGCCACTCTGCTCATCGCACTAGCGTGCCAGCATGCCCAGTCGGCAGCATCCGGCATTTCTCGCCTAACCTTTCCGGCATGGCCAACGATCTCGCCGCGCCGTCAGGCGGCACGCCGCACGCCGCTAACCCGGCTCCGCCCGCAGACACAGCACCCGACGACCTGCATACCACCGCCGGGAAGGTTGCCGACCTGGAGCGGCGGCGGTACGAGGCCGTGCACGCCGGCGCGGCCCGCCAGGTCGAGCGCCAGCATGCCAAGGGCAAGATGACTGCCCGCGAGCGGATCGATGCGCTGCTCGACCCCGGCTCGTTCACCGAGTTCGACGAGCTGGCTCGGCACCGCGCGACGGATTTCGGCATGGCGGCGAGCAGGCCGTACGGCGACGGCGTGGTGACCGGCTACGGCACCATCGATGGCCGGCCGGTCGCGGTGTTCAGCCAGGACTTCACCGTCAACGGCGGCTCACTCGGCGAGGTGTTCGGCGAGAAGATCGTCAAGGTCATGGATTACGCCCTCAAGACCGGCTGCCCCGTCATCGGCATTAACGACAGCGGTGGCGCCCGGATCCAGGAAGGCGTCGTCGCGCTGGGCCTGTACGGCGAGATCTTCTACCGGAACGTGATCTCCTCCGGCGTTATCCCGCAGATCTCCCTGATCATGGGACCGTGCGCGGGCGGGGCGGTGTACTCCCCGGCAATCACGGACTTCACGCTCATGGTCACCGGGACCTCATACATGTTCATCACCGGCCCGGACGTCATCAAGACGGTGACCGGCGAGGAAGTCAGCCAGGAGGAGCTCGGCGGCGCGCACGCGCACAACGTCAAGTCGGGTGTCGCGCACTACCAGGCGTCCGACGAGCAAGACTGCCTGGAGTTCGCCCGCGACTTGCTGTCCTATCTGCCGTCGAACAACCTGGACGAGCCGCCGGCCGGGCCGTGCGCCGCCGACCCTGCGGCCGCGCTCGAACTCACCGCCGCTGACGCCGAGCTGGACACGCTGATCCCGGACTCGCCGCGCCAGCCCTACGACATGCACGCGATCGTCCAGCACGTGCTCGACGACAGTGAATTCCTGGAGATCCACGCCGGGTTCGCACAGAACATCATCGTCGGCTTCGGCCGCGTCGACGGCACATCGGTCGGCGTCGTCGCCAACCAGCCCATGCACTCGGCCGGAACACTCGATATCGACGCGTCCGAGAAGGCGGCGAGGTTCGTCCGGACCTGCGACGCATTCGGCATCCCGGTGCTGACCTTCGTCGACGTGCCTGGTTTCCTGCCCGGCACGGGCCAGGAATGGGGCGGGATCATCCGGCGCGGCGCGAAGCTCATCTACGCCTACGCGGAAGCGACGGTACCGAAGATCACCGTGATCACCCGCAAGGCCTACGGCGGGGCCTACGACGTCATGGGCTCCAAGCACCTCGGCGGTGACATCAACCTGGCCTGGCCGACTGCCCAGATCGCTGTCATGGGCGCGGACGGGGCGGTGGATCTCATCTACCGACGTGACTTCGCCGCCCTAACAGACGCGCAGGAGCGCGCAGCGCTTCGCAGCCAGCGGATCACGGAGTACGAGGACACTCTGTTCAACCCGTATATCGCGGCGGAACGCGGCTACGTCGACGCGGTCATCCGGCCGGCTGAGACCCGCTCGCAGGTGACCAGGGCGCTGCGCGCGCTACGCACGAAGCGCCAGACGCTGCCACCCAAAAAGCACGGAAACATCCCGCTCTGATGCCCGGGAAGGGCGTGGTGGGACCCCTGCTGCCTCTACATGGCCCGAGAGGGGCATGGTTGGACCCCTGCTGCCCCTAGATGGGCAGCATAGGTAGGTTTGCTGCCCCTCCGGCGCTGCGCCGGCTGCTCCCTGCGCAGCCGCGCGCGGCGTTCTGAGCCTGGATATAAGCGAATAGTAATCGGGTGATTACCGTCCGGCGCGGACTTACGACGCGTCGGCGGCCGCCGGAGCGATTAGAGTCGTGAGTAATGACGGAATCTGGGGCGCCGCTGCCGCTGCTAACCCGCTACGCGATCATGGTCGACGTCGGGTACATCTACGCCGCTGCCGGCGAACTGCTCTTCAGCGCCGCCTCCCGGCGGGAGTACCGGGTCGACGCTGACAAGCTCATCCAGGCCATCATCCGGCATGCCGACCTGCACGTGCCTGGCGAACTGCTGCGCGTGTACTGGTATGACGCGGCGCGCGACCGCGTGCCGACAATCGACCAGCGGGTTATCGCGCAGATGCCGTGGGTGAAGCTGCGGTTGGGCAATCTGAACGCCCGCGGCCAGCAGAAGGGCGTGGACGCGCAGATCCGCGCCGACATGGAGGCGCTCGCGAGGCACCGGGCCATCACCGACGCCATCCTGGTCGCCGGGGATGAGGACATGGTCCCGGCGGTCGAGGCGGCTCAGGCGTTCGGCGTCCGCGTGCACCTGTGGGGCGTGGAACCGCCGTACGGCACGAACCAGGCCGAGCGGCTGGTCTGGGAGTCGGACACCGTCGACGTGCTCGAGCGCTTGTTCGTGGAGCCCTACTTCACCCGTCAGCTGGCCGAGCCGTCACCGGCGGCGACACACGGGCCAGCTCCCGCCAGGGTCGGGCCGGCCATCCCCGCGCAGACCGTGCAGGCTCCCTCGCCCGCTCAGGTATTCGGCGAGCGGCATCTGAGCCGGCCATACACCCGGACACTTCCGGTCACCCACTTGTCGTCCGCCCGGCTGGGGCCGGATCGCGATCGGGTGGAGGAGGCAGGCGAGCACGTCGCGCAGAAGTGGATTCTCACCCGGGGTGAGGACAACATCCGCGACCTGCTGCCCGGCCCGATCCTGCCGCCGGTCATCGACAAGGAGCTGCTCGTGGATGCGGAGAAGGAACTCGGCCTGTCGCTGCGCGCCTACCAGGAGGCGCGGGAGTGGCTGCGGGACGCGTTCTGGGCCAGGGTGCACCGGCAGTTTGGCATCGGCGTGGGCAAGTCGAGGGGCTGAGCCAGCGATGACGGATCCGGTCGACGGGGCGCAGGC
>Ga0126373_10004683_pt1 | contig 10510 bp, 8 predicted proteins | sample PanSoiMetPlot_11_FD_92545 | JGI IMG/M metagenome (GOLD analysis project Ga0126373, IMG submission 92545) | Tropical forest soil microbial communities from Panama - MetaG Plot_11 | ecosystem: Environmental > Terrestrial > Soil > Tropical forest > Bulk soil | place: Panama | collected 2016-02-17
GGAAGGGGCGTATGGCCGCCGCGGAGGGGCGCGGCTCGTCGGCCGCCGCGAGCGGCTCGCGGATGGGTTCCGGGTTCTGGATGCGGGCGAGCAGCTTCTGATACGAGGACTCCGCCGCGAAGACGAGCGGTCCCTCGGCGCGCATCGCCTCGCGCACCCGTACCTGCTCCTCACAGTCCTCCCGGCACTCCGGACAGGTGGCGATATGCTCTTGCAATGCCGGCTCGGCGTCCTCCGGGAGCGACCCGTTGACGAGCCAAGGGATGATGAGCTCGGCGCGCGTGTGCAATGCGGAGCGTTTGGAGCGTAGTTTCACGGGGTCTCTCTTTGGGGGTTAGTCAGGACCTGCCAGGGTCGTGAGGAGGGTTTTCAACTTGCGGCGCGCGTGAAACATGCGGGTCTTCACCGTGTTGACTGGGCATTGCATGATGGATGCGATCTCCTCACACGAGTGGCCGACGTGGTAGGCGAGCTCGATCACCGTCCGCTGCTCGAGCGGCAGGCGCCGCAGCGCAACGTCGAGCCATTCATTGAGCTCTTCCTGCCGCGCCGGCTCCACGGCCGCCGCTTCCGCCTCGACCTCGATGTCGACGGGCGGCGGCCCGGCATAGCGCAGCGTCTTCAGGCCGCGCCTATAAGCGATGCCGAGAATCCAGGTAGACACCCGCGAGGCGCCGCGAAAGTCGCCGGCGTGCTGCCAGACGACCCAGAAGGTGTCGTTGATGATCTCCTCGGCGAGGTCGTACCTCGTGGTGAGCCGCATCAGGAAACGGGCGAGGCGGCGGTGATAAAGGAGGTAGAGCTCCTTCATCGCGGCGCTGTCGCGTGCCGCGATCCGCGCGAGGAGGGCGCATTCACGCTCGTCGCTCGGGCGGCCACCAGCGGGCCTCGGATCCTGCTCAGCCGATATCATGCGAGTATGTGCCCCTTGCCCCGCCCCAGGTTCACGGCTGCCGGCTCAGAACTGCCAGAGCACCGTCGCCGACACCCGCCCGCCGGCGGAATCCTTGCCGAAGAGGCGCTCCGCCCGGTCAGCGGTGCGAAAATAAGCCAATTCGAGCTCGAGCGGGCCCGCCGCATGAGTCAGTCCCAGGCTCCAAAAGCCATACCCGGTGCGGAAGGGGTCGGCGATCTGATCGTAGCCCACTCCAGCGGTGAGCGACAGCCAGGAGACCAGCGGCTGGCGCCACTGGGCGCCGTAGGCGAAGGCGCTGCGGTCCTGAACGTCGTACAGGATGCCTTCGTACCACTTGTAACGGAGCGCATCCGGCGTCCAGGCGAGGGTGAGATAGAGGCGGTCCATGATGTCCCAGCTCATGCCGAGCTGATCGTAGTCGTAGCGGTGCCCATAGAGGTGGGGATTGCCGTAGCCGCCCCCAGGGTATGCATTGCGAGTGTAGGTGAAGGTGGCGCTCAGATCGGCGGTCAGCGCCAGATTGTAGCCCGCATAGGCGTCGAGCTCCCTGGCGGAGCCGCAGGGGCTGCGGCTCAACCCGACCGATCCCCACACCCCGACGAAGGCGGTCCAGTCGGAGCCGCCGTGCGCGTTCGCGTGCAAGTCTGCCTGCGCCGCCGGATGGCCACAGGTCTGCGAGATGCCGCGATAGACATCATCCGCGGTCACCGCCACGGACCCGCCGGCATCGACGGTGGCGGCCGGGCATGGCGCCGGCCAGAACCACAGACAACACGAGGCACCGAGCGCCGCGGACCACCCGAAAGCACGCATGGGGGTGCATCTTGCACTGTTTCCCGCGGCCGGGGAATCAGCCGGGGATTCAGCCGCCGCGCATTTCCAGCAGGGCCCGCGCCGGGATCATGTTCTGATTCATGTGGTACATGACCCAGATCGAGCCGAAGAAGATCAGCGAAACGATGAGCACGCCGAAGGCGAGTGCGAGCGCGTTGTTGGTGTTGTCGGGAGCGGTGGTGAGATGCAGGAAGAAGGCGAGATGCACACCCACCTGGGCGAGCCCGAACACGATGAGCGCCATGACGATGCCCGGCCCGTAGATGACGTGCTCATGCAGCGACCAGAATGAGGCCGCCGTGAGGGCGGCGGCGAACACGAGCCCCGTGAGATAGCCGCGCAGCTCCGAGCCGAGGGTCGCGGGGTGGAGCTCGCTGGGCGCCTCACCGGCGATGTGCTCCTCGCCGACGTGCGAGCCTAGATCGAATTCCTCGAATCGTTCGGGATCGGAGCTCATGGCGTGATCACCCCGATGAGATAGACAACCGTGAAAATGCCGATCCAGATGATGTCGAGCGCGTGCCAGAAGAGCGAGAAGCAGAGATACCGGTGGCGGATGCTCTCCTTGAAGCCCTTCGCCGGGAACTGCGCCATCATCGTGCCGAGCCAGAGGAGCCCGGCGCTCACGTGCGCGCCGTGGCAACCCACCAGCGCGAAGAAGGAAGTCAGGAAGGCGCTGCGGGTGGGACCCGCGCCCTGGGCCGCGAGGCCGAGGAACTCATGGATCTCGAGCGCGATGAAGGTGAGGCCGAGCAGTCCGGTGATCGCGAGCGTGATCTCCGACCAGAGGAGGTTGTGCCGCGCGACCGCGAGGCTCGTCATCCCGCAGGTGAAGCTCGAGAGGAGCAGACACGCGGTTTCGATCGCCGTGTTGTGCAGATCGAAGAGCTGTTGCGGTCCGGGGCCTCCGTTGCGCGCGTCGATCAGCACCGTATAGGTGGCGAAGAAGCAGGAGAAGAGAATGACGTCGGAGAGGATGAAGATCCAGAATCCATAGCCGACGACGATGCGCTTCGGCGACGGGCCGCCGGCGCCGTGGCCGGTGTACTCCGGCACGCCCGCGGCGGGTCCGTGCCCGATGTGGTAGGGGTCGCTGCCGGCGCGCAACGCGGCGCTGGGCGCGCTCATTCGCGGGGCTCCCGCTGTGTCTCCGCCTCGCGCCGCAACTGCCGGTGCTGCAGAGCCGCACTGCGCGCGGCGCGGTTGGCGCGGTCGAGGCGGGCCACTTCTTCGACGGGGATCAGATCCTCGTCGTGATCACGCCAGGCGAAGACGACGAACGTGGCGTATGCGCCGATGAGCCCGAGCACCACCAGCCACCAGATGTGCCAGATGAGCGCGAATCCGGTGACGACCGCGAGGAACGCCGTCACGAAACCCGTCGCGCTGTTGCGCGGCATGTGAATGGGCTGGTACTCCGGCTCGGGCCGCGTGAGGTGCCCCATCTCTCGCGCGCGCTCCTTCATGTCCCAGTAGGGCTCCTGATCGGTGACGTCGGGCAACACCGCGAAGTTGAAGGGCGGCGGTGGAGAGGCTGTGGACCACTCCAGGTTGCGCCCGTCCCAGGGGTCGCCCGTCACATCGCGCCGTTGCTCACGGGTGCGGACCGAGACGACGATCTGAGCAATTTGGGCGGCGATGCCGAGGAGGACGATGACGACGCCCCATTCGGCGACGATCAGCCACGGGCGCCACTCCGCGACGTCGTAGTGCTGGAGGCGTCGCGTCATGCCTTCGAGGCCGACGACGTACCCGGGACCCCAGGCGACCCAGAAGCCGATCAGCCACAACCAGAAGGCCCACTTGCCGAGGGTCTCATCGAGCGTGAACCCGAACGCCTTGGGGAACCAGTAAACGTAGCCGGCGAAAACCCCGAAAATGACGGCCCCGATGATGACGTTGTGGAAATGCGCGACCAGGAAAACGCTGTTGTGGAGTTGAAAATCCGCGGGCGGCACGGCGAGCAGCACTCCCGTCATGCCGCCGATCGCGAAGGTCACGATGAACCCGATGGACCAGAGCATCGGCGAGGTGAAGCGCACGTGGCCGCCATACATGGTGAAGAGCCAGTTGAAGATCTTCACACCCGTCGGCACGGCGATGATCATTGAGGCGATGCCGAAGATGGCGTTGACGTCCGCGCCGGCGCCCATCGTAAAGAAGTGGTGCAGCCAGACCGTGAAGGAGATGATGCAGATCGCCATGGTGGCGTAGATCATCGACCGATAGCCGAAGAGTGGCTTGTTCGAGAAGGTCGAGACCACCTCCGAGTAGATGCCGAAGGCGGGTAGAGCCAGGATGTAGACCTCAGGGTGGCCCCACGCCCAGATGAGGTTCATGAACATCATCGAGTTGCCGCCGCCCGTATCCGTGAAGAAATGGAAGCCGACGTAGCGGTCGAGGAGCAGCATGGCGAGGGTCGCGGTGAGGACCGGGAAGGCCGCGACGATGAGGAGATTCGAGGCGAGCGCGGTCCAGCAGAACATCGGCATGCGGGTGTAGTGCATGCCCGGAGCGCGCAGCTTGAGTATGGTCGTGACGAAGTTGATCCCGGTCATGAGCGTGCCGATGCCGGAGATCTGCAGCGACCAGCAGTAGTAGTCGACCCCGACTCCCGGTGAGTAGCGCAGCTCCGAGAGCGGCGGGTAGGGAAGCCAGCCGGTCTTGTCGAACTCGCCGACGACGAGCGAGAGGTTCACCAGGAGCACTCCCGCGGCGGTGAGCCAGAAGCTCACGGAGTTCAGCGTCGGGAAGGCCACGTCGCGCACGCCGAGCTGCAGCGGCACGATGACGTTCATCAGGCCGATGACGAACGGCATGGCGACGAAGAAGATCATGATGGTGCCGTGCGCCGAGAACACCTGATCGAAGTGTGACGGCGGGAGGTACCCCGGCGCGTTGTAGGCCATGGCCTGCTGCGCGCGCATCATGATCGCGTCGGCCATTCCGCGCAGCAGCATCACGAAGGCGAGAATGCAGTACATCACGCCGATGCGCTTGTGATCGACGCTGGTGATCCATTCACGCCAGACGTACGGCCCGTATCCCTTGATGATCACCCAGGCGAGGATCGCCAGAACGATGGCGAAAACCCCGAAACCGGAGTAGAGCGCCAACGGCTCCTGCAACGGAAGCGCCTGCAACGTGAGCTTGCCGAGTAGGGTCATTGCAGTCCCACCGGGTGGACGTTGGGTACTTCGCCGGTCGGGCCGTAGCCCGGCGGCAGTCTCTGCATCACGATGTCCGAGAAGAGCCCCGGCCGCACCGACCGATAGGTATAAGGGTGCGGGGGCACGCTTTGCTGCAGCAGCTCGCGGTAGGCCGGGTCATCCAACGCGGGTCCGGCACTGCGTGTGGATGCAACCCAGGTGTCGAACTGATCCTGGGACAGCGCATCGGTGTCGAAATGCATGTCGGCGAAGCCGTCGCCGCTGATCATCGCCGACTCGCCATGGTAGATGCCCGGGTGATCCGCCTCGAGATAGAGAGTCCCGGCCATGCCGTTCATGCAATACAACATGCTGCCGAGCTCCGGAACCCAGAAGACGTTCCAGACGGACGCCGAGGTCACCTTGAGGTGCAGCGGCACGCCCGCGGGGACGACGAGTCTGTTGACGCTGGCGATCCCGAGCTTGGGATAGATGAACAGCCACTTCCAATCGAGCGAGACCACCTGGACATCGACCGGCGCGGCTTTCGAGGGCAGGGGTTGCGCCGGATCGAGATCGTGGGAGCTGATCCAGGCGATGCCGCCGAGGAAGATGATGACCAGCGCCGGGATCGACCAGGTGATGATCTCGATGCGGCCGGAGTAGACGAAGTGCGGTTGCCGGCGCGCTCGCTGGTTGGAGCCGCGGTACCACCACGCAACGCCGATCGTCGCAACGATCGTCGGGACGACGATCGCGAGCATGATGACGACGGCATCGAGCAGGATCTCGCGCTCGGCGGCGCTGATTGGGCCGGCCGGCTGCAGCTGCGCGCGGCCGCAGCCGGCGAGCTGACTGAGCAGCACCAGCGCTACGAGCGTAAAGCAGACACTGCCCGCTGCGGCCGAGCTTCTTTTCCGTTCGATGGCGGCGTCTCCCCGGGAGCAAGACGAATCGGCGCGAGACCTGACTTCAAAGTTCCTACTTCTACCTGGCTTCCGTCAAGCTCGAGCTCGGGCGTTTCCTCAGGCCAGGGTGGGCCGCTTCGCGCCGGCGGTATGCGTCGCGGCGATGACGGTTCGATCGGCGTTGACGCCGAGCCAGAGGAGCGCCGCCGCGACGGCGCAAACGCTGCCGATCGCAAATGCCGCGTTCCACGCGCCGCGGCCGGACAGATACGCAACCACGGGTATGCCGATGATTCCGCCGAGGGTGCCGCCGGTGTTGAGAACGCCGCCGACCGCCATCGAGTCGCTGCGGCCGATTGTCATGGATGCGGCCCAGTAAGCCGCCTCGTTGATCTCGACGAAGCCGAAGCAGGCTGTCAGGGCGGCGACGGCTACATACGCGTTCGCTGCGCGCACGGCGATCAGAAGCAACACGCCTACGAGCGGCAATGCGACCAAGGGGACGCCACGATAACCCCACGCCGCGCCATATCGCTCGCAGAGTCGTCCGGTGAGGACGCCGCCGACACCAGAGCCTACTCCCGCCGCGATGGGAGGCGCCATCGCGAGCCAACCGCTTTGCAGCACGGAGAAGTGCCGCTGCTGGATCAGGTAGAGGAAGCACCAGTTGGCGAGAAGATAGAACGAGTAGTTCATGGCCAGGTACGAGAGGGCCAGCAGGGCGGTGTTGCGGTGGCCGAGCAGACGCAACAGCCGGCGTACCGTGATTTTGTCAGCCACAGTGACCTGCGGGACCTCGCCGAGCTCCGCCAGCTCCGCGGCGGCAACCGCCGGGTGCTCGCGCGGCGTGTTGCGCGCGTACCAGGCCCAGAGGCCGACCAACAGCACGGCCGGAAGCGCCGACCAGGCGAGTGCCTGCTGCCAACCCAACGCGGTCATGAGCACCGCGACGAGCGGCGGCGTCAGCGCGGCGCCGAGATTCAAGCCCATGTTCTGCGCGCCCTGGACGAGCGCCCACTGCCGGGCCGGAAACCAGGCTTCGAAGACGCCGTTCGAAACCGGGAAGGTGCCGGCTTGGGCGACCCCGAGAACGAATTGCGCGCCGAGCAGCACGACGAAGAGCGCCGGGCCGCTGAGAGCTTCAGGCGCGGCGGGAGTCGCCATCATCGCGGCAAACGCCACGATGCCGAATACGGTGAAGGCGGTGCGCGCGCCGAACCGTTGTCCAAAGAGGCCGCTGGGTAACTGGAACAGGCAATAGCCGACGACGAAAGCCTGCTCGATCCAGCCGATCTGCAGCTGCGAGAGGTGCAGCTCCGGCATCATCCGCTCGGCGGCGATCGTCACGCCGGTACGCTGCACGTAGGCGATCAGCCCGAAGCCGAAGAGGAAGGCGAAGATGCGCCAGCGGATTCGTGTGCCAAACCAACGCTTCGCGCCCGGAATCATCCGCGCGGCGCTACAGCGACTGGCGCACTTGGCGCGGCCGGCGGCGCTGCGCGAGGGACCGGCGCTCGATGAGAAGGCTCGGCAAGGCGCCTGCGCACAGGGCGTTGGTCCAGTCTTCGCAGAGGGCGATCGCCTCGGCGGGCTTGAACGTGCGCGGATTGATACTGGCCTCCGTCCACAGCCCATCGAGCAGCGCCGCGAGCGCGATTGCCGCCGGACGCAGCCTGAATCGCGGCGCCTCGGCCCGCTGCAGCTGGCCGAGGAGGACTCGAGCGCGGCGCGATAGGCGGCGTAGGTGCGGTCGTGCACGGCGCGCACGCCGGCATCGTGCGAGATCATGCTCCAGAACACGAGCCAGGTGTTGAACAGGCCGGGATCGACCTGTGCGGGCGCGAACCACGCCTCGTAGAAACGGCGCAGGCGCTCGCGCGGGCTGGAGTCGGGCTCGCGTGCGTGCTGTTCGATCGAGTGCAGCAGGGACATCGAGAGCGTCTCGTAGGATGCGGCGATGAGCGCGGAGACGCTCGGAAAGTGATGGGTGATGAGGCCCGGTGACACGCCTGCCTCGGCGCCGATCCGCCGCACCGAGAGACCGTCGTGGCCGTACTTGCGCAGACAGGCCAGGGTCGCCTCGATGAGGGCCTCGCGGCGGACGGTGGGCGGTGCGCGGCGGAACTTCGGTGCCTGCTGCTCTTTGGCCATCCGCGCGGATCATATCACTTGACCTCCTCTGTGCGCGCTGCTATACGGTTGTACAATAGCAGAGGAGGCCCGGGTCATGAGTGCTCGTCCGATCGACATCGCTCCCGCGGCGGACGGCGACGCAGTCAGTCTGCCGGCCTGGATATACCGCGACCCGGAGTTCTTCGAGCTCGAGAAGGAGCTCGTCTTCCGCCCGAGCTGGCAGATCGTCTGCCACGTCAACGACGTGCCGCGCAGCGGCGACTTCCATACGTTCGAGTTCCTGGGCCAGGGGGTCTTCGTGCTTCGCGGTGAAGACGGCCAGATCCGCAGCTTTCACAACGCCTGCCGCCACCGCGCCGCGCGGCTGCTCGACGACTCCAAGGGACACTGCGGCCGCCGCATCACCTGTCCGTATCACGCCTGGTCCTACGGGCTCGATGGGCGCCTGCTGACAGTGCCGCAGCGCAATGATTTCGCGGGACTCGACCGCGAGCGCTTCGGCCTGGTGCCGCTTGAGCAGGAAATCTTCATGGGCTTCATCTTCGTGCGCTTCGCCGCCGATGCGCCGGGCAGTGCGGCACGGCTGCCGAGCGTGCGCGAGATGGCCGCCCCGTACGCGGAGGAGCTCGCCGCTTATCGGCTCGAGGAGCTGGTGCCGCAGGGCAGGGTGACGCTGCGGCCCCGGAGCGTCAATTGGAAGAACGTCGGCGACAACTACTCGGATGGGCTGCACATTCCTGTCGCGCATCCGGGACTGACGCGGCTCTTCGGCGCGAGCTACGGCGTCGAGGCGCGCCCTTGGATCGACAAGATGTGGGGCGGTATGCGCGATATCCCGTCGGCGAACCTGTCGGAGCGGCTGTATCAGGCGCTGCTGCCGCCCGTGCCGCATCTGCCTGCCGCGCGCCAGCGGCTGTGGACCTACTTCAAGCTGTGGCCGAACATCGCGTTCGACATCTATCCGGACCAGATCGATTTCATGCAGTTCCTGCCGGTCTCGCCGACGGAGACCCTGATCCGGGAAATTGCTTATGTTCATCCTGACGCGCGCCGGGAGATGCGCGCCGCGCGCTATCTCAACTGGCGCATCAACCGTCAGGTGAGCCTGGAGGACAGGAAGCTGATCGAGCGCGTACAGGCCGGAATGGCATCCGATGCCTATACCGTAGGCCCGTTGGGTCAGAGTGAGGTCTGCCTGCGGAGCTTTGCGCGCCACATGCGCGCGCTCATTCCCGCGAGCCGTGCGCCGCGGGCACCGGCCAGAGGTTGGAGTCTGCAGCGTCATGAGCACTGAGGGGCGGGACGTACTGATCGTCGGGGGCGGACACAACGGACTGGTGTGCGCCGCGTATCTCGCCGCGGCGGGACTGAAAGTCACCGTGCTCGAGCGCCGCGGAGTCGTAGGCGGCGCGGCCGTGACCGAGGAGTTTCATCCCGGCTTTCGCAACTCCGTCGCCGCCTACACCGTGTCGCTGCTCAATCCGAAGGTCATCCGTGACCTCGATCTGCCGGCACATGGGTTGCGCATCGTCGAGCGCAGGCTCGCGAACTTCCTGCCCACGGCCGACGGCCGCTATCTTTGCACGGGCGGCGAACGCACGCGCGCGGAGGTGGCAAAATTCTCAACGCGGGATGCCGAGCGCCTGGACGAGTACGGCACGCGGCTCGAGGCCATTGCGGATGTATTGCGTGGGCTGGTGCTCGAGACACCGCCCAACGTCGTGGAAGGCAGCTGGGCGACTGCCCTGCCGGAGCTGCTGCGCACGACGCGCCTCGGCGCGCGGCTCGGCCGGCTCGACATGAGCCTGCGCCGCGAGCTGCTCAAGCTCTTTGCCGCTTCCGCCGGCGAGTATCTCGATGGCTGGTTCGAGAGCGACCCCATCAAGGCGGTGTACGGATTCGACGGCATCGTTGGCCATTACGCGAGCCCTTACACTGCCGGTACGGCATACGTTCTCCTGCACCACTGCTTCGGCGAGGTGAACGGCAAGAAGGGCACGTGGGGTCACGCTATCGGCGGGATGGGAGCGATAACGCAGGCGATGGCGAAGTCGGCGGCGGCTCGCGGGGTCGACATCCGTATCGGCTGCCCGGTGCGCGAGATCATCGTCGAGCGCGGCCGCGCAGTGGGCGCGGTCACCGAAGGAGGCGAGGCCCTGCGCGCCGCGGCGGTGGTCTCCAATCTCAATCCGAAGCTCCTCTATCTGAAGCTCATCGACCGTGCGGCGCTACCGCGCGACTTCGCGGAGCGCATTACGCAGTGGCGCTGCGGCTCGGGGACTTTCCGGATGAATGTGGCGCTGGCGGAGCTGCCGGACTTCACCTGCCTCCCGGGCCGAGCGCTCGCCGATCACCACACCGCCGGCATCATCATTGCGCCGACCCTGGGCTACATGGAGCAGGCCTTCTTCGATGCGCGCATGCACGGCTGGTCGCGGCAACCGATCGTGGAGATGGTGATTCCCTCCACGCTCGATGACAGCCTGGCGCCCCCGGGCAAGCACGTGGCGAGTCTTTTCTGCCAGCACGTCGCGCCGCAGCTTCCCAACGGTGAATCCTGGGATGCGCAC
>Ga0126373_10004684_pt1 | contig 10509 bp, 6 predicted proteins | sample PanSoiMetPlot_11_FD_92545 | JGI IMG/M metagenome (GOLD analysis project Ga0126373, IMG submission 92545) | Tropical forest soil microbial communities from Panama - MetaG Plot_11 | ecosystem: Environmental > Terrestrial > Soil > Tropical forest > Bulk soil | place: Panama | collected 2016-02-17
AGACCGGCTGAGCGCGGAGATCGAGGAGTTGGCAGCTATCTCCGACGCCGACCCTCCCGCGGTCACTCGAGTTGTTTTCACGCCGACCGATCTCAAGGCCCGCGCCTGGCTGCGGGCCCGCTGTGAGCAAGCCGGTCTCAAGATGCGGCAAGATCCCATTGGAAATCTCTTCGCTCGCTGGCAAGGATCCGATCCGGATGCTCCGGCCATCGGCACCGGATCGCATATAGATGCAATTCCAAATGCCGGAAAGTACGACGGCGTGGTTGGTGTTTTAGGAGGCCTGGAGGCCATTCGCACGTTGCAACTTCGCGGATTTCGTCCCAGACATTCGATCGAATTGCTCGTCTTTACTTCAGAGGAGCCCACACGTTTCGGTGTCGGCTGTCTCGGAAGCCGCTTACTGTGCGGATCTCTTTCTGCTGATGCGGCGAGAAAACTTGTCGACCGCGACGGCAACACCGTCGAGCAGGTGCGCCGAAATGCAGGTTTTTCCGGCGAACTCGAAAACGTGAAGCTGCCCGGTGACTACTATAAGGCGTTCGTGGAACTACATATCGAGCAAGGGCCGTTGCTCGAACAAAACAAAGTCCCGGTCGGAATCGTGACCAGAATTGCGGCTCCGGCCAGCCTCCGCGTATTTTTCGAGGGCGCGGGTGGACACGCAGGCGCAGTTCTCATGGCTGATCGCAAAGACGCTCTCTGTGCAGCCGCTGAACTGATTCTGACCATCGAAGATTCGGCTCGCAACAGCGGCGCACCCGATACGGTAGCGACTGTCGGTATGTGCGATATCTTCCCGGGCGCGGTCAATAGCATTCCCAGCCGCGTGCAGTTGAGCGTGGACATCCGTGACACCAATCTCTCCCGCCGTGACGCACTCCTTCACACACTGGGCAATGCCTGCGACGCGATCCAAGCCAAACGACGCGTTGCTATCCGCCAAGAACTACTGAACGCCGACGCCCCCGCCGAGTGCGCTTCAGCCATCGTTGAGGCGCTTTCGGAGGCATGCAGAAAGTTACGATTGCCCTTCCTTCCCATGGTTAGTCGGGCGTACCATGATTCGCTTTTTATGTCGCGCATTGTACCTGTAGCCATGTTGTTCATCCCTTGTCGCAACGGTTATAGCCATCGACCGGACGAATATGCGTCTCCGGAAGACATTGCGAATGGAACGCTTGTACTCGCCGAAACGCTTGCTACGATTTCGGCATGAACTCAGCTTGAAAAGACTGCACCCACACTTCCGCGGTGTCTGGCGAGTATCAGATTGCTGTCGCGGGTGAGGAAGTGCTTTTCCGATTATCGCCATCCCGGGTTGATTGAGCATGGGCTGGGCGAACTGCTGGCACAACGCATTTATGGACTGGCTCTGGGCTACGAAGATCTGAATGATCACGAAGAGTTGCGTCGCGATCCGCTGCTGGCGGTGATGGCGGGCAAGCGCGAGGTAGAAGAACCGCTGGCGGGCAAGAGCACCTTGAATCGACTGGAACTGACCCCGTCAGGTTCGCCCCTCGAGAATCGCTATCACAAGATCACTTACTCGGGCGAAGCTCTGGAGGCATTGCTGGTCGATATCTTTTTGGAAGCGCACGCGAAAGCTCCACGCCAGATCGTACTGGATCTGGATGTGACGGACACGCCACTGTACGGCAAGCAGGAAGATCGCTTTTTCCATGGCTACTACAACGAGTACTGCTATTTGCCGCTGTACATCTTCTGCGGCGACCACCTGTTGTGTGCGCGGCAGCGAGCCTCCAATCAGGATGCCAGCGCCGGCATCTGCGAAGAGGTGGAGCGCATGGTTAAACAGATCCGGCAACGCTGGCCTCAGGTGCGTATCATCTTGCGTGCTGATTCGGGATTCTGCCGGGAAGAGTTGATGGCCTGGTGTGAAAACAACGCAGTCGACTTTGTGTTTGGCCTGGCGCGCAACGCGCGGCTGCAAAACAAGATAGCGCCTCAATTGCAGAAGGCAAAACAGGAACATCAGAAAACGGGAAGAGCGGCACGGGTTTTTTCGGAGTTCTCTTATCGCACGCGCAAGAGCTGGAGCCGCTCCCGGCGGGTGGTGGCCAAAGCCGAGTATCTGGAGAAAGGCGAGAATCCCCGCTTCGTGGTGACTTCCCTACCCAGCAAGTCGTGGGAAGCGGCGTCACTCTACGAGAAGACCTATTGCGGCCGCGGAGAGATGGAAAACCGCATCAAGGAGCAACTGAGCCTGTTTGCCGACCGTATGAGCACGGAATCGCTGCGCGCCAACCAGCTGCGCCTGTACTTCTCCTCCTTGGCTTACGTACTCATGCATGCGCTACGTCGTCTAGCGCTGGCCGGCACCCAATGGGCCCATGCTCAGGTGCAGACACTTCGCCTGCGCTTGCTGAAGATTGCAGCCGAAGTACGACTGAGTGTCCGTCGCATCTGGGTAAGCTTCTCCAACGCGTATCCCTGGAAACAAATGTTCGCCGCTGCCTGGATGGCGTTGCGTTGTTGAGCCGAGCGATCACCACAAATCCACAGCTCCATCTGCACCAGCTACAGAGAGCTGTTCCCCCATACAAACATTCCAGTCGCGGCTGGTCACAAACTACTGCTGCTAATACTCCATTCCTAAGTTGTTCTCTGATTACAACCGGCAAAGCGGCCGCTGAAGGGTCCACGTTCTCCTAAAGCGACTCAGTGTGAGACATGCGGGTTAGGCCTTCGTGGGGGAGGAGCGGATTCTGGCATAACCGGGCTTGATCGTAGAGTAGATGAAATTGATACGCCGATCATGGGGCAGGAAGGCACTCTTCATTGCATTAATGGTGATCTTCTCGAAGTCGTCGATCGACAGTCCGTAGGCGTCCGCAGCCGCCGCGAACTCCTTGCTCATCGTCGTGTTGCTCATCAATCGGTTATCGGTGTTGAGTGTAACCCGAAACTTCTCCTGGAACAGGACCCGGAAGGGGTGCTCCTCAAGGCTGCGCGCAGCGCCAGTATGCACGTTGCTCAGCAGGCAGATTTCCAATGGAATACGCTTGTCGAGAACATACTGCGCAAGTTCACCCAACTTCACGACCTTGCCATCTGCGACTGCAATATCGTCGATCAGCCGTGTCCCATGTCCGATTCGATGCGCTCCGCAATACTGGATAGCCTGCCAAATTGATTCCTTTCCGTAACCTTCTCCGGCGTGAACCGTGATATTGAAGTTCTGTCGTTGAATATAATGAAACGCTTCTACGTGCTTCTTTGGAGGGTACCCGCCCTCCTCGCCCGCCAGATCAAAGCCGACGACACCACGTTGGCGAAAATCGACCGCTAGTTCCGCCATGTCCAGCGAGACGTCCATGTTGCGCATGGCGCAGATGATCAATCCAGACGATATCCCAAAATCCTTTCGGCCCCGCTCCATGCCCCTGAGCACCGCGGAAACCACCTGTTGATGTGTGAGTCCCTTTTCAGTGTGAAAAATCGGCGCGAAGCGGGTCTCGAAATAAATAACACTGTCGAGACTTAAATCCTGTGCCTGTTCATAAGCGACGCGCTCAAGCGCCTCCTCGGTTTGCATTACGGCAATGGTATGTGCAAATCCTTTCAGGTATTCCGGCAGGCTTCCCTGGTTGGCGCCGCGATGGAACCATTCTCCTAGAGCGGCGGGGTCCTCGCTCGGCAGGAGCGTGTAGTGGATGCTCTTCGCCAAATCAACGACTGTGCTCGGCCGGAGCACCCCATCCAGATGCTCATGCAAAAGAACTTTGGGGAGACCCTTGAGAACTCCCTTATCGATGCTCATCGAATAACCTGCGTTTCCTAGTCTTGCCCGATGTCCTCGTTCCACACGTCCGGATTCTGGCGGATGTATTCACTCAAGAGCGACGCGCACTCCGCGGAGTCGAGATCAACCATCGGCACGCCCAGTGAGCGGAGCCACGCGAACCCTCCCTGAAAGTTCCGGCTCTCTCCGACAACCACCCCGCCGAAACCAAACTGCCGAATCAAGCCGCTACAATACCAACACGGCGCCAGGGTGGTCACCATTGTCAAACCTCGATAGCTGCGTTGGCGCCCAGCATTGCGGAACGCGTCGGTTTCAGCGTGGAGAGATGGATCGCCATTCTGTACCCTGCGATTATGACCACAGCCGACAAGACGACCATCTGTATCAAAGATCGCAGCTCCAATCGGAATGCCCCCTTCAGCTAGTCCTTTTTGTGCTTCCGCCAACGCAACCGCGAGCATGGCAAAGTGATCAGGCTGAGACATACATTTCATTATATTGGCATTACAACTCGGCCATCGCTGTACGGGATGTTGCCATGTGCAGCGTGACCGGTGTCGGTTGGCGTGCGTACGCGATCCTCAGACCGCTGCCGCGACAGTGGTTAACTCAAAGGTAATTGATTGAAAGTTACTGGCGCCCTTTCGCCTGCTTCAGCGCCCAAGTAACTCTGAGGAAGTCTGTAGCACCTGTGCTGATGGTATGAATCAGGCGCACTGGCAGGAGCAGACCGGCCGTGGCGCTCGTATCGCTCCTCTAGCAAGAACTACACTTGCATGAAATAAAGGTAGGACTATGGGAATTGGCCTTAGTCGCCTTGCTGAGCTCGCCGATTTTTGCGCCAGACAAACAGGCTGCTGCTGTTTGTCTGGCGCTCCTTTGGTGGCATTGTAATTTTTCGTTGCCTAAGGCTCCTCGCGTCTGCCCTTAATCTGTGAATCGCACAGATCAAAACTGGAATTTCAAGGCGAACTGTATCAGACGAGGGTTGTTGGGCTGTGACGACACCTACCCAAAGCCGTTGGAACTTCCCGAAACAAAATTCGTACCCGGGAAACCAAACTAGGGATGATTAACCAGGTTGAAAAATTCAAAGCGGAACTCAATACCGGCTCTTTCTGTGATCGCAGTTTTCTTGAACAGCGCGAAATCGAAGTTGTTAATGCCGTCAGTGCGAAGGCTGGCATCGACACGCGCTTCACTTCCAAATCCCCAATCGGAGGTGCGGCGAAGCAGTTCACGTTAAACCGTTCATTCAATCGGCAGTTCAGCTCAAGCAACGTGAAATGGCAACTGCCTCAAACTCTCGTCATTTGCCTAAAACGCAAACTTCAGCCCGAACTGGATAAGGCGTGGGTTACCAAGACTGCTGCTAACCACTCCAAACCCGTTGGCCGCATTGTTCCCCGCTGACGGATTAAAACTAGTGCCGGGGAAGCCGAATTGGGTGCGGTTGAACAGATTGAAGAACTCTGTTCGGAACTCTATGTTAGCGCTTTCGGTGATGCTGGTCCGCTTGAAGACAGCAAAATCAAAGTTGTTGATTCCGTCCGCGCGCAGCGTTGCATCCACTCGAGACTCATTACCAAAACCCCACTCCGGAGGCGGTGCGAAGCAAGCCGTATTGAACCAGCTTGCAAGCGCCCGGCTACCGCCTTTCGAGCAACCGGGTACGACCATGGGGCGTACATTGCCTACGCCAAAGTTGGCGTTTTGCAGCGCAGTGGCGGGACCGCCCCATGAAATCTTGAGCGGAAAACCGCGCTGGAAAGTAGTAATACCGTCCACGCCCCAACCAGAAACAACTTTGTTACCTGCTCCTCCCATGCTGTTCAGGAACATTTTTCCACGGCCGAAGGGTAAGTCAAGCACATAGCTAATTACCAACCGCTGGGATACATCCTGAGATGACAAAGACTTCTCGCCGTTTAGGTTGTTGAAGTCCTGCACCTGCCCGACGCCCCCTGTGGTGCCACCCTCGAGCCAACTCGTCGTCGTATCGGTATTGGTTATGAGCTTGGCATTGGTGTACGCGACCAGCAGCGTGCCGCCGCCCTGGAATCGCCGAGTTACGCTGACCTGCAGCGAATTATACGTGCTGCCGCAACACCCTTGTCCCGCTAGGCTCAACCTGACGTACTGCGGGAACGGTCGATCAAGCTGCCCCTTGAGAATGGTGGGGGTGCTAAGCGTGGGAGTTGCACCTGCGAGCGGATTCGTCGGGACGCCATTTATCGTGAACGGCTGGGCAATATCCGGGGTGTTACCGGCGGCGAATTGCGCAGCCGCTTGCGTAATAAAAGAGTCGGGAATCTGGTTGATTACGATGCTGGGGTTATAGTTCGAAAGGTGAACGCCGTGCGAGCCAGCGTATGCTACATCGGCAAAGAAGCCGCCGGGCAACTCGCGTTGGATATCCAGATTGTACTGTTGCACATATCCGGGTTTCGGTAGCAGATAAGGTGCCAGTGTAGGAGAGCCGTTCGCGGCGACAAATGCTGAGGTATTTCCACTTCTGCCTGGCGGCTGCAAAATCTCTGCGGCGCCGAAGGGACCAGGAGTGCAGTTGGTGAGCGCGCCGGGCGCACCGCTTGCGCCGGGGACGAAGGTACAGTTGCTTTCGTCAAGAGTAGCATTCGGCGATAGGCCATGAGACAAAGTGGCATTGAAAGGCGTGCTGGCAAGGTTAATCACGTCATTGTCGGGATTAAGTTGGAAAACCACATAGTTGGGGACCCAGAACACACCATAACCACCTCGGAGAACTGTCTTCTGGTTGAAACTATAGGCGAAACCGAGGCGGGGAGCGAACTGTTTCTTATCCAAAGGCAAATTGTTCCTGCTCGGATTAGGACCGTTCTGGACCAGGGACACGTCGCCGATGCAGGGGGACCCGGGCGTACCATTGCAGCCTGTCACCGTGGCATTGGTCAGGGTCGGGTCCCAATAGCTCAAACGGTTGAGACGGTCTGACCACGGCCCTTGAAGTTCGTAGCGCAACCCCAGATTGAAGGTCAACTTGGAGGTGTAATGCCAGGTATCGTTCACATAAAACGCGCGGTAGGTCTGGCGACCCTGCGTCTGAGCAGGAACCTGCGCAGCACCAGCGGTCTGGTTTATGAAAGTAACAGGCCCGTTCTGAGACAGGCCGAGAAGAAAGTCTGCGAAAGGAAAACCTGGACTGTTGCCCGTAGTAACAGCGTTCTGCGCGGTCCAGGCTCCTGTGAAGGCAAACGCGCCGGTTGCTATATTGGTTTGGTAGTAGTTATCCAAGCCCAGTTCATACTGGCCGCCAAATTGAAAGGTGTGCTTGCCTCGAATCACGGTCAGTTGTGGGGATACGTTGTACTGTGTGTTGTGATCGCCAATCGCGCTATTGCCCTGGCTTCTGCCCACGTCACCGGGAAACTGAAATTCCGGAGTGGGGGGAGTCCGCATGACGGAGGGAACTTCGCCATTGTAGCTGGCTGGCCATCCGAGTTGGGTGAGATCGTAGCCGGCAAGGAGTGGTGAGCGGAGGTAAACAAAGCGGCTTGCTGCAAAATTCAGGTCACCAATCACAGTCGGGCTGAAGCTGTGATTGATATCGAACGCCAGAGCCTTCGTGTGGTATATCTCCGAGCAGCGGTCCTGACAGAACCCTGTGCCAAAAGGATTCTTTGGCAAATCAGTCAAGGCAAAATAAGTGAAGCGCCCGAATAGGCGGGTCTTGTCCGTGATGTTCCAGTCACCACGTCCGACGAACTGATTGGTGTTTCCGCCGCCGCTGCTTGCCGCAGTGAAGTTGTTGCTACCATCAACAATGCTTGGGTTGGTGGGAGGAATGTAGTATTTATCCCACAGCGCGGTCGCGGCTTTGCTGAATTCCGATTGCGGAATCTGGTTACCTGGATAAGCCGTGCGCGCTCCCGTGGTCGTCACCGTATATGGGTCGTAGAGTTGAATTCCCTGCGCTAGCAGAGCAGAAAAATCGCCGTGTCGCTCTGCAGGTAAGGGTACGGTGGTCGAATACACCTGGCCGAGGCGCTGCCGGTACTGCTCCCAACCCGCGAAAAAGAATAGCTTGTTCTTGATTATGGGTCCCCCGCCAGCGACTCCGTACTGATTCTGAACGTAGGGGGGCCGTTCGTTTTTCTTCCCGCTGCTTAACTCGGTCTGCTTGTTGAAATATTCGTTCGCGTTCAAAACCTTATTGCGGAGGAATTCGTATGCTTCGCCGTGAAAGCTGTTGGTTCCTGATTTGGTACTGAAATTGACCACACCACCTGAGTATTTGCCCCAGTCGGCGCCCACATTGTTGTACTGCACTTTGAATTCGCCGATGGAGTCCTGTATAGGGATTATGATCGGAAGATTGATGTAGCCGATGTTCAGCGGCTGGCCGTCCAGGTACTGCGCGCTTTCATTCGCGAACGAGCCACCGACTTGATAGTTTCCCCAGCTGAAAGGGTTCTCGCCGACAGGTGTTCCGCCGGATCCACCCTGGGCGACGGCCGCAGGAGAGAGCGTAATCAGGTTGAAGATATTGCGGCCATTTAAGGGAAGCTCGTTGGCCTTGCGCTGCTCAATCACCTGGCCGAGGGAGGAGGTCTCTGCCTGCAGGAGGGGAGTTTCGGAGGTCACCTCAACTGTCTCACTGACTTGCCCAACGGTGAGACTTACATCGATTTTTGAAGATTGGTTCACCTGCACGACGATGTTTGGCAGCGTGGAGCGCTTGAATCCCTGTTTCTCAACATCAATCTTGTATGCGCCGGGGATCAGGTTCACGAAGGAATACTGTCCGTCAGCGTTCGTCGGTTGCGTGCGTATCTCTGACGTGCCCGCGTTGGTCAAGGTGACATTGGCACCACTGATGGCGGCCCCGGAAGGATCCGTGACCGATCCTGCGATGGAGCCGTAGGTGCTCTGCCCAAGCGCCAGTGTTGAGCAGAGAAGCAGAACAGTCAGCGAAATCCCTACTTTCGTACAGAGACGGAACCTCACGTTGAACATATGTGCCCCCAGCGCCTTTGCGGCGGAAGTGTGCGAAGTAACTTCGACTTTGCAGTGTGAATCGATCCCGGACGAGCCCCACGCCGAAACCTTACTGATAACGAATACGCGCCGCGGAAGGGATTTGTACCAAAAGGGGGAAACTCTAGTTGTCGAACTGGTCAACTCGAATACGTATGCTGTCCTGAGCGGTCGCCAGCGATAAACTCAGGCAAGGAGCTTCTTAGGGATGATTTACTTCTTTGCGAAGCAAAGCATACAGAAAGGGCTTGCTGGTGGGTTTCGGACTACCGCCATGCGGTTCGATCGTGACGAACACCGCGTCGATTTCCTCCAACTGTTTCGCATCATCGAAGCGCATCACCCAGCGGTGATTGGATTCGTTATCGAGATAAAGAATGCCCAGGCTCTTAGTTCGACCTTGCGTGCCCTGAGCCATCTCCTTGCGCCCCCAAACCTGAAAAGCATTTACGTTCTTCATTCCGGGATCAAGATCGAACGCGTAAAAAATGAGTGACTTGCCTTGTGTATAAAATATCCGTCCAAAGGACTTACGCGTACGGCTCCGGCTGTCTACGTCGTAAACATCGGCAATGTAAAGATGCCTCGCACCCATCAGTTCCCGGATATCCCGGTCCGAAGCTAAATACTGTTCATCATCTTTGATTTTGTGTTCCTGATCGCGAGTCGCAGCCGTGAGTTCGTCGATCTTCGATTCCAGGGACACGGTCCGAAGCAGGACCTTGTCACGTTCGGCACGTAGGCTGGCAAGTTCAGCGCGGATGCTCTGATTGGCTTGCTCGAGTTCTCGAAGCTGGACGCTCAAGCTGTCGCGCTGCTCCGATAAGTCCCGGATCTGCTCATCCGTGCTGTACTTGGCGGCTGCGGTATCGTTCACTCGCTCCGTCATCGTGCGCAACGCGGACTTTAATTTTTCGGATTCCTGATCGTTTCGCGAGTTCTCCTGCTGTAGGCGAAGAATCTGTCCGGCTTGGGCACTCAATTGATGCTGGAGCGATTTTTTCTCTGCTGTGAGCTGCTGGAAGCGGTTTTCAGACAAGGCCATTGGGGACGTACTGGACGGCCTTCGCGTCCCCACATGATAGACTCCCACGATCAACAGCACCAGACACAGGGCAACCGCTGCGCCCGCAAAAGGTGTGTACCTGTTCCCGAGGTCCGCCCATGAAAACGGAAACCACTTCGTCTTTGAAGTGCCCACCTCCTCTCGAATTCGGGCAAGTAACTTCCTGCGAGTCGCGGTAACGTCCCAAGCGTTATCTTCTTGCACATCAGCGTGCATCGCGGCAAGCTCGGGCATTCCGACCAGGGCCAGCAAGCGATACTGATCGTGCACTTCGCGACATTGCTCGCAAATCTGGAGATGAGAGCGTAGGTCCGCCAATTCGGCAGAGCCGAGTGCCCCGGCGTTCGCCAGGGCGCCGAGTTCCTTGTATCGCTCATGGTCACAATGGCTATTCGCCATCGTCATAGAGACCGTTTCTCCCACATTTTTCGAACAAACGCACTTTTGCGCAATCTTTCAAGCCCGCGATAAAAATGATGACGGACATTACCCAAGGGCTCATTTAACCGCTCGCTGATCTCTCTCAGCTCAAGCCCTTGGAAGTAAAACAAGTCAAGCGTACGGCGCTGAATGTCGGGGAGTTCTTCAAACGCCCTTTCCAGATGCAGCCGATTCATCTCGGCTCCGATCTCCCGCTCGACGTCCGTGCGGTCCAACA
>Ga0126373_10004687_pt1 | contig 10508 bp, 9 predicted proteins | sample PanSoiMetPlot_11_FD_92545 | JGI IMG/M metagenome (GOLD analysis project Ga0126373, IMG submission 92545) | Tropical forest soil microbial communities from Panama - MetaG Plot_11 | ecosystem: Environmental > Terrestrial > Soil > Tropical forest > Bulk soil | place: Panama | collected 2016-02-17
AGGAATAGACGAGGCACGACAGGAATACAAAAAGGCCTAGAAGACGCGTCTCCAACGGGTGAGCATTGAAATGAAAATGCTGCGTCTCGATCCCCGCAGTGCGGAAGGCCTCGGCAAGATAGGCACCAGTTTGCTGAAGGGCCGGTGTGCCGTTTTCCCGAGGGAGGTCGGCCAAATGGCTGAGCAGTTCGTTCCACTCGTTCATCATCGAGATTCTACAAGATCTCAGCGTGGGCACACTCGAAATTAGGAGGCTGCGCCCGGAACATTCAAGGCAGATCGGCGCGATTTCTTCTATGCGGCGATTTGGTCCCATAGCTCCTGAGTCGGCAAACAAGAAATTGAGAATCGATAACTTCAGGATTGCCATCCGATAGGGATCGCCGTGCCTGCCTTCCTCTTCAAGTTCTTGACTCGTCCTTGCCGATGAAAATTTCGGACCCGTTCCTTGCCTTAGCCTTAGGATAGTGGCGTGCCAGCAGCGACACTTCTAATCTATTTTGGCCTGCTCGCGGCGTTCTTAGGCGGAGTGTCGCTCATCAGACCGCTGAAATTTATAAGGATTCTTAGCCGTGGACGGGCGGCGCTAGTTTCGGGACTCGGCGCCGTCGTCGCCCTGGCAGGCTTTGTCGTACCGATCGAGGAACATCGAATTGCAACGCCACGAACTCAACTGGATCAGTTCACGCCCCTGTACGAATTCAACGAGCTCCACTCCATCCGCGTCACCGCTCCTAGAGGCAGGGTCTACCGCGCAATCAAGATGGTCACAGCAGACGAGATCCCGCTGTTCCGGACCTTGACTTGGATCCGCCGAGGTGGTCGCCACAGTCCGGAGAGCATATTGAATCCCGCCGAGAACATACCGCTCCTGGAAGTTGCCACTAAAACCGCCTTCCTTGTGCTCGCGGAGGAACCGGGCAGGGAGATTGTCTTGGGAACCGCCGTGATGGTGCCGGCCGAATTCCGAGCAACGAAGCGGCTGGTTCCCGAGGATTTCAGAGCGGTCCAGCAGCCTGGGTTTGCAATCGCAATGATGAATTTCGTGGTCGAAGATGACGGGGCGGAGGCGTGCTTTGTATCCACCGAGACGCGTATCCGGGCCACAGATCCGTCTGCCAGAAGAAGATTTGCCGCCTACTGGCGAATGATCTATCCAGGTAGTGCTCTGATTCGTCGGATGTGGCTCCGAGCCATAAAGAAGCGAGCCGAGGGTTCTGAACCATGACGCGAATTCGCAACCGCTTTGGTTGCCGGACCAGCAGTCCTGAAGCCCTTTCTTGGTTCCGGCAGTGTCGTCGGCAAACGAGAAGTTGACATTCCCAACGTGCGTGCTGCGGTCCAACTTCCGGCTTGCTCGTTATCCGCCCAGAGTACTCGGTAAGCCCACAGGCGACTGGTAAGTTTCCCCTAATTGGACTGCGGCCTCGGGCGAGGCGCGGCAGGCCATGAGCGTCGCACCGCAAAGCGACGCGTGCTAGGAGTGGCCCGGCGTGGACAGCGATTCGGCGCTTGCGGCGTCCGGGAGGATGAGCGGAAGTCCAAAGGCTTGAAACAGGTGCGGGTCGGCGTATGGTACGAACAAGGTCAGCCTGGAAATCATGTCGTGCTCAAGCGCTAGCACGTGAATAGAGTGCGCCAATTCCGAATCGTTTTTGATATTTGTTGAAGACTTTTGCTTGTTATGGGGTGGCCGCGGCTTTCACAGTCAGGACGGGACAACGTGCGCCGCACACGATTTTGTGGGCCATGGACCAGGGCAAATGAGACCTTATTTCGATGTGCTCGGTGCGGTTTAAGCCCAGGATGAGCAGATCGGCTTTGAGAGTGTGACACGCCTGCAGGATTTGGTCGCTGGTAATGCCGAACTTGACCACAAACTCAATCGCGGTTCCATCCGGGACATTTGGCAAAATCAGTTTCTGAAATTGTTTCCGGCTGGCCATCTCTGCTTGTTCCCGCATTTGCATCAAATCGCTTGTCGTGGACCAATGAAAACCCTCTGGTATCGGGGCTGCCGGGAGAACGTGGAGTACAACGAGTTTGGCCCCGAAACGATTGGCGAAAGACGCTGCGTGGGTTAAGGCCTGCAGCGATGCAGGTCCAAAGTCCATAGCCAACAGAAAGGGGTGTGCCGCCTCTTTCGTTTCCATCAGGGAATTCTCATTAGAGCCCGGCCCCACTGTTAGGACCAAGCAATCCGCTTGCCGGAAGACCTGTTCCGCCACTGAGCCGAGTGCCAGCCTGCCCAGTCCTGCTCGAGCGTGTGTCCCCACGACGACGGCGTCGACATGTTTTTCACCAACGATACGCTCGAGCTGTTCCCAGACATTGCCTTCGCGAAGGATTAGTTCATATTGCAGTCCGCTCAATGCCCCACTCTTAAGCAGATCCGCCTCCAGTTGGCAGACGTCTCTCTGACTTCCTTCGGAAGCTAATTGCGATGCTTCAGGCCCGGCGATTACATACCCGATCGAGGAAACGACATAAGCCAGGTGAAGTTTGGCTTCAAAATGCCGGGCAATTGCAATGGCGTGATGGAGAGGTTTGCGGGAGGTCTCCGAGAAGTCATACGCAATTAGCACGGACCTGATCCCACTTCCCCCGGCTGGATTCATGGATGACATAAGCCTTCCCCCATCTGTCCGTATTTGAGCAATTGACGACCCATCGCCGTGGCCCGTTAATGTAAGCAAACTTCACGAACCAAAAATGAAATGACAGCGAGGTTTACCTCGTTCCGGTTTTGCTTTGTTAGGCCAGCGCCGAGTAAGCGGACGTTAGAAACCGACAGATCCAACTAAACTTTCGCGGAATTGTCGGTTCCCGATGTAGCCGCCGCGTAGGCTGCCAAACACTCCTCGCGGGATTGGTATATCCGGTCGGAATGCACCAATCCCGCCCGCTCAAGCTTCTCTTGGTGTGGGACTTTCACGGCGATCAACGCCAGAGTTACGCCGGCTTCGATCATATCCTGTTCGAGTTCCGCTACCCCCCGTGCTGCGGAATAATCGATGTCCGTTATCGCGCTGGCGTCGACCACCAGCCAGCGTACCGGCAAAGGCGAATCATGCACGAGTCTCCGAGCCTGCGCGGCAAAGAAGGCCACATTGGCGTAAAAGAGATCCGTACCGAACCAATAGATCACCAACCCCGGCGCGACCGTCTTCGCGGGCAATGGATCGTCGAGCAGCTCCCAATGACCGGTAGCATTCCGGAGAATTACCCCCGTGGGCGGGCGGTAGCTATGGCGCACATGGTGCAGCAGCGAGAGCACCACGGCGAGAATGATCCCTTGTTCGACGCCAAAGATAACCACCGTAGCTGCCGTGACCAGCGCGATAGCGAATTCTTTCGGGGCAGCCAGTCGAATCTGTCGCAACCCGCGATGGTCGACTAGCTTTACGCCGATCAAAAAGACAATCGCTGCGAGAACCGCGTTCGGTAGGAAGCTCAACGGTCGAGTGAGAAATAACAGGACCAGCAGGACGACGAACGCGGTTGTTAAATGAGACCACTGGCTTCGGCCACCGGCTGTGTCCACCATCGCAGTCTTGGTCGGGCTGCCATTCACCAGAAACGTGCTGCTGCAACCTGCGGTGGCGTTTGCAAGAGCGAGAGCCACGAGATCAACGTTTTGATTGAATTGGTCGCGATATTTCAACGCATACGCGCGTGACGTAGCGGCACTCTGCGCCAGGATCACAATGAAGCACGAAAACGAAATAGGCAGCACCAACATGACATCGGTATACCCGACATGCGGAATTCCAAGGCGAGGGAGTCCACTCGGCACAGCGCCGACCACACGGACGCCATGGTCAGCCCAATGAAAAAGGGCGCTCGCGGCAGTCATGCCAATCACTGCGAGCAGAGCCCCCGGGAATCGCGGTGCCAGCAGTTCGAAGGCGACGATGACTGCCACCGCCGTGAGTGCGATATACAAAGTCGGGAAATGCGTATCGCGGACGTGTTCGAACGTAAACAATAATTGGCGGAAAAATCCGTGTCCGCCTTTTTCGATTCCGAGCATTTCGTGCAGTTCCCCCAACGCAACCTGCACACCCACTCCCGAGAGAAACCCCACAAGCACGGTGCGCGATAAAAAATCGGCGAGGAACCCGAGCCGGAGGAATCGTGCCAGTAGCAAAATGGCGGCGGCGACGATGCCAATGAGACTCGTCAGTTCGACATATCGAGGCGTGTTTGCCGTGAAAGAAAGGGAGGTGAGGGCTGCGGCAACCATCGCCGCGGTAGCTGAGTCCGCGCTGACGACGAGGTGTCGCGACGAACCAAAAGCGGCAAACACCACGACCGGCAAAAACAGTGTGTACAGCCCTGTGATCATCGGTGTGCCGATGATCTTCGTGTAGCCCATCACCTCGGGAATGCCGAGCGCGGCGAGCGTAATCCCGGCTACGATGTCCGGCCCGAGATGTCCCCTATCCACGGGGAGCAACCCCTGGAGAACCGGCAATGCGAAGCCCGATTGATCAAACTTTGCTGTTGTGCCCATACTATGCCTCGCTTGCCCAGAAACCTCGGGTTTGTGGAGGCGTTGGGATTACTGCGACTCCAAAAGGGCCTTCTTCGCCTCGGCGATTTCGTCCAGTTTCGCCTTATCCACCTGGGGATAGGCCAGATCCAGGGAGGCCAACGTATCGATCACCGCCGCCGCTACGACCACGCGGGTGAACCATTTGTTATCGGCGGGAATCACATACCACGGACTGTCTTTAGTGGCCGTGTTGCGAATCGTGTCCTCATACGCGTCTTGGTATTCGCGCCAAAACTTGCGCTCGGCCATATCCGACGACGAGAACTTCCAATTTTTCTCCTGGGTGTCAGCCCGCTCCAAAAACCGCCGCTTCTGTTCCTCTTTCGAAACATGCAGGAAGAACTTGACGACGACGATGCCGTTGCGATGCAGATAGCGTTCGAAAGCGCGAATGTCCTGGAAACGTTCCTCCCAAATGCGTTTGGTGATGAGTTGTGGCGGGATCTTCTGTTTCCCGAGAAACTCAGGATGGACGCGGACGACCAGTGTCTCTTCATAGTAGCTGCGGTTGAAGATGCCGATATGGCCGCGATTGGGCGTACACTTCAGGCAGCGCCACAGGTAATCGTGATCGAGATCCTCCGCCGAGGGAGCCTTGAAGGCATACACCTGGCAGCCCTGAGGATTGACACCGGACATCACGTGCTTAATCGCCCCATCTTTGCCGGCAGCGTCCATGGCCTGGAAGATCAGAAGGACGCTCCATTTATCTTGGGCGTAGAGCATGTCCTGCAATTCGGCCAGCACCTGGACGCCAACTTGTAGTGCCTCCTTGGCTCGTGGTTTTGCCTCGGATTTCAATCCCAGCGTGTCAGCGGGATCATAATCCTTTAGTTTGAATTTTTCTCCGTTCGTGACACAGAACGGCTTGGCGAACTTGCGCGCCCTCTTAATGATTTTTTTGGTTTTCATAAAAGTCAATTTTCCTGCGCACCTTGGATAGCTCACCGAGTTCTCGTAGTTCGACTGCTGTCCGCATCCTTGCTGTCAACCTACCTATCGCGGAGCGTAATATTTCAGCCTCTCGCTTCAAGTAGTTCATTTCGGGGTCAGGAATTGGATCGCGTATCTCCAGGCCGTGTGCGACTCTTTCGTCCACGGTCGAATTCTCCATCGATACCTCACGCAGTGCGCGCCCTTTGCGCAATAACATCAGAGCTTCATTAATGGCGATGCGCGTTAGCCAGGTAGAAAAGGAGGACTTGCCTTCGAACTGGTGCAAGTGGATGAAAGCTTTTTGGAACGTTTCCTGGACAATGTCTTCTGCATCTTCGCGGACCCGTGTGAATCGCTGCGCCGTCGCGAATATCTTCGGTTGGTAGCGCTTGAACAGGATTTCAAACGCTTGGGCCTCTCCGCGTTTCGCATCGAGCGCAAGTACGTGATCACCTGCTGCATTTGAGGGCACGATCGCTGTATTCGGCTTGTTGTTCATCGCGCCCTCAAGTCAGCCACGCGCTAGCCAAAGGCCGTAGCGCACGGAATCCACGAAGCTGAAGCCGTTGCCATAACGCAGCACGCGGTACCACGCATTCCACTTGCGTACTAAAACCAAAATTACTGACATAACGCCTCCCGTTGAACACCGTCACAGGAGGACAATGCAGACGGCTCTCCATCCGCAAACCACTGAAAAGAAACAGACTGAGGACTGGAATCGCGCCGCGTGCTCAGCAAAATGACGAACGAGCAGCAAAATCCAGGAGGTATGACGGCGTGTGACTGCTATCTGGAGGTTGGGCGCTTCTGCCCGTGCTTATCAATGCCCAGCCGCCGAATCTTCGATTCCAGCGTTTGGCGCGGTATCCCTAACTTTGCAGCCGCTCCGGAAGGTCCGGATATCCGCCCGTGGGTCTCGGCGAGAGCAGATTCGATCATTTCCACTTCACGATCTTCCAGTGCCGAGAGTCTTTCGGGCGGCGATGTGACAGCCGAGTCGCCTTTTAGCCAGCTCTCATCAACGACGAAGGTGTCGCTTTCACTGAGGATGACCGCACGTTCCACGACGTTCTGCAATTCGCGGATATTGCCGGGCCAAGGGTAAGCTCCCAACGTCTCGAGTGTGTCCTTGCCGATATGCCGGATCTTCTTGCCGCCTGCGTTGGCGTAACGCCCAACGAAGTACTCCACAAGCAACGGAATATCATCCGCTCGCTCGCGCAGGGGAGGAACTCCGATCGGAAACACGTTCAATCTAAAAAAGAGATCCTGACGGAAGGTTCCGGCGGCCACAGCTGCCGGCAGGTCACGATTTGTTGCCGCTATCAGGCGAACATCTACCGAGATCGGATGATTACTTCCCACCCGCTCAAATTCCCTCTCTTGCAGTACACGCAGGAGCGCGACCTGCGTTTCCATGGGTAGTTCGCCGATTTCATCGAGAAACAGCGTACCCCCATTGGCAGCTTCAAACCTTCCCACCCGCCGTTGCAGTGCGCCGGTGAATGCTCCCTTTTCGTGCCCGAAAAGCTCGGAGGCGATGAGCGATTGCGGAATCGCCGCACAGTTGACTCGGACGAAGGCTCGATTTGCGCGCTTCGACCTGCGGTGCAGAGCTCGGGCGATCAGCTCTTTGCCGGTCCCGGTTTCTCCCAGAATAAGAACGGTTGAATCCGATGGCGCAACTTTCTCCACCTGCTTGAGCAGCTGGCGTATCGGTTTCGAAGAACCGACAATTTCCTCAAACATCGAAGAGCGATCGATTTCCTCGCGCAATACGAGATTCTCGTTCCGGAGCCGTTCTTCCGTTTTCTTTTGATCGTCGATGTCGGTTGCGGTCGCGTACCAGCGAATCACCTGTCCGTGCTCATTCTTCAAGGGATTGTACTGAACGAGCTGCCAGCGATATTGCCCGTTCTTGAACAGGGATCGCATTTCCAGCTCGAACGGAACACCTTCCAACAGTCCCAGCCTACGTCGCTCCCGGATCCGGTCTACATCCTCAGGATGAAATGCTCGCGCAAGGAAACCTTTGTCATTCAGCTCGGTAAGGGTGGCCCCAGTACGATCCAGAGCCCCCCGGTTCGCGTAGAGCGTTGTGCCATCGGGCGTCAGGACGACAACGGATTGGGGTATCGCATCGGTGATCGTGCGAAGGTCCTCCTCACTTTGCCGCAGCCTCTCCTCGGCGCGCTTGCGGTCATCGATGTCCGTTGCCGTAACGTACCAGCGAATGATTTGGCCGCGTTCGTCTGTTAAGGGGCTGTACTGAGAGAGATACCACCGATACTCGCCGTTCTTGGGCGACGAACGCATTTCCAACTCGAATGGAGCTCCCTTCGACAGTCCTATGCGACGCTGCTCGAGTACGCGATCTAGATCGTCAGGATGGCAGGTTTGCCCTAGGTGTCCTTTACCAATCACCTCATCCAAGGTGACGCCAATGCGATCAAGAGCCGGCCTGTTCACGTATAGTGTGGTGCCATCAGGCGCGAGCACCGAGATACCGATGGGGATAGCATCGGTGATCGTGAGGTCGACCCCCTCTTGACGAACCTTCTCCTCGGAAGCTCCGCTGTCGTTCGTACTCATTGTTGAACTGGACGAGCCGGCACGCCTCGAAGGCGCTCCTTCCGGCCACGCGGAATTATAGCGTCTGCAGAGGCCGGACTGCACGCGATTGATACGCCGAAGACTGGCTCGGTGCCCTGATTCAGGTGGCATCCGAAGAGCCGGGCCGACCTCCCTCGGCACGTTCCCGAAGCATCCATTCATGGACATAAGGCGGGCATTGGACTAGTTCAACCCCCTCGTTTTCGCAGGCAATCAGGAACCGAACCACATCGAGATCCACCAGGGTGACTTCGCTCAAGTCCAGGATTTTGCTTGTACAGTCGTCATCCATTTCTGATTGAATGCTCGCGATTTGGTCCGATTGAATCCGACCGCTCAGCCGCAGTTTGGTCACGCAGCCAGTGGAGTTTTTTTGAATCCTTAGCATTTCGCACTCACGCTCGAACGCGAACGATCCCGTGCCTGGCTGCCGGCTCCACGCGAGACACATTGGGGCGCAGCGCTTGACGCGCGGCCTCGTAGGTCTGCCATTGGCCGGCATCCGGGAGCGCGGGGATGTTCACAAATTCGCTTTGATCGAGGCCGGCGAGCGCTGCATCGACGATGTCTTCCACCGGCATGACAATCTCCTGCGGCAGGTGTTCGACCGGAGTACCAGCCTTCTGTCGCTCCAGGCAAGACGGCCTGAACCCTAAGACCCGTGCCGTCGAGTTCCTTCCGCAGCGATTGGCTGAACGCCAGAACGAAGGCTTTCGTGCCGCCGTACACGCCGTTGAGAAGCTCAGGAGCAACTCCGACAATCGAACCGATGTTGATGATTGTTCCCGAGCCGCGCTTGACGAACGGTGGTACCGCCGCATAAGTCAGTCGGGTCAGCGCATTGACGTTGAGCGAGATCATCCGGCTCATCTCGGCGACATCCGCATTCAGTAAGGGAGCAGTAGAGGCCATACCTGCGTTGTTTACCAGCAATGTGATCGCCGCATCCTCGCGTAGGATTCGCTCCAGTTCCGCCAAATCTTTCGAATCCGTTAGATCGGCAACTAAGGTCTGAACCTGGCGTCCCGTTTCGACCGAAAAGTTCCTCGCGAGATCAGACATGGCTTCCCGCGACCGGGCAGCCAAAAGCAAATCGTAACCGCGGCGCGCCAGACGGTCGGCATAGACAGCGCCGATTCCTGAGGAGGCGCCGGTGACTACAGCAACTCCCTTCGATTCTGTGTTCAATGTTTCGATCCTTTCTGGACAGAGAGCCGGCTGGATTTGTCACGCCGCCTTGTGTCCCAGCGTGCATTTGGAGCGCCGTTCATAAAACGCTCGTGCTCAAGCGTTTAGACACGGACGCGATGCCTCACCTTCAGCAAAATGCCGAGCGTTCAGCAGGCATGATGACAACAGAAGTGCGCTAAGCGCCCTGCCTTCAATCCGTTCCGGAATGGCTGCTTGGTTGCCCTTTCGATTGTGCCGAGACGTTGCGGCACACATGACGAACGGAATTTCGATGAACGCAAACATCCGTGAAGTCGCCCGTGCGCTGGCCTCGAAAGTAGGAACGTTAAGAGAGGGTGGACAAGAACTATGAGAACGATCCCTGTAGTGGAACATTCAAGTGAGTACGGCGGCAGGCCGACAGTCGCACACACAGCGACGGCCTTACCGCCCAGCAAGGGCATAGCGGCGCTCGCCAGCATTCTTTGCATTGTCCCGATCTTGGCGCTCGCTGGTTGCTGGCGCAGTCAGGCGGCAGTCAAGCTGCCGGCTTCCGAGGCGATTGTTGCCTCTCCCATCCAGCAGGATGTGGCTGTGCAGAGCGAGTGGGTGGCGACGCTCGATGGTTATGTAAATGCCGAAATTCGCCCGCAGGTCTCCGGATACATCATCAGCCAAAACTACAAAGAAGGCGCATTCGTCCGCAAAGGACAGGTGCTGTTCGAAATTGATCCAAGGCCTTTTCAGACGGCCCTCGACCGTGCCAGGGGCGAACTTGCGCAGGCGGAAGCGCAGCTGAGCAAGAGCGCCATCGACGTGGAACGCGATACGCCGCTCGTCGCACAAAAGGCTGTGCCGAAGGAAAAGCTAGACAACGAGATCCAAGCGAAGCGCGCGGCGGAAGCCGCGGTCATGTCAGAAAAGGCTGCAGTAGAACGAGCTGAACTCGATCTGGGCTGGACCAAGGTTACGTCGCTTGTCGACGGTGTTGCGGGAATTGCCGAAGTTCAGATGGGAAACCTTGTGGGTCCCTCTTTGCGACTCACCTCTGTTTCGCAAGTCGATCCCGTCAAGGTGTATTTCCCCATCAGCGAACAAGAATATCTTCGCGCGAAACACATCAGCTCCAGCGGACGGCCGATCCAACTGTTCGACAGTTCACCCGAACTGATTCTGGCAGATGGCACGGTCTATCCACAAAAGGGCAGGATCTTGTGGAGTGACCGAC
>Ga0126373_10004689_pt1 | contig 10507 bp, 10 predicted proteins | sample PanSoiMetPlot_11_FD_92545 | JGI IMG/M metagenome (GOLD analysis project Ga0126373, IMG submission 92545) | Tropical forest soil microbial communities from Panama - MetaG Plot_11 | ecosystem: Environmental > Terrestrial > Soil > Tropical forest > Bulk soil | place: Panama | collected 2016-02-17
ACCAGCGCGAGCGCTGCCGCCTACGCGGCGAGGGCGGGCCTCGCCTGCGCCGTTCTGGTACCCAAAGGCAGCGTCGCGCTCGGGAAGCTGGCGCAGGCGCTGGCGCACGGTGCCCGCCTCCTCGAGATAGACGGTAACTTCGACGACTGCCTGGAACTCGTCCGCAAGATCGCCGCTGACTATCCGGTGGCACTGGTCAACTCGGTCAACCCGGACCGGCTGCAGGGCCAGAAGACGGCCTCGTTCGAGATCGTAGACGCGCTCGGCGACGCGCCCGACGTGCACTGCCTCCCCGTCGGCAACGCTGGCAACATCTCGGCCTACTGGCTCGGTTACCGGGAGTACCGCGCGGAAGGCAAAGCGAGCAAGACACCCCGGATGCTCGGCTACCAGGCGGCTGGCGCCGCTCCGATCGTCATCGGTCAACCAGTGCTGAACCCGGTCACGGTCGCCACCGCGATCCGCATCGGCAACCCGGCGTCGTGGCAGCTGGCCGAGGAAGCCAGGGCCGAATCGGGCGGGCTCATCGGGTCGGTAACCGACGAGGCGATCCTCGCCGCGTACCGGCTGCTCGCACAGCGGGAGGGCATCTTCGGCGAGCCCGCGTCGGCCGCCGGCGTGGCCGGGCTGCTGCAGGCCAGCGCCGACGGGCTGGTCGCGCCTGGCTCGGTCGTGGTGTGCACGATCACCGGGCACGGGCTGAAGGATCCCGACACGGCGGTCGCGGGCGCGCCAGCGCCAGTCACCGTCGGCGTCGACGTGGCCGCCGCCGCGGGCGCGCTGAACCTGCGATGACTGTGCATGCTGTGACTGTGCATGCTGTGACTGGGCCTGCTGTGATTGGCTGCTGATGGTGCGCTGGCAAGACCGGCCGGTCACTGTTCAGGTCCCGGCGACCAGCGCGAACCTCGGCCCTGGTTTCGATTCGCTTGGCCTCGCGCTGAGCCTGCACGACACCGTGCGGGCGCGCGTCGTGCCATCCGGGCTGCAGGTGACTGTGACGGGCGCCGGTGCCGACGACGTCGAGCGCGGCGAGGGCCACCTGGTCATCCGGGCGATGCGCGCGGCATTCGCAGCCATTGGCGCGCAGCCGCCGGGAATCGAGATTTCCTGCGGGAACGACGTGCCTCAGGGCTTCGGGCTTGGTTCGTCCGCGGCCGCCATCGTCTCGGGAGTGCTTGCCGCCAGAGCACTGGCCGGCGCGGACGGCGCCGCGGCGCTACCGGACGAAGCCGTGCTCGAACTCGCTACGCAACTCGAGGGGCATCCGGACAACGTCGCGGCCTGCCTGCTGGGCGGGCTGACGATCTCGTGGGCCTCGGATTCCAGGGTCCGGGCGGCGAGGCTGACGCCGCTGGCCGGCCTGGTTCCGGTGCTGTGTGTCCCGGCAGTGCCGCTGTCGACGCATGTCGCGCGTCAGGCGCTGCCCGCCGAGGTTCCGCACGCCGACGCCGCGGCCAACTCTGCCCGCGCGGCCTTGCTCATCGCGGCGCTGACCGTCCAGGCTGACCTGTTGCTGCCCGGGACCGAGGATTTCCTGCATCAGCAGTACCGGGCAGCGGCGATGCCTGCGACGGCTGCCCTGATCACCCGGCTGCGCGGCTCGGGCATCGCCGCGGTGGTATCAGGTGCCGGTCCTTCGGTGCTGGCCCTGACTGTCAGCGGCACTGAGCCTGGCCCGGCCGAGGTGGCCAAGATCGCCGCGGAGGCCGGTCCAGCCTGGCGGGTAATGCCGCTCGGGGTCGATGCGGACGGCGCCGTGCTGCTCTCCGATTGACCCTCCTCCGCCACGGATGATGTCTTCATCGGTTGCGGGCATTGTCAGTCCTCTCAAACCATGCTGTCAGTCGTGGTGAAGATGGCGGCCAGACCGGGAAACTCACGCAGGTGCGCGATGGCGCGAGGCCGTGCTCTTGACGGTCCCGACGGAGATGCCCAGCAGCCTGGCCACCTCGGCCTCACTTCGATCGTCGAAATAGCGCAGCATCAGAACCGTGCGCTGTTGGACGCCAAGGCTGTCCAGGGCTGCGCGCAGCGACGGCCATACCTCGATCGAGTGATGCGGATCCGCAGACCGCGGGTCGCTCTTCTCCCCGTTCTCGACAAGCCGTAGCTCCTGCGGCCGCCGGGCTCGTGCCCGCGTCTGGTCAACCACGATGTTGTGCATGACCCGGCGGCAGAACGCCTTGGGGTTATCCACCCGCGACCAGCGCGCCGCGAGCCGCTGCAACGTTTCCTGGTAGATGTCTTCGGCGGTATGCGGGTCCGGCGCGAGCAATGTCGCGATCCGCAGAAGGTCAGCTCCGGACTCGGCGGCGAACTGTTCGAAGGCTCGTGGGCTTGGCCTGACGCCCCAGATGCGCCAGCACCCAGGGACATGCGAGTTGTTTGGTTACGCTATGCGTCCGGTATGCGTGGTTTGCCCCGACCAAGCAACTCGCATGTGCGTAGACGGTCAGGCGCTGTTGCCAGCCGGTTAGAGTGCAGCTTGGCCACGCGCCGGGTCTGACATGACGGCTAGCGTGTGATCATGCTGACGGAGCGACCGGTTGGCTGCTGACCCAGACTTGCAGGCCGACGTGACGCCGCACGTGCGCCTGCAAGTGATAGCGCGCGAGTGGGGCCGGATCGGCATCACTGGCTTCGGTGGCCCGCCGGCACACATCTCGCTGCTGCGCCGGCTCTGCGTCCAGCGCAACCAGTGGCTGTCGGCCACCGAGTTCGAGGACGGTATCGCCGCGACATCGCTGCTGCCCGGCCCCGCCTCCACTCAGCTGGCGATCTTCTGTGCTTGGCGGCTGGCTGGCCCGCTCGGCGCGATCGTCGGCGGCGCCTGCTTCATCCTGCCTGGGCTGATCATCATCCTGGCGCTCTCGGTGCTGTTCCTGGCGGCCTCGCCGCCCGACTGGATAACGGGCGCCGCGGCAGGCGCTGGCGCGGCGGTGCCGGCTGTGGCACTCAGCGCAGCGATCGGCCTGGCGCCGGCTAGCTGGCGACGGGCGGACGCGGCACGATCAGCTGCGGGTCGCGATGAAAGCCGAATATGGCCCGGATGGCGTGGCAGCCGGCTGGTCACGGGCGCCCGCTCCCGCGCCCGCTGGCTGGTCTACGTGATCGCCGGCGGCGTCGCGGCGAACCTGGCGGGTCCGTACCTTGTCGCCGTCCTGCTCGGTTGTGGCCTGGCCGAGTGGCTCGCTACCGGCCGGTCCGGGCGGGACGGGAGCGGCGGTGATCGGGAGGGGCGGGACGGGACCGGCGGTGACAGGGCCGGGCGGGATGGGGCCTGGCGCGGTCGCGGCGGCGTGCTGGTCGCCCTTGCCGCGAAAGGCGTGACCGCCGGGGTGCTCGGGTCGCTGGTCTGGGTTGCGATCAAGGTTGGCGCCTTGTCGTTCGGTGGCGGGTTCGTCATCATCCCGCTGATGCAGCACGATGCCGTGCACACCTATCACTGGATGACGACCGCCCAGTTCCTCAGCGCCGTCGCGCTCGGTCAGGTAACTCCGGGGCCGGTAGTCCAGACCGTCGCCGTCGTCGGCTACGCGGCGGCGGGTCTCGCCGGCGGCTTGCTGGCTGCCGTGGTCGCGTTCGCCCCGTCGTTTGTGTTCGTGCTCGCCGGCGGCCCGCACTTCGATCGATTCCGCCGCAGCGCGGCCGCTCAGGCATTCCTCGCGGGCTCAGGGCCGGCTGCGATCGGTGCCATTGTCGGCGCGGCTTTCACTCTCGGCTTCGGACTAACTCAGCTCTGGCAGGTCGCGGTCCTGGCCGGGGCGATCGGCTGGCTCGTCGTGCTGCGCCGGGGCGTGGTGAGCGCCATCCTGGCATCCGCCGGGATTGGCGTCATCCTCGCGCTCGCTGGTGTCGGCTAACCGGTCATCTCGCCGGGCGTTGCGGCAGTTCTCGCCAGGCGCTGTGATATCTCTCGCCGGGCGTCGCGGTAGCTGCCTAGCCGCGGGCTGTTGACGCCGCGCATTCCACACTCATATGGTTTTACTACCATGATAGATAAACACCTGGTCGGGGCGAGTTCTGTCGCCTTCAGGCTGGATCATGGCTCGGGGGTGCCGACGTACCTGCAGCTGGTTCAGCAGGTCGAACAGGCGCTGCGGCTGGGCCTGATCGGGCCGGGCGACCAGTTGCCGACGGTCAAGGATGTGGTCCAGACGCTGGCGATCAACCCCAATACAGTGATGAAGGCCTACCGCGAGCTTGAGCACCGCGGGCTTGCCGCCGGCCGTCCGGGGCAGGGCACGTTCGTCAAGGCCGCATTGCAGCGGGTCAGCGGTCCCGAGCAGGTCGCGCTCGCCCAGCGGCTGCGGGCATGGGTGCGGGACGCGGTCGCGTCCGGCCTGGATGACGAGAGCATCGCGGCGATCTTCGCGGCAGCCATGCGCGATGTTCACGATCACCAGAACGGAGCAATCGCGTGACCGTGCTCGAAACCAGCGGCCTGAGCAAGCGCTACCGAGGCGTCAGCGCACTGCGCGACTGCAACCTCGCGATCCCGGCCGGGCATGTGGTCGCTCTAGTCGGTCCCAACGGCGCCGGCAAGAGCACGCTGCTGCAGTTGGCGGTAGGCCTGCAACGGCCCTCGTCGGGGACCATCCGGGTGCTGGATGGCAAGGTTCCGGGCTCGCCTGCTGCTCTCGCGGGCGTCGGGTTCGTCGCGCAGAACGCGCCGATGTACCGGAACATGTCGGTCGCTGGCATGCTGCAGATGGCTAGGGATCTCAACCTGGTCTTCGACGGCGCATACGCCCTCCGCCGGATCGAAGACATCGGCATCCCGCTGAAGGCCAAGGTCGGCGCGCTGTCCGGCGGTCACCAAGCACAGCTGGCACTCGCGATCGCCCTGGCGAAACGACCCCAGTTGCTGGTGCTCGACGAGCCGCTAGCCAGGCTGGACCCGCTGGCCAAGCACGAGTTCCTCGGCGTGCTGATGGCCGCCGCCGCCGCGGAAGGCATGTCGGTGATCTTCTCTTCGCACGTGCTCGCCGAACTGGAACGGATCAGCGATTACCTGGTGCTGGTGAACCGCGGCCGCATCCAGCTCGCCGGGCGGGTTGACGCCGTGCTTGCCGGGCACCGGGTTCTGACAGGTCCGCCGCAGGCGTTGCCAGCGCTGCCGCCGACGCTGGCACCGATCCGGATCGCCGGCGCAGGCGCGCAGGTGCATCTGCTGGTGCGGACGCCTGGCCAGGAAGATCCCGTTGCGCCCGGCTTCGCAGCGCAGCCTGCCGTGCTCGAGGAACTGGTACTGGCCTACTTGCAGGAGCCAGGCGCGACGTCCTTGCCTGGCCCTCGGCTTGCCGCATCCGGGGTGCCGACGCGATGACCCAGGCACCCGCGGCGATCGATGACGTCACGGGCGGGCTGTCGCGTGCCGCCAGGCGCCTGAGCACTCCGGGCCGGCCGCGGTTTCGCATGCTCCGGGTGGTCTGGCAGCAGCACGGCATCGCGCTCGCTCTCATCCTGATGCTTTTCGCGATCGCCGCTGCCGCACTGATATATACCGAGCCATTTCTCCGCCACGCAGCGCATGTAGGACCTCGCTTCTGGAGAATCGAGTTGTTGCAGAGCGGCTACGGTGTGCACTATCCGGATCTGGCGATGCAGGCGATCCCGCTGCTGATCGCCATGTACGTCGGTGTCCGGCTTGTCAGCCGTGAGCTGGAATACGGCACCGCCGCGTTCGCCTGGACGCAGGGTTACAGCAGTACCCGCTGGCTGCTCGGCAAGCTCGGCGCCGCCGCTGCGGTCCTGGTGCCGACGGCCGCCGCGTTCGGCATGCTGTTCGGCTGGTGGTACAGCCCCTACGTCCCAAATCTCGGCTATTTCGGTATGAGCGCGTTTGCGTTGTATGCGCCAGCCCTGGCCGGATGGACGCTGGCCGGCCTGACACTCGGGATGACCGCGGCTGCGGTGACCCGGCGTGAAGGCCGCGGCATGGTGCTCGCCCTCGTCGCCTGGATCTTGCTCCACGGGGTCGCGCTCGGCTCTCCGGGTACGCCGGCCAGTGAGTTCTGGCCCCTCCAGTTCGCCCAGTTCGTGATCCTGGTCTCGCTCTCGGCCCTGTTCACCGGCGTCACCATCTGGCTGCTCCGGGGCGTCCCGGCAGTGCCAGGCATGCCACGGCTGCTGCGCAGCGTGCCATGGCCATGGCGCGCCGCGCCGGACCGGCTGGCCGGCAAGCTCGCCGAGCGGCCGAGGCTAGCAATCGCCAGGGCAGCCTGGCGCCAGCACCGGACCGGCTTGATCGTGGCCGTTGGCGTGCTCGGGATATACGCCATTATCTTGCTGGTCACCGGCCTGGACATCCACGCCGAGCCCGCGCGGCTCCGGCCGCAGCTCGCGAACTGTCTCTGCGATCCGGGACAGCCGGCGAATGGAACCCTGCTCCTGCCGATGTTGCTGCCGTTCCTGATCGGCGCGTTTGCTGGCGCGAGCGTGACCGGGCCGGACTTCGAGTGGTACACCACGACCTTCGCCTGGACTCAGGGCGTTACCAAGGCCAGATGGATCACCGCCAAACTGATCACGGCCGGGCTGGTGCTGGGTTTGGCAGCAGTCGGAGCCGGGCTGGTATTCCAGTGGTGGAACCAGCCCTACATCGCCGCGAGCATCACCGATCCGGCGTTCGGCCTGTACGCACCGGTCTTCGCAGGCTGGATGCTGGCCAACTTCGGGGCCGCGGCTCTTCTCGGCGCCCTGTCGCGCAGCCGGAGCACCGCGGCGCTCATCTGCCTGATCTGCACCCTGGTTACTGCGTGGGGAAACGCGGCGTTCTGGCGACCCCGCTACCTCCCGCCGGCCACCGCGATAAACAGGCCGGCACCAGCAGGCTCCCTCTTCCTGGACTGGTTCCCCGGCAAACCGGACGGGCAGCCCCTCACCGGAGAAGCTTGGCAGCGCGCGGGACGTGCGCTCGCCCGCGGCGGCGGCTGGACCCACATCGCACGAGCCCTTGGGCGACTCCATGCGGTGAGCGTCCAGACCTATCAGCCCGCGAGCCGGCTCTGGCCGTTCCAGACCATCGAGACCGCAGGGCTGCTGGCCATCGCGCTCGCGCTCGGAGCAGCAACTGTCTGGATCATCCGGCGCAGCACCATCTGACCCGGACGCCGAGGCGGCATGTGCGGCGGACCGGTGGCCCTGGGCGGCGTCAGTGCCCGTCGCTGCCGGACTGCGCGGTGATCCGGCGCATCACGTCCACTCGCAGCGCCTGGACGTCAGCGCCTGCCCGGGTCAGCGCCCTCAGAGCGCCGCTGCGGCGGGAATCCAGGATCCCGATCAGCATGTGCCCCGACGTGATCTCCCGCTGGCCGAGTTGCTGCGCCTGATGCACGGCTCTGCCGAGAGCCTGCCTGGTGTCACCAGCCAGCGGCGGCCTGGTCTGGCCTGACCGACGGCAACAACACCAGCCCGCGGCGGTCTCTCCCGCAGAGGGCCCACCAGGGCCCGCTCGCGGACCGCGAGCAGAGCTGAGGCCGGGATAACGCTCCCAGCGCCCGGATGCAAGGAGAGGCCGGCCCGTCTCATGGGACTGGCCTCTCCGCGTTCATCCCCTGGCCTGAAGGGCGTGAGTTACCGACTGACGCCCGTCTTTGGGCCACGATCGACAACGCACGCCCTTCCCGCCGCGCGACAGCACGATGGCGGCCGGACCCGCGCCACTGCGCCAGCATCAGGAACTGAGTAGCAGCACGCCGGCGAGGGCGGCAAGCACGCCGATGTTCTGTATATAGCGCAGCCGCTCGGCCAGGATGCCCCTGGCCAGCAGCGCCGTCACCACCGGGTACAGCGAGGCCAGCACGGCCGCGACGGAGAGGTTGCCACGACTGGCCGCCAGTGCGTATGCGCCATTGGCGGTGATGTCGCAGCCGCCGATGAGCGCCAGCGCACCGACCCGGCGCGCGGTCAGGTGCACCTCGCGCAAGATCCGGGTGCGGGCCACGATCGGGCTGAGCACGACAAGGCCACCGATCCGCTGGCACAGCAGAGCGCCGTAGACACTTGTGCCAGCCGCGAACGAAAGCAGCGTGTAGGCGAGCCCGAAGCCGACGGCGGCGGCGATCGCGAAACCGAGCGCCTGGCGGCGAACTGCCGCGCCAGACCCGAATTCAGGGCCGGACGCGAGCACGATCCCGGCAAGCGTGACGGCAATACCGGCCAGCTTGACTACGGTGAGCTGCTCGCCTTTGATCATGCCGGCCACCACCGGGATAACGGTCCCGGCGGCGGTGATCGGGGCAACCAGTGACATCGGAGCGGTAGCCATGGCGCGATAGAACGCGGCCAGGGAGAGGGTTGCCACCACCCCGGCCGCGGCGCCAGTCAGCAGGTACGGGCCGACCGGTACGGCGAGGAACGGAAGCAGTACCAGCAGTCCGGCGAGTGCTAGTGCCTGGGAAATGAGGACCGCGGCGGACGGATCGAGCCGACGGGAGATCAAGCCGCCGCCGAAGTCGGACGTGCCCCACAATGCGGACGCGGCCAGCGCAAGCAGTGCGTTCACGCAGTTGCCGACTGAAGGCCGGAGAGCGCGGCGAGCACGTACTCGCCCAGCGACGCCAGGTCGTAGCCGCCCTCTTGGATCACGGCCACCGGGCCGAGCTGGCCGATGAGCGCACCCTCCGTGCGATAGCCGTCGGTCGTCACCTGCAGCGGGCTCTCCGGGTCAGCCGCAGCTGCATCCACCCCGAGCGAGAGCACGATGGCGTCGGAGCCGGCCTCGCGGGCCCGGGCGCACAGTTGCGCAACCGCGTCCAGCCAGGCTTCGTCGCCACTGCCGGGCGCTAGCGGAATGTTCTGATTGGCGCCGAGGCCCGTCCGGGCGCAGTCGGCGCCGGCGCGGATCGCTTCCCAGCTGCCGGGCCCGACCAGCGTCATGGTGTCGTAACAGAACATGCCGACCCGCCCATGAGTCGCTGTCGGCGCGCGCAGCGGGAGCCAGACTTCGCCGACCGGCTGATGCTTCAGGCAGTCCTCGTGCCAGACAACCGGGATGTCGGGCTTGCCGCCGGCGGTGGTCATCGCGCTAACCTTTCGTGGCATGCTCGCTGCGTGAGGCAAGCAACTGGACAACCCATCAGAGCTCGTGATCTTGGCATCAGGATAGGGGTACTGCCGGCCGGCCCGACGGCGTCGATCGCGGATGTTCCCGGGGTGGGCGTGGGTCACGCCACCGTCTGGCGGGACGAGCCACCGCCGCCGGGCGGCCGAGGCGCAGCCAGGACTGGCGTCACGGTCATCGATCCGGGCGGCCGCACGTTCGCGAGCCCGGTACCGGCGGGCGGCGCGGTGCTGAACGGCGCCGGCGAGTGCACCGGGTTCCTGACAATGGCCGAGTGGGGCCTGGCCGAGACGCCAGTTTTCCTCACCTCGACCATGCAGGTGGGCCGCGTTTACGACGCGGCTTGCGAACTGCTGATGGCCGAGGAGCCGCGGATCAGCGACGATGTGATCATCCCGATCGTGGCCGAGTGCGATGACAGCTTCCTGTCCGATGTCCGGCGGATGCAGGTCACCGCATCCGACGTAGCGATCGCACTGGAGGAGGCCAGGAAGGCTGGCGCGTCGAGCGTCCGGGCAGCGCCCGCCGAGGGTGCCGTCGGTGCGGGAACGGGCATGTCCTGCCTCGGCTTCAAGGGAGGCATCGGCACGTCCTCGCGACTGGTTCCGTCGGGTCACGCAGTGGGCGTCGTGCTGCTGTCCAACTTCGGCGATCGGGCCCGGCTGACGGTCGACGGCGTGCCTGTCGGCCGGCTGTTGCCGGATGCAGGAGCCGATCGCAATCGGCCGCCCAGCGGGTCGTGCATCACGGTCGTCGTCACCGACGCCCCGATTGACTCGGCCGCGTGCGCCCGGCTCGCGCGGCGAGCGGGCCTGGGCCTGGCCAGGACTGGGTCCACCGGGCACCATGGCAGCGGCGAGATCTTCCTGGCGCTTGCCACCGGCCTGCGTGCGGCCAGGGGCGGGCCTGCGCCCGCGGTCAGCCCAATCTCAGGACGCGGCCTGGACCCGTTCTTCGACGCGGTCGTCGAAGCGACCGAAGAGGCCGTCCTTAACAGCATGCTGGCCGCGCCGACCGTGACCGGTCGCGACGGCAACACCTCGCCAGGCCTAGACGGCGGCAAGGTGCGCGATCTGCTCGTCACGGCTGGCCGGATTGCGCCGGCCGGCGCGGGCTGATCGACCTGGCCCGGGCGTCAAAAACAATCACGTATGCTTGGTTTTGGCAGGGCTCGACTTGGCTTTAGCGGAGCCTTAATTGGCTGTGCTGGAGCTTGACTGGCTCTGGCCGAGCTTGACTTGGTTCTGGCCGAGCTTGAAAGGTGATCATCGTGCCAGTGACCCGATCGGCTAGTGAACCCAGTCCGGCCGGCCAGCCGAGTTCAGCCGCTGAGCTCCAGCCGCCTGGCGCGCGGGCGCCGATCAGGATCGGCAACGCGTCTGGCTTTTACGGCGACAGGTTCGCCGCGATGCGGGAGATGCTCGAGGGCGGCGACCT
>Ga0126373_10004692_pt1 | contig 10504 bp, 8 predicted proteins | sample PanSoiMetPlot_11_FD_92545 | JGI IMG/M metagenome (GOLD analysis project Ga0126373, IMG submission 92545) | Tropical forest soil microbial communities from Panama - MetaG Plot_11 | ecosystem: Environmental > Terrestrial > Soil > Tropical forest > Bulk soil | place: Panama | collected 2016-02-17
AGAATATTGTCCTCGATCCGAATGGGGTCGAGCGGAGTTGGTCCCGTCAGACGGATCCGACCTCGGCTTTTTGGGCGTGCGACGCTTCCGAACAATGTCCAGGAACTCTGAGGCGGGTTGGATTGCGCTGCTGATTCTGGACTGCAGACTGGTACTTCGACCTGGCAAGTCTGCAAATCCGGAACGACGAGCTTGGGCTGGCTCTTCCAGAAGAAGGTTGCTTCAGCCGCATTATTGCGTGGAGGAAGCAGATGTTGATACTCCCAGATACAACCAATCCCACAATGGGTCATGAAATTCTGACCTACACCCGGAAGATGCTGGATAAGAGGAATTCCGAAGTGCCTCAACTCATCTTGGTCGCCAATTCCAGATTGCATGAGCACCTTCGGTGTGTGCAACGCACCCAAGGACAAGATAACTTCACGTCCAGCATTCATGCGATGAACTTTTCCCTCGTAGAGGATCTCCACACCGGTCGCTTTCTTGCCCTTTATGGTTACCCGTGTAACGAGCGCTTGTGTAAGTACTGTTAGGTTTGGGCGGTCCATGTATGGAAACGTATAAGTGCGAAAAATGGAGCGGCGTCTTCCATCCTGCACATTCAAATCCACAATAGAGGCTCCGCCCTCACTTTCCATCATGCGACCGTTCTGGTTCTCGAAACTTGGAAGCCCCACGGAGCGAGCCCCTTCCACCATGGCAGGGGCGATTGGATTAGGGTCCGGGGCCGGTTGAATAAAAACTGGCCCTCCGGTTCCACGATATTTAGGGTCCGGTTTACCGTGCCAATCCTCAATGCGGCGGTAGAGATTTAGCACTGCCTGATAGTTCCACGCCATGTCGCCCGACTCCGAAGCAAAGAAGTCCCAGTCATCCCGGTGTCCCCGTGCCCAAACCATCGTGTTGATGCTGGAACCTCCGCCGAGCACTTTTCCCATGTTTGAGAAAATAGAGCGTCCGTTAAGGTAGGGATTCGGCTCGCCAACAAAGCTCCAGTCACACTCGCTCCCCAGGTTCTGAAGCCATTGGCCGGGATCCATGACTCTTGGAACGTCATCGGTGCCACCCGCCTCGAGCAGCAGCACGTTGACATCCGGATTCTCGGCTAGCCGGCGCGCCACTACCGAACCGGAGGAGCCAGATCCACAGACGATGAAATCATAGCGAGCCCTCAGCTCAGACCTGAGCCGAAGTTGATTCGCTCGTACTCGCTCAGCGAACTCCCTCTCCGCGTGGCTGTCGACGAGCGAACCGAGATCGGGAATTTCTCTCGGGTAGCGGCAGTACGGAACACTGGGCGGCACATTGCCTATTTCTCCTTTTGGTGAATCCTGTATCTTCATAACAACCTTCTCCCTTCCGTTTGTAATTGTTGAGTTGGATGGAAACGCTGGCGCCACGTCATACCTGATCCTCTAAAATTCATGCTTGTTTCTTTAAACCTTGCGCCGCGACCGGAGATGGGCTGTCATTTCGCCGCAACAAGGGTTGTGAACAGAAAAGAGGGAGACGAAAAGGGAACAAGCGACGGCACGCAGATTTCAGAGTTGCGGAACCTCATCGCACACCTGGCTCTGCATGGGCACTCTCGCGGGAGCGCGTTTCGGCAAGCTCATTAGATCACAGACGCTCGTTTTGCTGATCAGTTCTCGATTGTCGACGACACTTCCATAACCGGATTGGGGAAGGGTCCCCCGCCATCCACCATAACCGCCGCCGAAATGGCGGGATGGCGTAGGCTGTCAAAATGAATTGCTGAGGCTTGCCTTGGGAGAATTCCCGTTGCTGATTTCGCGTACTGGAGGATTGCCGAACAGCCGGCTGTACTCCCGGCTGAACTGTGAGCAGCTTTCATATCCGACGCGACGGCTTACGGTTCCAACATCTTTTCGTTCGTTTCTCAGGATGCTCCGCGCTTCTTGAAGACGAAGTTGCTTTTGATACTGAAGCGGACTCATGCCGGTTATATTGCGGAACCATTGATGGAATCCGGAGGTGCTCATGCCTGCGCGCCGTGCGAGATCATCGATTCGAAACGCCACACGAAAGTGCTTCCTCAGCCACACGATGGCTTGTGCAATGCGTTGAGGTTGGCTGTCCGCCTGGGCCATGCGGTGCAAAATCACACTACCTTTGTCGAGCAACAGGCGAAACAGGATCTCGCGTTCAATCATCGGGGCAAGCACCGGAATCTCCAGTGGTGATTGTAACAACCGCATTAGGCGTAAAACTGCGTCCAGCAATAAGGGCGTGACTGGTGACACGTAAATCCCGCGCTCAGACCCGCCATTGGAAGGAGTCGGCAACCGAGCTTCTTCAATCAGCGACCTAACGTTTGTCAAATTGAACTCCAGCCTTAGGCCCAAGTAAGGCTTGGCGGGCGTTACCCCCAGAATGCGCACCGAAGTCGGAAGCTCGACCGGGGCAACCATGTAGTGACCGGAGCCATAGGAATACACCTTCCCATCTCCCAGGAGTAGCTCCTTCTGACCTTGAGCACAAATTCCAAGCGACGGAGAAAGAACGCCGCAACGAGGGGTCACAGTGGACGAATAACTCACCACGCTCAGCGAGGTGATGGCTGTGTGGTGACTGCCCTCGCGCGGCGCCAATTGGGCGATGAGATTCCGCAACTCTGAAATCTGTGTGTTGTCACTTGCACGCATTGCGTCCCCCCCTCTTTTTCTGTTCGTATCCTTTGATGCGGCGAAACGACAGTTGCGCACAAAATTTAAAGAAATAAGCACGCCGTTTAGAGGATCAGGCATGCCGCCGTTTCGACGCTTCCCATCCAATAGATGCAAATCAGCAGTTTCAAGATGGAAAGGAGACCTCGTTATGAAAACCCAGCTCTAAGCGATAACCAAACATACTATGAAAGATTTTGACGGGAACTAGAATGAGCCTTCTAGCAGAGCTAATTCGATCCGCCGATCGCAAGTACGCAGAGGAGCGATAACCAACGGAAGAGCGTGGGCCCGAAGTGTTGATTCGCCAAGTGCTGCAATCAATGATCGAACAGGAGATCAAGCGGCAATTCATATTACACCGCTTTCAACGAAGGGGTCGGGACGTTCTCTTGCTGAATGAGTTTTGGCCCATGCGCGCCAGGCGGGAATCGCTGAACTTTCTCTTCGGGTCCAGAGGATCAATCAGGACGCTGTAAATTTCTACTCGATCCATGGGTTTCGGGTGCTTGACGAAGAAACATTTCCAGTGGGAGCGGAGGATCATGCGGCCCTCCTTATGCGACGCCGTTTATCTCGGCCAGCTGGGCCCAAACGGATGCGTGGACATGCGCGGAAACAATCGCGCGCTTTCACGTGAGCGGCCACCCTGGATTGAGCCAGAGTCGACAATCCGGGAGCTATCGCGCCACTATGGCAAAGTGTTGCGGAACCGTTGCCTAATGGCCACGTGCCGAATCTTTGAGTATTCTTCAACGCAGAAAATGCATCAAATGAGTGGCATGGTTAGAACTAGGAAGCTGGATTTAGCGCGCCGAGGCGCTCATAGCTGCGCGTCCGAAGAAACCAACTCCAGCTATCTGGTGAGCGATTTGGGAGGAACAAGTTTCTACGCACAGCTAAATGGACCGTTAGACTCCACTGCGAGACGCGAGAGTACGGAAATCAGCGGTCTCCTCGGTAGCTCTACGTTGCGTAGACCTTCGAGTGTCGACCTAGGATGGAAGAATTTCGCGGTAGAACGCCGTACCATCCTGCCTGGCGAGAAACCGGAGGTAAAGTTAAGCCACCACTTCCTGATTCTTTGGGACGTGCGCGCCGCCGAGGGAGAGAGTGCTTACCGTAGTGGCCGATTCTCGCCTTACAAAAAGTACCCTAATACCATCACGACCTGCCTTCCGGGGAGCAGGCCAGCGGTTCGCAGTCGGTTCGACCACGAAGTGATTGTGGGCGTGATCCACCCGGATTTCATTGTTGGGATAGAAGAGGAACTCGACAAGCGTCCTAGTGGAAGCCTCCGCCAGCTTTACGGGACAGATGCTCCCGATCTGCGGAATCTGCTCCGTCTTCTGCTGAAAGAATCAGAAACGGGTGGACCGTGCGGAGCTCTGTATGCTGACTCGCTGATGACTGCGCTTGCGACGCGGTTGGTTTATGTGACGAGGTCTTATAAGCCGCATACAAGTTCAAGAAGTTCTCCCTTGCCACCCCGGCTGCTACGGCGCGTTTTGGAACGTATGCGGGCCGATGTCAGCGCGAATTTAGACCTTGCGACACTAGCCGCAGAGAGTGGCTACAGCAGGGCTCATTTCCTGCGAACGTTCCGAGCGGCGACTGGACAAACGCCTCATGGCTATCTGATCGAGCTGCGCCTGGAAAAGGCTCGAGCGCTGGTTGCCAGCAGATCGATGCCGCTGATCGATATTGCCGCGGCATGCGGGTTCTCCAGTCATGCTCACCTCACAACGGCGTTTCGATCGAGGTACGGCGTTGCGCCGAGTGCATACCGCCGCGGCCTGTAATACCCCGCGAAGATCCGATTGCGGTACTTATTTTGTAGAATCTAGATTAAAGGTGCCTGCCTGCAGTTGCTCGACTGCCCAACCCGAACCTGCATGAGTAAGGCCCCGATTCTCGGCGAACCGCCCTGTGCAGAGCCCCGCATGTTAGTCCCCACGAATTTTGGTTCCTTGGATAGAAGTTTGATCCCTTTTTGAAAGCGGCCGCCCCGGCGAATCTTCATACTCGCAATCAGTTCATCGCTTCAGGCCCAGCTTGAACCCGAAGAGCGAAAGAGTAAGGAGAACAGAGATGAGCGAAATTTCGATTCCAGTAACAGATCGGGAAGAACTGATATTGAGCGTCCTGAGAGACCTGAGAAACGGCCATGTCGAGGATGCGACCAGCCGTTTTGCCGAGGGGTTCCGGTTCAAGGATCACGGAATGGGACTGGAGTTCAAGGACAAGGGGCGCTTGGCAGAATTCTTCCAGAAGACACAGGAACTTTACCCACACTCCGTGCTTCAGACTGACACGATTCTTGTGAGTGGTGATCACGTGATTACTGCATGGACGCTTCGAACAATTCTTACGGAGACTACGGGCCCTTTCTATGGGGGATTCATATGGCGATTCCCGGTCTCGCTGCATGGGACCTCAATCGTGCGCATCGAGAACGGCAGGATTACAGACTGGACAGACTACTACGACGGTCTGACCTCGCGGCACACAGCCTTGGCTTCATATTTCACGGAATGGACTGAACTCTGAGAGGAGAAGTGTCATGACGAAAATGAACACCGATTTGCATCTCGAACAGAACGCGCGAGCCGACTTCGCAGAACGGGTACGGCTCAATCAGCAGAAACTCGCGTCCGACCTGAAGTCGCATTACGACTTCATCGTTTGCGGGGCAGGCACGTCAGGCTGTGTCGTGGCCGCCAGACTTGCAGCCGATCCGAGGACTCAAGTGCTGCTACTTGAAGCCGGCGGTAGCGATGAGATGGAGTTAGTGACAAATCCGAACCGCTGGCCTCTGGCCCTTGGCAGCGAACTGGATTGGGGCTTCAAAGCTCAGCCGAATCCGAATCTCAACGGAAGAGCGATCGGCTACTCAATGGGAAAGGTCCTCGGGGGAGGTTCCAGCATCAATGTCTCGACATGGTCCCGTGGACACAGAGCCGATTGGGACTTCTACGCTGCCGAATCGGGAGATCCATCGTGGAGTTATGCGGCCGTTCTCGAGCTGTACCGCCGCCGTGTTGAGGCGTGGTCTGGAAGCCCCGATCCGGATTACCGCGGGGCGCACGGAGCAGTGCACGTGCAGCCGGCGGCAGATCCTCACCCGTTCTCGGTGGCCTTACTCGAAGGCGCCGAAGCTTTGGGGCTGCAACGGTTCCCGAATTCGAATGGTCAAATGATGGAATCGGCGGGAGGATGCGCATTCATCGATGAAACAGTGCGCGGCGGAAAAAGACAGTCGATCTTCCGTTCATACGTCTACCCCATCATGGACCAACCAAACATCACGGTATTGACGGGCGCGTTGGCGGCACGAATCCAATTCACTGGCAATCACGCTACCGGCATCGAGTTCCTTTACAACGGAAAGACTTATCGCACCCAAGCCACACATGAAATCATTCTCTCACTTGGTGCGATCCAGACACCTAAGATTCTGATGCAGTCCGGTATTGGGGACGAAGCGGAGTTAACAAACGCTGGTATAACAGTACTTCATGCGCTACCGGGTGTTGGACGTAATCTTCACGATCACGTTTCATTTGGGTGCGTTTGGGAAAACGCGGGAAGACCGTCGCCACGAACACCGAGAAGCCAGACGTCTTGCTTTTGGAAGACAAGGGCTGCACTGGAAGCGCCCAACTTTTATGTTTATTCCCATGGAGGACCGGATTTCACTCCCGAGAACGCAGTTCGATTCAAACCCCCGCAAGCGTGCTGGTCCCTGTCAGCCGGAATGAGGCCCAACAGCCGAGGCGTTGTTCACTTGGCGGGTTCCGCTCCTGCCGATCCAGTCTCGATTGACCCGAATTATCTGGATGATCCGCAGGACCTGAAAGATCTCATCGCCGGATTGAGCATGGCTCGCGAGATCGGCAATTGTTCTGCCTTGCGGCCTTTCACGGGATGCGAAGTTGCACCCGGCTCTATGAACGTGCCAGAACTGGAGCAATTCTTTCGCGACGGGCTTGGTACGCACTGGCATCAGTCAGGCACTGCAAAAATGGGCCGTGATGCGATGTCGGTGGTCGATGGACAACTGAAGGTTTACGGCGTCGATGGCCTTCGTATTGCGGATGCTTCCATCCTGCCCCGTGTAACGACCGGCAACACGATGGCGCCTTGCGTCATCATCGGCGAGCGCGCAGCCGCTGCTCTTCGAAAGGACCACAAGTTAGAAGAAGAATGGGCGGCAACTTCGAGGGGCTGATGAATTCGCAAATGACTATGGAATTCTTTTTGCCTGATGGCATCAATGGCGTCGCAGCAACGCTCGCAATTGTAGCGATGCTATCGATGCTATTTCAGCGGCCCGATGCTGCGGAGAATGATCAATCAGTTGTGCGATCGGAGACCTTGCTACGGAGCACAACATCCTGGGACGGAGAGCGATACAAATCTTATCCGCCAGGCCAGCCGGAGCTATCTATACTGAAGATCACTGTTCCGCCACATACTAAGCTCGAATGGCATAGTCATCCGGTGCCGAGTGCTGCCTATGTCGTCGCCGGAGAACTCACACTTGAGAGGAGAAAAGACGGAAAGAAGCAGCATTTTACTGCAGGACAGGCGCTCTCGGAGACAGTTGACACGCTCCATCGAGGAGTCACGGAAGATCAACCCGTCGTACTCGTTGTGTTCTACGCCGGAAACTCAAGCACGCCCCCCACTCAGCACCTCCGCGTTTGAATCAGTCCCCATGATGAGTGGTGAGTGGAGTGTGGCAGTTCCGATCGTAACCAATGCTGTGCTGCGAGGGTTAAGAGGGCTGCCAGTGACTCTGTTACCTGACGAGAGACTTTTATCGGCAGCTAGTAAGAAGCCAAGCGGAGCCCGATAACAACAATGCGACTAAACAAAGATAAACTCGCGCTCGTTGCAACGCTGGCAATCTGCGCGGGACGAACGACTAATGCCGAAAGTGCAGCAGACCAACTTCAGCCATTGGTCGAGATCTCTGCCCAGAGACTTGTCATCGTTGAGCAGGCCGCGCTGGCCAAATGGGACAGTGGAGCGCCAGTCGAATATCCGTCTCGTGACGAGTTGATCATGCTCTCACAGTGCTTCCCGCGTTGGCGTTCCGTTCCTTCCGTCAAAATGACTTTTTTCGTCATGATTTTATCCTCTCCGCTGGCGAAGGCCCGCCATCCGGAAAGCCCAACTCGCCGTAATTCAGGGGAGAGTTGTGGAGCAGTGCGATGAGCAGCAGCGCCAACACGCAAGCCCACGCGATGAGATGGAATCCATCAATGAAGCTGAGGGTAATCCGCCTGCACGGCATTGATTCCCGCTTCGGCAGCGGCGATCTGTGCCTTGGCCTGATCAATTCCCGCGAGCGCCCGCTAAATCCGAGAGTCTTGCAGTTCGCGTTGCCTGCGATTGTTTTCAATGGCTGCTTTGGCGGCTTCTACCGCCGCGGTAGCCTGCGCAAGCTGTGCCTGATAATCGTCGTCCTGAAGTTCGACCAGGACATCGCCGGCGTGCACGCGCTGATAGTCAGACACCTTCACGTTTCGCACAATGCCTGCAACTTTTGTGCTGAGGGGCGTGAGATCGCCGCGCACAGAGGTGTCGTCGGTGACCTGTTCGACCTTGCCGCCCTCCCATGCATTCCAATTCCGAGTGAGCGAAACCACCACAGCCACGGCAAGCATCACCACGAATAACGGGGTGGCGTATTTCAACCATCCCCATTGCGGCTTGGTCTTTGGGGGAACTGGTTCGGGATGTGTCGTCGGGGTGGGGGTTGGAGCCGGGGTACTAGCGGCCGCCATAGTCACTTCTCCTTCTGTGCGCCCTGCGCTGCGAAGGCGCTTATTTTTGCATACTCCGGACCACTACTACTGCCTGCAAACGCCGTTTGCAGCCTAAAGCGCGGGACAATTGCTCGGTACTGGTTCTCCAGCAAATCGGGCTGCGATCCAATTCAGTTGATCTCGCAACGAACCGAAGACAAGGGTAAAGGCCCTGCCAGTTATAAAAAAGCGATTTCATCTGCGAAGCGGCACACTCTCTGGCGACTCCACTGGTTCCGTGAGACCAGGCAAGCAGCGGCCATCCTCCTGGCGGAGGCTGACCAAAGAGCGGAAGTTTGAATACGAGCCTTGATTGGGGTAAAAACGGAAAGGCAATTATTAAGGGAGGATCCGTTCGTGCATAAAGGAACGCGCAAACCAATTCTGTTCGCCATACTTCTCTTACCGTTGAGCACAGGAGGAACTCCAGCAGCGGACAACCCTATCGAACCGGCCAAGTTTTTTCACGAGTTCGTAGGACTGAATGACGATCAAATCCGTGAAATTCGGGATGGAAAAGCTGTCGCGAAGATCCTTGATTCCCCGACGGCTGACCAGGTGTTTGTGTTTGGCTCGGTGTATATCAATTCCACTCCCGAACGCTACCTCAAATTCGCGTCGGACATCGACGCGCTGCGCAAGCTGCCGAATTATCTGGTGCTCCGCAAGTTTAGCGATCCGCCGCAGCTTGCGGATCTCGCAGGGTTCACCCTCGACGACGAAGACTTCAAGCAATTGAAAAATTGCAAAGAGGGTCACTGCGAGGTGCAATTGCCGGCCGAAGCGATGGAAGAGTTCCAACGCGCCGTTAATTGGTCCGTACCCGACGCGGCCGACCAGGCGAATCACCTGGCGCAGCAAATGGCCCTGCAAGCTCTTCTGGATTACCAACGAGGAGGCAACGTCGCACTGGGAACCTATCGGGACAAGAACCATCCCGCGGTTGTGGCGGAGACGTTTGCAGCTTTGATCAACCGTTCGAAGGGACTCCCGGTGTACCTGCCCGAATTGCATGAGTATCTGCTGAATTATCCGAAGGCCGATTCCGCCAACATCGAATCCCAGTTCTACTGGGAGAAAGTTAATTTTGGACTCAAGCCCACGATTCGCATGCTGCAAGCGGTCATCTACAAAGGCAAATCTCCGGAGAAACCCGCTTATGCCGTGGCTGTGAAGCAGCTTTACGCAAGCCACTACTTCGAAAGTGCACTCGATTTAACCGTGTGCGTCAAGGATACACAACACCCGGATCATCCGGGGTTTTACCTGATTACCTTGAAGGGATCCCAACAGGCTGGACTCACCGGATTAAAGGGCGGAATTGTACGGAAAGTCGCGGTGGATAAGACGCGGTCTTCGCTGGAAAAAGCCCTGGTTTCCATAAAGCAGAAACTCGAATCGCAAACCTAATAGCGCAATCGCGGAGTGAGAATTATGGCTTTCCCCGACCGCCGCACTTTGAACGTCCTGCTGACGACACTGCTTTTCGCTGTGGCGGTGGCTATCGTCTATGTCGCCCGTACGGTCATTGTCATTTTCGCCTTCTCGATCTTGTTCGCCTATCTGATCAATCCTATCGTGAGATTTCTGCAGCGCCATTCCCTGTTTTTCAAAAATCTGCGGGGGCCGCACATTGCCGAAGCTTACCTTGCATTGCTGATTCTTATCGGGTCTATCGTTTACATCCTGGACCCCCAATTCGTTCCACGAGTGGGGCGGCTTGTACGGCAATCCCCGGCGGTCATGGAAAATGTCTATTCCGGCGATATTGCAATCACGATGGGCCAACGGAATGGCTGGGATGAGACCCAATCGCAGCGTGCAAAAGCCTTCCTGCAACAACGCCGCGAGTTGATCCGTGGAGTGGTGGAATCGGTAAGACAGTTCGTGTCCGTGGCGTTTGGCGGGATCCTGATGATTCCGATCCTTGGTCTGTTTTTCCTGAGTGACGGCGACAAACTCGCCAACGGAGTCATCCACCTTATTTCGACCAGAGAA
>Ga0126373_10004693_pt1 | contig 10504 bp, 11 predicted proteins | sample PanSoiMetPlot_11_FD_92545 | JGI IMG/M metagenome (GOLD analysis project Ga0126373, IMG submission 92545) | Tropical forest soil microbial communities from Panama - MetaG Plot_11 | ecosystem: Environmental > Terrestrial > Soil > Tropical forest > Bulk soil | place: Panama | collected 2016-02-17
GGCCCAGATCCAAAAACCTGCCGATCTGTGGGATTTGGAGCATTATCTGACCGAACGCCGTAAAGAGATCGACCGCAAGTACGACTATCGGTATTCGCAATTGGCGCACGTTTTCGGAAGGCTCATGTACGAAGGCCGAGTTAGGGAGGAAGAATTGCGCGGTTTGCCTCAAGACAAACTGAAGTCCATCCGTTCACTTGCTGACTTGTTTGCGAAGTACGCGGACTGACCGGACTTGAGCGTTATCTGATAACAGCCGTTGAGACAGTCTTTTCTCAATGGAAGAGAGGTCTGGACTTTGCTTCTTCTAGAAATCCACCACCTTCACATCCACAGCCTCGCCAACGATGTCAGGCTGCCCAATGGTCGGAATCACCAGAAGCTTATCGGTAGTGGTGTCATAGACGCGAAGGCGGCCGCCGACGCACACGTAAACCACTGAGCGGTTCGGGATGGGCGCAATTCCCGTCACGTTGCCGCCATCGGTTGTCCCCACCACGTTCGAAGAGGTAACGCTGCCCGAACTGGTATCGACGATATTGAGGCAGGTGCTTGCCGTACAGTCGATCGAGCCGACGAACAACTGCGCGTTCGCTCCCATCTCCATGGGGCCGTGGATTCCGTCAGAAATTTCGACCGAAGTTGCTGCGATCATGGTAGTGGTGTTGACCAACGTCAGCCGGCCGCAGGTAGTCGCGGTCATCGAAGCAACAGGGGTGGGGCAGTCATTTTGCGGCGCCGGCGGGGTCCCGGCCACGAAGAGCGTAGTTCCCTGCAGGAGCGCGGTGGTAGCTCCGCCAGGGATGAGCGCGACCTGGCCCGTAAATGACGGCGGGGTCGACCCCCCACCCAAGTCCAACACCGAAATTGCGGCAGCGCCGCCGCCACACTCCGGACCGCAACTGATAATGTAGGCGGTCGTCCCGGTAGAGTTGAAAACAGCGCCAATCGGGTGGTCTAAGCTAGGATCGGACACCGTACAGACGGCTGCCTGTGTGGAAGAACATGGCTGGGTCGTCGTTTGCAGTCCCACGCCAACCAGGCTGGGATCAATTACCGAAACCAAGTTCGAATTGTCGGAGAACGCCAGAATCTGGTTTCCGTTCGGACTTGCTGCGACAAAGCGTACCGCCGGAATCGGAATTGTTGCGGTGATGCTTGCTGCCGTAATGTCAACCCTGACGACCGCCCCTTCCGAGGCGCCGGTCACGGTCGCGGTTGGCACAGCCGCAAAGGCCGTCTTGTCATCGGTCCAGACAAAAAAACTCTGAGTCAAGCCCGGAAGGGTTACGGAGTTTGTAAGCGATTCAGTGGCATTGTCGACAATCGCAAGCTTGCCGTCCGATGGGCTCACCACGACGGTTCGGTCTCGCTTAGGACTGAGCGCCATCATACCGGCATCGGGCAAGTTCGCGCCGATCGCGGCGAGGTTTACCACAAAGCCGGAGATGAGGTCCCGAGAGGCATTCATGATGTCCAGCACCGGCCCGTGCCCTATAGCCAGCGGGCTGACGGGGTTAGACACAAATGCTCGAAGCGGCAGGCCGCTCGGATGATTGCCACTTGTGCTCGACCCGCTGCTACAACTGAGCAACGAGAAGACCATGAAAGCACAGAGGGCAAATGCGGATAAGGTTCTTTTTACCCCTAAAAATCGGAAGAACATGAAAAGATAGTAGGTTAGATGCGAAGAGCGGATTATATCAGAGGGTCATCGAATGAATTTTCGGGCCGGTGAGGCTCTAACGGGTGCAAGCACTGCCATCCTCTTGTATTCTCGAACCATATGCCATCGGAGCTCTTAGATCGACTCAAACAAGCCCCGGTATTGTGCGACGGCGCCATGGGCACGCTGCTTTACGCCAAAGGCATTTTTATCAACCGCTGTTATGACGAGCTGAATCTCTCCGAGCCTGATTTGATTCGCGGCATTCATCGCGATTACCTGCAGGCGGGGGCCGAAGTCATCGAAACTAACACCTTCGGGGGCAACAGTTTCCGTCTGGCTCGGCATGGGTTAGCCGATAGGGTTCGCCAAATCAATTCCACGGGCGCAAAACTGGGCAAGGAGGCGGCCAAGAGTTTCGGAGCCTGGGTCGCCGGTTCCGTGGGTCCGCTCGGCATCCGAATCGAGCCCTTGGGCAAGATTTCCTTTGATGAAGCCCGCGACGCGTTCCGCGAACAGATTGCGGCGCTGCTGGAAGGGGGCGTAGATCTGCTCATTCTGGAGACTTTTGGCTACGTCGATGAACTGCATCAGGCATTCCGCGCCGCCCGCGAACTGAGTCCTGATATTCCGATCGTCGCCCAGGTTACGGTCGACGAGGATTCCAACTGCCTGGACGGCTCGACGCCTGAGGTCTTCGCCCCGCGCATCGAGCAGTGGGGTGTCGATGTTCTCGGATGTAATTGCAGTGTCGGCCCGGTCGCCATGCTGGACGCGATGGAGCGAGTTCGGGCCGCGACTGCCCTTCCCCTAGCGGCGCAACCGAATGCCGGAATTCCTCGCTCGGTCGAAGGTCGCAACATTTATCTCTGTTCGCCGGAATACATGGCCAGTTACGCGAGGAAATTCGTCGCGGCCGGCGTGCGTCTGGTGGGCGGATGCTGCGGGACCACCCCCGAGCACATTCGGGTGATGAAGTCCGCTCTGCGGGTCTCGCAAGCCCGGGCGCGAACCGACACGCAAGCGAAAGCTCAGCCTGCGCTTTCGGTCGTCAATACGACCCCGCTAGAACAACGGTCGCAGCTCGGCGGGAAGATCGCGGGCGGCGAATTCGTCACCATGGTCGAGATCGTACCGCCTAAAGGCACGAACATCCAGAAGGAGCTCGAAGGCGCGAAGTTCGTCAAGTCTGTCGGCGTCGATGCGATCAATATTCCAGACAGCCCTCGCGCTTCAGCCCGCATGAGCAATCAGGCGCTGTCCCTTCTCTTACAACAACAGGCCGGGATCGAAGCCATTTTGCACTATACCTGCCGCGACCGTAACGTGCTCTGCATTCAGTCAGATCTGCTTGGTGCGGCCGCGGTGGGAATCCGCAATTTGATCTGCATCACCGGCGATCCCCCGAAAATGGGCAGCTACCCGGACGCGACCGCCGTCTTCGATGTGGATGCAATCGGACTGGTCAATATCGTGCGCAACCTGAATCGCGGCCTCGATGTCGGGAACAATCCCATCGGCACCGGAACCGGCTTCGTCATCGGAGTCGGCGCAAATCCCGGTGTGCCGAATCTCGACGAAGAAATTCGCCGTTTCGAATTCAAAGTTGACGCCGGCGCGGAATTCGCCGTTACGCAACCGGTCTTTGACCTCTCGCTGCTCGAGAATTTTCTGCGCAGGATAGAACATTGCCGCATTCCCGTGATTGCAGGCATCTGGCCGTTGGTGAGCGCCCGCAATGCCGAATTCATGAAGAATGAGCTGCGGGTTTCTGTCCCCGATTCCATCCTTGAGCGCATGACGCGGGCAACCAATCCGGAAGCCGCCCGCGCCGAGGGTGTTGCCATTGCCCGCGAAATGCTGGTCGCCGTCCGCGGCATGGTGCAAGGAGCGCAGATCAGCGCGCCCCAGAGTCGCTACTCCGCGGCGGTTGATGTTCTGGAAGCCCTGGGTCGCTCCGGAGCCGGTGTCGGCAGCGGTACTCAATAGCCCCGATGCCGAAGAATTTCACTTCTTTTACTGAAAAAACATCTTGCCTGTGATATAAGAGCGCCATCGAGGTTCTTACCTTGCAAGGCGAAAAAGAAGAACGCTGGACGGAACTGTGCCGTCAGGCCGCGGTTGAACGTGATGCCGACCGCCTGGTGGACATCGTGGACCAGATCAACCGCATGCTCTACGAAAAGGAACAGCGGCTGAAAGAAGAGCAGCAACACAACCCCAGTGCCGCATAGTTGTCCCGAAATTTCCGGCAGCTATAGCGCAAAATGATACAAAATCGTTTCGCCACACCCGCGGTATTTCCTATCTAGGAACCTTAGGCCGGTAAACGTTTCATCTACGGTCTCGACCTGATGGTTTATGGCACCATTGGGTGTACACTTTTTGGGATTGGGAGTTTTTCCTTGCCAAAATTTGAAGAGTGCATTTCGCGACTGGAGAAGATCGTTCAAGAGTTGGAACAGGGTGATGTGCCTCTAGAGAAATCTCTAACTCTTTTCGAGGAAGGAATGCAGCTTTCCGGTTCCTGTCGCAAGCAGTTGGAAGAGGCCGAAGGCAAGGTGGAAATTCTCCTCAAACAAAACGGCAAGTTGCAAGCCGAACCGTTCGAGCGCTAGCGCGCAGCGCAGGAGAACGGCGTGTTCGGGCCTAACCCACCTTGCTCTTGCGGGTTCCCGCGAGAGTTTAGCTGCCGTATACAGCGGCCAGGAGTAGCCTATGCAGCCTACCCACATCGTCCTGCTCCAGAGCGATCCCCAAGTCGCCCGGATGCTTGCCGCGTCGTTGAGTAATTCTTTTCATGGAGTTCACGTGGCCAGAACCATCGATGAGCTTCGTCATGCAACCGCCCAGCACCATCCGCATGCGATCATTCTCGATTTGGAATCCGCGACGATCGATGACGTCGAGACGCTCAAGCGCGAATTCGCCGGAATCAAGATCATCTGCAACCATCGCGTTGCCGATGAAGAAATGTGGACGAAGACCCTATCCGCCGGAGCCGATGACTGCTGCCCTTCATCTGACACGCGGGGAATTCTCAGCGCGGCGCAAGCGGATCAGAGGCGTGATCTCGCGGCGTAATCGGTTTAGAGTCGGCTCCTGATCTCAGGCATGGCTTTCGGCCATGCCTTTGGTTTTTTGGGGGGGTCTTCAGTTCAGGAGCCGGTTGGGCGCGCGGTCAGAATCTTGCAACACTATTTGTAAGTCTTTGCATTTTGAATGGGGTCGTCTAGCCACTCAGCCATATTTTTTTCCGAAACCCTCATCTCCACCGCGGTCACGCCATCTTCCTGGTCCGAAGTCAAGATCAACATGGTCACATGCTGGCCATTTGACTTCGTGTAGATGAATGACCATTCCCGGTTGCGTTTGGAGCATTCTTCGACAAAAGGATGCCAATCCGGGCCGAGCGACTGGGGGATGTGCTCGCGCAACCACTCGCTATAGCCCGCAGAAATGCGCAAGTCGTTAAACTCTTCGATTTTCAGTCCGCCGCCACCGGAGCTAGTCAAGAACGGCTTTGCCAGCCACAATGCTGGAATGCCATGATGGCGGACGCTGTATCGGGATTCGATCAGCCGGACTACAGTTTTGATTCCCGTCTCCGCTGGAGCTCGAGCGCACAGCAGTGGCAGAAGCAATAGGTAAATGCCTTTTTTCATGGTTTTTCCGCCGTAGCACCGTTCGGCTTTTCCGGATTCGCCTTGGGTGTGTGTACGTCTTTCGGTATGCCGAAGTTTCCACTGAGGGCATCAATATCCTGCGGATCGATTGATCCATCCAGCTGAACAAAGGTCAATTCCGTGGGTTCTTCGGCAAAGATCACCAAGCCCCCGGACTTGCCGTTCACAGTTCGCATGTAGATAACGACTTTTTCCTTCGAGTTTTTGTTATTCACGTCGACGACATGCGACCACTCCGGCCCTTGCAACTGCGCCCGCACGGGCTCAACATCCGCCTCGGTGAACTCGCCTGGATTCTTGAATTCGAGATGGCGGACGTAGATGCCGTTCAGTTTCCCCAGTAGCCGATTTATTTGAACGCTGTCCTGGTCGTTGTCATCCTTCATGAATTTCGCCGCGAGGCCAAGCATGCTCTTATCGAGCGTGACATTGTCGACTTCGTCGGCTTTGGCCGCGAGCTTGTCCCAACTGCTGGGAATCTCGATTTTTTGCCCTTGAGCGGCCAGGGTAGCTGTCAAGACCACAAGAGCGACCGCATAGATTCGTTTCACGTTTTCCTCCCGAGCTTTCTTTCGAACCTCGGCTCTCTGCGGTTAAGAGCTTTTAACCGCATAGGGTCGCCGAGCCAGGCTTACTCCGACAGATGCCGCACCTTCAACTCCGCAAGCTGCATCTTGGCTCCCGCCAAGCGCAGAGCCACGTATACCTGCTGCTTTGCGGCTTCTCCACGTGCGCGTTCCACTTGGTCGTGTCGATACGAGACTCCAGCCACAATGCCAACGCATAGCAGAATCCCGAGAGCCCATCTCAACCGGGGGAGAGACGACCAACTTGCGCGTCGAGTCCTTTTCTCTTGAACCGTGATTCGCGCCCGTACGCGACCAGCAAATCCCGCTCTCGGCTCTTCGCGCCGCAGCGCGTTTTTCAGATGTTCTTCGAATGGATCCATGGTCATGCCCTTTTTTCGACCCCGGCCTTTTCTCGCAGCAGGATCAGCGCCCGCTGCAATTGGCTCTTCACCGTGTTCACCGAAACTTCCAACAACGCTGCAATCTCAACCGGCTCGAGGTCTTCCTGGTATCGCAGGATGACGATCATGCGTTGCCTCTCGGGTAGCGAGGCTATCAGCCGCCGTAAGCGCAGATTCACCCATTCGTCCGCTGCCGCGGGCGACGCTGGATCACCGGCAGCCTCAATTCCGACTTCTGCCCGGCGGTGTCGTCGCCGCGCTTCATCAATCGAGCGGTTAGCGGTCACCTTTCGCAGCCAAAACACGATGTGCACCGGCGAGTCCATCTCTTCCAGGTGAAAGTAAAGCTGCAGGAACACGTCTTGTGCAACCTCCTCGGCCGCGGCGCGATCGTGCAGGAAGTGGTACGCCAGGCTGAAGACCATCGCCTGATGCTTCTCAACCAACTCCTCGAAACTCATCGCGCTTGCGGCACTTTCGGCCACGCTGGTCGAGCCCATCCGTTAATTCTTCCTTCACCGGGTAGATACGATCCAAACCGCCATAGCGAATGCAAAAATTAAGGGGAAGCCCTTAAAAACCTGCCCTAATTACTGCACATCCAGCAACTTACCTCTAAGAATCAACTTGCCTCCTACAGGATCTCTGGTAGCCTCGGGTCAAAACAGCTCTGAATCTCAGGGCTTTCTACCGCACTCTATACCTGATTTCCTGTATGTCGTGGATTTCTGCGCAGCAGTGTGCCCAGATTGCGCCCCGAGGTTCCCAAGGGTACTCACGTGCGCAAAATCGTGGTTTTTTCGCTTTTCGCTTGTCTGCTAGTAGCGTTCGGCTGTGGTAGCAGCGGCCAGCATGTTGCCGCATCCGGCAAAGCGTTCACGACTAAGTTCATGGCTGGGGTCGCTCACGTCGCCGGCAATTACGGGTTCACCCAAGACAACTTTCTAATGGAAGGCGGGCAGAAGATCAGCTCTCTCGGTTCGAAGTCGATCTTCGTTTATCTCACGCCCCGGTTTCGCAGCCAGTATCCCGATCAATCCGCGCACCAGTGGCCGTCCCTAAACCCTCCGGACTTGGCTCACTTGGCGCAAACCGTGCCTTACGACAGCGTGTTCAAGATGAACTTCCAGACCATCGTGCTCACCACCTACACCTTCGCCAATGCCGATGGCGTCATCGGCATGGCCAGCTCTCCCGACCGGCTCCACGCGGAAGAAGCTGAGTTCTATCAGCTTACGAAATACCTGTACTCGCATTTCTCAGGTTCGGGAAAAACCTTCGTCCTGAAAAACTGGGAGGGTGACTGGATAGGTCTGGGACAAGGCAACACTACGGGAAACATTCCCAACAGTACGGTCAAGGACATGATTGCCTGGATCACGGCGCGGCAGAACGGCGTCACCCGCGCCCGCAACGAAGCCAATGACACCAGCATGCAGGTATTGAACGCGGTCGAAGTCAATCGCGTGCTGGACTACGCCGAGCAAGGATTGACGCGGGTGGTCAATGCCGTAGTGCCTAAAGTCGGCGCGGACATGGTGACATACTCCTCCTATGATTCCACGGCAGTCGGCAACGACGCGCAGACCGTGGGGCAGAATCTAACGCTGGCACTCAATACCATCAACCAGCTCGCACCGGATCCGCTGGGTTTGGGCATGAAAAGAATCCTGGTCTCGGAATACGGCCTCTACGAAAACCAGTTGACGGGAGACGCCACTTGGCGCTCCGAAGCAATACTGAATACCGCGAATAAAGCCGGAATTGCTGGAGCATTTCTCTGGAACTTGTACGACAACGAGTGCGTCGAACCGAACGGGCAGCCAGCTCCCGTCGATGTGAGCCCCGGCAATCCCGCGCGCCCCGGGGATAGCAACTGCCGTGGGTTATGGGTGGTGCGCCCCGATGGCAGCGACAGTTCGGTGCTCTCGGTATTGCAGCGGTACTGGTGATAACCAGCTAAGGCGCAGGGCGGGTTTCACCCGCTGGGCTCAAGAGGCGTCCTGATCCTCCAAGCGCTGCTTGTTATACTCAGCTCGATGCTGGAGCAGACGCTCAATGAGGGCCGCGTGCTGACCGACGCCGCATTAGAACGTCTCCTACCCGCTGGGGACGTCCGGCCAAGCTCGATCCACCAGGCGATGCGCCACAGCGTTTTCGCGGGGGGTAAGCGGATTCGACCCATCCTCTGCATGGAGGCGGGACGAGCCGTTGCGGGCGGTTTGCCCCAGGGGATCGAAGAACTAGGTGCAGCCCTGGAAATGCTGCACACCTACTCTCTTATTCACGACGACCTCCCTGCGCTCGACAACGATGATCTCCGCCGCGGCCGTCCGACCTGCCACAAGGCTTTCGGCGAGGCGATCGCAATACTCGCCGGCGACGCGTTACAAACCGAGGCTTACGAAGTGCTGTCGCGCTTGAGCTGCCCCGCCGAGGCTCGGGTGCTTATCATCGAGGAGATTGCCAAAGGAACGGGCACCGTCAAGGGTATGATTGGCGGCCAGGTGGTCGACCTCGAAGCCGAACACACCAAACCTGATCCCGAGACTCTCGAGTACATCCACCGCTCTAAGACGGCCGCGCTTATCACCGCTAGCGTGGTCAGCGGCGGCATTTACGCAGGCGGCACTACCAACCAAATCAATCAATTGCGCTGTTACGGCCAGGCCATCGGTCTGGCATTTCAAATTGTCGATGACATTCTCGACATAACTCAAACCTCCGAGCAATTGGGGAAGACCGCGGGCAAAGACGTCGCTTCGGAGAAAGCCACCTATCCCGCCCTCTTTGGTCTCGAAGCCTCGCAGAAGAAGGCCGCCGCGCTGCTGGCTTCGGCATCGAAGGCTCTTGAAAACCTGGGCCCTGGGGCCGAAATCCTACATGGCCTCGCGCAATTTCTCATTGAACGAAAAACTTAACCGCGTTTTTCACCTGGTTTATGTCAAGGTCTCGCGCGCTTTATTTTCGTGGCTGCGCCGAACACCGAAACGTTATACTTACAAACAGCTGAGTTCCCCAGAAAGCGCGCCTCAGGACCACATCTCGTTGCTATCAGCGAAGAAAGAAAATAGATGAAGAAGACCACTTCCCCCCGGGTAGCTTATTTCTCGATGGAGATCGCCCTGGAGCCGAACATTCCTACGTATAGCGGCGGATTGGGCATTCTGGCTGGAGACACGCTTCGTTCAGCCGCCGATCTTGGCCTTCCGCAGGTTGCCATCACGCTCGCGTATCGCAAGGGATACTTCCGGCAGGTGCTGGATTCGGCAGGAAATCAGTTCGAGCAGCCACAGGAGTGGGCGCCCGAGCACCAACTGACCGAAGTCAAGCAACGGGTTACGGTAGAAGTGGAAGGCCGCGTCACCACGATTCGCGGGTGGAAGTACACCATCACCGGGATCAACGGCGACAGTGTCCCAGTCTACCTTCTGGACACCAACCTCCCGGAAAATTCAGAGTACGATCGCCAGCTGACGGACAGCCTTTACGGCGGCGATCAGCGGTACCGTCTGGCGCAGGAAATCGTCCTGGGTTTTGGCGGCTTCCGGCTACTGGAGAAGCTCTATCCGGGCCAGATTGAGGTCTACCACATGAACGAAGGGCATTCTGCCCTGCTCTCCTTGGGGCTCCTGGAACGCCGCCTCGATCAGAGTTTCGCTGGCCGCCTGAAGCAGCTCGACATCGACGGCGTACGCAACATGTGTATCTTCACCACGCACACGCCAGTTCCCGCCGGACACGATCAGTTTCCGCGCAGCCTGGCGGTCCAGGTCCTGGCCCGCGACCACATTTCCCTGCTCGATGAAGCCGAGGCTTGGGAAGGCGGCGCGCTGAACATGACCTACCTGGCCCTGCGCTTCTCCGGCTACGTAAATGGAGTCGCCATGCGCCACGGCGAGGTTTCCCGCGGGATGTTCCCAACCTACGAGATCAGCGCCATCACTAACGGCGTGCACGCGCTCACCTGGACGTCCCCGGCATTTACCGAGCTGTTTGATTCCTACATTCCCGGCTGGCGCACGGACAACAATTACCTGCGCTACGCCATAAGCATTCCCTTGCCCAGCATTCGCCAGGCCCATGCCGAAGCCAAAGCTGAACTCTTTGAAGAAATTGGCCGATCATTCGGCGTGCAGCTCGATCCCAAGGTCTTTACCATCGGGTTCGCCCGTCGCGCCA
>Ga0126373_10004694_pt1 | contig 10503 bp, 10 predicted proteins | sample PanSoiMetPlot_11_FD_92545 | JGI IMG/M metagenome (GOLD analysis project Ga0126373, IMG submission 92545) | Tropical forest soil microbial communities from Panama - MetaG Plot_11 | ecosystem: Environmental > Terrestrial > Soil > Tropical forest > Bulk soil | place: Panama | collected 2016-02-17
GAAGCCGTTATGGGTCGGCGGATTGTGCGAGCCGGTCACCATGATGCCGCCAGCGACGTCGAGCGTATGGCTGGCGAAATAGAGCATTGGCGTCGGGCCGAGGCCGATGCGCACGACATCAACACCCGACATCGCGAGGCCTTCGACCAACGCGCTTTCGAGCGCTGGCGAACTCAACCTTCCGTCGCGTCCGACGGCGACCCGCTTGCCGCCCCTCTCGCCGACGACGGCAGCGAAGCTGCGACCGATAGCGCGGGCATCGGCTTCGTGCAGCGTTTGGCCGACGACGCCACGAATGTCGTATTCGCGCAGGATGGTCGGATCGAAGACGTGGCCTTCGGCAATACGAGTCACGGATTCGGCCTCACGCATATTGCTTGATGAAGTTCTTGACCGCCGTGCCCAGCTCCGGCCGCACCAAGGCAAACGCGAGATTGGCCTCGAGGAAGCCGACCTTGTCGCCGCAGTCGAAACGCCGACCGGTGAACCGCAAGCCGTGGAACGGCTGCTTGGCGGCGATCAGCTGTGCCAGCGCGTCGGTAAGCTGGATTTCGCCGCCAGCACCCTTGCCGATGCGGCCGAGCGCATCGAACACGTCGGGCTGAAGGATATAACGGCCGATGATGCACAGACGCGACGGCGCCTTGGCCGGTTCGGGTTTCTCGACAACACCGCGCGCCACGACCAGCCGGCCGTCATCCTTCTCAACATCGAGGATGCCGTAGCGGTTGGTCTGCTCGTGCGGCACTTCCATCGCCGCCACCATGTTACCGCCGACCTTGGCCTGCGTCTCGACCATCTGCTTAAGGCACGCCTCTTCCGCCAGGATGAGATCGTCGGCCAAGAGCACGGCGAAGGGTTCGTCGCCGACCAGCGCGCGCGCACACCACACGGCGTGGCCGAGACCGAGCGGATGCTGCTGCCGCGTATAGGCGATCTGTCCGGGCTCCGGCATCCACGATTTGACGTCGGCGATCTGGGCCTTCTTGCCGCGTGCCTGCAGCGTGCTTTCGAGCTCGTAAGAATGGTCGAAGTGATCCTCAATCGCGCTCTTGGAGCGACCGGTGACGAAGATGAACTCCTCGATACCCGCCGCGCGCGCTTCCTCAACCGCATACTGGATCAGGGGCTTGTCGACGACGGGCAGCATTTCCTTGGGCATGGCCTTGGTAGCCGGAAGGAATCGGGTGCCGAGGCCACCGACCGGAAACACTGCTTTGCGAACGCGCTGCACCATGCTCCAGCCCCGCCTCCGTCGTGTTGGCCGCTTTTATACTGCTTCCCGGCGCTAATCCAGTCGCAGATCGTGGCCAATTTGGGCCTAGCTGTGACGATTCGGCGCACGACTCAGGCGCCGAGCAAGATGTCTTTCGCGTGGTTGAGCTTGGCCGCGAGATAATTCGAGCCGCCTTGATCGGGATGAACTTTTTTCATCAGGCGATGGTGCGCTTCGCGGATCTGCGCCTCGCTGGCACCAGGAACGAGATCGAGGACGGCATAGGCTTCTTCTCGCGTCATCTGATCGCTGGACGCACTCTGCCGTGCGCCTGCCGCGCCTTTCTGCCGCCAATCGGGAACCGCGCGATCGAGATAGGCTTCGAGCAGCCGCGTGCCGTCGGCATCGGCGACACGGCACTGCTGCCAGAGATCGAGCAACTCGCTTTCGCTCAGACGTTCGAGACGACGTCCGGCGTAAGGGCCGCGCTTTACTGTGCCGCTCATCTCGCCGCTGGCGTGATCGAGAGTCATCGCGATCATGTCGGACTCGACCTGTGACGCGCGTGACGATCCGCTGCCGGTCGGCGGTGAATGACGGCGCCACCGGCGCCAGAGCTGAATGGCGAGCGGTGAAAACGTTCCGGCTGCAATCAGCAGCGGCACCAGCCGCTCGCTCAGCAACAGTAAGGCCAAGGCTGCGCCGGCGCCGAGGACGGCGATCGTTCCGAAAAACCACATGAGAAACCGGCTGAGCCGCGCTGGATCGGCAGCTACGAATAGCCGCGCCGTCAGGAACAGCACGGCGAGGATGCCGAACCCGGCGATCAGATAGATCATGAACCACCGATCTGGCGCGCCAACAGCAAGGCACTGCCGCCGGCTTTGCGGCCGTAATCGGCTAACGCCTTGTGACCGCCGGCGGCATAAGCCGCAACGGCGCCGAGCAACAGCTTGAGTTCGGTGGCGCTCGTGGAATCGAATGGGCAATAGGCGCCACGCGACAGCCGGGCAATCTCGCGGAACACGCGCGCCACGGCGGGATCATTGCCTTCGTGGAAAACGAACGCCGGGACGTTCAGGAGAGCAAGTTCACCGGCCAGCTTGGCCAACGTGTCGGCGTTCTCTTCCATTGCGTCGCCGACGAATACCAGCGCGTCGAGATGTTCGTCGCGCGCCGCAGCGATCGCGTGGCGCAGCACGCGCTCGATCTGCGTTTCGCCTGCAACGCAAGTGACGGCACGCATGGCGTCGTGCAGTTCGGTCGCCGACTGCAACCACCGGCTGGCCTTGCATTCAGCATAGCCGCGGTAATAAACGAGCTGAATTTCGATGCCACCGAGCCCGGAAGCCACCTCGAACATCTCGCCCTGAATGCGGCAGGCGCGATCCCAGGTCGGTTCACGGCTCGCCGTCGCGTCCATCGCAAACATCAGCCGACCTTTGGCCGAGGCTGGACGCGCTCGCACCGGCAGGTTGGCGACCTGTTCGAGAAACGCGCTGACTTCCGCCGATTGGCGGTTCGCCGGCACCGGCCGCTGATTTTCGCGATCGTTGCCCATGGCGATTATATGGAACCGCCCAGCCGCCGAAGTCTAGGGCCGAACCAGATGGATATCTGACGCGGCAATCAACGCCATGACCGCCGCACCGGGCGCGAGACCGAGAGCCGGTACGTCGCGACTCATCAAGCTTGCGATCAGCCGAAAGCCGCAATCGAGCGTGACCTTGGTTAACGCGCCTTGCGGCTCGAGCGCCACCACTGTGCCGATGAGGCGATTTTCCGCTGCGCCGGCCGGCGCGTCGATGGGGTGCGTTAGGCGAACGTTTTCGGCTCGCAGCACGACATAAATTTCGCCGGTCGCCGACGGCGTGACGGCAACGCCCGCGACGCGCAGCACGGTGCCCGCGATGCTGACGCGCACCAGCGGCGCCTCCCCGCCTTCGATCCGTCCCGCTAGCTGATTTTCAAACCCGAGAATGTCCGCAGCAATACGGCTGACGGGGCGGTGGAAGACATCATCGACGGCGCCGCTTTGAATGATCCGGCCGGCGTGCATCAAAGTGAGATGATTGCCCAAGGCTGCGACGTCGACGTAATCATGCGTGACGAAAAGTGCCGGCAACCGCAATTCGCGCAAGAAGCGTGCGAGTTCGAAACGCAGCTGGCCACGCGCCGCCGCATCAAGCGCAGCAAAAGGTTCGTCCAACAGGAAAAGGTCGGGATGGCTGGCTTCGGCGCGCGCCAACGCTGCGCGCTGTTTTTCCCCGGGACTGAGCACCATCGGACTGGCGCCCGCCAAATGCCCGATGCCGAAGCGGGCTAAGAGCGCGGCGACGTCAACGCGATCCGATCCCGCCCGGGAACGGCGAAGGCCGCGCGCACCGAGGGCAACGTTCTGCGCCACGCTCAGATGCGGAAACAGGCCGAAATTCTGCACCACGAATCCGACCCGACGTTGCTCGGGCGGCAGCGCCGTGACCTCCCGATCGCCAATGGAAATACGCCCGCGCGCCGGCCGATGGAAGCCGGCGATAGTCTCGAGCAGCACGGACTTTCCGGCACCATTGGACCCGAGCACGACCATTACGTCGTTCGCCGGCAACGTGAACGAGACATCTTCGAGGGTAAAGGCGCCGAGCCTAAGCGAAAGGCCGGCAACCGCCAGCGCAGTCATCGTCCGCCGCCGGCAACCGGCCTGCGACCGTAGGCGACATGACGGAACAAGATGAATAGCACCAACGAAACGACCAACAACAAAGCGGCAGCCGCCGACGCCTCTTCGACGCCGTAACGCAGAAACATCTCGTAGATTTTCACCGGCGCCGTCATCGGGTAGTAGACCAAAATCACGACGGCGCCGAATTCGCTGATCGCGCGCGCGAAGGTCAGCGTCAGGCCGGTGGCGATGCCGCGCCAGGCCAGCGGTACGGTAATGCGCGCGAGCACGCGCCACGGCCCCATACCCAACGTTCGTGCCACCATCTCGAGCCGCGGATCGACACCTTCGAAAGCGATACGCGCCGCGTTCACGGTATAGGGCAGCGAAACAAACAGCATGGCGACGACGATGCCGGCCAGCGTGCCCCAGAACCGCACGCCGAGAAAATCTTCGGCCGGACCACCGATTACGCCATGCCGGCCGAAGACCATGAGTAGCGCGATGCCCGCGACCGTGTGCGGCACGGTCAACGGCACATCGACCACCGCCGCCACCGCGCTCTTGCCGACGAACTCGGCACGCGCGAGGAAATAGGCGAATGGCACGCCGAACAACGCCGCGACAAGGGCCGTCAGGACAGCCCCAGCAATGCTGAGCGTCAGGGCATCACGCACGTCGCTTTCGCGCGCAACCTGCAGCAACGTCCCGGCCGTCTGCACGGCGAACAGCTGCAGCAGCGGCAGCAGGATAAAGGTCAGCAGCATACCACCGCACAGCCAGGCGGCCAGTACCACCAGCGGCGAGCCGATGCTCTCCGGGCCGCGCCACGTCCGCGGCACGGCGATCATGCGTATTCCGCTCCGATCAGGAGGCCGGCCAAGGCTTGACGAGCCGCTGCAGCGCTGGCGGCATCTTGGCCGGGTTCATCGCATAGGCGGGGCTGAATGTGCCGAAGCCGTTGTCACTCATCACTTTGCGACCTTCTGGCCCCAGTAGGAAGGCAACGTATTTCTCGGCAGCGGCCTTCTTTGTGCTGTTGGCGACGATGGTGATCGCGTAGACGATCGGCTTGCCGGTGAGATCGCCGTTCTTTGTGTGTGCAACGCCTTCGGCGTAGAACGACGAATAAGCGGGATCGCTCAGATTGATCTTGGCCGGCAAGTTGAGCAGCTTGAGATGATGCTGCAAAGCGTCGGAGCGGTAGATCGCGAGATAGTCGATCTGTCCAAGCTGCAACGCCGAGATCAGTGAGGTTTCGGTGTCGCGCATATTGGCGAGCGGCGCATTCGCCAAGATTTTGGCGGCGAGGCCCGGTGACGAATAATATTTCTCCGCCAAGCTCAGCATCTGCACCGTCTGATATCCGGACGGATCGGTATCCGGATTGGACCGGCCGATCTCGACGCCTTTGCGCGCCAGCACCGAATACCAGTTGTTCGCGGTGATCGCGTTGGCGAATTTGCTCTTGTCGGTATAGACGAAGGTGATGGCATTGCGGACGAAGCCGACATACCAGTCGGCGTAAGCGGTCTTACCATCACCGCCGAACAGATATTTCGGAATCACGTTGTAATCGGCGACCGCCAGGATATCGGCATCCTGGTGCAGATCGGTGATCTGCCGCGCCATCTTGACACTGCCGCCGAATTGCGGCTGCACCACAATGTTGGGAAATTTCTTCTCGAACAGCTGATCGACCTGTTTGAACGGCACGGCGAGCGTGCCCGCAGCAAAGACGCTGAGCGTCGTCGTTTCGGCAGCTTGCGCGCGTGCGCCGCCTATGGTCATTGCAGCCGCGACGGCCAGCAGCAAAATTGGCGTGATCAATCGTTTCATCGATTTCCCCGTGAGACGCGAAAAGAGTGCGGTTCCCGCTAATATGCGGGCCCAACAGACTATGCATCAAGCCGGGGAAATGGAGAAACCGGTAAAGGATGCATCGTTATGCGGTCATTTGCCGCGTTGTGGGCTGCTCCACGCCGGTGCGGATGCATTGCCGGCAGGCCGCATTCGCCCTAAACAGGCGAACCCCCATTGCCGCGGCTAGAAACCCGTGCACGCCGACCTCGCCCACACGGTCCACCAATACATCCGCGACTACGGCTATCTCGCCGTTTTCATCGGCATTTTTCTCGAAGATTTTGGTCTGCCGGTTCCGGGGGAAACGCTGCTGGTCACCGCCGCCGCGGTTGCGGGACAAGAGGGTTTGAATATCTGGCTAATTGCCGGCTTCGCCTGGGTCGGTGCGGTGCTCGGCGACAATGTCGGATTCCTCATCGGCCGTAGCGGCGGGCGTGCGCTGCTGGTTCACTACGGCCGCCATATCGGCATCACGGCGGAGCGCTTGACCAAAGTCGAACGGTTCGTCGAGCGCCATGGCGCCGAAGTCATCGTCGTTGCGCGGTTCGTCGTGATCGCGCGGCAGCTCAATGGTATTGCCGCCGGCAGTCTCGGCATGCATTGGCTGCGATTCCTGGCGTTCAGCTGCATCGGCGCCGCGCTTGGGTCGGCTTCTGGGGCACTCTTGCCTATTGGCTGGGCAAAAAGATCTTCGCCTTGACCGCCGCGATCCACAGCGTCACGCCGTTGGCGATCGGCGCAGCGATCGCCGCCGCAATTGCCGCCGCCGCCTACCTCTGGTGGCGGGCGCGGCACCAGGCCGGCGACACCTGAGCGCCAGCGTCAACAATCGGTCAATGCTTCGCCTTCGCGGCAGAGCGTAGATCGGCAATCGTGGATCGCGTTGTGATCGCTTCGGGATCGACCTTAAGGTCGAGTACTGCTGGTTTGCCGGCCTCCGCGGCGCGTACAAATGCAGCGGCGAAATCCTCGGTACGTTCGACGGTTTCGCCATAGGCACCGTATGCCCTGGCGAGCGCAGCGAAATCCGGATTCACCAGGTCAGTGCCGTAAGTACGGCCGGGATATTGGGTTTCCTGGTGCATGCGGATGGTGCCGTACATGCCATTGTTGATGACCAACGCGACGATTGGCAGGCGATAGCGCACCGCAGTCGCCAGCTCCTGACCCGTCATCAGAAAATCGCCATCACCGCAAAAACACACCACCGACCGGTCCGGACACACCAGTTTGGCTGCGACTGCCGCTGGAAATCCGTATCCCATCGAGCCGCTCGCGGGCGCGAGCTGCGTGCCGAAGGCGCGATACTGATGATGCCGATGGACCCAGCCGGCGAAGTTGCCGGCGCCATTGCACCAGACCGCATCCGCCGGCAGATGACCATCGAGCCATCGCACGATCGGCCCGAGTTGCACCGCGCCCGGCAGTTTTGATGGCTCGAGGAACGTCAGGTAATCACGATGCGCCGCTTCGGTCTCGGCTACCCACCGAGGTCTGCCCGCCGGCTTGAGGGCCGCCGCCAAAGGCGCAAAGGTCCGCGGGCTTGCATTGATCGCCAGCGCCGGCTGATAGACGCGGCCGAGTTCGTTCGGATCGGGATGAACATGCACCAGCGTCTGGCGTGGATGCGGTACGGCGATCAAGCTGTAGCCAGCGGTTGTAGCCTCGCCCAGCCGGCCGCCGATCGCGATCAATACATCGGCATCGCGCACGCGTCCCGTGAGCCGCGGATTGGCAGCAATGCCGAGATCGCCGGCAAAACATGCGTGGCGATTGTCGAACCGGTCCTGCCGACGAAATCCGGTGCATACCGGCAGCGCGAAGGTTTCTGCGAACGCCTCGATCTGTTTGACCGTCAGCGCGTCCCATTGGCTGCCGCCGAGCAGCAGCATGGGCCGTGCCGCATTCGCAAGCGTCCCGGCCAGCGCCTCGAGCTGCGGCGGCGACGGATGCGGCTCGACGCGACTGTAGGTTTCCGCGTCTGGAATATCGGCCACTTCATCGAGCATATCTTCAGGTAGGGCGAGCGCGACTGGTCCAGGCCGGCCGCTCGTAGCGACGTGGAAGGCGCGGCTGACATATTCCGGAATCCGCCGCGGGTCGGCGATCTCCTCGACATATTTCACCATGCCGCCGAGAAATTGCTTGTAGTCGAGCTCCTGCAGCGCCTCGCGGCCGCGTGCGCCGCGCGCGACTTGGCCGATGAGCACAATCATCGGCGTCGAATCCTGCATTGCGACATGGATGCCGGACGTCGCGTTGGTGGTGCCAGGCCCGCGCGTGACCAGGCAGATGCCCGGCCGGCCAGTGAGCTTGCCATACGCATCCGCCATCATCGCCGCGCCGCCTTCTTGGCGGCAGACAATCAAGCGTATGGAATTGGCATCATGCAGCGCATCGAGCAGTGCGAGATAGCTTTCGCCTGGCACGCCAAAGGCGGTGTCGACGCCGTGAATTTTGAGCTGATCGACGAGAATCTGCGCGGCGCGGCGGGAGGTCACGCGGGACTCCGGATGCGACAGAAGCGTTAAGACCTATTGGGTTTCACGCACTCCGGCAACCATCAAAGCGGCGCTGTTATTCCGCCGGCCTGAGCGGCGCCAACCGCTCCGGATCGCGGCCGTTAAGACGCATCAAGGTGCCCATGACGACGATCGTGCCGATATAGAACACGAGCTGAATACCGAGCGGGTGCGAGACATAGCCGACCAGCGCATGCAGCGTCTTACCGAGTATGCTCTCGTCGCTGAGCAGGAACGAACTGTCCCACAGTACGCCACCGGCCGACGGCAGCAGGCCAACCTGATTCAAGAACGCTGCACCCTGCGATGCCATCCCGGCGGCGAGCAATAGGATCAACCAGCTCGTCACCGTGAAAAGATGACGCATCGGAATCCGCAACAAGCCCCAATAGAGGCCGACGCCGACCGCCACGCCGCACGCCAAGCCGAGCACGCCGCCGCTAAGCTGCGCGAGCGCACTGGTACCCGCAGCGGCAGCGATGCCGTAGACGAACAGCACGACTTCGGAGCCTTCGCGCAACACCGCCAGCCCGACCACGAGGCCCAGCGCGTAAAGTGGCCGCGCGCCGCTGCGCACCGCATTGCCGACTTGCGATGCCGACGCCGCCAATTCACGGCCGTGGCGCTGCATCCACACATTGTGCCAGCCAAGCATGCCAACGGCGGTAAACAGGATCGCAGCGTCAAACAATTCCTGTCCCATACCCGCGACGGCCGCAGCGATTTCGCCGGTGAACGCCGCTACCAGCGCTGCACCCGCAATGCCGGCGCCGATCCCCATAAGTACGGTCCTGCCGCGGCGCGGAACGCCAACCGTGGCAGCCAACACGATACTGACGATAAGGGCGGCCTCGAGGACCTCGCGAAACACGATCACGGCGACGGCAAGCATCGAAACCCGACCCTATTTAAGTGCAAATGCGAAGCGTTCGCAATATAGCTCCCCCGCCCTGATTGCGCAAGGTGTGACTACCTTCCCGCCGCAGCCCAGGCGGCTTGCAGGGCAATTTGCCGCAGGCCACCGGTAAGCACCCGGTAGGGCTGTCTCGACATAGTCGGTCGTCCCAAAATTAAGGACTGACAGCGGTCCCGAATATGCGAGGATTCAACTGTCCAATTTTTGAGATTCGCGGAGTTCGAAGGATGACCGACCGTGCGCGTTCTACGCCGATGGCCGAAGCCGACGAGGTGCTCGCAGCGAACCTCGAGTTTTATAGCGCCTTCGGCCGCGGCGATTATGCCGATATGGACGCGATCTGGGCGCGCCGCGCCAGCGTCGTCTGCCTGCATCCCGGCTGGACCGCCCTCGAGGGCCGCGAGGCCGTGATGGAAAGCTGGCGGCGCGTGCTCGGCGACCCCGACTTCCGCATCATGTGTCACGACGAACGCGTGCATCTTTATGGCGACGTCGCCATCGTGCTCTGCGAGGAAGAACTTTCTGGCGGTCTGCTCGCGGCAACCAACGTCTTCATCCGTGAAGACGGGACCTGGCGCATGATCCACCACCAATCGAGCGCCATCATTCCGACCTACCGTACGCGCACGGCAGCGCAGCTGCACTGAACAGTCGCGCGCTCAGCGTGCGCCTGCAACCGCGCGCCGGATCGCCCCCGTGAGCAACGATAGTTCGTTCGACGCGATCGTGAAAGCGGGCGTCAGATAGACGACACGGCCGAATGGCCGGATCCACGCTCCCTCATTGACAAACCGATCGCGCAAGGCCATTGCTGCTTCCGGCGACTCAAGTTCGACGACGCCGATCGCACCTTTGACGCGAACGTCCCGCACGCCGCGCGCGCTGCGGCATGGTGCGAGCTCCTCGTCCATTTGCCGGCCGATCGCCGCGACCTGCTCCAGCCGCGGCTCGCGCTCGAACAAGTCGAGCGATGCATTCGCCGCGGCGCAGGCGAGCGCATTGCCCATGAAGGTCGGACCGTGCATCAGCGCATCGCGTGGATCGTCGGAGAGAAAACCCTCATAAACCCGTTTCCGGGCAACAGTCACCGCCAGCGGCAACGTGCCACCCGTAAGCGCCTTCGACAGCGTGACGATATCAGGCACGACGCCGGCTTCTTCCATGGCGAACAGGCGTCCGGTGCGGCCGAAACCCGTAAAGATCTCGTCGAAGATCAGCAGCAGATCGTAACGATCGGTGAGCTGGCGCAAACGCCGGAGGACATCGGCGGAATGGAACACCATCCCGCCGGCGCCTTGCACCAGCGGCTCGACGATGATGCCGGCAA
>Ga0126373_10004696_pt1 | contig 10503 bp, 11 predicted proteins | sample PanSoiMetPlot_11_FD_92545 | JGI IMG/M metagenome (GOLD analysis project Ga0126373, IMG submission 92545) | Tropical forest soil microbial communities from Panama - MetaG Plot_11 | ecosystem: Environmental > Terrestrial > Soil > Tropical forest > Bulk soil | place: Panama | collected 2016-02-17
CGCGGCTATCGGCGGTTCGAGTTGGCCATCATCGGGTTGCTGGGCATCGTCCTGCTCGGGTTCGCCTACGACCTCGTTGCCGTTCATCCCAGTGCGGCTGGCGTGGCCGGCGGGCTGGTCCCGCGGCTCGGCGGGTCGGGGTATCTGCTGCTGACGGTCGGCATCGTCGGCGCTACGGTGATGCCGCATGTGGTCTACCTGCATTCGGCCCTGACCAAGTCGCGGGTGTCCTGCGCCGACGACGGCGAGCGGCGACAATTGCTGCGCTATCAGCGGCTCGACGTGCTCGTCGCACTCGGCGCCGCCGGGCTGATCAACCTGGCGATGCTGGTGGTCGCGGCAGCGCTGTTCAGCCACGCTGGACGCGGCGGCGAGGCCGCGGCCGTGGCCAGTGGATCGATCGAGGCGGCGCATGCCGACCTCGGCCGGCTGGTCGGCGGCGGTGCAGCGCTGGCGTTCGCCGTCGCGCTGCTCGCCTCCGGGCTGTCCTCATCGAGCGTTGGAACATATGCCGGCCAGGTTGTGATGCAGGGCTTTGTCGGGCGCAATGTGCCGCTGTTTGCGCGCCGCGCCGTCACCATGCTGCCGGCCTTGATCGTGCTGGCGGCCGGGTTGCCGCCGACGGCCAGTTTGGTGCTCTCCCAGGTGGTGCTGTCGTTCGGCATCCCGTTCGCGCTGGTGCCGCTGGTCGCCCTGACGCGACGTCGCGACGTCATGGGAGCGCTGGTGAACCGGCGGATCACCACATGTGCCGCGGCCGGCACCGCTGGCCTGATCATCGCGATGAATGTGTACCTGCTTGCCGTGACGTTCGCGCATTGAGCGTCCGGCATCGGGCGGGAGGCGGCGCCTCGGAAGCGCGCTGGCCTAGGGAGCCCGGCGGGCAAGCCTATTCCGGCATGAAAGCCGCAAATACTCTCTAGCTCAGCCCACATTTCACGGATTTTGTTCGCCCCGTGGGCTGGTTTGTCCTGTCTCGCGCCGCCAGAATCCGTGAAAAGACAGAGCGTGACGGCTGCACTACGCTCTGGACACGTCGCATACGACGTAAAACTACCGCATTCTGTTTCGGAGACCGCCCGATCGTGGCCATCCACTCCTTGGTCTCCGCGAGCGGGCAGTCGCTGACGATGACCTGGCCGTCGCGGGCCTGCATGGGCGTTAGGCGAGCCAGGCGTCAATCCCGGACAGGAGTTGTGCCTTGACGTCCGGCGGCGCGAAGGACGCACGCACGCCGGCGCGGGCAACGCCGGCGATGGCTGCGTCGCCGTATCCGAAGGTGTCCCGCAGCAGCTGGTACTCAGCCGCGAGCCCGGTGCCTGTCATGGCAGGGATGTCGGTGTTCACCGTGACAGTCAGCCCGGCGTCCAGCAGCCGCGGCAGCGGATGCTCAGCCAGCGAGGGGACGAGGCCGAGCAGCACGTTGGAGTGCGGGCAGACGTCCAGCGGGATACCCAGGCCGACGACTTCCGCTACCAGCTCCTCATCGTCCAGGACCCGGATGCCGTGCCCCAGCCGCTCGGCACCGCCCGCGAAAATGGCCTGACGGATGCTCGCCGGTCCCTCGGTTTCTCCCGCATGATGCACCACGTGCAACCCGGCCGCGCGAGCCGCACGGAAGACCTCGACGAACGGCTCGCCAGAGTAAACCTCGTTACCGGCCAGGCCGACCGCGACGACGCCGTCACTCGCATACGTCTCCGCCAGGCGCAGCGTCGCCCAGGCACGCTCAACCGGCCGGCGCCTCGAATGATCAAGCAGCAGCCGGGCCTGCACACCATGCTCCGCCCGGCCCTGCGCCAGGCCCTCCAGCACCGCGCGCAACGGCATAGTCATATCGCCCAGCCGCTCACCATGAGCGGCTGCTGTGAACGACACCTCCGCATAGCGCGTCCCCTGGGCGGCCTCGTCCGCGCAGTACTCCACGGCCACCCGGTAGAAATCCGCAAAAGTCAGCAGGCAACTGCGCACCACACTGATAGCGGCAAAGAACGAGGACGAATCGGTGATCGGAGAACAGGACGGAACCTGCAGCCCATGAGACGCAGCGATCTCCTTCACCGTCTGCGGCCGGACCGAGTCCTCCAGGTGCACGTGCAAGTTCGCCTTGGGCAGGTTCAGCAGATCACGCACCTGCCAAAACGTACCAGCGGAACGCGCGCGTATGCTTCGCGTAATGCCGTTCGCCAGCCAGCCTGCCGCTGAGCAGGCAACTAGCCGGGACAAGCGCAGGATCGCCGCCGTGGTGGCCGCCGTCCTGCTATTGCTTGCCGCCGTCGCGGTCTGGGCCGCCGTCCGGCCCGGCACTTACGGCAGTTCCAAAGACGGCTGCGTTACCGTGACCGTGCCCAGCAGCACCGGCGGCGCCCTCATCCATCAGTGCGGCGCAAACGCCCGCACGCTGTGCAAGCGCGCCTACGCCGGGACGGGCAAAGAGTCAATGCTGACCCGCCCGCAATGCCGACTCGCCGGCATCACGCCGGCCCAGGCCGCCGCTTCCTCGCCATAGCTCAGCCTTCGCTCAGCAGCACGTCCGCGTCGAAGCAGGTCCGGTCACCGGTGTGGCACGCACCGTCGGTCTGGTCGACCCTGACAAGCACGGCATCGCCATCGCAGTCCAGGGCCACCGAAACCACCCGCTGCAGGTGGCCGGAGGTCTCCCCCTTGACCCAGTACTCCTGCCTGCTGCGGGACCAGTAGGTGCAGCGCCCGGTCGTCAGCGTGCGATGCAGCGCCTCGTCGTCCATCCAGCCCAGCATCAGCACCTCGCCGGTGTCGTGCTGCTGCGCGATAGCCGCGACGAGGCCATCGTCGTTCCGCTTCAGCCGGGCGGCGACCTTCGGGTCGAGCCCGGACGCCGCGGCGCCAATCCGCATCCCAAACCTCCGCACGCCGCTAAGGGCCTGATGGTGTGACCGGCGGCCGCAAGCGCGTCCTTCACAGCACCGATCGTCAGCTCGCCGAAATGAAACAGGCTCGCCGCCAGGACAGCGTCTGCGCCGGCCTCGATGGCAGGTCCGAAATGACTCAGCGCCCCGGCCCCACCGCTGGCAATCACGGGAACGCCCACCGCCTGGCGGACTGCCTTGATCAGGTCGAGGTCGAAGCCAGCTCTAGTGCCGTCGGCGTCGACTGAGTTGAGCAAGATCTCCCCTGCACCAAGGCCAGCGGCCTGCCTGGCCCAGCTGATCGCATCGATTCCGGTGCCTCGCCGCCCGCCGAAGGTGGTCACCTCGAAGCCCGATGGCGTATCCGGCGAACGCCTGGCATCCACCGACAGCACGACGCACTGCGCCCCGAACCGGTGCGCAGCCTCTCCCAGCACTTCCGGCCGGGCAACCGCGGCGGTGTTCAGGGCGACCTTGTCCGCCCCGGCCCGCAGCAGCCGGTCGACATCATCCGTGCTGCGCACCCCGCCGCCGACTGTCAGCGGGATGAAGACCTGCTCAGCCGTGCGCCGGACGACGTCGTACATCGTCTCGCGGTTGTCGCTGGACGCGGTGATGTCGAGGAACGTCAGCTCATCAGCGCCCGCGCGGTCATAGCGCGCGGCCAGCTCGACTGGGTCACCGGCATCGCGCAAGCTGGCGAAGTTGATTCCCTTGACCACCCGGCCGTCGTCGACGTCCAGGCAGGGAATGACCCGCACGGCGACGGTCATGGCAGGCCGGCCCCTGGCGTGCCAGCGCCCGGCTTGTAGGCAACTGCCTCCACCTCGACCAGCATCCGCGCGTCGACCAGGGCGCTGATCTGGACCATCGAGGTGGCGGGCATGACACCAGCAAATGCTTCGCCATGCGCCCGGCCGTACTCCTGCCACCGGGAGATGTCGGTGACGAACACCCTGGTCCGTACCACATCGGCGAGGCCGGCGCCGAGCTCTTCGAGCGCCGTCCTGACGTTCGCGATCGCCTGAACGGTCTGCGCGTAGGCATCACCTGGATGGACGAACTCGGCGCCCGCGACAGAGGTGCATCCGGACACGAAGATGTAGTCGCCGGCCGCGACCGCCCGGCTGTAGCCGACGACGGGCTCCCAGCGCGTTCCGCTGGACACTCTGCGGACGTCGGTCACCTGGTCACCGCCAGCGCCTCGGGCAGCGTGAAGGCCCCGGCGTACAGCGCCTTGCCGACGATCACGCCTTCCACTCCGATGGACACCAGGCCGGCAATCGCTCGCAGGTCAGCCAGGCTCGACACACCGCCACTGGCGACCACCGGCTGCGCTGTCCTGGCGCAAACCCGGCGTAGCAGGCCGATGTTGGGGCCGCGGAGCATGCCGTCCTTCTCGATGTCGGTAACCACGTAGCGCCGGCAGCCGGCCGCCTCCAGCCGGTCCAGCGCGTCATCAAGTTCACCGCCGTCGGTGGTCCAGCCCCGCGCCGCCAGCCGGGTGCCGCGAACGTCGAGCCCGACCGTGATCCGGTCGCCGTGCTCGGCGATCACGCCGGCGACCCAGTCCGGATCCTCCAGCGCTGCGGTGCCGATCACGACCCTGGTGCAACCGGTCGCCAGTGCGGCGGCCAGTGACTTGTCGTCGCGGATTCCACCGGACAGCTCGACCTGAACCTTCAGCTGGCCGACCAGGTCCGCAAGCTGCGGCCCGTTTGAGCCGCGACCGAACGCGGCGTCGAGGTCGACCAGGTGGATCCAGTCGGCGCCGGCGTCCTGCCAGGCCATGGCCGCATCAACAGGGTCGCCGTAACTCGTCTCGGTCCCCGCGGCACCTTGCACCAGCCGGACGGCCTGGCCGCCGGCGACGTCCACCGCGGGCAGCAACTCGAGCCTCACCGCAGCACCTCCAGCCAGTTGGCCAGCAGAGCCGCGCCGGCGTCCGACGACTTTTCCGGGTGGAACTGAGTTGCCATCAGCGGCCCGTCCTCGATCAGCGCGATGAAAGCCTCGCCGTGCGTAGTCCAGCCGGTCAGCGGCTGATCTGCCGGCAACTGCCTGGCCGGCGGCGCTTGCCGGGCAGCGTAGGAGTGCACGAAGTAGAACATGGCGTTCGGGTCGATGCCCGCGAGCAGGCGCGAGGCCGGGGGACGGGACACCACGTTCCACCCCATGTGCGGGAGAACGGGTGCAGTCAGCTTCTGCACCACGCCCGGCCAGCAGCCCACCCCTTCGGTTTTGACACCGTGCTCGTCTCCTGCCGCGAACAGGATCTGCATGCCCACGCAGATGCCCAGCACCGGCCGGGACGCGGCCAGTCGCTTCGCAATGACCTGGTCGCCGCCGGCCGCCCGCAGGCCGCTCATGCACGCCGCGAACGCACCGACGCCGGGCACGACGAGGCCGTCGGCCCGCAGTGCCGCGTCGGCATCCGCGCTGATCTCGGCATTCGTGCCGGCCCGCTGCAGCGCCCGCTGGGCTGACCGCAGGTTGCCCGAGCCATAGTCGAGCACCACGACGCTCGGCCTATGGCTGGTCACCGGCGCTCCCCTCCCTGCTCGCGAGCCCTCCGCTGGCGCTCGCGGCGCCGATACCAGGCTACCGAGAGGCCTGGCCAGCCGGGTCGGCGCACGGGGCCGCCCCGCTCATGCGAGAGTGAGACCCTCGCGGCCCTGCTATTAGCTCGCAGAGGGGAAGGCACCAGTGGACATCACCCAGCTGATCCTCGACGATCATCACGAGCAGCGACGCCTGTTCGCGATGCTGGAGCAGATCGACTCATCCGACACTGACGCCCTCGCCGACATCTGGGGTCGCTTGTCGGTCTTCCTTGAGCTGCATGCAGCGGCTGAAGAGGAGATCTTCTACCCCGAGTTGCTCGCGCTGGCGATCAGCTCGAGGCCGCTGGCCAGCGCCGAGCCCGAGACCATCGACGCCATCGGAGACCACAACGAGATCCGGGACACCATCGCGGCCGTCGCTGGTCACCCCGTCGGCAGCCAGGGCTGGCGCGACGCCGTCGCTGCGGTCAACGTGGCAAACGGCGACCATATGGCCGAGGAAGAGCGCGAGGGGCTGGCCGACTTCCGGCGCCAGGTGGGCTTGCAGAAGCGGCATGAGCTGGCGGTCACGTTCGCTGCGTTCGAAGCGCGGAACTTCGCCGGCGTCCGGCCGGTCGACAAGGACCCGCAGATCTATGTCCTCCAGACCGAGGCGGCGGAGCGTGCTCTTCACGAGTCCGGCTCCCTCGGCATTGGCGGCCTCAAGCGCTGAACCGAACTGCCTTGACGTTCTGATACCACGCACTTAGCATCGTGATATCACTTTAATGACACGCGGGCGGCAGCGCGGAATGCGTCCGGCAGGGCCGCCAGAGGCCATGGAGACAGTGATGGGCGTATCAGGAGGCGCGCCTGACGGGCGGGCCAAGGTAAGGCACTTAGTTACGCGAACCGGAGTTGCCGGCGTGTCCTTGCTGGTCGCGGCAATGCTGGTGGCCAGCGGCTGCGCAAGCGGCACGCGGCATGCGGGCGCGTCGAACTGTTCCGGTAAGCAGGCTGCCGCCGGCGCGGCAAGCAGTGCGCCGACCGGTACGACCGGTCCGGGAGTCGCAGCGTCCTGGACGCTGCCGGGCGGCAACCTGCAGAACTCGCGGGATGTCGCGAGCGCGATCACCGCCTCGAATGTCGGGCAGCTGGGCGTGGCGTGGTGCGTGCCGATCGAGTCGACTGGTCTGACGAAATCAGCCGGACTCACCGACGGCTACTCAGCCACACCGGTCGTGGTGAATGGCGTGGTGTACACCCAGGACAACGAGTCGAACGTGATGGCGATCAAGCTCGCCACCGGCAAAGTCCTGTGGACGCACAACTACAGCTCAGACAACGGCGGGCCGGACGGTGTCAACGTGGCAGGTGGCGTGGTGTACACGGCGACGAATAAGGCCGCGGTCGCGCTGTCGGCGGCGACGGGCAAGCAGTTGTGGAGCCGGACGCTGATCGGCAATGACCACGAGGGCATCGACATGGCGCCCGGCTACCGTGACGGCACCGTCTACGTGTCGACCGTGCCGGTCAACCCGACGGTGGGCACATATCTGGGCGGCGCCAAGGGCATCTTGTGGGCACTGAACGCCCGCACCGGCACGCCGGAATGGTCCTTCGACCAGGTGCAGAACCTGTGGGGCAATCCGGCCGTCAATTCGGGCGGCGGCCTGTGGGATCCGCCGTCGTTCGACGCTCAGGGCAACATCTACATCGCCGTCGCGAACCCTGGCCCGATCGGCGAGGACGGGTGGCCAAAGGGGTATCCGTGGGCGACCAGCCGGCCCGGACCGGATCTGTACACCGACTCGGTCGTCAAGCTGAGCCCGGCTGGCAAGCTGCTGTGGTACTACCAGCTCACCCCGCATGACCTCTACGACTGGGACTTGCAGAACTCGCCCGTGCTCACCACCGCCCACGGGACGCCTGTGGTCATCGACGGTGGCAAGGGCGGCATCCTGATCGAGCTGAACGCGCAGACGGGCAAGCTGCTGTGGAAGCTCCCAGTCGGTGTCCACTCGGGGCATGACAACGACGGGCTGCTTACCGAGCACGCCACGCCGACGTCGCACGTCCCGCTGCCAGCTGAATTCGTCCTCGAGCCTGGCGCGTTCGGCGGGATCGAGACCCCGCTTGCGTCCAACGGGTCCACGGTGTTTGCCGCAGTCAACGACCTCGGGATGCCCATCACCGTCAAGGGCGTGGCGGAAAGCTCCAAGGAATTTGCGGCTTCCATAAACAAGGGCACTGGCGAGATGGTCGCGGTCAACCAGAACACCGGAAAGATCATCTGGGACGACAAGCTCCCGTCCTCGCCGTACGGCGCTGCCACAGTCACCAACAACGTCGTCTTCACCACGACCTACAGCGGATACCTGTACGCGTTCAACGCCGCCACCGGCGCGATTCTGCTCAAGACGCCGATGTCCTCCGGGTCCAACTCTCCGGTCGCTGTCGACGACGGCTACGTGCTCGCGGGCGCTGGCCTCCAGGTACCCAAGAGCAACAAGCAACTGATCATCGCCTACAAGCTCGGGGCCAAGGGCAAGCTCCCCGACACCGTTGCCCCGTAGCAGATCGCCCGGGCGAGTTAACGGACCAGCTGAACGCCTGCCAAGGAGGCAGAGATGGGTGAGCTAGCCATCGAGGTGCGCGCACTGCGCAAGAGCTTCGGCACGAAGGAGGCGGTGGCCGGTGTCGATCTGAACATCGCGGCTGGCTCCCTGGCCGGGCTGGTGGGGCCGAACGGGGCGGGCAAGACCACGTCCCTGTCGATGATGACCGGACTGCTCCGGCCTGATGCCGGCCAGATCCTGATCAACGGACTGGATGTGTGGGCAGACCCAGTGGCCGCAAAGGCGGTCATCGGGGTCGTGCCGGCCGAGGCCAGGCTGTTCGAGCGGCTCAGCGGTGAGGAGATGCTGGAGTACGCCGGCCGGTTGCGAGGCCTGCCCGTTGGCGAGGCCCGAACTCGGGTGGCGCAACTGCTGGACGTGCTTGATCTAGCCGGTGACGCGAAGCGGCTGGTCGCCGACTATTCCACCGGCATGCGCAAGAAGGCCGCGCTCGGCTGCGCCCTGATCCATAACCCGTCCGTGCTGTTCCTGGACGAGCCGCTGGAAGGCGTGGATCCGATCTCCGCCGACGTCATCCGGCGCTTGCTGACGCGCCTAGCCGGCTCGGGCTCGACCGTGTTGTTCTCCAGTCACGTCATGGAACTGGTCGAGCAAGTCTGCGACCACGTCTCCATTATCGATAAGGGCATGATCGTCGCAACCGGCACCACTGAGCAGGTTCGGGGCGGCAAAACCCTGCAGCAGGCATTCATCGACCTGGTCGGCCCGGGAACGACGGACGAGGAGGGATTGTCATGGCTCGGCTCCTCGTCAAGCTAAAACTGCGCCTGCTGCTGAACGCGCTGCGCTCGTCCACCGCGGCCCATACCACGTTCATCATCAGCACGTTCTTCGCCTTCGTGATCGCGGTCGGCGGCTTCTATGTGCTAGCGCTCTTCCGCGGCCTGAGCGCGTCCGTGGATCTGACGACCGTCGTCTTCACGGTGTTCGCGGTCGGCTGGCTGGTCCTGCCAATCATGACGTTCGGCCTCGATGGCACCTTGGACCCGGCCACGCTAGCCCTCTACCCGCTGCGGACCCGGCCGCTCGCCGTCGGGCTGCTCGCCGCGTCGGCCACTGGCGCCTGGCCGCTGGCGAACCTGGTCGCGCTGCTCGGGGTGACCGTCGGGCTGGCCGTCGGCGCGATAGGCGTGCTAGTCGCGGTCGTCGCGGTGGTGCTGCAGGTGCTGTTCTGCATCACGCTGGCGCGGTTGGTCACCACCAGCATGGCCGGGATGCTGCGCTCACGGCGGGGCAAGGACCTCGCCGCGTTCCTGGTAATCCCGATCTTCGCGGTGTATGAGTTCGCCGTCCAGGTGATACCCAGGGCGGCGGCCAGGGGCGGGATCACCGCGGCGAGCTTCCGCGGCGTCGACTCATGGCTGGGCTGGCTCCCGCCGGGCCTGGCCGCGCACGCGATCCAGGATGCCTCGACCGGGCGACCTGGCATCGCCGTCGTGCGCCTGGCGCTGCTGGCCGCTGTCATCGTCGCCCTGGGCTGGCTGTGGATACGCTCGCTCATGCGGGCCCTGGTCACCGCCGACACTTCCACCCAGTCATCGCAGGTCCGGGCCGCATCGCTGCCGCTAGCACGGTACGGCCAGCGCGGCGCTGTCGCGGCCCGGTTCTGGATCTACCAGCGCCGCGAGCCGACGTCCCTCGTCTACTGGGCCATGACCGCGGTCATCATGGTGGTCGTCTCCATCAGCTCCATCGTGGGCCGCCCGGTGCATCCCGGCGTCGTTATTGCCAGCGCCGTCTTCGGCGCCGGGTTCGTCGGGTTCTTCCACGCCAACTCCGTCGGCCTGACAGGCCCGCCGTTCGTCATCGAGGCGCTGGCGCTGACGAACCGACGCTCTTTGCGGGCCTACTTCGCCGGTCAGAACATCGCGCTCAGCGTAATCGCGGCTCCACTGCTCACCGCGATCTGCTTCGGCCTCGCGGCCGCCATCAGGCATCCGATGGAGGGAGTAACAGCCACCGCGGTAGCCCTCGCCGGCCTTGGCGCGGCCCTTTGCCTGAGCAATATCTTGACAGTCTCGCTTGCCTACCCCATCGCCAGGCGAACGGGCAGCCCCATGCCCCAGGCCGCCCAGGGGTATACGTCCTATGGGCTCGGCGGCGTCCTCGCCAGCCTGGCCGGCGTTGCAGTGCTGGTCACGCCCGTCATCATTGCGGGCGTGCTGACCAGCGCGGATCAGCCAGCGGTCCGGATACCAGTGCTCCTGGCCTGCTCCGCTGCGTACGGCGTCGCTCTGGCCTGGGCCGGCGTCCAGCTCGCGGCGCGGGAGGCTGAGGGCAAGCTACCGGAACTCTGCCAGATGGCCGTCCGCAGCACGTACTAGCTGGAACAGGTCACCGGTCTCGGGCCGGCCCACTCAGGCCCCGGTCGAGGGTGAGCTCGACCAGGGCCCGGGTGGAAGCGGTGTCAGGAGCTCCGCGGGTAGGACAGCG
>Ga0126373_10004697_pt1 | contig 10502 bp, 11 predicted proteins | sample PanSoiMetPlot_11_FD_92545 | JGI IMG/M metagenome (GOLD analysis project Ga0126373, IMG submission 92545) | Tropical forest soil microbial communities from Panama - MetaG Plot_11 | ecosystem: Environmental > Terrestrial > Soil > Tropical forest > Bulk soil | place: Panama | collected 2016-02-17
CAGATCATGAACGACGATGAACTCGAAGGCGTCATCGCTCACGAACTCTCTCACGTGCGCAACTACGACATTCTCACCAGCTCCATCGCCGCCACCATCGCTGCGGCGGTTACCTTCCTGTCGCGGTTTGGCATGTTCTTTGGAGGTGGTAGCCGCGATGACGACCGCGAAGGCGGCGGGTTTGCGGCGATCCTGATGATCTTTCTGGCGCCCTTCGCGGCGTTCCTTCTGCAACTGTTTCTCTCCCGAACTCGCGAGTATGCCGCCGACGAAACCGGCGTTCGTATGGTCGGCTATCCGAACGGCCTCATCAGTGCCCTCGAAAAGCTGGGCGCCTATAACAAGCGTATTCCGACGACGGCCATCTCCCCGAGCACTTCGGCGCTTTGCATCGTGAAGCCTTTCTTTGGCGCGGGTACCTTGAGCTCTCTTTTTAGCACCCACCCGCCGCTCGAGGAGCGCATTGCGGCGCTGCGGCAGATGACGGTTACACCCCTTCGTTAGGGCAGTGGTTCCAGGACCCGTGAGTGGCTGGGCTGTCCGCTTGTAACGCCTGTAAAGGGGAGTGCAACGAACGTTCATCTCGAGGTAAACTTTTCCGATTGTTTGACATCTTCCTCGAGATCTCTACCCGCTGCGGCGATTTTACGCACTTCATTTTTCAACCAGTTAGCTCTCTGTTGCGCGTCAACCCAGTTTGGTGGACGAAGTGCAACGCAAACACGGACGCCTTCCGCAGCCGGCCAGGTGAACTTGGGGGGATTCGGTTTATGAGCTGTAGGGATACCATCCATTTGATTTGTATGTATTTAGAGGGAAAACTTTCTCCGTCGGTTCAGATAGAGATTGAGCGGCATCTGAGTTCCTGCGCGGACTGCCGCCTGGTCTTGGACGCTGCCACCACGACGCTTGACCGCTACTTTAGCCCCGCGAAGCCCTCGGCTGATTCTCAGGCGGCCTAACGCTCGGAGCATAAGGCATTTGCTGTCAGCCGGTTGTCTATGCCTTGGCGGTTTCCTCATTTCCACAGCTAGCCTCCGGCCGCGCGGTCCTGCCCGGTTTGAAAATTCTGCAAAATTTACGCTTCACGCGCCAAGGGCGTAATCTTTACTGGTACTAGTACCTAAGAAACCTGTCGGAATCCGCCCGACGGAGAGATTCAAGCTGCTTACTTTCTTACTCTTACATCCTAGTACCGGCTCCCCGCAACTTTGGCTGCTCAACTGCCGCTGCCTCCTGTAAGAGGGCCCATGCGCCCACAAGGAGATCAGAGTCCATGAGTGAGTTTATGGAACCCAATGCCGATAGCGTGGCGGCAACGCCCCGCTGGGTCGGCCTCGCTATTGCCGTACTGGGTGGGATTTCGTTAATCGGAGTTGGTCTTGGCTTTGCCGCTTGGAACACCTCAAAGAGTCTCGAGCAGTCAACCCAGGCGTCCCTGAAGCAGAACGATGCACTTACGCAGCGTCTCGCCAAATCGGAAGAGCAGAATCAACAATTGCAGAGCGATCTCAAAGTTGTGACCGATAAGCTCAACGTCACGCAGGAGGATCTGCAGAAAGCGCGCCAGCAGTCCAAGGCTTCGGTGGCTGCTTACGACAAGAAGTTGAACGGCCTGCAGTCCAACGTCAACACGCAACTCGCCGGGAAGGCCAACACCGACGATGTAAATAAACTTGGTACCGATGTCAGTGGCGTCAAAAACGACCTTGACGAGACCAAGTCTAAGCTCGAACGCGCGACGGGCGACATGGGTGTTATGAGCGGGCTCATCGCGCGAAACCACGAGGACCTCGAAGAACTCAAGCGCAAGGGCGACCGCAACTATTTCGAGTTCACCATTCAGAAGTCCAAGGCCGCTCAGCACGTCGGTCCGGTCGCGGTCTCGCTCGGCAAGACCGATCCCAAGCGCTCCAAGTACACGATCACCGTGCTTGCCGACGACAAGTCCATCGAGAAGAAAGACAAGACGGCTGGAGAGCCCGTTCAGTTCTACGTGAAGGGCACGGCCCGCTATTCTCCTTACGAGCTCGTTGTGTTCGACGTGACCAAGAACCAGATTACCGGTTATCTTTCCACGCCGAAGTCTGCCGGTCCGGCGACGTCAGCCAGCAACACGCCCGCTGCCCAGTAATTTCTCGGCCAGTCAGATTCCTTGAGAGCCGTCGCGAAAGGGAACGGAGCATCTTCCCTTTCGCATTTTCTGATGCGCCACCTGTCAACCTTTTTGTCCGGGAAACGGATCGCGCTGGACACTTTTTCTGCTCTGTGACAAGCTGGACTTCCGTCTGACAGGGCAGATGCTTGAGGAACTATTCAAGAGGGGGAACAATCATGAAAGTCAAATTCGCAGCTGGTGTGGCTCTTGCTCTTTGCATGGCGATGTTCACTTTTGCCGCGGATAGCTCGATGACGGGCTATATTTCCGACAGTCACTGTGGCGCGAAGGGGACCGACGAAAAGCACGCCGCTTGTGCCTCCAAGTGCGTCAAGGAAAAGGGCGCGAGCTACGTGTTCGTCAACGACGGCGACCACAAGGTCTACAACATCGACGCTCAGGACAAGGTCGCCGCTCACGCCGGCCATCACGTCACCGTGAAGGGCTCGGTCGACGGCGACAGTCTCAAGCTCGCCAGCATCGAGATGGCCAAGTAACAACCGCTCCAATTCGTTTTCGATTCGGGCAGGACTCCGGTCCTGCCCTTTTTGATGCTTCCTATATTTTCCGTTACGATGATTCTTCAACCATGGCCACGACACTGCTGCACGTCGCCCGTGCCCTTACCCCCACCACCGAACTGGCGGACGCGGGTATCCTCATCCGTGATGGCGTGATCGAGGCCATCGGCCCCCGCAGCGGCTTTGCCGTTCCTCGAGGCGCCCGTGAAGTTTTGGCCGTGGACAAAACTGCCGCGCCCGGCTTCATCGACGTGCACATTCACGGCGCCGGAGGCCATGACGTCATGGAAGGCTCGGAACCCGCTCTGCGCGCCATCGCCGCAAGCGTCGGAGCCCATGGAACCACTTCTTTTCTTGCCACCACCGTCACCGCCGATCCCGAAGCCATCTGCAAGAGCAGCGAAGGCATCGCTCGCTACATCGGACTTCAACACCAGGCCACCACACCGGGCGCCGAAATTCTTGGCATTCATTTCGAAGGCCCCTTCATCAGTTCCGCCCGCCGCGGCGTTCATCCCCCCGAATGGATCAAGCTTCCTTCGGTGGAATTGTTCGAAAGATTTGTCTCGGCGGCGGCCGGCAACACCCGCCTTATCACCCTCGCTCCAGAACTCCTCGGCGCCCTACCGTGCATTGACGCCGCGTGCCAAGCCGGCATCGTGGTTGGCATCGGCCATACCGACGCTACTTACGAGCAGGCCCGCGCCGCGGTCGCCCACGGCGCGCATCACGCCATCCACACCTTCAACGCCATGCGCCCCTTTTCCCATCGCGATCCGGGTGTGATTGGCGCGGTTCTGACTTCTCCGGACATGACCGCGGAATTGATCGCCGATGGGGTTCATGTCGACGAGACGGCCATGCGCCTCCTGCTTCAGGCCAAAGGGGCCGCCGGTGTCATCCTCATCAGCGACGGCATCTCGGCTACCGGTATGCCCGATGGAAAGTACCTGCTTGGCGGTTTCGAAATCACGGTAAGTGGAGGCGTGTGCCGCAACTCCGAGGGCCGGCTCGCGGGCAGCACGCTCACGCTCGACCGCGCCCTGCGCAACATTGTGGGCCTGGGTGCCACAGTCTCGGACGCCCTGCGCATGCTGACCCGGAACCCCGCCACCCTCCTGGGCATCGAACATAAGAAAGGCTTACTCCACGCCAACGCCGACGCGGACATTGTCCTTCTCGACGAAAGCCTGCGCGTCACAGAGGTCTTCACCCGCGGTCTTCCCGTCTGAAGCGGTTCGGCCGGGTCGAGCAACGCTACACCCTCGCCATTTCAGCCGCTTTACTTGTTCAGGGGAATCTTCAGCTCATCCGCCAACTGCCGAGCGCTGAAGGGACTGCACGCGAAATAGCGGCCGCCGGCATACAATGTGGGAACTTTTCGCTTGCCGTGATTCGCTCGAAGCACAATCTGCTCCGCCTCGCGATTCTGTTCGATGTTGACTTCCCGGAATTCCACCCCGCGTTCCTCGAGAAACATCTTCACGCGCCGGCAGTCCGGGCACCATCGGGTACTGTAGATGGTTATCGGCTCGGCTGTTTTTTCTGGCATGATGCGCTGTTCTGAGAGCCTAGTGCGCGCCCACCGGAACACCCCGGTGCTTCTTGGCGATCTGGATCCGAATCAGGGCCCGCTCGAGCGCCACGGTCGCGCGGTCCCAATCGATATTTGTATCGTTCGATGCCAGGCGCTTTTCCGCGCGCGCCAGGGCCGCCTCCGCGCGCGCGAGATCGATTTCCTCCGCGCGTTCCGCGGTTTCTGCTAACAGCGTAACGCGGTCAGGCAGTACCTCCGCGAACCCGCGCACCACGGAAATGGCGATCGGGTGGCTGGTTGTTCCCGTGCGATAGCTGAGCTCGCCGATTCCAAGCTCGGTCATCAGCGGTGCGTGACCCGGTAGTATTCCAAGTTCGCCCTCGAGCCCGGGAATCGTCACTTCCACGACGGTTTCGCGCAGCAGCTCCCGCTCCGGCGTGACCACTATCAGTTCGATCGCTTCAGGAAGCATCTTCTTCCTTAACCTTACACACCAGCTTTCATCTTATCGGCCTTCTCCATCACTTCCTCGATTGTGCCGACCATGTAGAAAGCCTGCTCCGGGATCTCGTCATATTTCCCTTCAACGATATCCTTGAAGCTGCGCACGGTGTCTTCAATCTTCACGTACTTGCCTTCCAATCCCGTGAATTGCGCTGCCACAAACATCGGTTGCGACAGGAACCGCTCAATGCGTCGTGCGCGCGCCACCGTCCGCTTGTCCTCCTCTGACAATTCTTCGATTCCGAGAATCGCGATAATATCCTGCAAGTCCTTGTAACGCTGCAAAACAGACTTCACCGCGCGCGCCACGCTGTAATGCTCCTGGCCCACGATCCGCGGGTCCAGAATGCGGGAATAACTCGCCAGCGGGTCCACCGCGGGATAAATGCCGCGTTCCACAATCTGCCGGCTCAAGTTTGTCGTGGCATCCAGGTGCGTAAAGGTCGCCGCCGGCGCCGGATCCGTGTAATCGTCCGCGGGCACGTAAATCGCCTGCACCGAAGTGATCGATCCGGTCTTCGTCGAAGTGATGCGTTCCTGCAACTCGCCGATTTCGGTGTTCAAGTTGGGTTGGTAGCCCACCGCTGAGGGCATGCGGCCCAGCAACGCCGAAACTTCCGAGCCCGCCTGCACGAACCGGAAAATGTTGTCGATGAACAGCAGCACGTCCAGGTGTTCCTGATCGCGGAAGTATTCCGCCACCGTCAGCCCGGTCAGGCCAACCCGCAGCCGCGATCCCGGTGGCTCCGTCATCTGCCCATAGATCAGCGCGCAGCGCGACTTCTCGCTGTTGCCCGGCACGATGACGCCGCCTTCCGACATTTCCAGCCACAAGTCGTTTCCTTCGCGCGTCCTCTCTCCCACTCCTGAAAACACGGACACGCCGCCGTGCTTCATCGCCACGTTGTGGATCAATTCCATGATCAGCACGGTCTTGCCGACGCCCGCGCCGCCAAACAATCCGATCTTTCCGCCTTTAACATACGGCTCCATCAAGTCCACAACCTTGATTCCGGTCTCAAACATTTCCAGCGTCGTCGATTGATCCTCGAGCGACGGGGCCTCCCGGTGAATCGGAGAAAACTTGTCCGTGTTTATGGGTCCCAGCTGATCCACCGGCTTCCCGAGGACGTTCATCACCCGACCGAGCGTCGGTCGTCCGACGGGCACGGCAATGGGCTGCCCCGTGTCGTAGGCCTTCATCCCGCGGACCATGCCTTCGGTTGGCTCCATGGCCACCACGCGGACGCGGCCCTCCCCGAGGTGCTGCTGTACTTCGGCCGTCACATCGAGCGGCTCCGGCAGCTTGAAACCTTCGCTCGTGATGCGCACCGCGTTATAAATCGCCGGCAGGTGGCCCTCCTCAAACTGAATGTCCATCACCGGCCCAATCACCTGCACCACCCGTCCCACCGCTGCGTATTTTTCGGCCATCCCGGTCTCCTCTTTCACTACGCTGTACTCGCCGCCCCGCTCACAATCTCAATGATCTCCTTCGTAATCGCCGCCTGCCGCACCTTGTTCATGTGCAGCGTCAAGGCGTCGATCACCTCGCCCGCATTCTTCGTGGCCGCTTCCATCGCCGTCATGCGTGCCGCGTGTTCTGCCGCTGAAGACTCCAGCATGATGCGCAAAATCTGCGTCTCCACGTACCGCGGCAGCAACCGGTCGAGGATCTGCGTCTCCGGTTGTTCGTAGATGTAGTCAATCTGCGAGGCGGCTTTGTCTGCCGGCGTTTCCTCGCTCTCTTCAATCTTTTCGATCGGCAGCAGCTTTTCCGTTACCAGCAGCGGCGCCAGCACATTCTTGAACTCACTAAACACCGTGTACACGGCGTCGACCTCTTCTTTGCTGTACAGTCCTGTCACCAGCGTCGCAACCTCCCGCGCAATTCCCAGGTCCACTCGCGCCAGCACATTCACATATTCACCGGCAAACTTCATCCCGGCCTTGCGCAAGGCGTCCCGGCCCTTCTTCCCGATCGGGATTGTCACGATCTTCTTCCCCGGCTTACTCCGGAAAAAGTCCGCCGCTCGCTTCAGAATATTGGTGTTGAACGCCCCTGCCAGCCCCCTCTCACCCGACAGCACAATCACCAGAATGCGCTCTTCCGGCCTGCGCGCCAGCAAAGGATGTTGCGGCGACTCGACCCGCGCCATCGTCGAACGCAGCACCCGCGCCAGTTCCTTTGCGTACGGCCGGGCCGCCAGCGCCGCTTCCTGCGCTCTCCGCAGCCGGGCCGCGGACACAAACTTCATCGCCCGTGTGATCTGCTGGGTATTCTTCACTGAACGGATGCGGCGCCGGAAATCGAGTAAGGTAGGCATATTCTTTCGCTATCGAATGATTTTTGTTCTCAGTTCGCCGCCGCCGCTGCCGTCGCCATAAAGCGGTCCTTGAATGCGTCGACAGCGGTCTTGATGTTGGCTTTAATGGTGTCATCCAGCGCCTTCTTCGCCGCAACCTCTTTCAGCACGGCGGCGTAGTTGGTCTCGATAAACTGCAGGAATTCCCGCTCGAACCGCCGGATCTCGTCCACCGGAATGGCGTCCAGCGTCCCGCTGGTGGCCACATAAATCGCCAACACCTGCTTCTCGACCGACAGCGGCACAAACTGGTCTTGCTTCAACACTTCCGTCAACCGCTGGCCCCGCGCCAGCTGCGCTTGCGTTACCTTGTCCAGCTGGTCCGCTCCGAATTGCGCAAACGCCGCCAGGTCGCGGAACTGCGCCATGTCCAAGCGCAGTGTGCCCGCCACCTGTCGCATCGCCTTGATCTGCGCGTTGCCTCCCACGCGGCTTACCGAAATGCCCACGTTAATCGCCGGGCGGATGCCTGCGTTGAACAGGTCGGCTTCCAGGTAAATCTGTCCGTCGGTGATCGAAATCACGTTGGTTGGAATGTAGGCGGACACGTCGCCCGCCTGCGTTTCGATCACCGGCAGCGAGGTGAGCGATCCGCCACCCAGCTTGTCGTTCAGTTTTGCCGCCCGTTCGAGCAAGCGCGAGTGAAGATAGAACACGTCCCCGGGGTACGCTTCGCGTCCCGGTGGACGCCGCAGCAAAAGCGAAATCTCGCGGTATGCTTGTGCGTGCTTCGAAAGGTCGTCGTAAAACGTGACCGCGTGCCGTTTGTTGTCGCGAAAGTATTCGCCCATCGCGCAGGCCGCATACGGCGCAATGTACTGCAGCGATGCCGGCTCCGACGCCGAAGACGCCACCACAATCGTGTAATCCATGGCTCCGGCGTCGGCCAGGATCTTCACCACCTGCGCGATCGTCGAGCGCTTCTGCCCGATCGCACAGTAGATGCAGATCATGTCGCTGCCCTTCTGGTTGATAATGGTGTCCAGAATGACCGCGGTCTTCCCCGTCTGCCGGTCGCCGATGATCAGCTCGCGCTGCCCTCGCCCGATCGGGATCATCGAGTCAATCGCCTTGATGCCCGTTTGCAGCGGTTCGCGCACTGGCTGCCGGTCCAGCACGCCGGGCGCAATTCGTTCCAGTGGATTTCTCTGTTTTGTGGCGATCGGCCCCTTGTCGTCTTCGGGCAGCCCGAGCGGATTCAGCACCCGTCCGATCAGTTCTTCTCCGACCGGAACGGACATAATGGTATTGGTGCGCTTGACCGTGTCGCCTTCCTTCAATTCCGTCGACTCGCCCAGCAGCACCACGCCGACTTCCTCTTCTTCCAGGTTCATCGCAATTCCAAACACGTCGCGGGGAAAAGCCAGCATCTCCCCGTACATGGCCTTTTCGAGCCCGTAAATGCGCGCGATTCCGTCGCCGACGCTGATGACCGAACCAACCTCGTCCACCGAAACCGTCTGCTCGTAATTCGCAATCTGCTCTCGCAGAATCTTGCTGATTTCATCCGTCTTGATGTTTGCCATACCTGCTCCGTTCCCCGATTCTGTCTTCCCTCTCGCCGCAACTGATCCTCTTCGGGCGCCACGAGGCAGCTCGCGGAAATCTCCAATTCGTCATTCCGGGCCGGGTCGGCAAGGTAAGGAACCGCTGCCCCATCGCGCGCCGGTGGCGAGATGAATCTCTCTTTTCCGGTATGGGCTTCGCGCCTATTCCGCCGCCAGCCGCGCGCGCAATTGGTTCAACTGAGTCCGCACCGATCCATCGTAAATCGTGTCGCCAATCCGCACCACCGCTCCGCCCAGCAACTCCGGTTTCAGCGAATACTTCGCCACAATCTTTTTTCCGGTCGCCCGCTCCAGTGTCTTCAACAGGCTGGCCTTCTGGCTTTCATTCATCTCCGCCGCGGAGGCTACTTCCGCCTCCGCCACGCCTTCGCGCTGCTGCAGAACGCGTTCGAACGATTCCAGGATCTCCGGCAGACTGTGTATCCGGCGGTTGTCAATCACGACGAACAGAAAATTCCGAAGGACCTTGCTGGCCCCCAGGCGCGCCCCCAGCTTTTCGACCACCGCATGTTTCGTCTCGCGTTCCACCGCCGGGCTCGCCAGAAAATTGCGCAAATTCGCCGATTCCTCGTACATTCGCACGAACTCCGCCAGTTGCTTGCGCACGGGTTCCGCGGCTCGCTGTTCGAGCACGATGTCGGCCAGCGCGTTCGCGTATTGCAGGCTCGCCGACTTCAATTCGGCCTCCCTTCGAGGCTCTGCACAAACCGGTTAATCATCGCTTCCTGCACCGCCGGTGTCATCTCTTTTGCCACCAGAGACTCCGCGCGGTCCACCGCCAGCTTCGCCGCCAGCGCCTTCAGTTCCACCCGAGCCGCCCGCTCCGCCGCTTCGATCTCCGCCTTGGCCGCCAGTCGAATCTTTTCCACGTCGTTCCGCGCCATGGCCCGCAAGCGTTCGAACTCCACCGCCGCCTGGGTCCGTGCTTCGCCCCGGAAATGCTCCATCTCCTGCTCCAACCCCGCCAGCCGGCGCTCGGCTTCCTTCAATTGTCGTTCCGCCTCGGCTTTCGCTCGGGCGGCCTTGCTAATCGCCGAGCTGATGTTGTCGGCGGTCCTTCGAAAGATTGGCGGCAGCACCTTCGCGAAGACCCAGTACAGCAATCCCGCCACAATCACGAAATGAATCCACTTGAAAATGATCCCGACGACCTGCTCTGTGTGGCTCTCGCCTTGTTCAGCGGCCCTTGCCACGACCGCGGCACACAACAGCATTACCGGCACCGCGAGGGCCAGCAGAGCTACCATCCTTTGCTTCATCGAGCCTCTCTTGCCGGATTCCCCGGCCTCGGAGGCACCCGCAGCACGCGCCCCGCGATTTCTCTCGCCAGTTCCACGGCACTCGCTTCGATTTCCTTTGCCGCCTGCGCCACGTCCCGCGCCACGCGCTGTTTGGCCGTGCCCACCTCTTCGGTCACTTTGGTGCGCGTTTCCTTCAACATCGCCGCGCGTTCCTCGAGCAGCTTTTTCCTCTCCGCTTCCTGCTCCTGATAGACCCTGGCTTTTGCCTGCTTCAACGCTTCCTGGTACTGCTTCACCTTTTCTCGGGCGGCGGCCTGGGCGGCTTCGGCGGCCTTCTGCGCACCGACCGTGCGCGCCTCGCGTTCGGCCATCACTTCCAAAATGGGACGGAAAAACAAAGATCGCAAAAGCAAATAAAAAATCAGAACGATCAGTGCCACAGGCACAGCCCGGAGGAACAGTTCGCCGATTTGGTGAACTAAGTCTGGCATTCAGTTGTTTCGCCTATCAATTCAGGGTAGGCAGCCACGCTGTCTCCCAGACCCCGGTAGGAGCGTACGGTGGCCCTATGTGCTGCCTCACAGAATTATCATTGTATAGCATCCGG
>Ga0126373_10004699_pt1 | contig 10499 bp, 9 predicted proteins | sample PanSoiMetPlot_11_FD_92545 | JGI IMG/M metagenome (GOLD analysis project Ga0126373, IMG submission 92545) | Tropical forest soil microbial communities from Panama - MetaG Plot_11 | ecosystem: Environmental > Terrestrial > Soil > Tropical forest > Bulk soil | place: Panama | collected 2016-02-17
ACCAAATTGTCGCCGCGATGCCGGCCGGGCTCGCGCGCTACGAACGCTTCTCTAATGCGGGACATGGTATCGCCGCCGACGCGCCGGAGCGCTACTTCCAGGTCCTCCGCGAATTCATTTCGGGTAATCAGTAGCGATATATGGTCAGCCGCTGTCTCCGCGAAGGATCTGCAGGCGGCGTCCATATTCGCGTCGAGAGCGGACTCGCCGCGACCAACCCATCAGAACGCGGCGCACTGAGGCGACTCTGGTGGGCGGCAAGAGCCGCACGCCGTCCGACCGTCTCGATCCTCCGGTGCGAGGGTGAGTTGGTCGGCGCCATTTCCTTCAGCAACCACACAGTTTGCTCCCGCGCAATCAGACGGGCGAGGTCATTCAGAAAGGTACTTGACGCTGACTATTTGACTGCCATAGTCACCGGGATTGTGGCTGCACGGGATTCGGCCCGTAGCCAGCCGCGAGCGCATCGCGCAGCTCCTTGTCATAGCCATAGATGTCGTTGAAGAAATGCACTTCGCCGTCGGGCTCGACCACCGCGGTGGTGTAGATAATCAGCACCGGAATCGGCTTCGGAAGATTCACTTGCATTGTCTCGTTGCCTGCGATCATCGCGTTGAGTCGGTCGGCGTCCCATCCCGGGTTGTTGCGTAGCACCCAGATCGCGAGCTCGGCGGGATTCTCGACGCGGATACAGCCGTGGCTGAAGTCGCGCCGCGCTTTCGCAAACAGGCCCGTCGCGGGCGTGCCATGCAGGTAGACGTTGTAATCGTTCGGAAAGATGAACTTGATCGGGCCGAGGGCGTTTTTCTTGCCGGGCTTTTGCCTGATTGCGTATGTGCCCGAGCCAAGTCCGTGCAAGACGCCGTCCGTGATGGCACCGTCGGTGATTAAGTTGCCGCTCGAGTCCACTACCTCGAAGTCGTTTTCTGCCAAATAGGCAGGATCACGGGCGATTTTCGGGATCATCTCCGCACGTTGAATCGAAATCGGAACGTTCCAATACGGATGAAAAATCACGTACTGCATGTAGTCGGCAAAAGCCGGCGTCTGCCGCGCGAACGCCTTGCCGACGACGACTTTCATGGTGATGAAAGGAGCCGGCTGTCGGTGCATAGTGCGCAACCTGAACTCGGGCAGATTGACCACGAGCGGCGGCTGCGGGAAGCTCGCCGGAATCCACCGATAGCGCTCGAGCGTGTACTGCAACTGCTGTACGCGGTAGCTGAGCGGGCGATTGAGCTCGGTCACGGTACCCTTGCCCAGCACACCGTCCTGATCGAGGCCGTGGCGCTTCTGGAAGTAGTTCACGCCCTCGACCAGCGGGCCGCTATATACACCCTGGACCGCCGAGACGTTGATATTGGATGGCAGGTCGCCGAGCTGGCTAAGCCGTGCCGCCAGATCCATCGCTGCTGGATACTTTGAGCCCGGATGAATCGATGGCGACGGGATCGGCAGCAGCTTGGTATCGCCCTCGGCCGCCAGCTTCAGATACGTCGCCAGTGCGTTCTTTGCCCGCCCATACCCGTCGTAAGGTGGTTGAACCGCGTCGATTGCGGTCTGCATGTTCGCAGCAGGCAGAATCTGGTTGCGCAGCACGGCGGGCACATCGAACTTGCCGGGCTCAGGTTTGAATCCGATCCTGGCGCGCTCAGCCGTGGACCGGCCGCTATGCAGATCTGAGATGAAGCGTATCGCGGAGATCGTGAGCGCAAGGTCGAAACGCGCGAGCGTGTCGCTCGACGGCGGCGAGGGCTGGAGCGCGGCAATTCGCGCGTCCCATCGCGATCCGTCGTAGTCCTCGGGATTCAGACCTTCGGCAGGAGCCAGCTTTAGCTGCTCGATCAGCGCGCCTGCCTGCAGAATCGGTGAGCCGTTCGAAGTCCACGCGAGATGGTCTCCGCCCGCCGCGTAGAAGGCGCGCACGCGATCGCGATAGTCTGAAAAATCTGGCCATCGAAGATCCGCAAGCTTGCCCGAATCGATGAGGGCGAGAAGCTGAGTCTCCGCCGGCGTCGGCGCGGCGGCGCCCGGCGTGGATGCTGCTGAAGCGTCGGGCGAATCCGCGGCGCGCGTATCAGCGCGCAGAATCAAACCGAGAAAACCTGCGGCTAGAATCGCCGCGCACCTGAGATGGGCTCGTCGCGGGCGGCGCCCCGGTCGTTCCACACTCGATCGCCAATCCGAAGCCCTCGAAGCCATTGTCATCCACTCTTCGATTTGAAAATTCTGCGCCGAGTTACGCCCAGCGCTGCGCGCTTGCGCCGCACACCTTAGCTGAGTTCAGAGGTTACCTCAGTTGCGGTTACGTCAGTTATGAACGGATATGGTGGGACGCGATGCGAACAAGCGGACTAGAGTCGTTCGCCCTGTTTGAAAACCTTCCAGGCGCACTCGTAACAGAAAGGTAAAACTTCAAGGTCGTCGTCTTCGTTTCGAAGCACAAGCAGCACTCCCCCCATACGTTCGGTATCGCGCTGGGCGCATCGACGGCATCGCTGGCCGGCAAGCCAGCGCTTGACGATTTCCTGCGGGGGCCGGGGACTCGATCTCGTGACGGTAGCTGGTCGTCTCATGTCAGAGGTCCAATTGATAGTATGGAACTAAGGCGTGCCGGATAAAAGCAACGTCGCTAACAAATTCTGACACTAAGGGTCATATAAGGCAAACTTCGATTCGCTGTTCATTCTAACCGACGCAGGTAGTTTTTTGTCAAGAAATCATTGCGGTGTTTCGGTCGATGATAAAAAGTGACCAATGGTTAATAATTAGACAACTATTCAAGCATTTTTGACTCCAAACGGCAGTTTTGCGCCACTCTATGATCAACCGCGCTACGCATAAGTTCCTATTGCCGCTTCTCGCGAGTTATGATTTCCTCCTCTAAGTAACTTTGAGCCTTCTTGGGCATTCCCTGTGCTTATGAATAGTCGCCGCAAAGCCATCGCTTCGCAAGATACGCAACCGTCAGCTCCGGAGCGAGCCGAAATCATCACGATGAGTGAGCTCGCGTCGTATCTGAATTGTCACGAGGCGACGATTCGCAGGCTGCTTCAGAAAGGCGATATTCCGGGTTTCAAACTGGGCAGCGATTGGCGTTTCAACCTTCGCTCAATCGAAGAGTGGCGAAAGAGACGAATGACCAACAAGCCCGCCACATCCTGAGTGGCGAGTGTTCAGGCTCGCGAGCGCAGCTTAATCATCCAGGTCTGGCGTTCGAGCGCCGGCGGTAGCCGATTTAGCGGGCACCGGCCCCCAGCCCTACTGTAGGTCTTAATTGCCTGCAAGTTGTATATTTTGCTAGGGTATTTAATCGCTTAAAGAAGAGCGTCGAAGGGAGGAACCACTCATCGTGGAACTAACCAACCAGGTCCTTACCGTAAGGCAACTCGCCGATTACCTGCACTGCCATACCTCGACTATCTATCGCCTGTTGCGTGAGAACGGGCTGCCGGGATTCAAGCTCGGGAAGTCTTATCGCTTCGTCCTCTCCGATATCGAAAGCTGGGTCCACGATCTCGAACGGGGGCCAGGCAAACACGCCGCGCACGCCGCGATGCTGCGCCCGAAGAGCAAAGCATCGGCGCGCACGGCCAAGTAGCAAAGGCAGCGAGACCGCGCTCGCGCTCTAGAAAATCAGGCCGAGCGCGTCGCCGATCAGCCTGAACGGAAACAGGATCACCGTCCCGATTGCGTGAAACACCGAACCTACGACGCTGTCGGGCTCGTCGCTCGTCGTCGTGGTGGTAGTCGTCGTCTGCGACGGTGGCGACGAATCGTCGTTGTAGGTGGGAGTGGTCGTGGTCTGCGTGGTTTGCGTCGTCTCCTGGTGAGTCGCGCATCCGGAGAATGCGAGCGTGGCGCAGAGCGCCAGGATTGTTACCAACGTCCTTGGTGCCGAACCCTTCATCGCGTTTACTAGCCGAATCGCTTTCGATCGCGACGGCCCGATGTCCGCGCGGGCCCATGGCGATGCCGATCCCCGAGGGCCGCGAACGATCGATCCTGCAACCATCTGACCAAGCTCCCGGCCTGATCAATCATCTTGGCCAGGCGCACGATATCGCCCTCACTGTGCTCGCCGTTAGGTTGCCATCTAAGGAGTGCAAGCCGCAGCGCGGCAGCGTTGAGGATATCGTTGATTTCGGTGCAGAATTCGTATGCCACTTGGGCGAGCGAATTTTTCGAGCGTTGCGTTAAAGGCTGATGCCTGACCTCGGGCTCGGACGAGCGTCCCGTCGAGGTCAGTGCCACGTGATGCTTCTCCAACTCGGACATCGTGCCTCGTCCATCACGTCACCCAAGAGCCTTGCCCTTCGATGCTCGAGGGCGCAAACGGTCGTCCTCGAGAACTGTAAGCTCGCTCTGAGGTCGCTTTGGCTCGCTTTGGCTTCGTGATATCAAAACGATTTCGCCTCTCTGCCAGAAGAGGGCAGCAAGAGCGAGACCACCGAAAAAGTTCAGCAGCCATAAGGGTTCGTCCGTTTGAGCGAGGGGGCAACGGTAAAATATTCCCCTTTTATTCCGATGGCTTACGGGGACGTCGGGACGCTGATTGGTTGTCAGGAGGTGTTACTCATGGATTCTGTCTCGCCCCTCGCGGCTGACGCCTTGGGCGGAAGCCGCAAGCGCGGAAAAGAAGACGGGCGATTAACCTTCGCAATCACGCGTATTATATGACGATGTAGCGGCACGAGAATCGAGTCCGGCCACCTCACTCTCGTGTCAGGTCGCCGGCGAGAAGCGACGCCAGTTGCGTCCCTTCGCTCTCTCTCCGCCACTAAGTGGGTGAGGTTATTCGAGAGGACACTTGCTGCACTGTCACGGAGATGCCGACGTGGCAGTCTCAGGAAGCGGCTTTAGCAGTATCGAGGCCTTTAGGGCGAGGCTGTACGCCGCGGAGTAATCCTGATCCGTGTAGGATTTCTCGGCGCTCTTTAGCAAGCGGAGCGCGATTGTTTGGCGGCGTTTCTCATCGCTGTCGAGTCGCTTCGTGTCGATTTTCTTTGACGCTTCGCTGACCTCGTGAATCATCTGATCAGCCTGGAGGTGGATATGATCTTCCGGAGTGGCGACTGAGGCGCTGCCCGTAGCAGACGTCGGGGAGTCAACGCTCGCGGAGGCGCCATAACCGAGGGGCGGCGCGACCGGGGGAACGTCGCCTAGAGTGACAACGGGTGTCTGGGCGTTGGACGGGGTCTCCGCGGATCCGGGTTTCGCCACCCCCGCTTCCTCGTGGACTTTGGCACCAGGCTGCGAGACGGCCACGGCGCCGGCAGCCTCCTTCGACGCAAGGGCCGCCTGCTTCGAGGCTTTCAAGGCATTATTCGAGGCTTGGGCAGCTCTTTCAGAAGCGATCCGTCCGGCGTTCTTCGCCGTGTGAGCATGCGCGCTGCCTTCCGGAGGTTGAGCTCCAGTTGGGGACGCGACGGCCTGCGCTTCTGGAGCTACCGGTGTGGCGGCGGGCGGAGCACTGGAACCCTCGGATAGGGGCCGACCCACAGATGGCGACCAAGGAACGTATTGCTGAACATCGGCGCAGGCAGCCAGTTCCAACGAACAAAGGCAAATCGCCGCAAACGCGGCCCGCCACCCCAAATTCAGCATCCGTTCAGCCTGGATTGCTCGCAATGACGCGCGTGGGAACATCAACGGCCATAGGCAGCGTGATTATACAAACCGTTCCTCGACCCACTTGGGAATTGAGAACTATCTTACCGTGATTTAATTCAATTGCACGCATCGCGAATGGTAAACCAAGTCCACTTCCGCCTGCTTTGGTCGTGTAATACAGGTCAAAGATTCGATCGAGCTTGTCTTTCGGTATGCCGACTCCCTGATCCGCCACCGTTATTTCCACAGCCGGCCCGCCGCGCCGCGTCGCGAAGCTCAGCTTGCCGCCCTGCGGCATCGCCTGTACCGAATTAACGACCAGGTTCGTCAACGCCTCGGCGACCATCCCGCGATCGGCGCGCACTGTCGCTCCAACGTCGAGATCGTACTCGGGAACCACCCGATCGCTGGTAATTGCGCGTGAGCCAATCTCGCGGATCAGATCGTTGATATCAAAGTCAGTGACATGGAGCTCGGCCGGGCGAGTGAAGCGTAGTATTGCCTCGATCGCCTGATCGAGCCGCGTCACATCCTGACGCAGCTTGTCGATATGACGATGCGCGCCTTCCCCCTGTCCGTCGCGCAGGAGTTCCAGACGCAGATTCATACCGTGAAGCGGGCTTCGGAGTTGATGGGCCATGCCGGAGATGAGTGTGCCGAGGCGCGCCAGGCGATTGGACGTATCGAGCGCGCTCTCCAGTTCCATCACCGACTTCAGGTCGCGCATCACGATCACGAGTCCGGCGGGCTTGCGGTTTTGTCCCATCCTGAAAAAGGAGACCAGCAGCGAGTTGCCCTGCGGAAGATCGATCGGCACATCGTGCGCTTCGGTGCCAGTCTCGAGCGTCGAACGCACCAGCGTCACCAGCGGATGATTCTCGCCGAGGGCAGTTTCGAGGCGCGCTCCTTCGAGTGACTGCGATTCGGGTGCGAGGCGCTCGCGCGCGGGCTTGTTCGCGAACAGCACGATGCCGTCGGCGTCTAGCAGCGTGACCGCATCCTGGATCGAGCGCACCACGTCGAACAGATGCGTCTGATCAGCGTCGAGGCGCGAGCGGTCGGAACGCACCTGGCGCGACAATTCGTTGAACTTCTCGGCCAGATTGCTGAGTTCGTCGCGGCCCTCTACTTCGACCTCGACGGGTGTGCGGCCGGCGGCGAGTTGCTCGAGGCCCACGGTCAGTGCGGCAACCTGGAACAGGATACGATTGGCTACCAGCGACACCGCAAGCCAGGCGATGGCGGTCAGGATCACCGCGATCGCGAGAATCGTCAGCAAGAGGTGGCGCGCCTTGTCCGCGATCAGCGCCGTCGTAACACCGACCGAGATGATTGCGGCGGGCTTGCCATTGACCTGGACCTGGCGCCGCGCATCGTAAACGCTCGCGCTCATTACGCTTGGAACCGACGCGAAGAGCCACCAGCTCGAGGCGCGCCGCTCGAGGTTTACAAGCGGCGGTAACTGCGGAGCGGGCTTGCCCACATCGTCGGCATTGGCCGACATCAATACCGTCCCGTCAGGCGAGAGAATCGACGCCGACACCACATCGGGTCCGAAGGCTTGAGTCGAATCGAGCAGGCCGGCAAGAGAATCGTCCTGCGTTAGTGCGGTAGTGACGCTAGCCTGGTTCTGTGTAAGCGCGCCGCGGATCTGTTCGAAAATTAACTCGACCATCAGATCGGTCGAGTGCGACAGATCGTCGATCATCTGCCCGACGATGTAATCGAGCGAGATCAAACTCATCGAAAGGATCGGAATGAGCAACAGGGCCAGAAACAGCCAGGCCAGTCTTGCCCTAAGACGCATAGTTGCCAAAGACGCGCGGCGCCGCCTAAACCCCGGCCTTCAGCGCTGCGCACGATTCGGCCGCGTCAGCGTTCCTGACCGAATCGCTCCAACTTGTTGTACAGAGTTTTCGCGCTGACGCCAAGAATATCTGCGGCGCGGGTCTTGTTGCCGCCCGTGAATTCGATGGTACGCGAAATCATTTCCTTCTCAACGTCTTCGAGCGACGAGCCGAGCCTGATTCGGACAAAGCCGCCATCCGATGACGACGCGGCGCGAAATTCCTCGGGCAGGTCGCGCTTGCGGATCATCGGGCCGTCGCAGACGATCACGGCGCGCTCGATCACGTTGCGCAACTGCCGCACGTTGCCAGGCCATGGATGAGCGCGCAGTGCCTCGAGGCATTCGTCGTCGATTCCGACCACCTGCTTGTTGTTCTGGCTCGCGTAGTGCTGCACGAACATCTGGGTGAGCTGCGGGAGATCGTCGATCCGCTCGCGCAGTGGTGGCAGCTCGATATTGAAGACGTTAAGACGGTAGAAGAGATCCTGGCGCAGCTTGGTGTCGCGCACCGCCTGCTCAACATCACGATTGGACGCGGCCAGCACCCGCACGTCGATCGGGATCTCGGTCGTGCCGCCAACCCGGCGCAATTTCTGCTCTTCGATCACCCGCAGCAGCTTGGCCTGCAGCTCGATTTTCATCTCGGTGAGCTCGTCGAGCAACAGCGTTCCGCCGTTGGCAATCTCGAAGCATCCTTCCTTCCGGCGGTCGGCGCCGGTGAAGGCGCCGCGCTCGTGCCCGAAGAGTTCGCTTTCCATCAGCGTATCAGGAATTGCGGCGCAGTTGAGCGGAACGTAGGCGGCGGCGTGGCGCGGCGAGAGCTCGTGAATCGTGCGTGCCACTAGCTCCTTGCCGGTGCCGCTCTCGCCCGTGATCACGACCGACGCGGAGGATTGCGCTAACCGCTCGATCGCCGTGATCACCTTGCGCATCGCAAGCGAGTTGCCGAACAACGGGCCCAGTTCGCCGACCTGCGCGAGGCGCCGCTTGAGCGAGGAGTTCTCCTCGCGCATTACGATATTCTCGGCGATCTGCTTGAGCATCTGGCGCAGATGCGGCGGATCGACGGGCTTGCGCAGGTAGTCGAGCGCGCCCAGCTTGATGGCCTCGACCGCGTCGGGGATATCGCCCTGCCCCGAGATCATGATGATGGGGACAGTAATACCGAGTTCACGAATCTCGGTGATCAATTCGAGTCCGTTCTTGCGCGGCATCCTGAGGTCGGCAAGCACGATGTGCGGATGAAACGTCTCGAGCATCTCGAGCGCGCGGATGCCGTCCTCCGCCACCTCGGGGCGATAACCCCACGCCGTCAGCGATTCCCGCCACTCATCGTGCGTGCCGACGTCGTCCTCGGCGACCAGTACTCGAATCTCACCCGCCATCGCTCAAAGAATTGGTCCCCAGGCCGTGCAATACGAACGTATCAGGCCAGATTTTATTGCGGATCTCACGCGCACCTCAAGCAGCTCACTTCAGTAGCAGCAGCGGTCGGTGGGCGGGCCGCTCGCTAGTTGCGCGCCGCGACCACGCGCATCCGGCCGTTGCGTTCGCGGAGGTTAATCCGCATCCGCACGTTTGCCGGCCGCGCGCCAGAATCTTCGTCGCGCGATGCCTGGCGCGTTCGCGCCGAGATCGACTCGAAGCGTTGCTTGAGGCCGGCGCGCAGACAATTCGCGTCGATGCCGAGGGCCTCGCACACGTTGTTGAACGAAAGGCCGGCTGAATCTCCGGTCCAGTAGATCCAATCGCGAGCTTCGGTGAATTCCTCGAAGCGATCCGTCCCGCGCATCGCGTCGCTGTAATCGAAGTAGCAGCGGATCGCGTCCTCGAGCACGGCGAGCAGGAGGCGGCGCTGGCCCTCGTCGGAATAGCGCCGTGGGCCCGTCTCGTTGTACTGCGACGGTAGAATACATTCGCCTTGGAAGAAGCCAGGCAGCGTTTCGGTCTCGACAAGATGAGCTCTCATTTGGACCCCTCTACGGTTAACGATGATCCGGTCGAGATTGCGCTCGACGAATTGACGCGCGCCCGGAACGTCCGTTGTTTCGGCCCACAATCACGATTTGAAAGATCAAATTCACAACCAATGTGACAACATCGTCAGCCGGTCTTTGGCATCACCAAGCAAGAGCAGAGCCAGAAAAAGCCCGCATAAATGCTGAGTCGCCGAATGTAGAACGTACCGATCGTGTAGAATTTTCAGGGCCCTCATCGGGCGATCTGAAGTTCTAGTGAAGCATGTAAGCGGTTCATCATGATTCCGCTCCGTATCGACATAGGTTCGCCTGATTCTCAGCCGACCGATGGACCGATCACGTACTTCCGACTGCGGGCACAACCATTGCTCAAATTGCTCAGTACTGCATCGAGGTTATTGACGACGATGCGTAACTTCAGAATCCGACGGAGCTTAGAATCGAATGCTATACTGGGCGTTTGTCTTTCTTGTAGTTGCGATCGTGACCGGCGTTCTCGGCTTCGGCGGGATCGCGGGCGTCGCTACTGATATCGCGAAAGTTTTGTTTTTCGTCTTCCTAGTGCTGTTTATCCTTGGAATCGCACTCGGATGGCGGGCGGTCTGACCACCTCGCCCCGCACACTCTCCCGACCAAACGGGCGCCGAAAAGACGCCCGTTTCGTTTCCTGAAAGTATTACTCGATCCGTTGATCATTACGGGGCGCGCCTTGATTCTGAGTCCCACCAAGACAAGCGCAAATTTCTCGAAACTGACTGGCTCGGCACTTGCTCAAAATCTTCATGTGACAAGAACGAATGAGTGGTGGAGAGAACAAACATGGCAGTTCAAGATGCCGGTCCGGCTGTTCAAGACGCATTCGATAGCGGCCGCAAAGCGGCGGAGCGAGCGAGCGAGGCGATCAAGGACTACGTCGCTGACCACGACCTAGGCTCCGACCTTCGCGAGTTCGTTCGCGACAAGCCGTGGCTCGCTGTCGGCGCCGCGTTCGCAATCGGATACGTGGTTGCGCGCTTGATGCGGCGCACCGGTTAGGTGTTGGCTGTGCGCACCGCGTC
>Ga0126373_10004700_pt1 | contig 10497 bp, 10 predicted proteins | sample PanSoiMetPlot_11_FD_92545 | JGI IMG/M metagenome (GOLD analysis project Ga0126373, IMG submission 92545) | Tropical forest soil microbial communities from Panama - MetaG Plot_11 | ecosystem: Environmental > Terrestrial > Soil > Tropical forest > Bulk soil | place: Panama | collected 2016-02-17
ATTTCGTCGAGCGCGGACTATTTGCGCACAAAGTAGAGACAGGATCGGGCAAAAGCTTGCCGGCGCTGCCAGTGCCTATCGCGCCCGCCTTTCGTCAAACGCCGGGCGCCAAAAAAGCGCCGAAGCTTGTTTAGAGCGCTTCCCCGCGCATCAGACGTGGCTGCGCTACAGCTGGCGCCACGCCTTCGCGCATGACTGCCCGGCGCAACGGACCAATGCGGTCAACGAGATAAAGGCCGAGGCCGCGCATACCTTGCAGCGGTAGAAAATCGCTCAGCAGCGTCCGATTAAACAGATCGATGACGAAGGTCCGGCTGCCAACATCGCTACTCCGCATCATGTTATAACGCGCCAGCATGCCGGCCCCACCGATGTCGCGCCCGCTGCGGTCGGCTGCGACCGCGAGTTCGGCTATGGTGGCGGCGTCGCGCAAGCCCAAATTGAGTCCTTGTGCCCCGATGGGTGGAATGACATGGGCGGCTTCGCCGACCAGTGCGATACGCTTATCGGCAAACCGTTCCGCGGTGGCGACGTGAAGTGGAAAAAAGCCCCGGCCTGGTTCGAGCTCGATTTTACCGAGAATTGAATGTGAGGCGTGCTCAATCTCACCGGCGAGATCGACATCGTCGAGTTCCGCAATTTCGTCGGCCTCAGCTGGATCGAGAACCCAAACCAGACTCGAATTATTTCCCGGCAACGGCACAAGCGTGAAGGGACCCGACGCAGTATGAAATTCCGTCGAGATGCCGCGGTGTGGGCGGGAATGCCGCAGGCAAACGGTAAGGGCAACCTGCTGGTAACTCCGTTCCTGTATTTTTATGCCCGCCGCGTCGCGGCAGATCGATTTGCGACCGTCGGCCCCAATTATGAGTCGCGCGCGCAAAACGGCACCGTTTTCGCGCGAGACGAGGACGTCATCGTCGTTTGATGTGATGTTAACCGCTTCGTCATCGATACGCCGGAGCCGGGGCAGAGCTCGTGCGTGTTGCTCCAGCGCCGCGATCAAATGGCGATTTTCGATATTGTAGCCGAAAGCGTCCAAGTCGATTTCGTCAGCAGTGAATTTCACCTCGGGCGCGCGCACGAGGTGGTCGGTGGCGTCAACAATACGCATCACTTTGAGCGGCGCCGCCTGCATTGCGCAGGATTGCCAGACATCGAGTGTCTCAAGTGCCGTGACGGAACCGACCAGCAGGGCGGTGGTGCGGTGATCCGGCTTGGCGGGTCGTCTGCCCATAACGACCGTTGAAATGCCGCCTTTGGCCAGGGCGATTGCGGTCGTGAGCCCCGCCGGGCCGCACCCAACGACGATGGCTTCGGGGTTATCCAACATGTCAGGCATCAAAGCACTCGCTCTGATTTCGTATTACCGCACTAGCACGCGGGCGGGCAAAGAAACCACGCCAAAGGCTTGAGATACCGCGTCCTTGCCCAATGCGCTATGCAGAAGCCGCCATGAGCGAAGCCGCCGACCACGATTTGAGTCATTTGTCGCCCGCCGCTGCGGGTCTCGGGCATGTTTTTGCCCGGACGAAGATGCTGGCGGCATTCTGCGTGATCATCCTCGCGAGCCTGGGCTGGCTCTATAGTGCCTTGGTGTTCGCGGGAATGGATGGGTCCTTTGGAGGTTTCGGCCTGTCTGCCGTGCAGGCGCTCTGCCGACCACTTTCAAGTCCCTCCTGGAGTGTGAGCACGATTGCCATACTCGCCTTGATGTGGGGCGCCATGACGCTCGCGATGATGTTGCCGAGCGCGGCACCCATGATCCTGACTTACGCGGGCATTGCCGATACCGCGGCGCACAAGAACGAAAACATCGTTTCGCCATTCGCGCTCGCCGCTGGCTACGCTGCCGTGTGGATGATTTTTGCCGTTCTTGCGGCACTGATCCAGACCATGCTTATTCAGGTTGCATTGCTCGACGCCAGCATGAGATCGGAGAGCGGACTTTTCTCAAGCGCGATATTTATAGGCGCCGGTCTGTATCAGTTTTCGAGACTTAAGCACTCCTGTCTGTCGCACTGCCAGCAGCCGTTTCCGTTTTTTTTCGCTAACTGGGCGACGACGCCCTCCGGCGTATTCTGTCTCGGTGTCAAGCAGGGACTCTATTGCTTGGGTTGCTGTTGGGCGATGATGCTAGTGATGTTTGCGGTCGGAGTAATGAACGTAGTCTGGATGGCGGGGATCGGAGTCGTCATGACCATCGAGAAGTTGCTTGCCGGGCGTCGTTTCGCGCACGTGATCGGGGTCATGCTGATAGTGGTTGGGGCCAGCATCGGGCTCGCCGCTTTCGCCGGTTCTTTGCCGGAAGGCCCGCTTAAGTAGGCAAGTAAGTAAGTAAGAAAAAGGGGAGTCACGCGTTGACGGAAAGCTGGAGCATCAAAGGCGAGTTGGCTTTATCGTGCAGTTGCACGGTGTTCTGCCCCTGCGTTTTGTCCCTCGGCGAGCACCCTCCGACCGAAAGCAGATGTCAGACATGGGCCGGCATCCGTATCGATGATGGCCATTTCGACACGACCGATCTTTCGGGGATTAAAGTCGGACTGATGATGGATCTGCCTGGCATCATGTCGCGCGGTAACTGGACCGCGGCTCTGTTCGTAGATGACCACGCCTCGGCCTACGCTGTGAAAGGGCTGACTCGCATTTTTACGGGCCGCGTAGGTGGGACAACGCATTTGCTGTCGATTTTGGTCGGACAATTTCTCGGGGTGCGTCAGGTGCCAATCACCTACGAAACGCATGGCGACACGCGTATCATTCGTATCGAAAAATATGTGGACGGCGCGATCACGCCGATCCGTGGGAAGGAAAGAGGGCAGAACGTTACTATTCGCAATAGCGAATACTGGATCGGCTCTGATGTAATCGTATCGCGCGCCGACAAGTCGCGTTTCCGCGGCTTTGGTCGTAACTGGAATTTGGCTGGGCGGTCAGCCGAGATCGTCAAGCTCGATTGGGGCAACACTAAGTGACGACGCAATTCGAACGCGTTCGCGCCTTCACGGTTCATATCTTCACCGCGACCGGTGCGGCGCTGGCATTGCTGGCCCTGATCCTGGCGACTGGAGGGCATTGGTCGGCGATGTTCTTGTGTCTCGGTTTGGCGCTCTTGGTCGACGGTGCGGACGGGCCGCTGGCGCGCGCTTTTGACGTGCAGACGATAATGCCGCGTTGGTCGGGCGATACGCTTGACTTGGTTGTTGACTACACGACCTATGTGTTCGTTCCTGCCTATGCGATCGCCGCAAGCGGGCTACTGCCGGGCGTTCTTGCCATCCCCGCTGGCATTCTTGTCGTCATCAGTGGTGCCCTTTATTTCGCCGATCGCGAAATGAAAACGAAGGACAACTATTTTCGAGGCTTTCCGGCGGTGTGGAATCTTGCGGCGTTCTACTTGTACCTGCTTGAGCCGCCAGAGTGGGCAGCGGCCGTCGCTATTGTGCTGCTTGCCGCGCTCTGTTTTGCGCCGATCAAATTTCTGCATCCGCTGCGGGTGCAACATTGGCGGACCGTCAACATCGCGTTGATGGGATTATGGGCGGCGCTGGCCTTTATTGCCGTGATTCAGGATTTGTCACCCGGCCTCTACGTTACGGTGCCGTTGTCGATTATCGCGATCTACTTCTTTGTCGTCGGTTTGTTGCGGGTGCCTGCCTGAGCTTTTCAATCGCTAAACTCCAGGAGTGACCTATGTCTCGACCAGTCCTGCTCATCGCCGGCGGCAGCCGCGGTATCGGCGCCGCAACTGCGAAACTTGCGGGCGCGCGCGGCTATGATGTTGCGGTGAACTACAAAACCAATTCGAACGCGGCAGCGGCCGTGGTCGATGGTGTGAAGAAAGCGGGCGGTAACGCCGTAGCGATCCAAGGCGATATGGCGCTCGAAAACGACATCGAGCGCGTCTTCGATGCGACGACTGATAGACTCGGATCGCTTACCCATTTCGTGCATAGCTCCGGAATTATCGGAAACAATTCGCGACTGGATGATGCTGACGCAGCCACGATCCGCGAGGTCCTTGACGTTGATACCTTCGGTGCACTCTTGTGCCTGCGGGCCTGCATGCGCCGCATGTCCACGAAGCGCGGGGGTAGGGGCGGGGCGGTAGTCATGCTGTCGTCAATGGCGGCTCCGCTTGGCGGCGCAAATGAATGCGTCTGGTATGCGGCGGCCAAGGCAGGCGTCGACTCCATGGTCATTGGAGCTTCACGTGAAGTTGCACAGGAAGGCATCCGCATCAATGCGGTCACGCCGGGCGTGATTGATACCGATATTCAGCCTCCGGGACGCATCGAACGCGTCACACCCATGCTACCAATGGGCAGGGCAGGACAGGCCGGCGAGGTGGCGGAGGCGGTCCTGTTTCTGCTCTCGGACGCCGCCTCCTACGTCAACGGAGCGAACCTTCGCGTTTCGGGTGGCCGTTGATCCGCCTTGCGCTCGGCGCTTGGCCGCCTATGATCCCCGCCGAATTCCATCCACATAACACCAAACATTTGTTCAAGGAGTGAAACATGGTCGCGGCAGTGCGCGTTCACAAACCCGGCGGTCCCGAAGCATTGACTTACGAGGACGTTGAGATCGCCGCCCCCGGCCAGGGCCAGATCAAGATCAAGCAGCACGCCATGGGTGTTAATTTTATCGACGCCTATTTTCGGGCGGGGATGTATCCCTCACCTGTCGGGACGCCATTCATCGCGGGCAATGAAAGTGCCGGCGAGGTGATAGCTGTGGGCCCGGGCGTAAACGACATCAAGGTCGGTGACCGTGTTGCCTTTGTCGGCCCGCTCGGCGGCTATGCTGGGGAGCGTCTGGTGCCGGCCGATCGAGCTGTGAAACTACCCAGCAATATTTCATACGAGCAGGCTGCCGGGATGATGCTTAAAGGCATGACCGTGCAGTATTTGGTCAATCGCACATACAAAGTGGAGAAGGGAACCGTCTGTCTCATCCACGCGGCTGCCGGCGGCGTTGGTCTGATTGCCTGCCAGTGGGCGAACTATCTCGGCGCCACCGTGATCGGCACCGTCGGCTCCAAGGAGAAGGCCGAGCTTGCCAAGAAGAACGGCTGCCATCACACGATCCTCTATCGCGACGAAGATTTTGTTGCGAAGGTGAAAGAAATCACCAGCGGCAAGCTCTGTGATGTCGTCTACGATGGCATTGGCAAGAGCACGTTTCCGGCGTCGCTGGATTGCCTGCGCCCAATGGGTTATTTCGTGAGCTTCGGAAGCGCCTCGGGCCAGATCGACGCTTTCAATATCAATATCCTCCAGACCAAAGGCTCCCTCTTCGCCACTCGGCCGACGCTCAATAACTACGTCGCCAAACGCGACGATCTGATTGCGACGGCAGCCGATCTGTTCAAGGTCGTTGGTTCGGGCGCAGTGAAAATTCCGATCAACCAGAAATACCCGCTCAAGGATGCGGCCAAGGCACACAAGGATATGGAAAGCCGCGACACCACAGGTTCCACTATCCTGGTGCCGTAACGGCACTCACACGATGACGCGCGGTGGCAGTTCTTGCCACCGCTCGACCTGACGGCCACGAAAAGCATCATTTTGGAAAGCGTGGGCGACCTCAAAAAAACGCCGCGCCAATCTATGCGCAAGCGATGCAGATCAGGACGATTCTACGCGGCATTCAGCCCGGGACGCACGAGAGTGAGCGTGCAATCCTCTGGCAATGGCTGAAGGAACCGCCGTGAGCAGTGATATCAAACCGTGGGGTATCTTTGCGACATTCGCTCTCGGGGCGATTGCGCTTCTGATTGGGCAATTCTCGGGCATCGCGGCCGTGAGCTGGTGGTATGACCTCGATCTCAAGCAGATCGCAGCCGTCAGTCAGCACGGTGGCGCTATCATCCTATTCATACTCGTTTCGGCGCCAGCACAGCTGGGGGTACTGCTCGTGGCGTCTCGCCATAAGGGAAATGCTGCAAAATACCTCGGTTACAAGCTTCCGCGGCGCAGCGAAGTCGTGGTCGGCATTGGCGCGTTGGCTGTGCTGATTGTTATTGGCGACACGGTAAGCTGGCTCGCCGGCCGCAACATCGTCGATCGTTTTCAGACAGATATCTATCAGGCAGCGAGCGGTGCCAATCTGTTTCCCTTGCTGCTGATTGCGATCACAATATTCATTCCGGTGACCGAGGAGAGCCTGTTCCGCGGGTTTTTGTTTCGCGGCTGGCTCAAAGCGCCGAGCCATGCCTGGCCTGCTATCGCCACCACCGCAGGCCTGTTTGCGATTATTCACGTTCAATACGACTGGTTTCTGATGACGCAGGTCTTTGCGTTTGGCCTTTTGTTCGGATGGATGCGCTGGGCAACGGGCTCAACCATTCTGACGATGCTGCTGCACGCTTTGGTCAATCTGGAAGGTATGATCGAAACCATATTGACGACCAGCAACTAGTTGGTCAGCCAATGGCCGAACGCTCAAAGCAATGCGGCGATGCGGGCGATGGCCGGATGGTGCCTGATGCCGCCGGGGAGTCGCGGCAAGCCAACTACGCCTACCGTGCCTGCAAAACGCGCGATACTTGTGACCGTATCGTCGAGTTCGACTGTGTCGCGCTCGCTCTCGCTGACAACGATCGCGGCTACGGTCAGCTTGCGCTGCGCAAGCACGTCGAGGGCAGTCAAAGTATGGCTGATCGTGCCGAGATATCCACCCACAACGAGCAAAAGCGGGATGTCGAGTTCTGTCATCCAGTCGAGCACGGTGCGTTGACCATCGAGTGGCACCATTATTCCGCCCACGCCTTCGATAAACAGTGGCCCGGTCGCCGCGCTAATAGCCGAACGGCTGAACGAAACCAATTGGTCGAAGTCGATACGCCGACCTTCACGCGCCGCAGCGAGGTCGGGTGATAAAGGTGCGCGGAAACGCCAGGGTGCAATCCGGTCGACTTCCTCTGCTGTCGTGGGCAATCCAAGCGCGGAAAGCAGAACGGCGGGATCGCTTGTCGGGGCCACTGAAGAGTCATATCCGCTGACGATCGGCTTGAGTGCCGCAACTCGCTGATTGGATTCGCGCAAGTATCGAATGAGCGCGGCGGTGACGAAAGTCTTGCCGATATCGGTACCGGTCGAAGTGACGAAATAAGCAGCCACGGATCAGGCCAGTATTTTGTCGCGCACAATATCGGCCAACCGCCCGATGGCATCGTCCGGATGCTGTGCTGTGAACGTCAGGCGCAGGCGCGCGGTTCCTACAGGAACGGTCGGTGGGCGGATTGCGATGACCAGAAAGCCTTCATCTTCCAGGACCCGCGAGGCAGCGAGCGCTGCCTCTTCGTCGCCGATTACAACAGGCACAATCGGGCTTTGTGCATCAGGCAAGCCGGCACGCCGCGTAAAGGCTTTGGCTTTTTGTGCCGGCAAGGCAGCATACGCAGGTTCCCGCTCGATCAGATCGAGAGCAGCGATCGCCGCGGCCACACTGGCCGGCGGCAGACCGGTCGAGTAGATGAGGGTGCGTGCGCGGTTGCGCATCAATTCGATGATCGGCGCGGATGCGCATAGATATCCGCCATACGAACCTGTTGCTTTCGACAAAGTCCCCATCTGCAGGGGAATTTCCAAGTGCGTATTCTCGATAAAGTTTGAACCGCGGCCACCACCGACCACGCCGAGCCCGTGCGCATCATCGGACATGAGCCACGCGTCGTATTGGTTGGCGACGCCGAGCAACTCACCGAGCGGGGCTAGGTCGCCATCCATGGAAAAAACGCCATCGGTGATGATCAGGGTATGGTCGTAATCCGCGCGATGTGCCGATAGCAGGTCGCGCACATGCGCGACATCATTGTGGCGGAACGTCATGACTTTGCCGCGCGAGAGTTGCGCTCCGGCATAGATGCAGGCATGCGACAGATCGTCGAGGAGAACGAGTCCATTTGGGCCGAGCAGCACGGGAATAATGCCGGTATTGGCGAGATAGCCTGACCCAAACACGCAAGCGGCTTCCGCTCGTTTGAACTGGGCCAGTCGCGACTCCAGACGCGCGTAGAGCGGATGATTGCCGGTCACAAGTCGGGACGCACCGGAGCCTGCGCCGTATTCTTCGATTGCGGCAATCGCGGCCTGTTTGATCGCCGGGTGCTGGGTCAGATTGAGATAGTCGTTGCAGGAAAACGACAGTAGCTGACGTCCGCCACGCTCGACCCAAATGCCGTCTTCGCGAACGGTGTCGGTCAAGGCGCGGTGCAGGTGCCGGCGCTTGAGCGTCTCGAGCTTGTCTTGTGCGTACTGATCGAGCGAATGCATCGGGTTGCCTTGAAACACAGCAAGCTAAATGCTTTAGCACGAACGGGGCAGGGATGGGTCAAATGACTGACCGAGCGGGCAATAACTGGGCGACGCCCTGGTACGCCGATGGGCTAGAGCATGTCTGGCTGCCCTATGCCCAGATGAAATCCGTGTCGTTGCCCTTGCCGGTCGCACACACGAAAGGCGTCCGTATTGCCCTGACCGATGGCCGCGAATTGATCGACGGGATCGCCAGCTGGTGGACGGCCTGCCACGGCTACAACCATCCGCACATCAGACATGCCGTAGAAGCGCAGCTTGCATCGATGCCGCACGTCATGTTCGGCGGCCTGGTGCACGAGCAGGCGCTGGTGCTAGCCAAACGTCTCACAAAGCTGCTTCCAGGCGATCTGACGCGGGTGTTCTTTTCGGACTCCGGCTCGGTTGCGATCGAGGTCGCGATGAAGATGGCAACCCAGTACTGGGCCAACCGCGGTATGCGTGGCAAGAACCAGTTCGTAACATTCAAGCGCGGCTATCATGGAGACACCACAGGGGCCATGGCGCTGAGCGACACGGACGCGACCTTGCACATGGCCTTCGCCGGCCTCCTGCCCAAACATAAAATCGTGGACCTGCCAGAAAGTGAGGAGGCCGCGTCATCACTGGAAAAATTGCTGACCGAGCACGGCACAGCTCTCGCAGCGATTGTTATCGAGCCGACTGTGCAAGGTGCTGGCGGCATGGCGTTTCACAATGCCAACGTGCTCCGGCGTTTGCGTGCGCTTGCCGACAAATACGATGTGTTGCTGATATTCGACGAAATCTTCACCGGCTTTTGCCGGACCGGGGTAATGTTCGCCTGCGAACAGGCTGGTGTGGTGCCCGACATCATAACGTTGTCGAAAGCGCTGACTGGCGGCACGTTGGCACTTGCGGCAACAATTGCGACGACCAAGGTGTTCGACGAATTTTGGTCGGATGATCCGCAGAAGGCGCTGATGCACGGACCTACTTACATGGCAAATGCGCTTGCCTGTGCCGCGGCAAATGCCTCTCTCGACCTCTTCGAGCGTGAGCCACGGTTGCGGCAGGTGGCCAATATTGCAACCGCGCTTGAACGAGACCTTGCGCTTTGCCGTGATGTTCCACGGGTGAAAGATGTGCGCGTGAAAGGCGCAATCGGAGTGGTCGAGCTGGACCGCATCGATGACCTAAACGCTTTGCGGACACAGTTTATTGACCAAGGCGTATTTATTCGCCCTATCGGAAACGTCATTTATCTCACGCCAGCCTTTACGATTTCATCCGAAGAGTTAAAGACACTCACCGACGCAATCGTTAGAACCGTACGCACATTAAAATAGCGAGGCACAATGGTCTACAGCGGACCGGCGATCGACACGCATCATCACATCTGGCTGCGCAAGGACGTGGCATGGCTTGCCGAGCCGCCGATCCCGCGCATGTTCGGAGATTATTTCGGTATTCGCCGCGACTACCCCGTCGAAGAGTTCGTGAACGACGTGAAACCGCAAGGCGTGACGAAGTCCGTCCACGTTACGGCCATGTGGGGACCAGATCGCGCTCTCGAAGAAACAAAATGGCTTCAATCGGTCGCCGACAAGCACGGATTCCCGCACGGAATCGTCTGCAATGCCGATCTCGCTGATCCGAATGCCGAGGCAGCCTTAAAGGCCCAGAAGCAGTTTCCCAATCTGCGCGGCGTGCGCCAGATGCTCTACTGGGACAGTGAGACCGTGCGCCAGGCCGCGCCTCGCCCTGACTTCTGCAATTCTCGCGATTTTCGCCGCGGGTTCGTGCTGCTGGAAAAGCATGACCTGCATTTTGAATTGCAGGTCTATGCCGGGCAAGCGGCCTATGCCGTCGAACTCATCAAGGCGTTTCCCAATGTGCGAATGATCCTCGTACACGCAGGAATGCTCACGCAGCGCACGCAGGGCGCGATCGATCAATGGCGCGCAGCGCTTGCGATGCTGGCGGCTTTTCCGAATTTGCACGTGAAGATTTCGGGACTTGGGATGTACAGCAATGGCATAACATTGCCGCAGGCACGCCAGGTGATCCGCGACGTAATCCAGATCTTTGGAGTGGGCCGCACGATCTACGGCAGCAACTTCCCGCTTGAAAAGCTGCACGCAAGCTATGCGGATTTCTTCGGCATGTATCGCACCGTTCTGTCGGAATACACCGATGCCGAGCAGCGCGCCGTGTTTCA
>Ga0126373_10004702_pt1 | contig 10495 bp, 8 predicted proteins | sample PanSoiMetPlot_11_FD_92545 | JGI IMG/M metagenome (GOLD analysis project Ga0126373, IMG submission 92545) | Tropical forest soil microbial communities from Panama - MetaG Plot_11 | ecosystem: Environmental > Terrestrial > Soil > Tropical forest > Bulk soil | place: Panama | collected 2016-02-17
GCTCAAATCGGGGCCGTATTCGCTGAATACCACTTCGAGCGTTTCCACTCCGATAGCATCGATGTGGGTTGCATCGACCCCGCTCATTCGGTACAACGCCTGCCGCATTGGCTCCTGTCCGCGGTGCTTGATTGCTCTGGCCTTGTTCGTGTTATTCAGAGGCGGTGCAGTTTGTCCCCCCTGCTCTTCCCGTTCCATGTCCCCGAGTTTCCGCAGGATCTCCTTCTCATAACAAGGTTCTTGCCGCTGAATATCAGACGGTTCTTCCACACGAAAACCTGATCGCGGAAGAACTCGATCGCTCCCGACGAGAACTGGAGAGACGAGCTGGCTCACGTAGGTTGTGATCCAAATGTAATAGACAGCTGACGGCCAGCTACTGCCTTCCAATCAACTGATAAATACCGGCTTCCGCATGCATTGAGTGTGCGAATAGTGTGCGCCTCTCTTTGCGAATCAAGGAGGAACTCTCTATGGTTCACACAGGTGGCCAGATCATCGCACCAGGCGCCGCAGATGTCTCATCCGGCGGTACCCACCGTTTGTTCGTCCGCGGAATACGCTGGTTGCAGGAGACTTCACGCCGGGTGCTCGGTAAGCAACTAAGACACAGCTGGGGAACTAAGCAGCTTATCCGCCGCTGCCCACCATGATGATCTGTGAAGTGGGCGCAGAGGATCCGGCTTCAGGCTCGACGGTGATCGCGAAAGTCTTTGCCTCCACACCTGTTGGAAGCGGGGGGCGAATCACGGCTGCGGCGCCACGTGCATCTGGTTTGAAGAGACCAGCCGGAATGGGTGTGCCACTTCTGGGTATCAGCCAGAGCTCATAGATCTTCTCTGCTGGAATTGCTGGCATATTGCTGGCAAGAAAAACCAGGGTGCCGCTGCCACGAATGTAGATGGCCTTTCCTTGTGGTTGCGGCGGATTTTTTCCCGCAACGAGCGTGAAATGCTCCGCCTCAGGCGAGCTTAGCGTTGACAGCAGTTGCTTTGCCTCCAGCAACTGCTGTTCTTGCTTGGAAGAACGGGTGTCGAGCTCAGCCAAACGCCCGCGGAGATCTGAATTCTGGTGAGCTAACAAGACCGCGATCACGATCACTCCCAAGGCAGTCGCCCAGGGCAGCGCATTCCACCAAGCTACGCGAGCCCGGGGGCGAAGCTGCGCCCTGCGCGGTTCCTTTGCGATCGCGGCCATGAGTCGTCTCCGGGAGCGTGCGGGAGGCCTCGGGCCGCCAGCCGAGAAAGCCAGCAGAGCCAAATCCCCCTGTAACTTCTCGAGCTCTTGGCGACAGGCGGAGCACTCCTCCAAATGCGTTTCGACAGCGCGTCGTTCGTCTCCCTGCAATGTGCCCAGAGCGTACAAGGAGAGATCATCCGCGAATTGTTCGTGCACGCTCATGGATTGAAAGCTTTGCGCAGAGTCATGAGCCCCGCGCGGATACGAGTCTTGATGGTGCCAAGGGGCTCGCCGGTTTTTGAAGCGATCTCAGTATGGGTCAGTCCCTCGAAGAAAGCCATCTCCAGCGCCGAGCGCTGAGATGACGACATGCTGGTGAGGGCGCTGCGAATTTTTTCGAGCACACGGTTCCATTCTGCCCCACTCGCGAGATCTGGCTCGATAGAGACCACAATTTCAGCGATATCGGTTTCCGGCCGGCGTTTGCGGAGCGAGTCGATGGCGCGGTTCCGTGCAATCACGGCAAGCCAGCCGGCAAGACTGCCTCGGCTCGGGTCAAATACGTCTGGGCTGCGCCAGAGTTGTATGAAGACTTCCTGCAGAATATCCTCTGCCGCCCCCGTATCCCCAAGTACGCGTAATGCGACCGAGTAAACGATCGAAGAGTAGCGCTCATAGAGCTGTGCCATCGCGTGCTCGTCACCCGAGCGAACCGCCGATAGCAGGGTGGCGTCGATCGAGACGTTGGAGGTAGCGCCAGACAAGCGAATTATCTCTTCCTTTATGTTTACGCTCGACAGCTACTCTCGGATTGGGGATGTATGGAATCTCGCTGTCTACGACGATTCACTGCCAACGGAGTCATGGTTTCGTGAATCGCTGAGACAAACGGGGGGTGCCCACAATGCAGTTTATGGTACCAGAACACGTAAGCGCGCCCGATATATACGCAGGAAAACGGACTCTGGATTTCCTATCACGCAGAAATATTTCTTGCATCGATGGAGCGGAAAAATCAGTAATCCTCAAATCTGAATTCAGAGTTGCGCCGTATTCCAATTCGTAGACGGATCCAATCGAAACCGCTGGGTGTGTGGCGCCGCGCAACCAGCGAGTCTTGCGAGGAGGGACCCGTCGATCAACTCCAATCCCAAAGAGGAAAATTGAATGAAACGACTGCATTCGTTCGTGGCCTTCGCCATGGCGCTAATGGTCTTGGCTCCCGCCAGTCTGTTCGCCTCGAGCCATCGCGAAGCGCCGATCTCCGCTCTGGACCACAGCGCGGACGTAACGGACTGGTACGCGTTTGTCAGCTACGACCGTCCGGACCGCGTAACCATGATTCTCAACGTCGACGGTTTTCTAGAGCCGTCGAATGGACCTAACTACTTTCCCTTTGATCCCAACGTTCGCTATGTGATGAACGTAGACAACACTCAGAGTGGAAAGGCGAACATCCAGTTCATTTTTCGCTTTAAGACGGAAATCCGCCAGCCCGGAGTCTTCACCGGGTTTGTGGGTGGCATTGCGGGGATCCCGCAGATCACTTCTCTCAATGGCCCCGGCTCTGAAGGCTTGAGCCTGCGACAGACTTACACCATCACCATGATCAAGAACGGTGTAGCAACAGATCTGACCGACGGAAAAACTCTGTATGCCGTGCCTTCCAACGTCGGACCGCTCACCATGCCGAAGTACAACGAGCTGTTTAACCAGGGCATCTATGATCTGGGTAACAATGTTCGAGTCTTTGCTGGGACCGTCGACGATCCCTTCTACATCGATCTGGGTGCAGCTTTTGATTCGTTCAACTTCCGAATGAACGCGGGAGGAATTCTCAGCACGACGGAAGATGCGGACGACACGCACAATTATGCCCCCGATGCAGTCGCCGGCTTCAATGTCAACTCCATCGTTCTCGAAGTTCCAATCACGATGCTGACCGTAGATGGGAAAATCCATGCGGCCAGCGAGAAGCAAGCGGTGATTGGTACCTACGGTGAAACCGATCGCCAACGGATCACGGTCCGCCGAGGCAACGGTACCGTGAATGGGGAAGGTTCCTGGCAGCAAGTGAACCGCGAGGGCAATTCGCTAATCAACGAATTGATCATTGGGACGGGTTCCAAGGATCTGTTCAGTGTCTCCGATCCCGTGAACGACAGCCAGTTCGCCAGCTTCTTCCTCGATCCGCTACTGGCGCATGTTTACTCCTCGGTCCTGAACATTCCCATTCCTCCAGCACCGCGTACTGACTTGCTTCCACTGGTACAGTACATGGCTCCGATTTGCCCAGGGTGCGGCCCCAGCGATGCTGGTCCCGTCGCTGATCTGCTGCGCCTGAACACTGGTATTCCCCCCACTCCGGTCGGCAGCCAGCAGCGTCTTGGTTTCCTGGCGGGCGATCTGGCTGGATTCCCGCAAGGACGCCGGCCCATTGACGACGTGGTGGACATTGCTTCGCGCGCAGTCGTCGGGATTCTTGTCGATCCCGCGAAGTATGGTGCACGTGTCGGCGACGGCGTTAACACCAAGGGAGATGGGTTTAGAACAACGTTCCCTTATGTTCGTTCAGCCAACAACGGGCGTAACAGCCACCACACCGGCCCTGGCCTAGTTGGTTGTTCGGGACAGCCACATGGTGTCTGCCCGGTGAAGTAACCCCGATGCTTGTGGCCGCTTCCTTTGCGAAGCGGCCACACCCAATTTCAAAAAACGAGGATCCGATGAAAAGACTGGCTCAATTGCTGTTCATTTGCTCGATCGCTACCACGACGTGGGCGCAAACCCTTATCCCCTCTGCCGAACCGAAATCCTCTCCTGCGGAGCAGGGCATGGCGCAGGCGCAGCGGTTGATCGAGAAGAACCCTAACAACTACGAAGCCTACAATGCGTTGGCGCTGGCGCTGTCTCGCCGCGCGCGCGAAACCTCGGACGTAAAGTTCTATGCCGAAGCCGAAGAGACGTTGAAGAAATCGTTCGAGATTTCAACCGACAATTTCGACGGGAAGAGGATTGAAGTGTGGCTGCTCCTGGGCAAACATGAGTTCGCAGCTGCCCGCGAACAAGCTATCAAACTCAACAATAGAATGCCAGATGACGTTATGGTCTGCGGATTCCTCACTGACGCGAACGTCGAACTCGGCAACTACGACGAGGCGGAAAAATCAGCGCAGCTCATGCTTGATCTGCGTCCGGGAAATCCTCCCGGCGTCACTCGTGCCGCATACTTGCGTGAGTTGTTCGGAGATGTGGACGGTGCCCTGGAACTCATGAACATGGCGCTCCAATCCACCAACCCGAGCGAGATGGAAGATGCGGCATGGATTCTTACGCAGATGGCGCATCTTCAACTATCGGTGGGAAAAGTGGCCGACGCGGAAAAGAGTCTCCAGCAAGCACTAGCGCAGTTCCCTGGGTATCACTATGCCCTGGGAAATCTGGCGAAAGTGAGAATCGCCCAGGAGCGTTATGACGACGCCGTTCACCTACTGCAGCAGCGTTATCAAGCTGCACCCCATGCTGAGAATCTCTACGACCTTGCGGAGGCCTTGCAGTTGGCCGGGCGAGCCGACGAGGCCAAAAGAGCTTTCGCCGAGTTCGAGCGAAAATCGCTACTCGAGACCAATCGCGCGGACAATTCGAACCGGGAACTGATCTTCTATTATGCCGATGACGCGCCGCAACCGCTGAAGGCTCTGGAAGTCGCCGAGAGAGAGTTCGCCCGCCGGCATGACGTCTACACGCTGGATTCCTATGCCTGGGCGCTTCACGTCAACAGTAGGAATCAAGAAGCACGCAAGCAGGTCGAGACAGCGTTGGCTGTGGGAATTCGGGATTCCAGGATGCTCCGGCATGCCGGCGAAATTGCGCTGGCGACCGGCGATCCTGTGGCCGCGGGGAAATATCTGCAGCAGGCTGTGGACTTGAATGCCGGCGATTCTGAATTGGCACGCGCAACCCTGGCGCATCTGTCAGCAGACGACCAAGACAAACGGTTACAGCACCGTTAACCTCGACTCGCCTCATAATAGTGCGATCTAAGTCAGGCATTTTTCGCCTATCTGTTTAACTCCAAAGAGGGCAGATCATGACCAGCATTAACCGTCAAACCTCGTATAGTCAGCGGCTGCAGCGCGTCAGTTCTGCCTTCGTGTTCTTGTGCTTCTTCGTTCTCCCGGCATTTGCAGCGACCAGTTTGTCTGGAAGCCTTACCGATCCCGCCGGTGGCGTCGTCCCGAGCGCAACCATTCGGCTTTTGCGCCTGGCGGACTCCGTTCTTAGTGAGACATTCACGGATATCCAGGGCGAATTTTCCTTTGCGAATCTGAGTCCGGGGGAGTATCGCCTTGTCGCGGAGTTCCCCGGTTTTGCTCCCGTCACACGCACAGTAGCGCTCGCTGAGGATAGAGACGACACGGAGAAAATTCAGTTCGCCGCTATTTCCCGGCAAAGCGAATCGGTCAGCGTGACGGCCGACGTGAATGAAATGGACGTCCTTGCTCCCGATCCCTCCGAGCGAGTATTCGTCCGCCAGGATTTGCTCGATGCGAATCCAGGCGGCCCGGGAGCGCCAGTCTCGATTCCCGGGTATCCCATCGAAACCGCTTCCGGCGGAATCAAGGCTCCGCAATACTTTGCACCGGGAGTTGCCGGCGATCATGGCGAACCGATCGCGCAGTTCATTGCTGTGGGTGGCTATTTCGTGCCGAACAATCTTTCAGCGAATGCTCACGGCAATGGCTATGCTGATCCAAATATCCTTGTTCCCCAAGTCGTCGAAAGCGTGCAGATCGACGGTGGGGCGTTCAATGTCAGAGAGGGAAATCATTCTGTCAATCTTGCAGCAACCTATGGACTACGGACTCATTTCGATCCATTTCTGAATCTTACCGGCGACCAGCGTGACGTAGGCCTTGCGGCGGGCTTGAGTCCCGGAGCTGAATCGTGGATGGCATTTGAAGCTTCCTACGGAAATGGATTTCTCGGCCGGCTGGAGCATCGCCAGCAGTACAAGTTCAATGGTAACAGGGCCTTCAATGTGGGCGAGCATCGGTTGGCGCTGGTCGGCCTTGGATACTACGGTCAGTCCTACATACCGGGCCTCGTCCCGATTTTTGCGCCGGATGCAAACGATGCGAATTTCCAAAATCTTGGGGATACGATTGACCCCCGCCAGCGAGATCAAACCCACACGGCCCTGCTGGCCTTGAACGATGTCTGGCAGCTCAGTAACAGCCAGCAATTGCAACTGTCAAGCTTCTTCCGTACTTACAACTTGTCACTGTATTCTGACTTTGGCCAGGGCCTCATTCGGCAGAGCGAATTTCGCACGGTGGGCGGCGGCAGTGCGGAATATGTGAAGAAGTTCGCTCACTTTTTTTCGCTGCTGGGCGGCCTTATTTATGAACGCGAAGCGCCGCGGCGCGATGACCTTGACCGCTATGGCTTCTTTGATCCGAGCCGTCCCGTCTATTACGGTATCTTCACCCCCTTGGATAGAAACAATGTGACCATTGCATCGACTACTCCGTATATCGCTGCCGAAGGCAATATCTCCCGTCATTTCCGGTATTATTTCGGCTGGCGACGAGACGAGATCAACTTCGGTAACCGCGATTTGCTGACGGCACCGAATTCCTTTCAAAAGTTAGTCGGAGTCAACTCTCCGAAAGCGACTCTATCTTTCTTGCCAGGGAACTCAAACATTGCTCCCCGAATCGCGGTCAGCTTCGGAGAGGCCTTCTTCACGGAGGATCCGCGCATCGGCTTGGGCAGCCTAGCAGGTACTCCGGTCGCGAAGTCGCGTTCCTGTCAGCTCATTGCCAGTAAGTCGACTCATCGGACTGACATTCGGTTGACATTGGGTCACATCACGAACAGCGCAGAACTGGCCAAGATCGACCCTGATACCGGCCTCCAGTTCAACCAGGGACCAAGCCGCCTCCGGTTCATTACTCTTGCTGCTCGCCGCAATTTTTCCTTCGGGTTTCTTCAGGTGAGCTTTTCGAAAGCGGACGCTCGCGATCTCGACTCCGGCGAACCCACCCCGGAAGCGCCCCGCACGATCTTCGACTTGCTGGGGACGATCGAGCGGCTTCCGCTGCACGTGCAAGCCAAAAGTGAGTTCGAATTTGTTGGCCGGAAGCCGTTAGGGACCGGATGCGATTCCCGGAATCTGAATGCCGAATGTGTCGGAACTTCAGTCAAGGAATTCCGCGGCGCTCTAGCCAGGCCATTCCTGGATGGCCGGCTCGATGCCGGGCTGAATTTTCTGATCTCGCGGGGCTACACGGGCCAGACCACCGAGAATTTCTATCCTTCTGGGATTCAAGAAGTCGTAGGAGTGCGCTCACGATCCTACGCAAGCGTAGGCTTCAGCTACAGGTTCGGCCGCTCCCGTTGACCGTGCCGCCAGCGACTTCGCGACGTGATTCTGACGGCACGAAGTGCGGCGCCTTCCATATCGATGCAGTCGTCAGTCGGCACTGAACTTCGCGGGAACGTAGGATTCGGCGAGACTGGACATCGAGACGTACGGAGTAGAGCGGTGGCTGGACGAACTGGCGCAAGAGCTGAAAAGCCGAACCTATCAACCACTTCCTGTGCGGCGAGTCTATATACCCGAAGCCGGACGGGAAACAGCGGCCGCTAGGAAGAGTGAAATCTGATTACAACAGTTGACCCCCTATTCGTCGCGTAGCGCGACGACTGGATCGACGCGCATTGCGCGCCGTGCTGGAGCGCACGACGCCGCCAGAGCCACACTCACAAGCAGAATCGCGCACCCGGCAAACGTAATCGGATCATGCGCGGTCACTCCATAGAGCATCTTTGCCAGCAAGCGAGTCAGAGCGAATGATGCCCCGATGCCAATGACGACACCGACCATCGTCATGGCTACACTCTCACCGACGACCAGCCGCAACACATCCAAGCGGTAAGCCCCTAAAGCCATGCGAAGGCCGATTTCATGAGTGCGCTGGCCAACGACATAGGAGATGACTCCGTAGACTCCGATGCTTGCGAGAAGCACGGCAAGGACCGCGAAAGCACTGAGAAGTGTCATGATGAAGCGCTGCGAGGCCACGGAGTTGGAAACGATGGTCTCAAGCGTTTGTTCTCCGTCGATCGTCGATTGATTGTTTGTCTTTTCGAACATCGTCCGAATCGATCCCAGCGTAGCGAGGGGGTTGCCTTTTGTGCGCACGACGAAGCGACTATTAATAGTCCACGTAGGAACGAACTTGTCCGGGATTTGTACGGTCGCGTAATAGATCTGCGGATGGTTGTCGGCGGCGCCTTCGGCGAGTCCGATTTGTTTGGCATGTCCAACAACTCCGACAATTTCCCACTGTTGATCCACCGAGGAAATGTTGAGCCGTTTACCAATAGGATTTTCGTTGGGGAAATACTTCCTGGCCAAAACTTCGTCAATGACGGTGACTGTAGGCGATTTCTCGGTATCTTGTTCGCTGAAGAAGCGCCCCTGCTTCAGCGGGATCTGCAACACTTTCAAATAATCCGGTTGGACCCCCAAGTCGAAGGCCCAGTGCAGGTCATTTTCGCTGGGTGGTTTGGGCTCACCTTCCCGCCAAAAGGTGACGGTATCGGATCCTTGCATCGGTAGAGGAGCGTCCAGAAAGGATGCAGCCTCGACACCCGGAACCGACTCGAGGTTGGCGGTGATCTGCCGAAAATGCACGCGCAGGGCCGCCGGTGGCTCGGAGGTCAACGAAGGTGGGAAGCTCATCCCGAAGTTCAAGACGTTATGGGCATTGAATCCCGGATTCACAGCGCTGAGTTGCCCGAGAGTACGAAGCATGAGGCCAGCCCCCGCGAGCAAGACAAGAGCCAGGGCTAACTCCGCGACGATGAAAACGCGCTGTAATCGACTCCGGCCTCCGATGGTGCCCCGGCCACCTTGTTTGAAGGTCGCCTGTAAGTCGGTCTGCGAAATTTTCAGTGCCGGCGCAAGACCAAAGAGAATGCCAGTCAGAATGGAGGTTTCGAGGGTGAACAGCAGAATGCGAGCGTCGAGCCCGATTTCGTTCACGCGAGGAAGCGCTTGCGGGATCCGGTTCAAAGCGCCTTTGAGTCCCCATGTCGCAACCATCAAGCCAAGAGTTCCTCCCAAGACCGAAAGGAGCACGCTTTCACTGAGCAGTTGCCGCATACAGCGGTTCCTGCTCGCCCCCAAAGCGGAGCGGACAGCGAACTCGCGAACGCGGCCAGTGGACCGCGCGAGCAATAGATTGGCAACGTTCACGCAGGCAATCAGCAGGACGAAACCGACGGCTCCCAACAAGATGTAAAGCGCAGTCGCGGTGTCGCCGGTGATGTCTTGCGGCGGGCGACCGTACTCATGTCCGCGCGGGCCTGGTCGAGGGTAACGCCCGGCTTCAATCTTCCAACGCCGTGCAGGTAAGTCATCTTGCGGTCGCGAAGAACCCAGTCCGGCGACTGGCCGATGGGAGTATAGGCATCGCCGTTAAAAAAATCGCTTCCTCCAAAACTGAAGCTTGAGGGAATGATGCCCACGATGGTGTAAGCGGTGCCGTCCAACGTGATGGCTTAGCCCAGAATAGTGGGTTGAGCGCCGTATCTGCGCCGCCAAAAACCTTCGCCAAGAAGAGCGACGGGCGCGCTGCCGAGATGGTCGTCGGTACTGTTGAAGGTGCGGCCGAGGAGGGGCCTCACTCCAAGCGTGTCGAAGAATTCCGCAGAGATCAGATCGCCGCGTACATGTTCCGTCCGGACACCAGAAAGTATGAAATTCGCGTGACGATAGGTGTCGAGGGAGACGAAGGACTGATTCTGGCGCTGCCACTCGAGGAAATCGAGATAGCCGAAACTTGAGTTCCCGTCAGGGTCCGTGTGGTTGTATACAGCGACGAGGCGGTCCGGATGCGGGTAAGGGAGCGGCCGAAGAAGGACAGCGTTCACGATGCTAAAAATGCCTGTGTTGCCGGCAATCCCGAGCGCCAGTGTCAGAATTGCAACCGAGGTAAACCCCGGGCTCTTGCGCAGCTGACGCAGCGCGTAGCGAAGATCTTGGGCTAGTGCTCCCATCTTGTCCTCCTACTCCAATCCCACTGCCAGAGTGCGCGGGCTAAGTTCCAAGGACCGAAAGGATCGCGGATCGGTTCCTCCTTCTGCAACGCCTTTTCCAATCCACTGCAAAGCGTCAGCCCGTGGTGTCAAAGGAGGAGAAAACACCTTTGCCGGACCTGACCGATCAAAACGTGTCCGCCGTCAGGATTACATGTCCAGAAGTGAACAAGTTCCGAAAAACATTGACCCTACGACGCGGTTA
>Ga0126373_10004703_pt1 | contig 10494 bp, 11 predicted proteins | sample PanSoiMetPlot_11_FD_92545 | JGI IMG/M metagenome (GOLD analysis project Ga0126373, IMG submission 92545) | Tropical forest soil microbial communities from Panama - MetaG Plot_11 | ecosystem: Environmental > Terrestrial > Soil > Tropical forest > Bulk soil | place: Panama | collected 2016-02-17
ACTGCGGAACAATTCGCCGCCAAGTGGATGCAAATGGCTGGCGACAATGGCCACACACGCCTCGCGTTCGACAAACCCGGCACTTGGAGCCAGAAATACAACCTGGCTTGGGACCGCGTCCTCGGAATTCATCTATTCCCCGCGAGCTTGGCTCAGCAGGAACTCGCCTACTATCGCAGCCGCTCGACGCGATTCGGTTTTCCGCTCGACAGTCGCGCGGAGTTCACCAAGCTCGACTGGGAATCCTGGTCCGCCGCGCTCGCTACATCCCGGGCGCAATTCATACAACTTTTCTCCGGCGTCTACAACTTCGCGCAGCAAACTCCAACTCGCGTCCCGCTGAGCGACTGGTATTGGACGGTCGACGGAACGCAAACCGGATTCCAGGCGCGCCCCGTCGTTGGCGGCGTTTACATGGAAATGCTGACCGATCCCACAGTTTGGAAGAAGTGGGCCACCGGCGCGTCAGGAGAGTAAATCCGCACCGTTATTGCATCTCCCGCCCGGAATGGCAAACCACCGCTAGAAACTCATTCAGGCACGAGCGGTACCCGCTGTGGATTTGACAGACGTGGGTTGGCAGGCGTAGCCTCGCCCACAACGTTACCCCAAATTCTCCCAGGAGGACTTCCATGTCTGCTCCAACAATCGGGACTCATGCAAGACGCCTCACGGGTTTGTCCGTTGGTATCAGCTTGCTCATCATCCTTGCCGGAATCCTGGCCATCGCGCTGCCGGCCGTGGCAGGAATCGCGGTAAACGTCGTGGTAGCTTGGCTGCTTTTGCTGTGCGGCGTGGCACATCTGGCATTCGGATGGCATCTTCGCGCATTCGGCGGCGCCATCTGGCAGTTTTTGCTTGGCGTCGTCTACATCGTCATCGGCGTGTATATGGTGACGCACCCGGTGGCTGGCCTCGTCACGCTCACACTGGCGCTGGCGATCTACTTGTTCGCGGAAGGTGTACTCGAACTGATTCTCGCGTTCCAGATGCCCGACGGCCGGGGCTGGCTGCTGCTTGACGGAATCGTCACTTTGATTCTGGCGCTCATGATCTGGAGAGCCTGGCCCTCCAGCACGGAGTGGGTCATCGGAACGCTAGTCGGAATCAGCATGATCTTCAGCGGCAGTAGCAGGCTCATGCTTTCGCTCGCTGCGCGCAGCGTTGCGACCAAGTTAGCTTGAATTCGCACCCATTGCAGAAAAGACGAGCCTCACGGCCCTAAAGTTCGTTAACTCGACAACACGCAGGCGGAAGCCCGCGCCGGCAATGGATTTGCGCGCTAATCTTCCGACCAAGAAACGTATAGACCGAAAATCACGGGAACAAGAATCAGCAAAAACACCGCCATCACGACAAGCAGAACATTGCCGTGCCCGGCTGACGGCGATACAGCATTAGTTCGCCACGATTCCACAAATCCGGCGAAAAAGTCGCCGATGCGCGACCAGGTCAAAACAATAGCGACCGCGACTGCGACAGCACAAGCGCCGAATGCGCAGCGCCGCGCCCAAAGGATCGGCCGCAAAGCGCGTTCCATTGCATCGGCTTTCGCTGCCGCTTGCGCCTTCGACCAAATGAGATTCGGATTCGGCAACGCGTCATCGGCACGCGCCGCATCGCTCGACTCACACAGGTAACTCGACACCAGCGCAACTTCCTCGCACGCGTGACAATCCGCGACGTGCGCGAGTAGCTCATCGTTCCATTGGCCGGAGCGGCTAGCCGCTGCAATTTTCTCTTCGAATGCACATTGCCCCTGTTTCATGGCGTTGCCTCTCCCTGCGAATCACGTTTCCATCCCCGCTCGCGCAAGAGCTCAGCGAGGCGCCCGCGAGCGCGAAACAACATTGGGCGAATGCTCGCCGCTCGACACTTCATCAATTCTGCGATCTCGTCGTGGCGATAACCTTCCACATAAGCGAGCCAAAGCAATTCGCGTTCGCGCGGTTTCAGTTCCAGCAAAAACTTCTCCAGGTCGCGCTCCAGAGCGAAATCGCGATTCGAGTGCGCGGGCTGCGGCTCTTCAGTCAGTGGAACAAAAGAGTGCTTCGACGCGCGAAAATGATCCCGCAAAAGATTCGTTGCCACGCGGAAGAGATAGTGCTTACGATGCGCTTCTTCCGTTGGAGCGAGGGGAGCGCGCAGCATCCGCAAATAAGATTCCTGCAGCAAATCGTCGGCGAGGCTGGCGTCTCCCGTGACGCGACGCAGGTACCCGCGGAGTTGCGGCGCGGTTTGTTCGTAGAACGCACGGAATTCCGCGTCGTCCATCGACGGAACGCTGGCCGGCCTGCGCGCAGCGTTTTCGTCGGACTCAGCGGAGGCGAAGGAAATCTCCGCGGCATTCATCGAATCGGCTTGACTACGCACCGGCGCACTCCTCCGCAAGCGAAATCCTAGCGCTTCGAGCTCAGTTCCTTGTCAAAGAGTCCCAAGTTTCTTGACAGCTTATAAGAAGCGCCCGCGGAAGCCAAGAACCCGAGTCCGAGCGCCAGAAGCACCAAGCTAATTGCCAGGAAGCCATGCGCGTTTTGCGCCTGTTCCACCGCGTTCCAGCCGACGGACGGCATCGTGAAACGCACGATCAGCATCGCAATGCCTACGAAAAACAGGATCAATCCTGCTTGCATGGAGCCAAGTACCCGGCCGAATGGCCTCGTGTGCTCGATGGAAGCGGAATCGAGGAACTTGCTTCCTGCGTCGGTCTTCAGGTACTCGATCAGTTCCTGGCTGGTTCCGAACTTCTCGAAGAGCTTGGCGTGGATGTCCCGTTGAATCTCGGCGACTCTGCTGCGGCGCCGCGTGTTCGCCACGATCCACACGATCCAGCAGACCGCAAAGCACATCGCCGGCAAAACTACGACCATTGCTGCATTGTCTGACATCTTGTCCTCCAAATCCGCAATCAGCGGTGCGCAGCCATCGAGGAACTCTTGCTGTTTTTTGTTCCTCTGCAGATCAATACGGGATTGGCTAGCGGGATGTTAACAACGATTTTCGGCCGCGACGGTACTAGTCGGCGGCAGCGGGATGGCCTACGCGCGCGACCCGCTCTGCCGCACGCTTTTTGACACTGTGGCGCACGCGCCAGACCGATCCTGCAATGATAATCAGGCAGCAGATCTCGACAAACACTTTGCCGCCGTCGAGATAGTCAACCGGGCCACCACTAAGATTCGGGTCCGTCAAAATGCCGTGGATAAAAAGACCTGCGGCGGCGATGTAAGTGGAGTAATGAAAAAGCTTCCAGAGGTGTCGCCCAAGCTGGATGCGATAGAGCGAAGTAACAACAATGAAAACCAGAAGATAGAGCGCAATCGCGCCAACCGTGTTCCACAGAGGCTGCAGCGGCGACCAAATCGGAAACGCGATATCGATCACGCGGAACGGCGGCTTTCTGCTCAAAAGCAACGGCAACGGATGCGCCAGCGTGAAGCCGAGAGTGGCATAGCCCGTCCAGCGATGAAGGCCGAAAATATCGAACCGCCGATGCGGCCAATAACGCACAGGACTGTAGCGGCCCAGAATCATCAATCCGATGAGAATGTTCGCAGTAGCAAAACCAACTGCTGTGAGGCCGATATAGGCCGATAGGTCGAGCACAGTCACGAGACAAAAAACTCCCTGGTTTCGTTCCCCGCGGCTGTGCGGGAGGCTATTTACAAAGACGCTTGTTAGCTTAACAAGGTTTCCCTAGGCGGCCAGTGCCTTCACCCAAGCCATAACAGTTGAGGCACGAGTGCCAGCATTCGCGGGTGACTTCGCCCTCCTGCGCACTCTATTCTGACCTTTCTCCGATCAGTATTTGGAAATCGAAGTCAACCTAGGAGGACGCGATGCCAGACATGCCCGGCCCCACACCTGTTCTCAAGGCAACGTCGGCCCAAGCAGAAACGTTTGCAGGGGTAACCTATCACCTCGACGGTGAACTCGTGCCGGTCCTAACACTCGAAATCAGCAGCACGCCCGTGTATTTCGAGCACCACGTGCTCCTGTGGAAAGACACGCGCACGGAAATCGCCATCAAGCCGCTTGCGGGGGCGTTCAAACGCGTCCTCTCTGGCATGCCTGTGTTCATGACCGAAGCTCACGGGCCGGGGCGAATCGCGTTCAGTCGCGACGGTGCGGGCCATCTCTTCGCCATGCACATGAAACAAGGTGCGGCCATCGACGTTCGCGAACACCAATTCCTCGCCGCGACGGATCAGCTCGATTACACGTATGCCCGCGTCAAGGGCGTCGCAAACATGCTGCTGGGCGGCTCGGGATTCTTTATTGACACTTTTCAGGCGCACAAAGGCGATGGCATTCTCTGGCTGCACGGCTACGGCAACGTGTTCGAAGTAACCCTGAACGTCGGCGAACAGATCGACATCGAACCCGGCGGCTGGATCTACAAAGACCGCAGCGTGCAGATGGAAACTCAATTTCAAAAGCTCGCGACTGGCATCTTTGCGAGCGCCGGACAACTCGTCTGGAACCGCTTCAAGGGTCCCGGGCGCGTCGGGATCCAGTCCATGTACATGCCTTTGGCGACGGAGTGAAAGCGCGGGTCGCGTGCCAATTCTCGCAGCGAGGTAGCATAAGATAGAGCTGCGAACATGCGCGCGAAAATTATTGCCACGGCCAATTTCCTCGCACTAGCGTTGTTGTTTCCGCTGGCGGGGCTACGCAATAAGAGCGCGCTGCACGAGACCGCGCGGCAACAGCCAACTTTTGCGGAAGCGGCAATGCAGCCGCAGACATACCTCGGATTCGACCGCAACAATTATCCGGGCGACGCAGCCCTCGCCACATTGCGAAAAACATTTGCGTTCTCCGGCTACTGGCTGAACGCACCCCCCGGCGAAAACACAACGGCATGGACGGGCAAGCGCGAGATTTTGCGTTCACACAGATTCGGATTCTTAGTGTTGTTCAACGGGCGCCTCGACAAGGAACTGCAAAGAGCGCCGAACGCGACGCAAATCGGCGCGAACGACGCAGCGACCGCCGTCAAAGCCGCTCAGCTGGAAGGTTTCCCTCGTAGCACGATCATTTTCCTCGATCAGGAAGAAGGCGGACGCATGCTCCCCAAGCAGCGCGCGTATTTGTACGCATGGATTGACGCCGTCAACGCAACCGGCTATCGCGCCGGCGTGTATTGCTCAGGGATGCCAGACGTCACCGACGCTGGCGTCATCACGGCTAACGACATTCGCGAAAACGCAGCCGCCCGCAAAATCGCATTCTTCATTTACAACGACGCCTGCCCGCCGTCGCCCGGATGCATTTTCTCTACAACGAACGCGACGCCAGCGCGCAGCAGCCTCCCCTTTGCATCCGTCTGGCAAATTTCCCAGTCCCCGCGAAGAAAGAATTTCACATCGCGCTGCAGCAGGACGTACGCAGCCGACGGAAACTGCTACCCGCCCGGCCTCGCCGCACAGAAAATCTACGTCGACGTGGACGTTGCCACTTCTCCGGATCCGTCAACGGGCCACTAACCCGCCACTCCGCGCACAAATTTTGTTTGACAGATCAAACCATCTGCCGCACCCTTTCTCCTATGTTGGATCCGCGCATCACACGCTTGCTGGAAGCATATCCGGCGATCTTCCTCGCGGCTCATCGGGAGCATGTGGCCACGGACGAAAAGGGCAAGAGCGTCTCCGAGCATCAAGCAAGCGTGCTGGACCATTTGGACGTCCAGCGAGGTACCACGCTTACTAAGCTCGCCGAGCATATGGGCGTGGGCCGTTCTGCGATGAGTATCACGGTCGCGCGACTCGTGCGCCGAGGTTATATCGCACGCCGCCGGGATTCAGACGACGCGCGGCGAATCCAACTGACCTTAACGCGAGCAGGCGCGCGTGTGAAGGAACAGAACACCATTCTCGAACCGGAATTGGTCAAAGCAATGTTTCGACTGATGCCGGGGCAGGAATTAGAGAAAGCGTTGCAAGGGATTGAGTGCTTCGCAAAATACGCAAAGATCCTGCTTCGGCAGCGAAAGAGAGCACGTGACAAATGAAAATCCTGCTCGTCGTTCTCGGAGCCATCGCCTTGCTGATTTTGGTAGTGGTCATTACAGGAGTGCTGCTGCCGAAACATCACCATGTTTCGCGCGCCGCTTCGTTTCGAGCGACGCCGCAGCAGCTTTTTGCCCTGGTGTCGGGGCCGCAGAATTGGCGGCCGGATGTGAAACACTTCGAGACCGTTCCCGACGCAAGCGGTCGCGATTTTGTGCGCGAAACGACGAGCAACGGAGAAACCGTCACGTATGAACTCCTCGATCGCCAGCCCCCGCAATCCATCAAGCGGAAAATTGCGACCGAAGGCCTCCCTTACTCCGGCGCGTGGACTTTCCAATTGCAGGAGGAAAATAACGGCACAACAGTGCGCATTATCGAAGATGGCGACGTCTACAACCCGATTTTTCGTTTTGTCTCACGCTTCGTGATCGGTCACACACGAACGATTGACGACTACCTGCGCGCTTTAGGCAAAGCCACGGGGCAAGAACAAATTCAAATTCGCGATTGATCCTTACTGCGTCGCGGTTTTCTCGCCAAGCTTCCGCATACGCTCCCGCAACTTCTGCCGCAGTCCCGTTGGCGCGTTCGGATTGAACGCAACCAGATACCACAGCGGCTGCGTGCGATCTTTGCTCAGCGAAGTGAGCGTCGCAGCGTCAGCGTTCGGATGACGCGCGATGTTTTCGCGAATCGCTGCATAAGGATGCTTCGCCAACCGCCGCAATGTCTTCGCCGAAACTTTCGGATGCTCGCTGATCAGCCGCAGCAGGTAGTAGTCCTCGCCCGGCGTGTCGCGATAAAGCCTGTCGAGCACATCAGGCTTGATTTCCGCGCTGAGCACCAGCCCAACTTTCTCATCCCACGATCCATTGATGCGGTTCAGTTCCTGCGTGCGCGCGTGGATCAACTGCTCGACAACGCGGCGCTCCTGCTCGAGCCGCCCATGCGGCAACGCGCTGTGCTCCACCGAATCGAGCACCCGCAGCAGATGCTGGCGTTCGCCGAAAACCACTTGCGAAGTACGCGGCGTCTTTCCTTTTGAATTATTGCTGACCAAATCGGAGCGTCTCATCATTTTCCCCTGCCTCCCACGCGCAAAGCACGCGGAGCGAAATTATTCGCGAAGTTGCATGATGCGCTGTGCGACTGACCGCCAGGAAGAAACGGGTCTGGGGATGTTCCTTCCGTCGAGACAATGCCAAGAGGAAGTTCCTCGACGTTCTCGCGCGGCGGCGCCTAAGTCACCAATTATTATGCGGCGGCAAAGCGCAACAGGCAAAACGTAGTGCCAGGCAAAGTTCCTCCCTTGCAACACGATTTGGCACTACACGGTACACTACACGTTCACCTTTGCAGCATTGAAGGAACGCACGCGAATAGGTATCGTGGGAGTGCAAAACGAAGAGACCGGAGAGGCGTAGCAAATGAGCGTTTTTGAAAAGCGGCGCGAAGAACTCGAACATTACGAAACAATGATGGGATCGCATCGCGGAAGGCTCGCGGTGTCTCTCGACATATTGACCGACGCAATGATTCTCATCGGCCAGCACGGAATTTATTGCCACAGCACCGCCAATCCGCAACAGCCTCCAACGGACATGCGCATCGTCAACGACGAACTGCAGAACGCCAAGCAGCTCATCCAGAGCGTCATGGAAAATCTCCGCGCCGAACGCGACTCCCGCGAAGCCAGTGGCGCGTAGACCTTTTGTTCACCGAACAACGCAGCCGCACGTTGACTTGACTCCATTCCATCAATACAATTTCGCCACAAATTCACCATGACAAACAAAGATCCCTTTATCGGCCAAACCATTACGCACTACCGCGTCATCGAGCGCCTCGGTGGCGGTGGAATGGGCGTCGTCTACAAGGCCGAGGACTTGAACCTCGGCCGCATGGTCGCGCTGAAATTCCTGCCCGCGGACACAGCGCGAGACGCGTCCGCCCTCGAACGCCTGCGTCGTGAAGCGCGTGCGGCCTCTGCGCTCGACGATCCCAACATCTGCACGATTTACGAAATCGGCGAGAGTGACGGCCAGCCCTTCCTCGCCATGCAATTCCTCGAAGGCAGCACGCTGAAGCATCGCATTGAAGGCAAACCGCTGCCGCTCGATTTGCTCCTCGATTGGAGCATCGAGATCACCAGCGCGCTCGACGCCGCCCACTCGCACGGCATCATTCATCGCGACATCAAGCCAGCGAATATTTTCATCACCAGCCGCGGCCACGCCAAGGTTCTCGACTTCGGCCTCGCGAAAGTGACCGAAGGCGCGCGTGCCGCAGTCGGCCCAGCCGGTCAGAGCATGACCCAAGCGACTCGCGATAATCTCAGCGATCAACTCACCAGCCCGGGCGCAACCGTCGGAACCGTCGCCTACATGTCCCCTGAACAAGCGCGCGGCGAGGAACTGGATGCGCGCACAGATTTATTTTCCTTCGGCGCTGTGCTCTACGAAATGGCCACCGGGCGAATGCCGTTCAACGGAAACACGACCGCAATCATGCACGACGCGATTTTGAATCGCGCTCCGACAGCGCCTCCGCGCCTGAATCCCGAAATTCCTCCAGACCTCGAGCGCATCATCAACAAAGCGCTGGAAAAAGATCGCAACGTGCGCTGCCAATCCGCTGCGGAATTGCGCGCGGACCTAAAGCGTTTGAAGCGCGACACGGACTCCGGCCGCTCTTCGGTTTCTCAGCCTGCGGCGCAACTGGCTGCGCCCATTCCCTCGGCGACGGCTCCCGCAACTCCTTCTTCATCCAAGGCGTCCGCCGCGCACTCTTCAGGTTCATCCGCGGTCGCCGCCGTCGCGCGCGAGCACAAATTCGGAATCGGCGCCGTATCCGTGGTCATCCTCGTACTCGTCGCCGCCGCCGCTTACGGAGTCTATGCGCTTTTCCATCGCGCCGCCTCGGTTCCCTTCCAGAATTTCAGCGTCACTCAAGTCACCAGCACCGGCGAAGCGCAGCTCGCCGCCATTTCTCCCGACGGAAAATACATCCTCAGCATGCAGACCGCCGCTGGCAAAGAGAGCCTCTGGCTGCGCAACGTGCCCACCAACAGTGACACGCAAATCATCCCGGCTTCATTCGCGCAATATCGGAGTCTCGCCTTCTCTCCCGACGGCAATTACATCTATTTTCGCAACGCAGTAGACCAGACCGGCACATCCTTCAATCTTTTTCGCGCTCCTGTGCTCGGCGGCACTCCCCAGCAAATTGTCGCCGACATAGACACTGATATTACGTTTTCGCCGGACGAGAAACGCATCGCCTACTTCCGCGGCAACGACCCCATCGTCGGCCAATACCGTTTGCTCAGCGCGAATCCCGACGGCAGCGACGAAAAAGTCGTGCTCATCGACAAGGGCCCCTCCCCTGGGTTTTCGCCAGCCTGGTCTATTGACGGAAAGAAAATCGCCTACGTGTCGCCCCAGCGCACCGCGATTGATCTCTTCGATGTTGCCGACGGAAAGACCTCTCCCCTAGTCTCGTTTCAAGACCGGGTCCTTTTCGAAATGCAATGGCTTCCCAACGGACGCGGTTTGGCCGTGCTTTATTCCGGCGCCCCCACACATTTTCAGCAGCAGGTCGGGTACATTTCGTACCCGGACGGGGCGTTTCGTGCCATTACTCGCGACACGAATGTCTACGACACCTTGACGCTTTCCTCCGATGGAAAAATGCTGGCCACAGTGCAAAAGCGAACCACGCGTACGCCCTATCTGCTGCCGCCGTCAGGTTCGCAGGAGCCTTCGCCGCCTGAAGCGCCGCTGCAAACAGCCGGAATCTTTAGCCTGAACTGGTCAGCCGATAATCAACTTCTTATCACCACCGGCACTGATCTTTTTCGTGTCAGCCGTGACGGCAGCAGCCGCACCACGCTCATCAGCGATTCTGCGGCCTACATCGTTGCGGCCAGCCAATGCGGGAAAGATCACATTGTATTCAGTTGGATTGGCCACAATCCCTCGGCAGGCAACGTTGTGGACGAAATCTGGCGCGTCAATCCCGATGGCTCGAATCCTTTGCGGATTGCCAATCCTATGGGCCTTGTCCAAGGGCTTAGTTGCTCGCCAGATGGCAAGATCTTGTATTACTTCGATCAGAGCACGGGCCGAATTATGGAAGTTTCCACCGATGGTGGAGATCCGCAAATTGTGCCCGGAACCGATATTCCTAAAGAGTTTGTGGCCACGGACCTCGGCCGTATTTCGCCCGACGGAAAGCAGATGCCATTTTTCACCGCGAGCGGCCCGGGCCACATCAATCTCGACATCGTCGCGCTCAACGCCGGACCAAATCCATCTCTTCGTCGGCTCACTCCAGATCCTCGCGTAACTGGGAGCGTGAACTTTACGCCCGACGGAAAAGGGCTGGTTTATGGCATTACGGAAAACGGCGTGACGAATGGTTGGATTCAACCTCTCGACGGCTCGCCCGGCCGCCAGATCACCCATTTCACCTCCGG
>Ga0126373_10004704_pt1 | contig 10494 bp, 10 predicted proteins | sample PanSoiMetPlot_11_FD_92545 | JGI IMG/M metagenome (GOLD analysis project Ga0126373, IMG submission 92545) | Tropical forest soil microbial communities from Panama - MetaG Plot_11 | ecosystem: Environmental > Terrestrial > Soil > Tropical forest > Bulk soil | place: Panama | collected 2016-02-17
AGATCTATTGCAGCACATTCAGCAGAACTCCGAGCAGAGGCCGATCAGTATCTTCAGCATCGCGTATGGCCGAGATGCGCGTCGCGATGTGTTGCAAAAGATCTCTGAAACCACGCAGGCTCGCATGTACGAAGGCACGCCAAAGAACATCGTAGAAGTCTTCCGGGAGATCTCGACCTTCTTCTAATATGGCAACCACACCTCCATACTCGTCGGAACCACCGAAGCTCACAGGGCTGGGCAAACTGTTCATCATCCTGTTCGTGGCCGCCTGTGCGTACGGCGCCTATTATCTCTTTTCTTCGCAACGCTCGGGGAACAAGGGGCCGGCGCAACAGAGCTCCTCTTCATCCGGCGGTTTCTTTTCGGGAAGCAGCGTGACGATCGGAGTCGCCTACGGTACGGAGAAGAAGAACTGGCTGGAATGGGCGGTGCAGGAGTTCAACAAAAGCAAAGAAGGAAAGAACATCACGGTAAATCTGATCCCGATGGGATCGCTCGAGGGCGCACACGCCATTCTGAACGGCGATCAGCGCATCAATGCTTGGTCGCCGGCGAGCGCCTTGTACAAAGATGCCTTTCTGCAGGACTGGCAGGTAAAGAATGGCGGGAATCCGATTCTCAAGGAAGAGCAGCTTGCGCTGAGTCCGATGGTATTCGTTTGGTGGGACGAGCGCTATCAGGCCTTTGTCAAGAAATATCCGAAGCCGGATCTCGACAGCATTCAGAAGGCGCTTAACGAAAAGGGCGGCTGGGCGACGATCGCCGGCAAGCCGGAATGGGGACTCTTTAAGTTCGGGCACACCAACCCCAACGAATCCAACTCCGGCCTGATGACCATCGTGCTGGCCGCGTATACCTTTCACCAGAAGACGCGCGGGCTGACCTTGAATGATGTAGTCGACGTGAAGTTCCAGAACTGGCTCGCCGATCTGGAGCGCGGCGTTACCGGCATGTCCAACAGCACCGGGAACATGATGCGGGAGATGGTGCTGAAAGGGCCGTCGTCGTATGACGCACTTTACGTCTATGAGAGTGTCGCTATCGACTATCTCAAGAACGCTGAAGGACGCTGGGGCAGCATTCGCGTGACTTATCCGCAGTACAACGCCTGGAACGACAATCCGTACTACGTCCTGGACGTACCCTGGAGCACACCAGAGCAGCGGAAAGCAGCGCAGACCTTCCTGGACTTCCTGCTGGGCGAGCGAATTCAGCAAGAGGCTCTGAAACACGGCTTTCGCCCGGCAAACACCAATGTTGCGGTGCGGACCCCGGACAGTCCATTTACGCAGTTCCAGCAATATGGGGTGCAGCTCGATATCGGCAATGTTTGTGAGCCGCCGAAGGCGGAAGTAGTGAATAATCTGCTTGCAAGCTGGCAGCGCAGTCAGAGTAGTCGCTAGGGAGGCATTGCATGTTCCGACGCATCTCGAATCTGTTTCGTGGTTTCCTCTCGCTCTTCGTTTCCGGGCTCGAGCGGCAGAACCCTGAAGCTTTGCTGGAAGTCGAGAAAGAGAACCTTCGCCGTCAGATCGCGCAGTACAACACCGGTCTCGCTTCGCACGCCGGCATGTGTGAGCGCCTCATGACCCAGGTACGCAAGCTGGAAACCGATCAGCGCGATCTGCGCGCACGCACAACCGCCAACCTGCGTGCAGGCAATCGACAAGTAGCGGGCGAACTCGCACTGCGGCTGCAGACCGTCGAACGCGAGTTGGACGAGAATCGAAAGCAGCTCGAACAAGCTGAGACGACCTACAAAGAGTTAGTTCGCGCGAGAGATGTCGCCCTGAGCACTGCGCGAAACAAGATCGAGTCGCTGAAATCTTCGATCGACGACATGAAGATGAAGCGTGCTCTCGCGGAAGTCACCGAGATGGCTACCGGCATGGTCACGCAGATCGGCGGCGCAGGAGAGACGCTCGACCGCCTGCACGAGATGGTCGAGGAAGAGCGTGAAAAGGCGGCAGGACGCCTGCGCGTGGCTCGCGACAGCATGGACACAACCCAAGTTCACATCAAAGAATCGGAGCAGCAGGCCCTAGCCGATCAGGCGCTCGCCGATTTTGCGGCAAAAGAGGGCATCGCTCTCGAGCCCGCTCAGGGCGCAGCTTCCTCCACTACCGCCGCTCCAGTAAAGACCATGGGGCCTGGCAGCACGGAGTCCGCGTAGTTCTTTTGTGTGGCGCTATGTCAAATCCGCTTTTCTGGTGGGAGTAGATGTTCCCGGGTTAGGCCGCATTCCCCTCAACGCTTTGGCGGCCTGTGGCTTCGGCGTTCTTGGCTTCGGAGAACACGCTCTCTGGCTTTTGGGACTCGGTATTGAGACCGCACTGGTCTCTTCACTTGCCTTCAATAAGCGCTTCCAGAACTGGGTGGACGCTACTTCGTTCAAGCGCAGCGACGATCAGGTTGCTGCCGAAAGCGCCGCGCTGCTGAAGGTCCTCCCCGCGGATTCGAAGGCTCGCCTGACGAAACTCCAGGCTAAGTGCGAACAGACTTTGCAGATGTATCGCAATCTTCAGTCAGATGAATTTGAATTCACCATCGAGACCAATCGTGAGGCCCTAAAGAAGCTGCAACGCACTTACCTGAAGCTCCTTGTGGCTCGCCAGCATTTGACCGAGCTTGATTCGCCAGATGCCGAGCAAGCGCTGAAGGCACAGATCGTGCACCTCGAGACCGATCTCAAGAACTCCGACGATTCTCCTAGTGTTCGTGATTCGAAGACGGCAACGCTCAATATTCTCAAGAAGCGTTTAAACAATCTCGACCGCAAGGCCGAGACGCTGGAAGAGATCGACAGCGATCTGATGCGAATCGAGGCCCAGGTAGATCTTGTCCGCGAGAATGCCGGCATGCAGAGCAAGCCGCAGACAATCTCAGCCGACATCGAACTGGCGAGCGATCTGGTCAGCGGTGGCCTGCTCAGCGATGATCTGGCCGAAGTGAGGCCGAATGGATCATCAGCGCGGAGACGGAGGGTGACAGAACAGTGACCAGGTCGTTTGGTCGCCAAACCAGTTATGAAGCCGATCCTCTATTCCTTATTAGTAAACATAAGTCGTTTTAGGGCCGCATGAGCGCTTCAACCTCCACTCCGCCAACGCCAGCCGCCAAGGCAGCAATACCGAGCTGGGCGCACGACCTCATCAACCTTTATGAGAGCACCGCCTCGAACCAGTTCATTCTTTTTGGGAACGTCAACGATCAGCAGCTGATTCCGACCGACACAGGATTCCGGATTGGATCATTGAACGAATTCCTGGTTCGCGTACTGCTTGCGCGCTTCGACGTCGTGCTCAGCTACGACGTGGGCAACGGTATTCGCGTGGAAAAGGGCGGCGAGGTTTTCTCAACGTGGCCGGAATTGAAGCAGAACGCGACATTGCCCTCTGCTCCACGTGCGGCGATCGAGCGGCTCACGCATTATCTGCGCTATGTTGCGAATCTGGCGCGCCTTAATCGAGGCACGACGCAGGTGGCGGTGATCATTCGCAGCGCGGACTTGGTGGCGCCTATGCTCGGCGGCGGTAACGATCCTGACGTGAATGCCATGGCTGTACTCCTGCGCGATTGGGCCTCAGATTCACTGCTTACGACCCATTCGCTGGCCTCATTTCTGATTGCCGAAAACTTGAACGATCTGCACTCGTTGATCGCTGGGAATCCGCGGACCAATCAACTGAAGATAGCCCTGCCCTCGGTCGAGGATCTGCAGACCGCGTTGGGAATATGGCAAACGATGTATCCGCTGTCGCTTAAACAGTACGCCGGAAAGCAGGAGGCACTTGCCGCTCAGCTATCCGGAGCCACCTTGAGTGCTACTGAGAGCAGCCTCAAACGCAGCGAACACCTGGCCGAGCCTCTAAATGCAGCCGGACTGGTACGGCTGAAGAAGCAGCTCCTGGAAAAAGACTGCAACGGACTCATCGAATTCCTCGAATCACAGCGCACACTGGAAGACGTGAGCGGCCTCGACAAGGTCAAGACCTGGCTGCGTCAGGATATCCAGCTCTGGCAGAACAATGATGTCGCGGCCTTGCCCAAGGGATATCTGATTTGTGGCCCAGTTGGAACCGGGAAGACATACCTTGTCGAGTGTCTCGCCGGCGAAGCCGGTGTTCCCGTTGTGAAACTCAAGAATTTTCGCGACAAATGGGTAGGTAGCACGGAAGGCAATCTGGAGAAAATTTTCCGACTGCTCCAGGCGCTCGGCCGCTGCTACGTTTTCATCGACGAAGCCGATCAGGCTCTGGGAAGACGCGATGCCGGTCAGAATGATTCCGGACTTTCCGGGCGCATCTACTCGATGATCGCCGAAGAGATGGGCAACTCGAGCAATCGCGGCAAGATCGTTTGGGTTCTCGCCTCGAGCCGTCCTGATCTGATCGAGGTCGATCTGAAGCGGCCCGGCCGCGTGGACACTAAGATCCCTCTTTTTCCGACGACAACACCGCGCGAGTCCCTCGACCTTTTGCGCGCCCTTCTGAAGCGCAGGAATCTGCCGCTTCCTGAAGAACATGTTGCTGAGCTCGAGGCATCCATGCCAACGCTGCTTACGCCCGGAGCAGCCGAAGCCCTGTCTGTGAAGATCTATCGCGTCGCACGAACCGGAGGATGTTCAGCAGTCGAGGCTGTGCGAGAGTCCCTGCATGACTATCAGAATCCAGTCCCACTCGACGTGCTGGAAACCCAGATTCGGCTAGCGGCGCGGGAAGCATCGGATTTGGACTTTGTACCAGAATGCTTCAGAGTCAAATGAAAGAGACCGCCGCGCGCCCTCCGGCTGGTTTTCTGTGGCAGTCCATACATCTTGTCGAGAGCGCGCGTCGGTCGCTTAACCTTCGTGTCATTCGTGGTGTCACGAGGTCTACTTGACAGATTGGGAATGCGACATCACTTCGGAACTCCGTATCTCCCACTGTGGGAAAGGTTCACGGCTTGAAGTGCGGAACATTTCGATAAGATCACGGACGACGCTTCGAACCTTGATCAGCTCTTCGACCAGATGGCTTTGCGCGCCCCCGCGCATCGGGCGCACATGTTGTTTGGCCTGGATCACCGGAGAGGGATGATACGGCGAAAATCTGAATCTATTCGGCGCCGGCAAGCTCCGGCGTGTAGCCCTTGATGAACTCCTCCACGCTCCGGACGTAGACATCGGCAAAATCCACGACTGGCCGCCGCTTTTGGATGAGCTTCGTAGCTTCCTTCAGCTCCCATCCCATGGCGCGAAGCACGGCTAGCGTCATCATCGGAGCGCGGTGAACTCCGGCGGCACAGTGAATAAAGATCTTGGTGCTGGGATAATCGAGCGCTTCGAGGGCGAAGTCTACCCCACGCTCGAAGAGCTCTGGCGGTTTGAATTGAAAGTCATCGTCAGTCGGATTCCAAAGGACATTGATTCCGTGAGGTATTCCAAGATGGCGGTCGTCAAATTCGATCTGCATATTGATGACGTGGGTGACTCCGGCATCCGCCACTTCGATCATCTTGAGTTCGTTCCAGATACCTCCCCCAACCGCAATGCGGTCGGTGACCCAGGTCATGTCCATGATTCAAGCTTACAACACGAGTCTCCAAGCTCGGACTGAAGCAGCTGACGAAAGTAATAGTATGAATCTACAGGATGTAACGAGAAAGGTCCTGATCCTTCGCTATGTCCGCGACCATCTTCTTGACGTAATCGGCGTCGACGAGGACTTTGTCCTTGTTGTCCTTGGCCATCTCAGGCGCGGCAAAGCTGATTTCGTCGAGGACGCGCTCCATGATCGTGTGTAGTCGGCGAGCACCGATATTCTCCGTGGACTCATTGACCCGGAAGGCGAAGTGCGCGACCTCGTCCAGGGCATCGCGCGTGAATTCGAGTTTCAGGCCTTCAGTCTCCAGCAAAGCCGTGTACTGCTTCACAAGCGATGACTTCGGTTCGGTGAGAATCTTGATGAAGTCCTCAATCGTCAGCGATTGCAGTTCGACTCGAATCGGGAATCGGCCTTGCAGCTCCGGAATCAGATCGCTTGGCTTGGAGACGTGGAAGGCGCCGGCTGCGATGAAGAGAATATGATCGGTACGCACCATTCCATAGCGGGTGTTAACGGTGGTGCCTTCAACGATCGGCAGGATGTCACGCTGCACGCCTTCGCGGGAGACATCGGGACCGTGGCCGCCTTCCCGTCCGGCGATCTTGTCGATCTCGTCGAGGAAGACGATTCCCGACTGCTCAACGCGCTCGACTGCGGTACGCGTAACCTGATCCATGTCGATAAGGCGCTGCTCCTCTTCCTGGATCAGGTATTCGAAGGCTTCGCTGACCTTCATCTTCCGTTTCTTCGTGCGCTGGCCGAAGATGTTTGGCAGCATATCTTTGATGTTGATGTCCATCTCCTCGACGCCTTGGTTGGAGATGATTTCGAACGCGGGCATCGAGCGCTCGCGGACATCAAGTTCGACAGTTCGTTCGTCCAGCTTGCCCTCGCGAAGCTGCTGGCGAAGCTTCTCGCGTGTTCGGGATTGAGAATCTCCGCCGCCACGCTCGCCGTCGCCGGTTCCCAAAGCGAGACCGGCATTGGGGCTGGGCTGCGGAGCAGGCGGCAAAAGAAGATCGAGCAGCCGTTCCTCAGCGTTGAGCTCAGCCTTGTCTTCGACCTCTTCGAGGCGCTCTTCCCGAACCATATCGATCGCGATCTCCACAAGATCGCGGACAATGGATTCCACATCGCGGCCAACGTATCCGACTTCGGTGAACTTGGAGGCTTCTACCTTCAGGAATGGAGAATTGGCGAGGCGAGCAAGGCGGCGGGCAATTTCAGTTTTGCCCACGCCGGTGGGGCCGATCATGATAATGTTCTTCGGCATGATCTCTTCCGCCAGCTCAGGCGAAAGCTTCTGCCGGCGCATACGATTGCGCAGCGCAATGGCCACCGCGCGCTTGGCGGCGTTCTGGCCAACAACGTATTTGTCGAGTTCGGAAACGATCTCGCGCGGCGTGAGTTCGTCGAGCGCGAGTTCCTGCTCTTCCTGAGTTCCAGGGAGGTAAATCGCCACTTCTTGCACTTCTCCTGTCTATTTCAAGTGTAAAACAAAGGCGGCTATCGGCACGCGCCAGCCAGGATTCGGCCAGCCGGGAGCATACGGAGGAATGAGACTAGCGTAAGCCCGTTAGCCAGAGCCAAGAAAAAAAACGATTTGATGATGAGCTGATCGCAGCATCAGGACCTCACGCCGCCACTTCGAACTTACTCTACCTTCGCCTACCGGTCCGCAGTGGAGTAGGAGCAGCGCCTTTGTAGTCTCTTGGATAAACCACGACAAAACGCCGTTCTGCTACTCCGGAGCTTTCGGTACGAAGATCTTCATGATCGCGCATCGCGAGGTGAAGCATACGGCGTTCGCGGGCAGACATTGGCGCAAACTGATACGGCTGGCCGGTCTTGCGAACGCGCTCAGCGGCGACTTCGGCGGCCAGCTTCAGCTCCTGCGCACGCAAAGTTTTGAAGTTCATGCAATCGAAGCTGAGCTTGTCGTGCTCCTCCGATTCCAGCCGGAGAACTTTGAGCGACACATGCTCCAGCGCGCGCAAGAGCTCACCGTTGCGCTCAAGCAGCATTGGACTGTCGGGACCGGCGAAATCGACAACGATCTCTGGGCTTTCACCGAGTTCGGTGTTCACCGGCGGATTCGCGCTGATGCGGTACTTTAGGCGAAATCCAGCCTGCTGGATGGTGTTGCGCAAGACTGCGTCAACACGTCGGGCGGCGGCAACTCGATCTTGGATCGGCATAGCTGGGAGGTAGTCACCTCTGCGAGTTACTGAAAGAACATTTTTAACATCGTTCAGAAAAGCGCGCCACCTGTCACCGGGCACGGTGCACGAATTGTTTCCGGAACGGCACGGTTTAACGCAGCTTTCGGCGGCCCAGAGATGCCGCGAAGACGCCACCGGCGGTCGACAGCAATAGGAAGGCCACTAGAAACAGAAACATGCTGAAGACCACCAGGACAGCTAGTCCTTCCGGAGTTTGTGCCCACTGAGAGATGGCCTGCACGTCGTGATTGTTCGCCGCTGCCTGATCCAGGGCTCCGCGGAGCAACGCACGAATCTGTTCGCCTTGATGCATCACGAGCGTGGCGATTGCCAGATACGAAGACGTAAATATCGCGAAAAACAGGAAGCCAAGAAGTCCGGCGAGAGCGCCGATCTTCCCGCCGATCGTGGAGGAGAGCATCGGCAAAGGCGTGCGTCGCCGGTATAAGACTACCGCCAACCATCCGCCACCAAGCATCCATAACGGGAATAGCGCGCTGACGATGGGCAGAGTGGAGGCGACGGCCATCACCAACCCAGCCGTGCTTGCAGAGGGTAAAGCGTGCCTCCAGTTCATGAATTGGCTCGAACCCTGGCCCAGCACGTCAGAAGTAGCGGGATCGGGATTGCCAGTGGCACAAGCCGGCGTCAAGGCTTCTGGAACGCGAACCTGAGGGGCGCCACACTGGCTGCAAAATGCGTTGTCCGGATTCACCACGGCGCTGCAACGATGGCAGGTTTGCTCCACTCGTCGAACTTAAATCACCGCATCGAGAGTGCGCAAGCGGTCCAGAGTTCTCAGTTCTCAGTGATCGGTTTTCAGTAAGAAGACGCTGGTCTTATTGCTTACAGCGACAACGGAATACTGGCTACTGGAAACTGAATACTTCTTTTTTCAAATCGAATCTTTTTCTCCGTGTTTCTGGACGTAGACCAGCGCAATGTTGCTTCCGCCTTCTTCCGGCTTCACGGCAACGATATGCTGCTTGTCGTTAGTTCCCGTCTTGAGTTCAAGAGTGTTTCTGTCGCCGGAGGTGTACGTAGAGTCCTTGCCGTTGCTCCGCTCACTGCCACAGGTGAGTTGATTGCCCTGGTCTTCATTGCGGCCATGCAGCGAGACATCTCCGCCCTTGCATTCAAGGAACTTCCCATATTTCTGATGTAGATCGTTGCGGTACCAGTCGAGCACCTTTTCGGGAGAGTCTTCGGAGTGGTAGTTGAGCGCAATCACCTTAAGCTGCCCCCACGGGCTTGCGATGTTCACATTGGCCTGATCGTGATCGTGGCCGTGCTTCGGAACCAGTCTGGAGCCCGGATAGACACTCAATCCCGTCTCCTCAGGCTTCACCTCGTCGGTCCGAACACTGACAGAACCAAATGGCGTCTTCACATCTACGTTGTCACCGTTGTCGCTCTTCTTGACGTTTACACAGGAGGTTGAGACGAAAACGACACTCAGTAGCAAAAAAGTAAGAGCTGGACGTATGCGCGATTTCATTCGATTTGAGCGGCTCCTGATGTAGTCTTGGTCGGCACCGTCGCAGCGCGCAATTCCTCCGGCTTGAGTTCCAAACCGAAACCGCGGTCGGCGATGCCCGGCAGGCTTACTGGAAGCTTGCCTTTGAGCTGCATCTCGCCGAAGAGCAGCTTCATGGCGCTGCGTTCCGACGTAGGCGCGTTCGAATACGTGCATATGTACGTCTGCACGCTGGGAAAGTTCGACGCAAGATATGGGTTCCCCATGGCAATCACTGCCATCTTTTGTCCTGCGGTCTCGAGCAACTGTTGCATTAGATTTCCAGTAGCATCATTCAGCCCGACGGTATTCGTTACCTGGCCATTCACGACCGTCTGCTTGGCCGCAGTGGGTACCACATATGCTGCGACGACCACTTTTTCGGCTTGCTTAACAGCTTCAAGGATCTCCGGAGTCATCCCGCCTGCGACAGTCCCATCCACAAAATAGACCTTGGTGCCCCGCGCGCGACGGCGTAGTTCAATGTCAAATACGCGACCGTACTCGCTGCGTACGTCATCTGTGATGACCACGGCAATCAATGGCGATCCGATGCCTGGAGAACGATACGCACCAGGAGTCTCCGTGGTTCCAGGCGGACGCGACGCAGCTCGCGACAAGGGAAGTACTTGACCATTGTCACGAACGAGAGTTGTTGCTCTGTCGGCGACCTGCTGCGCGAAGTCAATGCTCTCGGGACGGCTCACAATTCGCGAGACATCTTCCAGGTTCACGAGGCGAGCCTTGTGTAATCCGAGTGACGCCTTTGCGCGCAGAATCCGGAGCACTGAGCCATCAATCTGCTGTTGCGAAATTTCTTTGTTCTTCACTGCCTCAACGAGACCTTTGAATGCGCCATCGAGATCCGAAGGCAGGAGAACCATATCGTTGCCGGCTTTTACTGCGTCAACGGCAGCACGGCCGGCCGGATTGGGGCCATTCTCCGGATAAAGGCGCGTTAGGCCGTGCATCTCTAGTGCGTCGGTCACGATGAGACCTTGAAAGTGCATCTTGTCTTTGAGTAGATCAGTCACGATCCTGTGCGATGTAGTTGCGACCTTGTCCGCATCTGGTTCCAAGGCGGGAGTCGTAACGTGCGCGATCATGATAGAGTCCACTCCAGCTTCTATGGCCTTCTGAAATGGAGGCAACTCGACCGATTCCAGCC
>Ga0126373_10004705_pt1 | contig 10493 bp, 10 predicted proteins | sample PanSoiMetPlot_11_FD_92545 | JGI IMG/M metagenome (GOLD analysis project Ga0126373, IMG submission 92545) | Tropical forest soil microbial communities from Panama - MetaG Plot_11 | ecosystem: Environmental > Terrestrial > Soil > Tropical forest > Bulk soil | place: Panama | collected 2016-02-17
AGCTCCGCGCACTCGGCCGCCATTCGCCCGATGGCGGCGTGGCGGGCGTCGTAGAGCGTGCGCACGAGCGGCGCGTAGGCCGCGCCAGATCCTGTGCTTGAGACCGCGGTGACCGCCGACTGATAGCCGGCCCACCTCGGGCCGGCGAACCTGCTGTAGCTGCCGAACGATGAGTAGCTCGGGCAGCCGTACCCGCCGCGGTAGCCCACGTTGTAGACGGCCGCGCCGAGCACCTGACCAACCGGATCAAAGCCGGCACTCTTGATCGCCGCGAACTCGTCGGTACTCAGAGCCGAGCTCCACGTCCCGCTGGCCTTGATCTCGGCGATCCTGGCCTGGGCGACCGGTGGCAGACCCCGGCCGGACCATGGTGAAGTCACAGGCAACGCCCTCCGCGCATCGTGCGCCGCGAGCCCGACTCTACTGCGCCAGGTTCGCGCTCGCTACCGCGCTAGTCTCAGTCCTGCGCGTCCCACTCCTCGTTGCGGCGACGCACCGTCTCAAGTGCCCGTTCCGCATCCTGCCTGGTGGGGTAGGGGCCGAGCCGGTCCTTGCCCGGGCAGCCTGCGCCTTGCTCGACCGCATGGTGTTTCAGGCAGAACCACCACTGCTGCTCAGTGTCCATGCCAACTAGACTCTCAGATCATGGTCACCACCTTGCGGCCTGGCAGGATATCGCCGCCCCGGCAAGTGCCCGCGCAGATCGCGCGCCCGGAATACGTCGGCAAGCGCTACCCGAAGATTGGCGAACCCGCCGTTAAGGACGCCGCGACGATCGAGGCGATGCGGGTGGCCGGCCGGATCGCAGCGCAAGCGCTGGCTGAGGTGGGAAATCACGTCGCTCCAGGCGTTACCACTGACGAGCTTGACAGGGTCGGCCACGAGTTCTTGTGTGACCACGGCGCTTACCCAAGCACGCTCGGGTACCGCGGGTACCCGAAGTCGCTGTGCGCATCGCTGAACGAGGTCATCTGCCACGGCATACCCGACGACACGGTGATCGAGGATGGCGACATCGTCAACATCGACATCACCGCGTTCATCGGCGGTGTCCACGGCGATACCAACGCGACGTTCCTGGCCGGCGATGTCGACGAGGAGTCGGCGCTGCTCGTCGAAAGGACGAGGGAGGCGACGATGCGCGGCGTCAAGGCGGTGGCGCCTGGGCGTGCGCTGAACGTCATCGGCCGCGTGATCGAGTCGTACGCGCGCCGGTTCGGCTACGGCGTGGTCCGCGACTTCACCGGGCACGGGATCGGCACGACGTTTCATTCCGGTCTGATCGTCCCGCACTTCGATGACCCGGACGCGGACACCGAAATGGAGCCTGGAATGACGTTCACAATCGAGCCGATGCTCACGCTCGGCACGATCGAGTACGACATGTGGCCAGACGGCTGGACCGCGGTCACCAAGGACCGTAACCGCACCGCGCAATTCGAGCACACCGTCCTGGTGACCCCTGCCGGGCACGAAATCCTCACCCTGCCGTGACCGGCTCCGGCGCGGTGCGCTGGGGCATCGTAGGCACCGCGAACATCGCGAGGGCCGCTTTCCTGCCAGGGTTGCGGTCCGCGGGAGGCATCGCGGCCGCGGTAGGCGGCCGGGACCGGGCCAGGACCGAGCAGTACGCGCAGGCGCACCGCATCGAGCGCGCGATCACCGGCTACCAGAACCTGATCGACGATCCCGGTGTCGACGTGATCTACATCGCCCTGCCGAACTCGTTGCACGCGGAGTGGACGATCCGCGCGCTGGACGCAGGTAAGCCTGTGCTGTGCGAAAAGCCGCTCTGCGGAGTCCTCGCCGACACCGAGCGGGTGATCACCGCGGCGCGGCGCACAGGCACGCTGCTATGGGAGGCGTTTGTCTTCCCCTTCAATGAGCACCTGCGGCGGATCAGGGATCTGGTCGCGGCTGGCGCGATCGGCGAGCTACGGGAGATCCAGTCGGATTTCCATTTCCTGGTCACGAGGCAGGACAACATCAGGCTGTCCGCTGACCTGCAGGGCGGCGCACTTCGCGACGTCGGCTGTTATCCAGTCAGGCTCGGCCAGGAATTCTTCGGCGAGCACCTGAGCGCCTGGGCCGCGCGCGAGGTCGGCGGCCAGGGCGTCGACGTCGAGACCTGGGGGTCGCTTGGATATGAGGGGGGCCGTCGGCTGCTGTTCTCCAGCGGGATGCGCCGTAGCTACGACACGTTCTCCCGGCTGCTCGGCACAGCCGGGCAGATACAGGTCAGCAACCCGTTCCACCCAGGACCCGCCGACCACGTGACGCTGTATCCCGATCGCGGCGAGCCGGTCGCATGGCGGCTAGAGGCCCACGAGCCATCGTTCACGCCCGCGCTGCGGCATATCCAAGCTGTGCTGCTCGGATCCGAGCAGCCGCGGATGCTGGCAGTTGACACCTCGCTCACCACCGCCAGCGCGCTCAGCGACCTCGCCCGTTAGGCGGTCGCTAGTGCCCAGCGAGCAGCCCGTTCGGCAGCCAGCGCAGCCAGCGCGGCAGATACCAGCTGCGGTCACCAAGCAGGGCGAGGGTGGCGGGGACGCAGATCCCCCTCACCACGGTCGCGTCGACGAACACCGCGAACGCGAGGCCAACGCCGATCATCTTCAGGTCGATCGTCGACAGCGAGGCGAAGATCGAGAAGACGGCGACCATGATGACGGCCGCGCTTGTGACGACCCCCGCACCGCGCGATATGCCGCCGACGATCGCATTACGGGTGGACTCGCCGCCCGCGCGCAGTTCCGAGATCCGGCTGAGTATGAAGACGTGATAGTCCATGCTCAGGCCGAACAAGAACACGAACATGAACAACGGCACCCAGTCCATGACGCCGCCGAACGAGGTAAATCCGAGCAGCCCTTCAAAGTGACCTTGCTGGAAGATCACCGTTATCAGCCCGTACGCGGCGCCCACGGAAAGAAGGTTCAGGCCAATCGATACCAGCGGGATGGCTAGCGACCTGAACGCGATCATCAGCAGCACGAACGCCAGCCCTGCCACCAGCCCGAAAACCAGCGGCGCAGCGGAGCGGAGCGCGCTGCGGTAGTCATAGCTGTTGGCGGTGTCCCCCGTGACCGCGTAGCGCACGCCGCGAACCTTCCCGAGTGTCGCGGGCAAGATCCGCCCGCGAAGGACACTCAGCGCGCTGAACGAGCGTGCGTCCTTGCCGCTACCTGCCAGCGGCATCGTGATCAGCGCCCCGCGCCCGTCCCCGATCGGCAATGCGCTCACAGGCCCGCCGATCGGACTGCCCGGCCGAGCTGCGATGGATCGCAGGTCGGTGACCGCACGATCCATCGCGCTGCTGCGCACGCCTGGCCCGGCGACGACGACCTGAGCAGGAGCCGGCCCGCCGGGAAAGTCATGCTGGATCATCGTCAGGGTCCTGACCACGGGAAGGCTCGACGGCAGGTTGATCGCGGGGCTGCCGATGCGCATGCTGAGCGCGGGAACCGCCAGCCCGGCGAGCGCGGCCACCGCGAAGACGCCCCAGAGCAGCGGCCTGCGCACCACCTTGCTGACCAGAGCCGCCCAGAGCCGCGAGCGTTCCGCCCTCGTCCGCGCCTTCCCGAGGAACGGCAGCCTGCCTCGGTCGGCCCAAGGGCCGAGCAGCGCGAGCAGGGCGGGAAGCGCCGTGAGCGACCCCGCGACAGCGACGCCCACAACCCCGATGGTGCCGATCGCGAACCCGGTGAACATGTCGATCCCGGTGAAGAGCAGCCCGGCCAGCGAGATCATCACGGTCAGGCCTGACACCACGATCGCCCGGCCAGACGTCGCTGCCGCTGTGCGGAGTGCCGCGTCGAATGATGCGCCCGCAGCCCGCTCCTCCCGCTCCCGACGCAGGTAGAACAGCGTGTAGTCGACGCCAACCGCCATTCCGATGATCAGCACAACCTCTGAGGTGCCAGGGCCGATCGGCAGCCAGCGGCTGGGAATGGCGAGCAATGACACGGTCGTGGTCACCGCGCTGCCGGCGAGCAGGACCGGAATCCCGGCTGCGATCAACGCCCCGAAGACGATCAGCAAAAGCAGCAGGGTAATCGGGATCGATGTCATCTCCGCCTTGCGGAAGTCCTGGCCCATCATCGCGTTGGCCGCGCGGTCGACGCTCGCGTCGCCCGCCTCAGCGATGACCAGATTGCCGAACCTCGCCTGGACAGAACTGACCGCGCGCATCGCGCGCACGACGGTCGTGTCGGCGTTGGCGCTCTTTCCTGCTACCTGGAAGGTAATGAGCACCCCGCGGCCGCTCTTGGAGATCATCTGGCTGCCGCCAGCGCCGAGCGGAGAGTGTATGTGCGCTGCCGTTCCGGGCATTGCCTGCAGCGCGGCCACTACCGTCCTCGTGGCGAGCCGCATGGAAGGGTCGGTGGCGTACGTAGATCCAGCAGTCCTCGGCTGGATCAGGACGCTCTCTGACGGCGGGGTGACCACGTGCATCTGGTCCAGCATGCGCTCTGCGACGCCCGATCGCCCCGGGTCGTACTCCGGCTGGCTGGCAGTCCCGTAGAGGTGGCCAGCTGCCACAGCGCCCGCCGTCATCAGCAGCCACGCGATCAGCGCGAGCACAGCGTGCCTGGCACTCCAGCACGCGATCCGCTCGGTGACCGGGCGATGCCTGCCAGATGCCCTGGCCGGCAACGAGCCCGGCTGGCGCGATTCCGGCTCGGCCGAGTCCCCCGCCTTTGACAACGAAATGGCGGGCGGGGGGCTCAACAGCATCGAGTGACCTTCCGGGGGAACGTGGCTTACCCGATCAGCGAAGCAGCGCCCCGCGAAGTTCCCTGGACACTACCCGCGCCTGCCCGCTGCCGTGACCGGCAACGGAGAATCGTGGCCTGAGGGCGATACCGTACTTACCTCGGAAACGAGGTCATCTGATGCTTGGGCGCACGCGGCCCGCGTGAGGATGTGATCAAGATCACCGTGAGGGAGACACGGGCATGGGCGAGCTGATACTGATCAGGCACGGCCAGACGGAGTGGAGCCGCGATCACAAGCACACCGGGCTGACCGACGTTCCGCTGACGGCCACTGGCGAGGCAGCCGCGTCGGCCCTCGCCGGAGACCTCGCCACCATGCCCATCGTCGCCGCGTTCGCCAGTCCTGCTCAGCGCGCCTTGCGCACGGCCGAGCTGGCCGGCCTGGCGGCGGTGGAGACCGATTCCGACCTCGCCGAGTGGGACTACGGCGGCTACGAGGGCAAGACGACCGAGCAGATCAGGCAGCAGCGACCTGGCTGGTACCTGTGGCGCGACGGCGTCATTCCCGGCGACGCCGAGCACCCGGGTGAGACCATCAGGGATGTTGCTGACCGCGCCGATGCCGTGCTCAGCAGGGTTAGCCCGCTGCTAGCCGACGGAGACGTTGCGCTCGTCGCGCACGGTCACCTGCTCAGGGTGCTGACCGCCCGGTGGCTCGGCCTTGATCCTGCCAGCGGGCGCCTGTTCAAGCTGGACACCGGCACGCTCTCGGCGCTGGGAACGGAGCACGGCGAGCCCGTGATCGCCAGCTGGAACGTCCCGCCTGCAGACGCCGCAGTCCCCGTCAGCCCGTGAGGACGGCCCGCTGCCTGGAACTGCCGGTCATGCAGATCGCCAGGCCGAGCACCCCGACGTCGCGCAGGGTCAGATCGGTGAGCCCGCCAGTGACCGTCAGGGTGATCACGATCTGCAGCACGAGCAGTGCCGCGAGCGCGGCGGCAAGGCGCAGCGCCAGGCCAGTGACGATCGCGACGGCGAGCATCAGCAACACCCACCCGTGCACCAGCACCATCACGACCGCGACCTGTGAGGACGCCGCTACGCCTGGAACGTACCCGGTCCACAGCCGGGGAGCCACCAGCTCGTGGTAACCGAACCAGGCGAGGACCAGGCCAAGCAGCACCCTGGCCGCCGTCGGCGCCCAATCGCCCGCGAAGCGGTACGCCCGTCCGGCGAGATCGGCACGGCCAGGGCTTGCGTTCCCGCTCACTGCACGATCCTTCCCTGCGTGTCAGTCACAACAAGCCCGTCGTCGCCAAGGTTGTAGTCGGTGTTACCCGAGTCGTCGCCCAGCGCAGCCTCGATGACGTAGACCGTCGCGCCGGCCGCGTAGAACTTGGGCGTCGCCGGAGGTTGTCCGGCCACCGAGGCGGCGACCGTGATCCCAGACCCGTGTCGATGCACCTTGATGACAAGGCCGGTCGCCGCAGTGCTCGCGGCTTGGCTGACCGGCCCTGGCCAGACACGGAAGGCGTAAGAGGCATAGGCCTGCGAGCTCAGCTTCGGCCCAGCGGCGGCCGGCCCAGCCGCAGACGACGTGGGTGCAGGCGCGGACGGGCCCTGAGCGGGCGCGGAGGTCGGGCCGGCCGAGTGACCAGAGCCTTTGGACGCCTTGCCGGGGGCGCCGACCGACGTGCTCGGTGACACCTGCGGCCCCGCGAAGCCAGAAGGCACTCCTTGGTGCCGCAAGGACCACCCGTGTATCCCGAGCACGATCCCCACTACCCCGGCCAGCGCCAGCAGCGTGAGCCCGCGGACCCCGATGTTCTCGCCCGCAATGCGCATCAAGTCCCCGTTCGTCCGATGCAAGTCTGTCTCGATCAACTGCGATGCAGGGCCCGACGTTCCATCGGGTCGCGCGCCCGCGGACGAGCCTATGCGGCAACCGCAGTGTCGGAGGGCATGCCGAGCAGCTGGCGCGGGATGCGCGTAGTTGCCTGATGCAGGGCACGAAGCGTGATCGTCGTGCTCATGTCGGTGACCGGGCTGGCAGGGGTTCCGTACATCCGTCGTGCCCAGCGCGGCAGGCTCGCAAAGGCCAGAACGTTGAGCGGCGGGACGACGAGCTTCAGTCCGGTGAATGGCCAGGGAATGTCCGGATGGAATGACTTCAGCAGCGCCTGCCTTGCCTCACGGCACACGTGCAGCGCCGGACGCATGCGCGCATAGTACTCGTCAAGCTCCGCCATGCTGCCTGGCGCTGACGCGGGATCGAGCCCGACTACGGCCGCGCTGCGCCGCTGCTCTGCGACGAATTGGTCGAGATCACCGGCCGACAGCCGCATTCCTGACCTGCGTGCGACGTCGGCGTAGGACGCGATCTCGCCGCAATGTACCCACAGCAGCAGGTCGGGCTCGTCGAGCCTGATCACCGAGCCATCGGCGTCGATGCCGTGCAGCGACTCGTGTACCTTCCTGACCCTGCGGCCGGCCCGCTCGACCTCGGCGATGGAGCCGTAGGTGCGCACGCGCACGAACTCCACGGTCCTGGCGAACCGCCCCCAGGCCTCGCCGGACCTTGCGAAAGCGGTGTTTTGCCAGGTGGCGCGCATTGTCCTGGGGTGGAGCGACTGGAGGTACATCGCGCGCAGGCCGCCGACCCACATCACGGGCTCGCCGAGAATGCGCCAGGTCACCGAGCCCGGACCGAACAGCCCGCGGTCAGACTCATCGGTCATCAGCGGCTCCCGGGTCACCGCGCGCGTGTCTCGTCGTCAATCCAGTCTAGATAGCCGGCCGAGCCCGCCACGATCGGCGTCGCGACGATTTCAGGCTCGTCGTAGCTATGCCGCTCGAGCAGGAATTCCGCAAGCTCGGAGTACCGAACAGCGGGCAGCTTGAGCGTGACCATCCATTCCTCTGCCCGCTCGATGCCGTCTTCCCACCAGAACGTGCTCGCGACAGGTCCCGAAACCTGTGCGCAGGCCGCAAGCCTGGCCTGCACGGCATCATGGGCCAGTTCCATCGCCTCAGCGCGCGAGTCGGTCATCGTCTGGACGTGCAGAAACCGCGCAGGGCCATCCGCCTCATCGGGCCGCGCCGCCATACCAGGAGATGGTACGCCGCCACGGCGGTAACCTTTGCATTCCTGGCAACGAGGAGGATTTGCGGTGGACCGTCCTTTCTGCCTCATTGTCAACCCAGCCGCTGGCAACGGCCGTGCCCACGGCCTCATTCCGCTCGCTCGGTCGGTGCTCGACGACGCGGGCGCCGAGCACAGCGTGCTGGAGTCGGCGAGCCTGGCGCACGCGCGGGAACTCGCCACCGAGGCGGCAGGGCGCGGTGACGTGGTTGTCGCGGTAGGCGGCGACGGCATGGCCGGAGCGCTCGCGGGGGTCGCGGCCGCGAGCGGTGCCAGGTACGGGCTCATTCCCGCTGGCCGCGGCAACGATCTGGCTGGCGTGCTCGGCATCCCCCTCGACCCGGAAGCAGCGGCCAGGGTGCTTACCGGGGGCCGACTCAAGCAGATCGACCTGATCTCGGTCAGCTCCCCAGATCAGCCAGATGTTGTCGTGGCCGGCAGCGTCTACGCCGGGATCCCAGCGGTCGCCGGCGAGATCGCGAACGCGACCAGGTGGCTGAGTGGCCCGCTTGTTTACCCGGCGGCCGCGCTCCGCGCGCTAGCGCGCTGGCAGCCCGCCACCTTCACAGTCACGTGTTCCGTGGGGTCGTCCGATCCGGCAGACACCGACGAGTTCGACGGCTACGCGGTGGTAGTAGCGAACTCCGCGTTCTTCGGGGCTGGCATGCACGTCGCTCCTTCCGCGCTCATCGACGACGGCCTCCTCGACGTGGTGCTGATGCGCCGCGCGGCCAAGCTCACATTCGTTAGGGCGCTGATGAAGATCAAGAACGGCAGCCATGTCGGGATGCCCCAGATCTCGCTGCGCCGCGGCGCGGAGGTCACGATAACGGTGAGCAGGGACCTGCCGGCCGGAGCGGACGGCGAACCGCTGCCAGGCGCGGCGCCCCTAGCCGCGGGCGCGATGCTGCGGATCACTGCCCTCCCCGCTGCGCTCAGCGTGCTGGTCCCGTAGGTCCCAGGAATGAAGCGCGCCGGACGCGACGAGGACTTGGGCCTGCTGAAGGCGATTCGCGCCTTGGCCCCAGCCAGCGGCCGGGACAACGCAGCCGCGGACGCCGCCAGGCTGCCGGTGCGGCCAGGTACCGGGCTGCTCGCCGAGGAATGCCTTGCGCTACTCGAAGCCCAGTTCGCCTCGCGGAATCTGGATGAGGCCGCGCGCTGGCTGCGCGAACGCGGCAGCGGCTACTACACGATCGGCTCGGCCGGTCACGAGAGCAATGCCGCGGTCGCGGCCGCGCTCCGGCCCACAGATCCCGCGCTCCTGCATTACAGGTCCGGTGCGTTCTATCTGGTCAGGGCCGCGCAAGCGGGGCGGGCTGAGGAAGCGATGAGCGACATCCTGCTCGGCGTGGTCGCAGCGGCAGAAGAGCCGATCGCCGGCGGCAGGCACAAGGTGTTCGGGCATCGCGAGTTGAACGTGATACCGCAGACCTCGACGATCGCCTCGCACCTGCCGAGGGCAGTGGGGCTCGCCTTCTCACTTGACCGGGCGGTGCGTCTCGACTGCCTACCACCGTGGCCCGCGGACTCCATCGTGGTCGCGAGCTTCGGCGACGCGTCCGTCAATCACTCTACGGCCGCCGGCGCGATCAACGCCGCAGGCTACTGCGCCTACCAGCGCCTGCCGCTGCCGCTCCTGCTCGTCTGCGAGGACAACGGGCTCGGGATCAGCGTCCGCTCTCCCGCCGGGTGGACCGCCGCCGCGCTCCGAGGACGGCCTGGGCTCAGGTACGAGCATGCGGACGGCACAGATATCGCAGCCGTCTATGACCTCACAGCCGGCCTCGCCGCATATGTGCGGGAACATCGCTCGCCGGCGATCTTGCACCTGTCCGTCGTGCGGCTCGGCGGACACGCGGGCTCTGACGTCGAGGCCGCCTACCGACCGGCAGCCGATATCGCCGCCGACAGGCGCCGCGATCCGCTGCTGGCTGCGGCGCGTCTGCTCGTCGATTCCGGCTACCGCACGGCGGCCCAGATCGCCGAACGATATGAACGATCGCGCGCGAGCGCGCTCGAACTGGCCGGGCGGATCGAGCGTGCGCCGCGGCTGACTTCCGCCGCGCAGGTGATGGCGCCGCTGGCGCCTCGCCGGCCCGCGGAAGTTGCGACTGCGATCACCGCGGCGCCAGGCCCGGCGAGGGTCCAGGCGTTCGGGCGGCGGCTGCCGGAGGACGAGGGACCGCTGACGCTGGCGCAGGCCATCAACCGTGCGCTCGGCGACGAGCTCGCGGCGCACCCGCAGCTGCTCGTGTTCGGCGAGGACGTTGCGCGCAAGGGCGGAGTGTACGGAGTTACGAGGGGCCTGCTTGCGGCGTTCGGAGGCGGCCGGGTGTTCGACTCGCTGCTCGACGAGCAGTCCGTGCTCGGAGTGGCGCTCGGGGCTGGACTTACCGGGCTGCTGCCGGTGCCAGAGATCCAGTACCTCGCGTACTTGCACAACGCGGCCGACCAGATCCGCGGCGAGGCCGCCACGCTGTCGTTCTTCTCGCAGGGCAGCTACCGCAACCCAATGGTGGTGCGCATCGCGGGCCTGGCCTACCAGCGCGGGTTCGGCGGGCACTTCCATAACGACAACGCGGTGGGCGCGCTCCGCGACATCCCGGGGCTGATCATCGCCTGCCCTG
>Ga0126373_10004707_pt1 | contig 10489 bp, 14 predicted proteins | sample PanSoiMetPlot_11_FD_92545 | JGI IMG/M metagenome (GOLD analysis project Ga0126373, IMG submission 92545) | Tropical forest soil microbial communities from Panama - MetaG Plot_11 | ecosystem: Environmental > Terrestrial > Soil > Tropical forest > Bulk soil | place: Panama | collected 2016-02-17
AGGCGCGCGCCCAAGCGCGGAGCTCAAGCACGTCGATCGGCGCTGGCACGGTTGTGTGCTCAATCGGCGGCGAGCTCATGGCGTCGCCTCGTCGTCATTCTTGACAACGTGAAGCTTTGGCTTGTTCTCCTTTTTGAGAAAGGCCAACAGGAGCGCGCCGATCGATCTGACGCGAAGGCAAAGGTTTCCGCTGCGATAGGCGTTGAGCCGCGAGGATGGATTATGCCTGGCATCAACCAGCGCCCGGCACATTGCCAGAACCGGCGCGCTCGACCGGACGGTAATGCCGCAGGCATCACAGACATCGTCACCGCGCAGCTCGGCGCGGGTTCGCTCTTGTTTAGAGTCTTGGCTGGTACTAACTTCGGCGCCGCTAACGTGCCAGTCGTTGACGACATTCGAAGCCGGCCGCGCGCCAATCGCGGCCGGTTTCACTTTGTGCAGCATAGTGGTGCATCACGCCTTGACTCCGGCGCGCTCGACCTTGCGGCGGCCGGTTGGACAATCCCCAAAATTCTGTTTTGCTTTCAGGAAGCGGTTTTGCGCCGGTTGGACAAACTAAGGCGCTGATGTGCAAAGCTTGTTGCACAACCTGCGGGCTCATCATAGTTGCTTGACGTTCAAATCATCAAATCCATTAGGTGGCGCGCCGTGGCCGAAGACAAAAACCGTGACTCAGGTGGGGAAAACACCAATCGCCGCACCTCATTGGTCGCGCTCGGCGTCGTAGTGGTCCTGTTCGTCATCGGCTGGATCCTGACGCGCGAACTGTATTCCAATTCGAAAATCGAGGACTGCGTGATGTCGGGCCGTACCAATTGCGTGCCCGTCGACACGCGCTCGTCGACTTATTGAGCACTGCCTGCCGAGCGCGGCTGCTCTGCAGAGTGGCCTCACCGGCCACAAGACTTCATGCCGCCGTCGCGGTCGCGCCATCTGAGCGTGCAAACACCCGCTGCAAGGGTTCGGTGAGGATTCGTGGAGATGAGCCACAATGATGATCGCGCCTCTGTGCCTCGCCCGGCCGAAGCCCATCCATTCGGCCGAAAGCCATAAGCCGAAACGACCGAATTGTCCGCGTTGCGGCAGCCGGTTGCTGGTGGCCGAGCACTCACGCTTCAATCTTGCCGGCCGGATCGATCACGTCTGGGCCTGTGACGATTGCGGCACCGAATTTGAGACCTCGATCGATGTGACCCACCAAGCGGTTGCGAGAGGGGATGTGCGATAGCCGGCGCAGATTTGAGCCGCTCACGCTTAGTTCAGTTGCCGCCTTATGGATTCACAGTAACCGACTGTGTTTACGTTAGAATCTTGGATTTTAAAGGCGCTGTCACCTATCTATGCCAACGCGCCGCACAGGCAATAACAACGGGAACCTCGGTGTTTGTGTTGTCATCGCGGAAGTGCGCATCCAGGGAGGATCAGATGCACCAAACGTTTAGTCGTCGGTCAGTATTGGGTTATGCGGCAGGAAGCGCCGTAGGCGCGGTTCTGTTGACCTCGGCCGAGCCGAGCCGAGCGGCCCCGATGAAATTCAAAGCCGACATGAATGGAGCCAGCGAAGTCCCTCCGACCACAACCTCCGGCAAGGGGACGGTTACTGCGACCTATGACCCTGCCACCAAAGTTCTCACCTGGGAGGGCAACTTCTCGGGCCTCAGCGGTCCGGCTACGGCTGCGCATTTCCACGGACCGGCCGAAGTCGGCAAAAACGCCGCCCCCGCGGTTTGGATCTCGGAAAAGGGCCAGAACCTCGCGAGCCCATTCAAGGGCACGGCGACACTGACGGACGCCCAGGCCGCCGATCTGGAGAAAGGCCTGTGGTACGCCAACGTCCACACCGAGGCCAATAAAGGCGGCGAGATCCGCGGCCAAGTCGTTAAAGGGTAAAAGTCGTCAAGGCGTAACCGCCGTTGTGTTTGCGTCAGCGGACGGTTCGATACGCCGGCCCGTTCATTCGGGCCGGCGAGTTTTTTGCCGGGTAGAGCCTAATGAAGGCTCCTCGTCCCCGCGAATGCCGGGACCCAGCATGGATTCCCGCTTGCGCGGGAATGAGCGGCGGCTCACGTCGTCGCACCAGCTTTCTGTCAGCAACCAAAATCCCGCTTCGCCGCCCACTGTTCTTCGATCTCGGCGCGGTAAGCGGCGAAGCACCGCTGGGCGATCGAAGCTCGCGCGCCGGCGGTGAGATCCTGGTAGTAGAACAGATTGACGATCGACAAGAGGGTCCCGCCGAGCGCCTCATTGGCCTTGAACAGATGGTGCAAGTAGGCGCGGGAAAAATCGCGCGCCGCGGGACAGCGGCTTTGCGGATCGAGCGGGCGCGGATCGTCGGCATGCCGTGCATTCTTGATATTGATCGGGCCGAAGCGGGTAAAGGCGAGCCCATGGCGGCCGTTGCGCGTGGGCAGAACGCAATCGAACATATCGATGCCATGGCCGATCGCATTGAGAATATCCGCAGGTGTGCCGACGCCCATCAGATAGCGCGGGCGCTCGACCGGTAGCGCCGGCGCGGTGGCGGCAACCACGCGCAGCATCACCTCCTCGCTCTCGCCAACGGCAAGTCCGCCGATCGCGTAACCGTCAAATCCGAGCTCAACCAGCGCCCGCGCGCTCTCCTCCCGCAGCCGCTCGTCATCGCCGCCCTGCACGATGCCGAACAAAGCTCCGTTGGCCGGCGCGCTTTCGAAGGTGCGCTTGCAGCGCTCGGCCCAGCGCAGTGACAGCCGCATGGCGCGTTCGATATCGGCCGGCTCGGCCGGAAGCCGCACGCATTCGTCAAGCTGCATGGCGATATCGGCGCCGAGCAGAATCTGCACCTCCACCGCCCGCTCCGGCGTCAATTCGACCATGGCGCCGTCAAGATGCGAACGGAAGGTCACGCCGGCTTCCGTGACCTTGCGCAACGGCGCCAGCGACATGACCTGATAGCCGCCGGAATCGGTGAGGATCGGCAGCGGCCAGTGCATGAATTCATGCAGACCGCCGAGCGCTGCGACACGCTCGGCCGTCGGCCGCAGCATCAAATGATAAGTATTAGCCAAGATGATATCGGTGCCAGCCGCGCGCACCTCGTCATGATGGACGCCCTTGATCGCCGCCTGCGTGCCGACCGGCATGAAGGCCGGTGTGCGCACGACGCCATGCGCAATCGCGATCTCGCCGGCGCGTGCGGCGCCGTCGCTCGCGATCAGGCGGAATGAGAATGAGCGTGCCATAGCCGCTTATTTATCGGAACAGCAGGCAAGCGTCGCCATAGGAGTAAAAGCGGTAATTGCGGGCGATAGCGTGGTCGTAGGCGCGGCGCATGACATCGAGTCCGCAGAACGCGCAGACCAGCATGAACAAGGTCGAACGCGGCAGATGAAAATTGGTCAGCATCGCGTCGACCGCGCGGAAGCGATAACTGGGCGTGATGAACAGAGCGGTCTCGCCTGAAAACGGCATGAGCGTGCCATCATCCGCAGCGGCACTTTCGAGGAGCCGGAGCGCGGTCGAGCCGACGGCGACGATCCGCCCGCCGGCACGCCGCGCCGCGTTCAAGGCCGCCGCGGTCCCGCCGCCCACGCTGCCCCATTCCGGATGCATTTTGTGGCCTTCGGTATCCTCCGCCTTGACCGGCAGGAAAGTGCCGGGACCGACATGCAGCGTCACGCGATGAAGCGTAATACCGGCCGCTCGTAGAGCGTCGGTCAAGCCTTCCGTGAAATGCAGCCCGGCCGTTGGCGCGGCTACCGAGCCTTCGGCGCGCGCGAACATGGTCTGGTAATCGCTACGGTCCTGCTCATCGACCGCACGGCGGCTGGCGATATAGGGCGGCAACGGCATATCGCCGCGCTCTTCGAGCGCCTGATCGAGAACGGCATCGGTGAAAGCGAAAGCGAGCGTGATCTCGCCGGCCTCGCTCTTTTCTTCCACCGTGGCGTCGAGTTGTTCGAGGAAACACACGCGGCCCTCGGCGCCAAAGCGCACGATATCGCCGCGCGCAAGCCGCTTTGCCGGCTTCACCAATGCGCGCCAGCGTGAGCCGTCGAGCCGCTTGATGAGCGTCGCTTCGATCGGGGGCTCGCGATCGCCGCGGCCGATACGGCGGCCGTGCAAGGCCGCAGGCAGAACTTTAGTGTCGTTGACGACCAGCGCATCGCCGCGGCGCAGGAGCGTCGGCAATTCCCGTATAATCCGGTCTTCGAATTCGCCCGGCGCCGCCGAGCAAACCACGAGGCACCGCGCCGCATCCCGGGGGATGACCGGGCGAAGCGCGATACGCTCTTCCGGGAGGGCGAAGTCGAATAGATCGGTGCGCATGGTCAGTCGGGACTTGATGTAGGAAAGCGAACGGCTTTCCCTCGACCATTGAGCTGCATTACAAGGAAGATATCGCAACTTATTGAATAGTAAGCCAGTTAAGCGCGTGAAAATGCGTGCGCAAAGCACGATCTATTGGTCAAAACTGCGCGAGGCAAGAATGTTGAAAGGTTGGCTGTCCATCTGCAACGGCCCCGCGATTGCCAATGATGGTGGCGCACGCCGTGCGGCGGTCCCTTCAAGGCTCGGGCGTTTTCTATGAGGCCATGATGCGTAAGGACCCCTACCAACAGCGCGCGCGCGAGCTATGCTTGGCCGCCGGCATCGATCCGGACAGCCGTGTCGGCGAAGGCCGCGGACGCCCGGCATGGTGCGACTATCGTGATGTGGCGAGAGCCGAACAGGTCGCGCAAGAACAGGCTACGCTCGCCGCTACGACGAAACAAAATCCCAGTGCGCCAGCCCCCCTCATCGTCGGCGAGCACGATGCAGCCACCGTCGGCCAGATGAAGAATTGCATGAGCTACGGCAACGTAGCTGCTGGCGTTATCTGTGCGGACGGACACCTTGGCTATGCGCAACCGGTTGGCGGCGTTGTCGCCTATCGCGATCAGATCAGCGTGTCTGGCGTCGGCTTCGACATCGCGTGCGGCAATATGGCGGTCAAGCTCGACACCAAGTTCGAGCAGATCAAGGATGCGGTCGGGACCATTATCGCCGACATTGGCCGGGCAATTTCATTCGGCCTTGGCCGCGTGAACGAAGAAAAGGTCGATCACGCGCTGTTCGAATCTGACCTGTGGGAGCAAAGCGAGCGAACCGACTACAAGCAGAAGGCTCAAGCGCAGCTCGGCACAGTCGGCAGCGGCAATCATTACGTCGATCTGATGCGCGACGAGGAAGGCCACGTTTGGATCGGGGTACACTTTGGCTCGCGCGGCCTGGGTCATTCTACGGCGACCAAGTACTTGAAGCTCGCCGGCGGCCAGGACGGCATGAATGTGCCGCCCGCGATCCTTGACGCCAACAGCGATCTAGGGCGCGCCTATCTCGCCGGCATGGAGCTTGGCGGCCTATACGCTTATGCCGGCCGGGAGTGGGTCGTCGAACGCGTACGCCAGATTGTCGGCGGGTCCGTGCTCGATAGCGTCCACAATCACCACAACTTCGCTTGGAGAGAACACCACGGCGGCCAAAACTATTGGGTCGTCCGCAAGGGCGCGACGCCCGCCTTCCCGGCCCAGCGCGGCTTTGTCGGCGGCAGCATGGGTGATGACGCTGTGATTATCGAAGGCGTCGAATCACCCGAAAGCGCCGCCATGCTCTATTCGACCATACACGGGGCCGGCCGCCTGTTTGGCCGCAAGGAAGCAAAACGCCGGTTTCAGCGCGGCGAAATGGATGATTGGCTCAGAGCGCGTGGCGTGGTGCTCCTTGGTGCCGATCTGGACGAAAGCCCGATGGCCTATCGGCGCCTCCCCGACGTGCTTGCTGAACATGCGCATACGATCAAAGTCCAGCACACGCTTCGCCCATTCGCGGTGGTGATGGCGGGCAGCGGACAATTTGATCCGTACAAAGACTAATCAGGTGCGCGACTATAAAGTCGCGTCGGAGACCCTTTAACGGTAATCAATGCGACGGCCAATATGACTGCGGTCATTCAGGTCAAGCCCGGAATTGGCGATGTCATCTGGCATTTGCCGTTCGTCCGCGCCATCGCGGCGGCCGCTCCGGATGGACAGGTGACGTTCTTCGCGCCGCCGACAAGTGCCGCCAGTGACTTGCTTGCTGCGGAGCCACGCGTCGCGGCCACGGTCTATTTTCAGCATGCCTGATCGGAATTGCAGCGCGGGATTAATCTTGTCCGCCTGGTCGCGCTGTTGCGCCGGCATCGCCTGCAATCGCTCTGGATCCTCGACCGCACCATCCGGCCGGCGCTGGCGGCGGCGCTTGCCGGCATTCCGGAACGGATCGGGCTGGGGCTCGGCCCGCAAAGCGCCTTCATCACCAATGACGGCATCGGCCAGGAGCATTTTCACGATCACCCGATCGACTGGCTACGCGCCTTGATGGCGGCCATGAAGGTGCCGCTCTCCTCCACCGAGCCGAATTTGCAGGTGCCCACAACCCTTCTGAGCGCGGTCGGGGAGAGATTTGCGCAATTCGCCCGGCCCTGGATCGCAATCGGGATCGGCGCCTCGCATCCCGACAAGGACTGGTCCGACGCCACCTGGTGCGAATTTCTGTCCGCGCTGCGGGCGTCCGGCACCGTCTTTGTGGTCGGAGGACCTGCCAATGACGCGCGGGCGGAAAAGTTTATCTCCGCTTGCGGCTCCGGTCAGATCGTCAATGCCTGCGGTTTGCGCTTGATCGAGACGGCCGCGCTGTTGCGGCTTGCCGATCTGTTCATCGGCCCGAGTTCGGGGCCGCTCAACCTCGCTGCCGCCGGAGGCACCGAAGCGTTCGGCCTCTTCGGCTCGACCCCGGTGCTAACCTATTCGAGATTCATCCGGGCCATCGTACCGAAGGGCGGTCCCTCCCCCGGCGGCATGGCGCGTATAACGCCCGCTCAGGTGCTGGAGCGGATCGCGCCCTATCTATCGCGCCGCAAAGCGCCGGCGTAGCGAGCGATGAACGCGCGGCGCTTAGCTGCTAAGGAACTCTGAACCTTACACGACATACCGATTTGTGCGCCGGAATGACGATGGATTCGGGCAGCTCCGCTCCGACGCCGCATCTTGGGACCGATTGCGTTTCATTCAGATCGATAGACACTTCCCGTCCGACGGTCACTTTGATGCGGTCGGGTTCACGCGGGTCAGTATAGGGGGAGCTGTCGGTGATCACCGTCGCGCCCGCATCCTCCGACCACGCCGACTCGCCGTCGCCGCGGGATAAATCGATAGTGCATGTATAGTCGAGGCTTTTCCGATGCCCGCCCCGGCCGCACCAAATTACACCCACCTCGATCCTTATCACCGCGCCGTCCGCAAGCGTGACGCGCGCTTCGCCAGAGCGACAACCGCCCTTTAAGTCAAAATCGCACGTGCGAAGCTCCTGCCCGGCAGCGTGAGCAAAACCGGCGAAGAACGTCAGCACGAGGAGAGCGGCGCAGCGTAGAAGATTTTTCATCACTGCACCGAAGCGGAGCGAGATTGCCGCTCTATTTCATATCGGCGGCGACCTGCGCATGGACGATCTTGTCCGGATTGGCCGGCGGCTCGCCTTTCTTGAGCTTGTCGACCACGTCCATGCCGCGGACCACCTCGCCGACCACGGTGTATTTGCCGTTGAGGAAGGAACCCTCCGCAAACATGATGAAGAACTGGCTGTTGGCCGAGTTCGGATCGGACGTGCGCGCCATGCCGACGATGCCGCGCGTATAGGGCACGCTTGAGAACTCCGCCTTCAGCGCCGGGTATTTTGAGCCGCCGGTGCCGTTGCCGTATTGGCCGTCGCCGGTTTGCGCCATAAAGCCGTCAATCACGCGGTGGAACGGCACGTTGTCGTAAAAATGGTCGCGCGCGAGCTGTTTTAAGCGTTGCGCGTGATTGGGCGCGATATCGTTGCGCAGCTTGATGATGACGCGTCCCTGCGTGGTGTCGAGGACGAGCGTGTTTTGCGGATCGAGCCCGGCCGGCAGCGGCTGGGCGGGCTGGGCGGAGGCCGAAGCGGCACACATGATCGCGAACAGTAGGGCAAGAACACGGGTCATGTCATCTCCCGGTGGTGAGGTTCAGTGGATGATGAATTGCAAAAGGTCAGTGGGGCTTTAGACCTTGGCGAATTTTTTCTTCAAGCGCGCCGCGATCGGCGCCGGCACAAAGCTCGAAACGTCGCCGCCCATGCCGGCAATCTGGCGCACCAAAGTGGCGGTGATGGGGCGCACCGCGGGCGCGGCGGGCAAGAACACCGTCTGGATTTCCGGTGCCATCGCCGCATTCATGCCCGCCATCTGCATCTCGTAGTCGAAATCGGTCGAGTCGCGTACGCCGCGCACCAGCATGGTGGCGCCAGCGCGCTGCGCCGCGGTGACCACAAGGTCGGCAAAGGTGATGGCGGACAATTCGCAACCCGCGGCACGGGCAAGCGGGGCACAGACGTCATTGATCATGGCCAGCCGCTCATCGACGGAGAACAATGGCGTCTTGCCTGGGTGAACGCCGATGGCGATGACCAGCCGATCGGCAAACCGCACGGCCTTGCCGACGACGTCGACATGGCCGCTGGTGATCGGATCGAACGATCCGGCAAACAAAGCGATGCGTTGGCTGGTTCGCGGTACGGAGGGCATGCTCGCGGTCTAGCTTGCACACCGAGTCACCGCAAGGCGTGGCGAACCTCTCCGATTCGCCAAACCGGAAGCCGCGGAATTGGACTCGATGCGGCACATTCATCGAAAGCGACAGCCGATGAGACCAGAAGCTAATGTTTTACAAAGACTTACGAGAATGGTCGGGTTTGTGACCCAAATCAACGCCTGCGTTCTGGCCCGGGACGAAATTCACGCCGTTCGCAAATAAAGCCCGGATCGAACAAGGATCCAAACGGGCAGATTCAGGGACCACGTGTCATGATCAAGACCGCTTATGCCGTCGCCATCTCTGCGATCGCGGCGTCCTTGTTTGTGGCCTTCCCGAGTTTGTCGCCGCAGGTTGGCGCCAGCGCGCCGATCGTCGGCGCCAAGGGCGATCGCGCCGACATCCGTCCGCTGGGTACCGAATGCGGCGAAAAGACGTGGCCGTATTTCGATGCCGCTTGCACGCGCGATGCGCGCATTCCGCTGGTGCAGCCTCGTGACGTTCGCATGATTGCGGCGGATCGCGCTGCCAACTGAGTACGCACCGCAGAGCTTGCTGGAATCATCCGCTCGTCCCCGCGAAAGCGGGGACCCAGCAGTAGTGCATGGTCCTGGATAGCTGCGTTCGCGGGAATGAGCGGAATGCATACCGATGCGGCGGAAGGCATTGGCCGCCTTCCGCCGAAAACTCATTTCGCGCATCATAGGACGCATCGGCGGGGGCGACCGGGAGCTCGCAATGATGCAGGTGCTGGCGAAGGCAATTGCGGCGCGCACTTTGACGATTTGGCTTTTGTTGCTTGCCGCCACGACCGCAGTGCTGGCGAGCGCGCAGATCGCGGGTGCCGAAGAAGCCTATCCTAGTCGGCCAATCCGCCTGATCATTCCCTTCCCGCCTGGCGGTCCAACCGATGTCATGGGACGGCTGATCAGTCAGGCGCTGTCGGAGCAGCTCGGACAACAGGTTTATGTCGACAACCGGCCCGGCGCCGGCTCGACGCTCGCTGGCAAGATCGCCGCCAATGCGGAACCCGACGGCTACACGCTCCTTCTTGGCAGCGCGGCGACGCTTGCGATCGGGCCGACGCTTTATCGCGATGTCGAATACGACCCGAAACGCTTTGAGCCGGTGGCGATGGTCGCCGAGGTGCCTTACGTGATGGTGGCGAGCCCGAAGGCGCCGGTCGCCAGTTTTGCCGAGCTTATCGCTTACGCCAAAGCCCATCCGGGCAAGCTCAATTTCGGTGTGCCAAACGGCGCGCCGCCGCACATGCTCGCCGCGTGGTTCAAGAGTCTTACCAATATCGATGTCGTGCTGGTGACCTATCGCGGTGGCGCCAATGTGCTGAGCGATCTGTTGGGCGACCAGATCGATCTTGCGGTCGAGACCTGTTCGATCCTGCTGCCGCAGCTGCGCGACGGAAAATTGCGGCCGCTCGGAACGCCGTCGCCGAAACGGCTCGACGCTCTGCCCGACGTGCCGACCATGGCGGAGAATGGCGTGCCAGGCTTCACCGCCAGTTCTTGGACCGGAATTGTCGCGCCGCCGGGCACGCCGAAGCCGATCATCGACAAGCTCAACCGCGCCACGAATGCCGCGCTCAAAGAGCCAGCGACGCAGGCCAGGCTGAAGCCGCTCGAAGCCCAGGCCATGTTTGGCACGCCGGCCGATTATGCCAACTTCCTCATAAGCGAACTGCCGAAATGGACCGCGATGGCGAAGCTGTCGGGCGCCGCGGCGGAGTGAATCAGCGTTAATCGGCAGCAGCTTGACCCCCTCGGCGCGCGCGTGTCTAACAGCGACGAGGATACGCGTGCGGACATGATCATCCTGATCGACAATTACGATAGTTTTGCCTTCAACCTCGTTCATTA
>Ga0126373_10004708_pt1 | contig 10487 bp, 7 predicted proteins | sample PanSoiMetPlot_11_FD_92545 | JGI IMG/M metagenome (GOLD analysis project Ga0126373, IMG submission 92545) | Tropical forest soil microbial communities from Panama - MetaG Plot_11 | ecosystem: Environmental > Terrestrial > Soil > Tropical forest > Bulk soil | place: Panama | collected 2016-02-17
GAGCGATCCTGCAAGTCCCAGAGTTCCGGAGCGGACATGCCGACGTCCTGTTCATGGGGACCACGAAGATCGTCGAAGACCCGCACCAGTTGCGCTGAATCCGGGAAGGGAAGAGGCCGAAGGAGAACGGCATAGACGACGCCAAAGGTGGCGATGTTGGCGCCGATGCCGAGAGCCAGAGTCAAAAGTGCAACGATCGTAAAACCCGGGCTCTTGAGCAGAGTGCGGAGCGCATAGCGCAGGTCGCGGGCGAAGGCGGACACGGTGCCTCCCAAGGCGCGTCTTGCCGAAGCAGACGCAGCGGTGCTTTTGTTATATGGACGGGGGGTCGCCGGGCTGGTTAGCAGCGAACTCAATGCCAGGAATCAGAACTCACGACCAGCGTGCCGCCCGCGTGAGTAAGCGTTTCGACGCCGGTGCTATGCCAACCGTGGGTTATAAGTCGAGCCCAGGGTGCGTATAGCGAGGAGAGGGACGCAGGTATGCAAGGGAGACGCGCGGGCGGGCGACTAGCCTGGTTTGCCGTAATTCTTTTGGCGTTGGTGGGAGTGGGAGTTGCCGCGAGGCGGACGATCGTGTTGTTCCGTCCGGATAGCCTGAGTTCGCCAAAGAATCCGGCGGCAGCGCTCGACCAGCACTTCGCGAACGAGCGAAGGCTGGCGTTGATGCATGTGGTGCCTGCATTGTTGTTCATGGTGATGGGGCCGCTGCAGTTTGTTGAGCGAATCCGAAGGAAATATCCGGGAGTGCATCGCTGGTCGGGGCGAATATTCCTGGCAGTGAGCGCCATCGTGGGAATTACGGGGTTGAGGATGGCATTCGGAGAGACCATTGGCGGGATGGACGAGAAAACGGCAATCACGCTGTTTGGGCTGTTCTTCCTCGTGGCGCTGGCGAAAGGCCTGTGGCATGCCTTGCACCGGGAATTTGCGCGACACCGGGAATGGATGATTCGCGGCTATGCTGTCGGATTGGCGGTGGCCACAATACGTCCGATCATGGGCGCATTCTTTGCCGCGGCGGTTGTGCGCGGACATACGCCGGAGCCCAGTCAGTTTTTCGGGACTGCGTTCTGGCTAGGGTTCACATTACAGACGATCGCGGCGGAAGTCTGGATCAACTACACGAGGGCGACAGCGATTCGAAGGGTGTAACCGAGCAGCACTCGCGCGATGTACGGATATAATGCGAAGGGAAAGAGTGAGGGGGCGAATTGTTGAAACGCGTGGTGCGGGTGGTGAGACGTGTGTACCCGAAGTGCGGCACGATTACGCAGGCCATTGCGTTCAACCTGTTTCTGGCATTTTTCCCGACGTTACTTTTGGCGGTAGGGTTTGCCTCGAGTTGGATCGGCAGCAAGACGGCGACACTCGATGCGATCCGGGATTTCACGCAGTTCTTGCCGCCGGGGAGCCAGGCCATCGTAGGAGATTTTCTTTCGCGGCGCGGCCTGGGGATCTGGAAATATGCGCTGATCGGCGTGGCGGGAACCCTCGCAGGCGGCTCGCAGGTAATGAAGCTGTTGATGCAAGGTATTCACTTAATTTACAACGACGAAGTGAAAATGGGGTGGATCCATCGGCAGTTGCGGGGATTGCTGCTGTTGCTGATTACCATGGCGCCGCTCCTGGCCGCAGGCATCCTCGGAGTGTTTGGAAGGCCGCTGCGGCACTGGCTGACGGGAGAATTCGGAAAGGGCGCGCCGGTGCACGGGGTGTGGCTGGTCTTTTTTCCCCTGGCGGCGATGCTGCTTGCGATGCTGGCGCTCACGGTGATTTATTGGGTGGCCCGGCCGCAGGAGAAGCATTTGCGGCAGGTACTGCCGGGGGCCGCGGTGGCGACGCTTTTGTGGTGGATCGTGAACGCCGGATTTGGGTTCTATGTGCGGCGGATGCCCTCGAACGTGGTATACGGTGGGTTGGGAGCGGTGATCGGATTGCTGGTGTGGATGCAGATTTCCGCTGTAGTCGTGTTTTTGGGTGCGGCGTGGAATGCGGAGCGGAAGTCAGAACGGTAGAGAGGTGAGCCGTGAAACGGGTGGCCGTGGAATGCTATGCCGGGTACCAAGCCGATGAGCGGCCGGTGCGGCTGAAGATGGGTGAACAGACGTTGGAGATAGTCGAGGTCGAAGACCGCTGGTATTCGCCGGGCGAAACATATTTCCGGGTGCGCGTCGAGGGCGGAGACCGATACGTGCTGCGGCACGAGGAAGCGCAGGATGTTTGGAGCCTGGAAGGCTACCGAAGCGGGACGAATTGAGGTGGCGAGGTTCGAAATGAACTGCACCGACCCTTCGCCAAAGCGTTCAGGGCGAACGCGTTGACACTTGAAAATACGGGGGCGTATAGTCGGGAAGTCCCACCCGCGTCGAATGAATTCCCTGGGAGACCAATCGCCGGGCCGGGGTATCGCGAATGGGGGCAAGGGAAGGGATGAAACCCAGGGATCCGGACTCGTGTGGTGGTAGCCATCGCGGAAGGTGGTTGGTTGCGGCGCTGCTCCTGCTCGGAATAGCCGGTGGAGCAAGGGCGCAAGATAACGGCACGGGGAGCGCAGGACAAAGCGGAAATCCGCCCGCGCCGGCCGCCACCGAGCCGCCCCCGAATACCGCGGCGAAAGACACACCCACACCGCCAGCGGCCAAACCCAACGAGAAAACCGAGGTCTCCAGCAGGGACACCGGGACGACGTTCAAGTTGCGTGTGAACTTGATCCAAGTGCGCGTAGTCGTGCGCGACAACAAAGGGAACTTGGTGGATGGACTGAAGAAGGAGGATTTTCAGATCCTGGACCAGGGAAAGGTCCAGATGATCTCGACCTTCGGGGTCGATACGCCGCAGACCAGGCTCGAGAAGGCCGCAGCGGTCGCGAAAACACAGCAACAGGACAAGGTGGGAGAGACGCCGGAAGAGCGCATCGTGCTGCCCGACCGGTTTGTCGCTTTGGTGTTCGACGACATTCATTTGACAAACATGGACGCGGTGACCGTACGCGCGGCCGCGAAAAAGCTAGTGGAGAGCCTTGGGCCCACGGAACGGCTTGGAATTTTCGGCACTTCGGAGCAAGTCAAGCTGGATTTCACCAGCGACAAAGCAAAGCTCGAAGAGACGCTGCAACAGATCATCTCGCGGCCGAAGATGGGCAAAATCAATGACGTGACGAATTGCCCGGACGTCAACTATTACATGGCTGACCAGGCGATCAACAAAAGCAATGGCCAGATATTGGGGGTGGTGACGCAGGAAACGCTCCAATGCATGTACGGAGGAAACCAGCAGGAGTTGCCGGCGGCGAGGACCACGGCAGAAAGCTCGTTGCAGCAGGCGTTGTTTGCGGGGGATTCGGACAATGATTTCACCTATAGAGCGCTGGAAGACGTGATCCGCAGGATGACCGGGCTGCCCGGAGAGCGTGTGATGGTGCTGGCGTCGCCGGGGTTTTTGCTGACGACGAAACACCTGGATGAGATGGGGATCATTGATCGCGCGACTCGCGCAAGTATTGTGATTAACACCCTCGATGCGCGGGGCCTGTACACGCCGGAGATTCTGGGCGACGTATCACGGTCGATCACGGATACGGCGCAAACCGCGGGGCTCAAAACGATGTACCGGACCGAGGAGCAGACCGAAAACGAATATGTGTTGCAGGATTTCGCATACGGAACCGGGGGAACCTTTTTTCATAATTCGAATGACCTCGCGCGAGGATTGAAGGAAATTGCTGCGGCGCCGGAGATTTCCTATGTTTTGGGATTTTCGCCGCAGAACCAGAAGATGGACGGAAAATACCACAACATCAAAGTGACCCTGTTGAACAAGCAGAAATACACGATTCAAGCGCGGCGCGGATACTATGCGCCGCGGAAAGTCGACGATCCGGAGCAGCAGGCCAAGCAGGAGATCGCCGAAGCTGTTTTTTCCCAGGAAGAAATTCACGATCTGCCGCTGGACCTGCAAACACAATATTTCAAAACCGGACAGACCGGCGCGCAGGTGAGTGTGGTATCGAAAATCGATGTGCGAGGCGTGCCCTTCCGGAAAGCGGAGGGCCGCAACTGGGACAACCTCACCGTGGCCACGGTGATTTTCGATGAAAACGGCAATTATGTGACGGGTGGAGAGAAACTGCTGGAAATGCGGCTTCTCGATACGACCTATGCGCGATTAAGCAAAACCGGACTGACCATGAAATCCAGTTTCGATCTCAAGCCGGGAAAATACCTGGTCCGGCAAGTGATTCGAGATTCGGAAGGGGCGCAGATGGCCGCGCGCAACGGCGCGGTGGTGATTCCGTACTGAAGTGCAGCAAGGAGGTTGGGATGGGGACCAGAATCGGAGTGAGATCGGGCCAGAGATTGGGGATGGCCCTGTTCTGCGCGGCGATTTGCGCCGGCGGATTTAACGCGCAAGAACCGGCGCAGCAGGAGCCCGCGAAGCCGGCGAGCGCCGGAGGGACGGAGCAAGCGGTGGCGACGGCTCCAGTGATTCGAACCGAATCGCGAATCGTGCTGGTGGATACGGTGGTGACGGACAAGAAGGGCCACTACGTAACCGACCTGAAGCAGCAGGATTTCAAGGTGTACGAGGATAACAAAGAGCAGGCCATCACCAGCTTTTCTTTTGGCGCGGATCCCGCAATTCAGCCGGCAAATCAAAAGCACTACATGATCCTGTTTTTCGATACCTCCTCGATGGAAATGAGCGACCAGATGCAAGCGCGGCAGGCGGCGGTGAAATTCATCGACAGCAATACAGGACAGGACCGCCTGATTGCAGTGGCCAACTTTGGGGGCAGCCTGGTCATTCGTCAGAATTTTACGACCAACACGGAGTTACTGAAGGCGGCAGTCGGTGGGGTAAATACGCCACATATCGACACCAATGCGCAGACGGCGATGAACGATACCGGCGCGATGGTTGTGCCGATGTCGGGATTGCCGTCGATCAGTAGTGCGGAGTCGGATTTTGGGGCCCGCAGCATGCTGCTGTCGATTCGCAGCCTGGCCAAGAATCTACGCGGGGTACCCGGGCGAAAGATGTTGATCCTGTTTACCTCGGGCTTTCCGCTGAATTCGGAGAGTATGTCGGAACTGACGGCCACCATCGACGCGTGCAATAAAGCGAACGTAGCGATTTATCCGCTGGACGTGCGCGGATTGACGACTAATATGCTGCCTGCTAAGGGACCGGGAAGCGCGAGGAATGACCCGGGAACGGGGGACGAGCAAGTCGCAGCACATCGCGACGGCGCAAGCACGATGCCTCCACGGTTGATCCTTTCGAGTTATCACGGCGCGGGCCTGTTTGAAGCGCAAAGGCCGGGTGGAGGAGGGGGTGCCGGCGGCGGAGGAGGAGGAGCCGGTGGCCACGGAGGCGGCGGCCCGGGCGGAGTGGGAGGAACGGGCGGCGGAACCGGCGGTGCAGGAGGCGGTAGAGGCGGAACAGGCGGGACAGGTGGAACCGGCGGAACCGGCGGAACCGGCGGCGCAGGAGGTGGCAAAGGCGGAACCGGCGGAACCGGTGGCGCGGGTGCGGGAGCAGGCGGCGGAAGAGCAGGAGGGGGAGGCGGCGCAGCCCCGGTAGCCTCGCCGTATGCAAGTTACTACAACAACCCAATGAACAATCCCCAGGTGCTGCTACCGCAGATACCGAAGATGGCTTCGGACAATCAGGCGGTGATGCAGATGTTGGCGCAGGGGACCGGAGGCTTCACGATATACAACACCAACGACCTGCTGGGCGGATTGCAACGGATCGCGGAAGAGATGAACCAGTTTTACGTGCTGGGCTACATACCTCCAGCCGCCGCGGAAGGCAGCTGCCACACGCTGAAAGTGAAGACGGACAAGGGGGGCCTCGAGGTACGGTCGCGTTCGGGATATTGCAACGTGCGGTCGACGAATCCGTTGGACGGAAAACCCATCGAGAAGCAGATGGAAGCGCAGGCGACGGGGAGCGCGCAGGGTTCGATTCGCGCGAGCATGGAAGCGCCGTATTTTTATTCGGCGCCGAACATTGCGCGAGTGAACCTGTCGATGGAGATCCCCGGGGAAGCGGTGGTGTTCAACAAGGATAAAGGGAAATACCACGCGAACGTGAACGTGTTAGGGATCGCGTATAAACCGGACGGGTCGGTCGGAGCGAAGTTCAGCGATACGCTGAATTTTGAAATGGAGAAGGATGAGTGGAAGGAGTTCACCAAGCAGCCGTACCGCTATCAGAACCAGTTCGATGCTGCGCCGGGAACGTACAAGCTCACGGTGGTGATGAGCTCGGGCGGTGAGGGATTTGCAAAGATGGAGAAACCGTTGCAGATCGATGCGTACGACGGAAGCAAGTTCATGTTGGGCGGAGTGGTGCTTTCGGCGAGCCTTCAGCGCGTCGATCAGATTCCGACCGAAGTGGATGCGTCACTGCTCGAGGATCGAAAACCGCTGATCATCAAAGGCATGCAGATCACGCCGGCGGCGAACTACCAGTTCAAGAAGTCGGACAGCATCGTGCTGTATTCGGAACTGTATGACCCGGTCTTGAAAACCGAGCCGAGCACGAAAGTGGTCTCCGGGTATCACGTCTTCGACAAATCGACAAACAAGGAAATATTTTTTACCGGCGGGATCCCCATGGATGGGTTCGTCGAGAAGGGAAATGCGGTGGTGCCGTTCGCGTTGAAAGTGGATACCAAGGATCTGCCGCCCGGGAACTACCGGCTGCTGCTGGTCGCGGTGGATGAAAAGAACAATAAGGCGCCCCAGAGGCCCGTGGATTTCACACTAAGCAACTGAGATCTCGGGACGGCAAGCGCTCGCGAAACACGGCCAACGGGAGGGAAATCCTGTCCGTCGGGACAGCAACTTTCGCCGGGTGCAGGGGTTATTCTGGGCAACATGCGAGAGAAGCGTCTTTTGGGGATGGCCGAGCGACCGCGCGGGGCGTCCCTGCCCCCCGTTGCAGGGATAGCGTGGACCCCCAATGGGCTACTAGCCCTGCTCCTGACCATTTCCTGCATTGCGACGCTCGTGGTGGATGTCGAGGCCCTGGCGGCGTTGCCCGCCAATAACAGGAATCAGAGCCAGGACCCGGTGTTGAAGGGCCTGCCGGTGACGGAATTAAGTGCCGAGGAGGCCATCCAACACGCCTTGAATCGCCTGGCGTATGGTCCGCGCCCGGGCGATGCCGGGCGAATCCAGCAAATGGGGCTGGCCAAATGGATCGATCAGCAATTGAACCCGAAATCGATTGAAGACCATGCCGTGGAAGCTCGCCTATCGGGTTATCCGACGCTCGTTATGAGCACCGCGCAATTGTTGGCCGCGTATCCGAATCCCAAGCAAGCGGCGAAACAAGAAAACAAACAGCAGCCAACCCCGGCGCGGATCGCGCAAAAACAGGCGGATGATGCGATCGCAGCGATGTCGCGCGAGATGGATGGAAGCAACGGTTCGAATGGAGCAGCCGAGAACGGGGCGACCGCGAGCGCCGAGACGCCGTCAGCGACAGCGGATACACCCTCGCCGATGAAGCTGAATCCCGCAACGGCCGGGATTGCGAAAAGAGACTTGAGCGGGGTGGACCCCAACAGCGTGCCGCGGGCGATTGCGGACGATAGCAAGCGACCGGCGCGCGTCGTCGAAGAGCTGGCCATGACGAAAGTGACGCGGGCCATTTACAGCGAGCGTCAACTGCAACAGGTGATGGATGATTTCTGGTTCAACCACTTCAACGTGTTTGCGGGCAAAGGCGAGGTGAAGTGGTACCTGACGTCGTATGAACGCGACGTGATCGAACCGCATGCGCTTGGGAAGTTCAAGGATTTGCTCACGGGGACCGCGAAAAGCCCGGCGATGCTGTTTTACCTGGACAATTTCCTAAGTGCGGATCCACGCGCGGCGCAGAGACAGGCGGCTCAACGGGCGATGCGGCAAGCGATGCGTCGTTATCCACCCGGGGGTTATCCGGCACCGGTTCCGGCGACGCAGAAAAAGAAGCAGGAGCGAGGGCTGAACGAGAATTACGGACGCGAATTGATGGAACTGCACACCCTGGGCGTGGACGGCGGATACACCCAGAGGGATGTAACCGAGGTAGCGCGCTGCTTTACCGGATGGACGATCGAGAAGCCGCGAGAGCTCGGGAAGTTCAAGTTTGACGACAAACTGCACGATCCGGATCCGAAGATGGTGCTCGGAAAGAAGATACATGGCGGCGGAATGAAGGATGGCGAGCAGGTAATCGAGCTGCTGGCGAAAAATCCCAACACCGCGAAGTTCATTTCGACAAAACTGGCGCGGCGATTTGTGTCCGACAGTCCACCGCCGGCGCTGGTGGAACGGATGGCGAAGACGTTCCAGAAATCGGATGGGGATATTCGCGAAGTGATGCGCACCATGATTTATTCGCCGGAATTCTGGTCGCGGGATGCGTACCGGGCGAAGATCAAAACGCCCTACGAACTGGTGGTGTCATCGGTCCGCGCGCTCGGCACGGATGTGGACACGCCCATGCCGCTGGTGCAGTGGGTGGGCCGAATTGGCGAACCGCTGTACCAGTGCCAACCGCCAACCGGATATGCGGATAAATCGGAAGCGTGGGTGAACACGGGAGCCTTGTTGAGCCGGCTGAATTTTTCTCTGGCGGTGGCGGGCAACAAAGTGCGTGGCTCGCGCAGCGATGTGGCGGCCTTGCTCGGAACGGACGCAGGCGCGGATCCAAAGCAGGCCTTGGAACGCGCGGTACAAGTGTTTTTGGGCGGCAAAGCCGCGCCAGGGACGGTGGATACGCTGCAAAAACAATTGGAGAACCCGCAAGTGTTGGAAGCGAAATTGGATGATCCCGTGAAGCACGTGGATTTGGGAGTGGTGACGGGATTGGTGCTGGGTGCGCCAGAATTTCAACGAAGATAGCGACCCGCGGACTGCGAGTGGCGCCAAGTGAGGTATTTATGAGCGACCCGTGCTGCGAAGGAGTGAGGAAGGCGCGATTCTCGCGGCGGTATTTCATGAAGCAGGGGGGAATTGCGCTGGTGGGGCTGAGCAGCATGCCAGCGTTCCTGCAACGCGCCGTCGCCACGACCACGGGGGCAGGGAAGAAACAGCTGGTGGTGCTGTTTCAGCGCGGAGCGGCGGATGGCTTGAATATGGTAGTGCCGTTTGCGGAGCCGAATTACTACCGCATGCGGCCAACCATCGCGATTCAGCCACCGAAGCGAGGCGGGAATGATGTGGCCGTGGACCTCGACGGCTACTTCGGGCTGCATCCAAGTCTTGCGCCGCTGCTGCCGCTATTTCAGAAAGATCAGCTGGCTATTGTGCATGCGGCGGGGTCGCCGGATCCGACGCGCTCGCACTTCGATGCCCAGGATTACATGGAGTCAGGAACACCCGGCGTCAAGGCAACGGAAGACGGCTGGCTCGACCGCGCACTGGCGACGATCCCGGAAGAAAATGCCTCGCCCTTTCGCGCCGTGGCCATGGGGCCGAATTTGCCGCGAATGCTGCGCGGCACCGCGGCGGGCATCGCGATTCCCGATTTGCGCCAGTTCAAGGTACAGCCGCAAAGCGCGGCAATGAACAACGTGGTCGAGGGTGGATTCGAAGCGATGTACGCGCAGTCGGTGGATCAGGCGTTGCACGGGACGGGAACGGAGACATTTGAAGCCATCGAGTTGCTGCGCAAAGTCGATCCGAACAAATACCCGCCGGATAACGGCGCGGATTATCCGAAAAACCAGGTTGGGCAAAAGTTGCAGCAGATCGCAGTGATGATCAAGGCGAACATCGGCGTGGAAATGATGTTTTTGGACTGTGGCGGCTGGGACAATCACGTCAACGAGGGCGGAGCGCAAGGGCAGTTGTCGAACCTGTTGCGCGACCTTGGACAGTCCCTGGCCGCGTTCCATCGGGATATGGGCGAGCGCATGGCCGATGTGGTGGTCGTGACCATGAGTGAATTTGGGCGTACGGCCAGGGAAAACGGCAATCGCGGAACGGACCATGGACACGCGAACTGCATGTTCGCCCTTGGCGGCGACATTAACGGCGGGCACGTCTATGGGAAATGGCCGGGACTCGAGGAGCACCAGTTGAACGAAGGGCGCGACCTGGCGTTGACCACGGACTTTCGGGCGGTGGTGGGAGAAATCCTGACCAAGCATCTGGGCGTGAAGGATTTAGCACCCGTGTTTCCGGGATTCGACAATAATTCGCGTAAGTTCCCGGGGTTAGTGCGGGCCTAAGAGAGTCGCAGGAGCCCACCCGCAAAGCGCGAGGGTGGGGACCGAAATTGATCAGGTCTCGAAATGCGCAGGCATAATAAACCAGCCCTACACGGATTCAGGTCACAACAAACGAATCCAAAGGTTGCGGTAGCGCACGGGCTGGCCATGATCTTGTAGGGCAAGGGGCATCTTGTCAGGACCAGGCTTGTAGGGTGGGCGCTCGTTGTGCTCGGTAGGGCCGGTGGGCTCGACGTTGTCCTGAACGAGGA
>Ga0126373_10004709_pt1 | contig 10487 bp, 5 predicted proteins | sample PanSoiMetPlot_11_FD_92545 | JGI IMG/M metagenome (GOLD analysis project Ga0126373, IMG submission 92545) | Tropical forest soil microbial communities from Panama - MetaG Plot_11 | ecosystem: Environmental > Terrestrial > Soil > Tropical forest > Bulk soil | place: Panama | collected 2016-02-17
ATATCTGGACACAGCCAACGAGGACGCCCGACAACAATGAAATGCCTACGACAAGGGCGGGAAGGAGAGCTGCAAGTCTGGTGTGCTTCCTGGCGCGGTCGGCGATACTAACAAGGACGTAGGCCGAAACGATAGTGAGCGGCGGATAAACGGGCAGCAGATAGCGCGCCACCCAAGAAGCCGGGGCGATCCACAAGTAGAACGCTACTCCGGCCAGGGCGCACCAGACGACCCAGCGAGGGCGCCCTACGAATATCAGCAGAGGGACGACTACAAACAGGTAATTGGGGTCAACATAGTAATCGGCGACATTAAACTTATCGGCCCTGGTGAAGTATTCCCAGAACCGAACGGGATTCCGGTCCATCCTCTGGGAGGCAGCGTCAGCAAGGACTTGTTCTTCTTCACCGACCACAACGGGAATTTGCTTTCTGGCTTCAATCAAGAACGAGTCGATCTTGAGCTGGTCCTGGTGGTCGTAGTACCTGATCTTGCCGGGCTGGTATTCGGCGACCTGTCCCGTTACGTATGGATAGATCGGATTGTGGAACCATACGGCATTCTTGGCTAGCCAGGGCAGAGCGAGGGCGAGCGAAATTCCCATATAGGCGGCGCTGGTCCTGGCCACCGCGGATAACCGAGTCTTAATTCGCAAACTTTCGTACCAGTACATCAGCAGAGGGAAGAACAACCCTATGAATGCGGTGTACTTGATCCCAAGCGCCACTCCCGCTAGCAGGGCTGAGCAATAGAACCAGCCCCGGCGGCCTGTTTCAAGGCTAATTGCCATCGCATATAGTGCGAGGAAGATCATGCCTGCGAGCGTCACGTCTATCCTTGCAGTTATGGATACTTCAACGACCATGCCGGCCCCGTAGAAACCAAACAGCGCAACAAGTCCGATCCTCCGGTTTAGAAACCTCGAGCAAAAGGCATAAAGCGAGACCCCGGTTGTTACTGACAGCACCAGGCTGAACACCTTGGCCGCAATGTCAGATTTCGCCATCAGGCAGAGCACATAGATCATGTGGATAAGGAAAGGCATATCCCCCATGAAGTTGTCTACCACCGGATAGACTCTCCCCTGCTCCACGAAGAGTTTGGGGACCGCGAGATGATAGATTGCTTCGTCGTAACAATGCGGGGGAGTGAGAGCGCGAGTTGCCATTAAAGCAATCAAAGCACCGAACAGGAGCGCCGCGATGAGTCGCGGCCTCGAGGACCGGGCATACCTCAAAGATGAATCGCAGTTCTGGTAAAGGATAGGGATCTCATGGCGGCTCAGACAAAGAATCAACAGCATAGTCATCGAGACCGGAAGGGGGTGAAGGAGTCCCGCCAGTCCGAGTCCCAACACGATCAAGCCGATCACACCTGTGCCGAGCATTATCGAGAAGGCGAGCTCCTCAGCGGGCCCGACGAATGATAGAGATAATTTCCTGCAGACTGACCGCCCGGCGCAGAAGGCAAGGGCGGCAATCGCTAGCGCGAGCACGAGGTCGAAAACCCTGTCTAGGATCGCAAGTCTACCGGTGAAATCCGGGCCCACCGACGCGACGCGGATGTGTCCGAACAGCGCAGCAACAACGACGAACAGCACCAGGGCAAACCACAGAGTCTTTCTCGAAAGGGCACGAGACGTTCGTGCCACGGGCGCCGGGCTGCCGGCTGCCAGTTCTTGCTCCGTGCTAACCATTGCAACGGGCTCCTTTTAGTGTCAAGGCACGGGATCAGGGGCAGTAAGCGTTGCTCGAGTGTTGTCAGATGGCTTGTAAGATTTCGCGAGGGAACGAAGGGGAGCAGTGGAACTGCCATCCAGCTCATTGATTAAGGTCTCGGACGGCAGACTAGAATAAACTGATAACCGAACAGGGTCTTTCTGAGCTTTGCCATCAGCCAATTCAGCCAGTGAACGAAGCTAAGCGTTCGGCCTTTGCTCATACTGGGAAAGATAAGGGGAAGCGGCACCGGAGTAACTTGTGTGCTTTCGACATCGAATCCGGATCGATTCGCGAGTTCCATTGCAGTCTTCAGGGTAAAGAATCTGAGATGGCCCTCGTCCAATATCCCAACGCGGCTATACTCAAACCGCCCGAATAGCAGGTTAAGTCTTACCCATATATTCGCTACATTAGGGAACGAGATAAGTATCTTACCCCCGGGTTTCAGGAGGGCAGTAACACGAGTTAGCAGGGCGCCGGGATCCTTGAGATGCTCCAATACATCACCGAAAACGATTGCGTCAAAGGGTCCGAGGTCGGACAGGTTCATGGATTCGATATCGCCGACCAGCATCCGGCGGCAATACTTGGCAGATAACTGAGCCATTTCGGGATCTACTTCGACGCCGGTTACCGAGCATCCTCTTTCAATCATCTCGGAGGTCAGGTATCCGGTAGCAGTGCCGACCTCGAGCACCTCGGAGGGCCTTTCCTGATCGACCCATTGAAGGATTTTGGCGTGACTGCTGTATGGATCGATTTGCTTGTAGATGTAACGATCACCCGTGACATCGTACTTGGCATCGTAGTGGAGCCGCGCGCGATGAAGTCTGTATTTCATTGCAGCTTTTATGCAGTTGTATGCATACCCTAATCCATTAACGTAGCAGATCTCGTCACCATAGTAAGTGGGAATCGGCCGCTCGACAATTCGCAACCCCGCTTCCTTGAATTGAATCAGGATCTCGGTGTCAAAATGCCATTCATTAGAGTTCTTCATGAACGGGAGTTTCTTGAGCGCCTCACAACTGTATAATCTGTAGCCGGAATGAAACTCCGACAAGTTCATGCCCACGATTCGGTTCTCGAGCCAGGTCAGGATCCGATTCCCGATGAATTTGTAGTATGGCATGCCGCCGTCGAGGGGATGCCCACCGGGCGCCATTCTAGATCCAAAAACCATATCGGCCTGGTTGCTTTCCAGGGGCTCGAGCAATTGAGGCAAGGCTTCCGGCGCGTATTGACCATCGGCGTGAAGCATTACAACTATGTCCAGGCCTTTCTCTATGGCGTACTGATAACCTTTCTTTTGATTGCCGCCGTATCGCAGGTTTTTCGGATTACGATGCAGAGTGAGCTTCTCCATCGCATTAACATGCTTGTACCCGACTGCGGCGAAATAAGTGTTGTCGGTCGAACAATCATCGAAGAGGAAGACCTCTTCGACTTTGTCCCATACCTCTTTAGGTATGCGATCGAGAGTCCAATCAAGCTTGTTTACAGCATTATAAGCTATTACGAATATCCCAATTCGCTTTGCCATAAACACCTACCCTCTTGTTCACCAAGCACGCGCAGCACAATCCAGGAGATCCGGATAAACGGCCTATGTCCACTGCCATGTGCGAGCAACCCGGGATAGGGGCAGAACTGATCAGTTGATCTTATCGTCTACGAGGGGCGACAACCTCACGGAAGTATATCATTCCGGTTCCATAATTCAAGACTAAACTACCTTTCGACAAGGCGCCGAATGAGTACCCGTCCCGGGGTGAAATCCAAAGGTTCCGGTCGTTTTTAGCGACTTACCAGCCTAGGTTTCGGGCCCCCCAATCTTGGGACCGGTCTTAGACCACTGGCCATCAAACAAACGAGTTAACGCCATCCGCGACGTGCCTGACTTCATCATCGGTTAACTCGGGAAAGATCGGCAGCGACAGGACCTCGTGGGCAAGTTGCTCGGAGACACCGTAGGCGCCGGGTCCGAGGCCGAGATCGGCGTAAGCCTCCTGCAGATGAAGGGGAACGGGATAGTGAATCAAAGTCGAGACCCCGCGATCTGCAAGATGGCGTTGCAGGTCGCCACGGCTACTGCACCTCAAGACATAGAGGTGGTAGTTGTGTTGGCCATAGGATTGTTCAGTTGGTTTTGATACGACCGGATTTGTGATCTCGCTGTCGTAGAAACGGGCGATCTGGCGCCGGCGGAGATTCCAGGTATCGAGATGAGGCAGTTTCGAGGACAGAATGGCGGCCTGAATTTCGTCGAGGCGGCTATTGACTCCCTTGGTCTGGTGAAAGTACCGCTGTCTCTCTCCGTAGTTGCGCAGTTGCCGGAGTTTCGCTGCAAGATCGTCGTTATCGGTCGCGACGGCGCCCGCATCGCCGAAAGCGCCGAGATTTTTGCTTGGATAGAAGCTGAAGCACCCGGCATCGCCGATGGTTCCCAGCTTCTTGCCTCTGTAGGTGGCCCCATGAGCCTGGGCAGCATCCTCGACAACCGGGATGCCTTTCCTATTGGAGACCTCAATGATCGGATCCATGTCAGCGGCCTGGCCGTAGAGATGTACCGGAACTATTGCCCGCGTTCGCGGGGTTATCGCTCGCTCAATGTCTGCTGGTTGAATAGTGAAAGTGAGTGGATCTACGTCTGCGAGGACGACTGTCGCGCCCGCTGATGTAATTCCCGAGGCGGTTGGCACGCATGTGTTTGCGGCCGTGATGACTTCATCGCCGGGCCGGACTCCAGCCGCGACCAGGGCGAGGTGAAGTGCATCGGTCCCGGACGCTACTCCCACGACGTTTCGGCAGCCGAGATATGCCGCGAAATCGCGTTCAAAGGCGCTTACTTCCTCGCCCAGTATGAACCAACCCTTTCGAAGCACGCGGGCGATGGCGCCGTCGACTTCGGTCCGGATCAGTTGATATTGCCGCGCAAGATCGCCAAAAGGAACTCTCATCCGCGGTCCTCGCCGGTTGTCAGGTAGTGCTCGAGGTTCTTCTTGTAAAAGGCAAATGTCTCTTGCAGGCCGTCCCGCAGAGAGGTCTCAGGGTCCCATCCCAATGCTTCTTTGATCTTGGAATATTTCCCGTAGAAGCTGCCAATATCTATTCGCTTTTTGTCCTCGGGAAACGGTACGAGCCTGTAGCTCCCGCCTCCGTTGATTTCGATCATCATTTCCACGAGTTGTTTGAGGCTTATGGGTTCACGGCCTCCCAGGTTGAAGATCTGGCCCTCGGCTCTCTCAGAGACCGCGGCCAGGAGCAGGGCATCGACAACATCGTCAACATAGTTGAAGTCGCGGACCTGGCTGCCGTCGCCGAACAATTGGATCTCTTTACCTTCCACGATCCGGCGGATAAACCAGCCCATGAATCCCTGGCGCGAATGCTTGATCAATTGGCGTGGCCCGTATGTATTAGTCAACCGGAGCGACACGGCACGAATGCCATAGACATTTCTGTAGAGCATGTGATACAGCTCGCCAGCAAGCTTATTTACGCCATTGGCGTCCGTGGGAAGGACGGGATGATTTTCGTCAACTGGCAAGTACTGGGGCTTGCCGTAGAGCTGTCGCGTACTTGTATAAATGATTCTGACAGATGGATTGTTCCTCCGGCAGGCTTCCAGAAGGGATAACTGCGAACGAACATTTATCTCCAGGTCGGTAAACGGATCCTCCATGCTGTCTATGTGGCTGACCTGACCGGCGAGATTGAAGATAAAGTCCTTGCCTTGCACAAGATACGCGGTGCTATGCTGATCTCGGACGTCAGCGACGTTTACCTTGACCTGATTCAGAATTCCGTTGATGTTAAAGGGATTGCCACCATAAGCTGGTACGAGCGAATCGACAAGAGTCACGGACGCACCGAGAGACACAAGCCTGATTGCCAGGTTGCTGCCGATGAAACCAAGGCCTCCGGTAATCATTACTTCTTTTCCGGCGAGTTGTGGCCGCGCTTTGGAGTCGACGTCCGCTGTCATCAATGGTCTCCGGGAGCTACGAAGTCGGTAAACAATACTAGCAACAGGGTCGCAGGAGCGCCAAGCATACTTGTCGAAGAGGCAGGTGCAAACGGATCGGCGTATTACCGGGGTATTCGGGCCGCAAGAGTGTAAGTTTTGTTCAACGAGATTGGAGTTTGTTCAATGCCTCGGACGCTCTGTCTGAGACCTCTTTTGACTTTGCTACGCTAAGACTGCGATGGAGAGCCGCGCGCGCATCTTCCGATCGGCCTGTGGCGGCATAGGCGAGCCCGAGCTCATAGCAGGCCTCCGCATCGTCAGGCAATGCGACGATGAGGGATTCAAATTCCCCAATCGACTCGGGATACCGGCCGTCGCGAACATAGGACAATCCCAGATTGTATCGCGCGTCGAGCGCCCGCGGCCTGATCTTGAGCGCGGCAATGAAACATTGTTCAGCTTTCCCATAGTCACCACTATCAAAGTAAACCGTGCCAAGGTTGTTGAGCGACTCGAAAAAGGCTGGATCCAAACGTAGGGCCTGCTCAAAGCTGGCAATGGCATTATCCCGCTGGCCAAGGGCGCCATAGTCCCTCCCCAGAGCGTCGAACACTGAGGGCTCGGCGGGGGCGAGTCGAGCTGCTCGCTCGAGGGGAGCCCGGGCCTCAGCGAACTTGCCCTGGTCTAACAAAACAAGTCCCACGTTGTAATGGGGTGCCCAGAATCCTGGGCGAACACTCGCAGCTTTGGACCATAATGAATAAGAATCAGCCCATGCGCGGTTTTCACCGGCGGCAGAGACGATTAGAAGACAGACCAGGCAGACAAGAACAACATGCGCCAGGACCGTGCGCGGGTGGCGATCAGTTCGGCCGGGCATTTCATCCTTGGATGCAAAACGGGCCAGAAGCGCCAGGGAACCCATTGCAACGAGATAACAAAAGCCCATGGTCGGCAGATAGAGGTAGCGGTCCCACACCAGGTATTCCTCGTTCATCTGCTTTAGATCGAGCACTGGCAATAACGGAACGAGAATCAATAGAAGGGCGAACCAGACTTCACGCGTTATGCATCGCCTATATGCCAGTAATAAGCTACCCGAGGCTGCGAGAATTAGGGCCGGCGCTAGAAACTCGATGGTGGAGGGGCTAGTTACGCAATGAGTATGATAAGCAAAGGTCAAGCCCACCGGCCACAAGAGGTGAGCGGCATAGGCTACCAGCACGAGGGGCAGGGTCAATAGAGTATCGATAAGAGGTCCGTCGTGAGCCGCCGGATTCTTCCAGGTCAGCGCGCCAAGCGCAAGGAATCGCGCAACAAGATACAGAATAGCCACAGCAGCTAAAGGAAGAGTCAATGAGGCTGCGCGTGCCGCTCGACGCAGCAACGGCATGCGGGAGGCACCGGATGCGCGGTCGGGCTGTGCGCTTTTAGATGGCCCCAACATTTCATATGCGAATAGAATCGGCACCAGGCTTATAGCCGTTTCTTTGGAGAGGAGCGAGAGGGCGAATAAGAAGAGCGAAAGCCATAGCCACCACCGCTGGCAGGACGACCGGTATTTCAAATAAGAAAAGAGAGAGAAGAGAAGGAAACCGCCATAGAGCGGGTCGGTCATGCCGCTTATCCAGCAAACTGACTCTGCATGCACCGGGTATACGGCGAACAGCAACGCACTGATGAGCGATGCAGGCTTGTTGGAGGAGAACTGGAACAAAACGAAGTAGACTCCAATAGAACAGAAGATGTGCAGAGACAGGCTGATAAGGTGCCAGCCCTGGGCCCAGAGTCCGAAAATATGATATCCGATCGTCAGGGTCACCGTAAAAATGGGACGATAGTAGGGAAACGGTATTGGAACCCTCAGGAGTTCGCGATTCTCCTGAAAAGCAAAAACATGTGTCTTGAACGCTTGCGGGATTGTCGACCAGGACCTTATCTCTTGATTGGCGACGATCTGCTCGGTATCGTCGATGACGAACTGGCCCCCGATCGCGTTCGCATAGGTCAAGGAAGCAGCGAGGCCTATGACGAGTGCGATCTTTCTTGTATCGAGCGCTTCAAGCCATTTCATCGGATGTTTCCTTGACGACGCTTGTCGCGCAAGCCGAGAATAGCCTCGACTTCGTCTATTTGCTGTCTTGCCGACGAACGCTCGGGATTGAACTCGACCTCCTTGCGAAACTCAGTCAGCGAGCCCTGGATATCCCCCTTCTGCCTTAGCACATTGCCCAATGCCTCGTGAAATCCATCTCCATTGGACCTCAGGTTTATCGCTTCGCGAATGTACTTAGCGGCTTCCTCAAGCTTTCCCTGTTCTTGTTTTACCAGACCCAGGGTCAGAAAGGGACCGGGACTCATCTCATTAATCTCGATAGCATGAGTCAGGTCGCGGTCCGCCTCATCAAGCCTCCCGATCCTGAAATAGTCGTAGCCGATATTGGATAGGGCGATCCAGTCGTCGGGATGTGCCTGGAGCGTTGACTCGAACATCGCAATGGCGTCCTGGTAGAACCCGCGTTTGCTCAATTCGATGGCCAGATTATTCTTAGCCACTTTGTTATTCGGAGCGGCCGTAAACCCCCGGTGATAGAGCAACAGGTCGGTGGACCAGGAGCCTGTTTGAATGGCGGTGGCCGCAGCCAACACACAGGAGAGCACCAGGGCCATCGTGGTTTGGGACAGCGGCAGCTCACCGACCTTCGCTGGTCCGAAAGGTATTCTGCGAATTGCTGACCCGGCCAAAATACAAAATCCAATAGAAGGAAGGTACAGGTAGCGATCGTGAGCGATTTCACCTTCGATAAAGACCGACAGGTTCAGCAGCGGCAGAATCGGCAATACTATCAGGCCTGTGCAAAAGATCATGCACCGTCTGGACGCGAGCGGACAAAGACGCGCCAGATACCACAACACGCCTGCGCAAACGAGGATGCTCAACAAGAGTGGGATGATGAAGGAGCGGACTCCAGGAGTGTCAACGTATGGCGTGTCGTAAAAAGCGCTGAGGCCGAAGGGCCATACGAGCAATTTGATGTAAAACCAAATGACGGACGGCCAGGTGAGAACTATCGTGGCCAGCTTCAACGGAAAGACGCTGCGGCCAAACCCCTTGAGAACCACGAAGCGAATCGCGAGGTAAACGGCCGCCATGAGGAGGTATGGACTGGTTGCCTGAACGGCCCTGAGAGAGTTTGAGTACCAGGCGCGGCTGGCCTCACCCGTGGCTCTAACCGGATCTGCAAAAACGATTTCATATAAGAGTATCGCGGCCGGCAAGACCATGGCGGTTTCCTTAGAGAATAGGGCTACAAGGCAGAAGACGAGCGAAGCCATCCGGAACACTTGCGTTGTGGCGCCGCTGGACGTCTCGGGTCCGGAATTTCGGGACCTGGCTTTGATGTGAAACAAGAGCGAGGCCACGAACGGGGCAGCGACGAGCGATTCGGTTACGCCGGAAATCCACGCAACGGCCTCGATGTGGACCGGGTGAAGACCAAAAATTGCTGCGGAGAATAGGGCGGTAAGTCGATCGCGGCTGAGTTCGAGAGCCAGTTTGTATACCAGGAATGTCACAAGAACATGTACACCTAGTGTTGACATGTGCCAGCACCACGCGTGAGATCCAAAGAGCGTATAGTTTATCAGCAGCCAGATCATAAACACCGGCCGGTAGTAGTTCGTCGGCGGTGCGCCAGACACTTGATTAAAGCTCCAGACGTCATGCGTGAAGAAACCCGGTAAGTTGCTCCAGGAGCGCAAAAGGCTGTTGTGCAAGACCTGCGCGGGATCATCGTAGACGAATTGAAAGCCAAGTGTGCCTATATAAGCAACAATCACCAGGAAGAACGGCAGCATGAACAGGTAAGGTGACCAGGCCAGTTTGAGAGTAGAGCGTGAGCCGAAGGAAGAATTCTCACTCTGGCTGAGGTCGGTCGCGATGTGTTCCAGTTCAGTTGTCAATCAACTTTACCTGTCGCTCGCCCGGAGCTGTTCAAGTCGTTCGGCGGCGGGGCGGTAGCCTGGAGAGAATTTGAGGGATTCGAGGTACCGGTCTCGCGCCTCGGCAGTCCGGCCGCCCCTGGCTAGAAGATCCCCCATCCGGTAATTGATCTTTGCCGCCGTTTCCACTGCTTCCGGCAAGCTGTCGCCGGTTAAGTGTCGGATAGTAAGCTGCAAGGCCTGGCTGTAGTAATCCATCGCCTGTTCAGTATCGCCGCTGGCTTCATATGCAGCTCCCAGGTTCGCCCATGCAGAGGGGTGGTTAGGGCTGTACTCCAAAGCTTTTCTAAAGAAAGGAATCGCCTCCTGGATGTGCCCCTCGTCCATTAGGGCGGCGCCCAACCGATTGTAGGGATCTGCATATTGGGGATTGAATGCGATTGCCGACTTGAAATGGCTAATGGCGTCGTCCAACTTTCCCTTTTGAACGCAGACCATGCCTAACGCATTTTGAGCCTTGTCATAAACGGGGTCCGCAGCGGTTATCTTCGAGAACTCAGAAATAGCCTCGTCGAGCCTGCCATCAATGGCAAGATCTGTCGCCAAAATGTTACGAGCGATGTAATTGTCCTCCGAGACGGTGACAGCATGTTGCATTATGGTGATGTCGTTGCGCCAGTAGCCAGTCTGGCGAAACGTGTCGACGGAGAGGACGACCAAAACGCAGAGACCGAGCGCTCCGATGACGGATCCGGCTCGCCGGGACAACCTGGTGAATTCCGCGATGCCCCAAACTCCTGCAACGAATATTCCGATCAGCGTGACGTAAGCATATCGATCAGCTCGCGCCTGGG
>Ga0126373_10004711_pt1 | contig 10486 bp, 10 predicted proteins | sample PanSoiMetPlot_11_FD_92545 | JGI IMG/M metagenome (GOLD analysis project Ga0126373, IMG submission 92545) | Tropical forest soil microbial communities from Panama - MetaG Plot_11 | ecosystem: Environmental > Terrestrial > Soil > Tropical forest > Bulk soil | place: Panama | collected 2016-02-17
CCCTTCAACAAGGTTCCCCCGCCGGTGCACATCGAGCAGATCACCGCTGACCGCAAGACCTACGACCCGGCTTCCGCTGTGGATGGGCGCCTGCCTCTGCCCGCGCGGGTGCGCGACCTGCAGATCGACTATACGGCGCTCAGCTTGGTCGCGCCGGAAAAGGTGCTCTTTCGCTACAAGCTGGAAGGCCTGGACAGCGATTGGCAAGACGCCGGCAATCGACGACAAGCGTTCTATACCAATCTGCCTCCCCGCAACTACCGCTTTCGCGTGATGGCTTGCAATAACAGCGGCGTGTGGAACGAGGCCGGGACATTCCTGGATTTCTCCGTCACACCCGCGTACTACCAGACCATCTCGTTCCGTTCGTCGTGCGTGATCGCGTTTCTGGCGTGGCTGGCATTGCTCTATGAATTCCGTCTGCGGCAATTGGCGCGGCACTTCAACATGCGTCTGGAAGAGCGCGTGAACGAGCGCACCCGTATCGCGCGCGATTTGCACGACACCCTGCTGCAGAGTTTTCAGGGGGTACTGCTGAAGTTTCACGCAGTGACGTACATGTTGACGAATCAACCTGAAGCTGAGAAGGCGCTCGAAGCCGTCATCGAGCAGGCCCGGCAGGCGATCACTGAGGGGCGAGACACAGTGTACGGACTGCGCTCCACCACGCTTCCTGCCAATGACCTAGCCCGGGGGCTCAACGTGCTTGCAGAAGAACTTACCGCAAGTCAGACCGACGGGAACCGGGCTGACTTTCGCGTGCACGTTGAGGGCACGCCGCGGAATCTGTCTCCGCTAGTCCGCGACGAGGTCTACCGCTTAGGTTGCGAGGCGCTGCGCAACGCCTTCCGCCACGCACATGCTGCGCGTATCGAATTGGAAATCCGCTACGACCGGCGGCAGTTCAGCTTGCGCGTCCGCGACAACGGAAAGGGCATCGACCCGAAAATCCTGGGTTGTGACGGACGCGCCGGACATTACGGCCTGCCCGGCATGCACGAACGCGCCCGCATTGTAGGCGGTAAGCTGTCTGTCTGGAGTGAAATCGATTCGGGGACGGAAGCCGAGCTGACCATTCCCGCTGCCGTAGCGTACGCGAAATCGTCTGCTCCGCGCCGACCAATGTTTTTCAGAAGAGGAGCTTAATTGAAGCTATGAGTGCGGGGCAAGTCAGGTTGAATTCCGAGGCCGATTACTGTCAGTTCCGAAATGGGATCTGCTCTGTTGATGAGTGACGAGCTATACGGAAGTTACTAATTTGGGAATGCCAACTTCTGGTTAGCCGACAAACTGGAAATTAGTAAAGTGAAGAGCGTTTTATGGGTACTCTAACGAGGCCCAGTCGGCCCTTCACTTCAGCTTCCCATATTCGGCCTTGGCGTGCTTCAGGATAGGAAGATCGGGGTCGGCATCTTTCCAGAGACTGAGAAACTCCTGGTACGCCGCCTTCGCCTTCGCGTTTTCTCCCCCCACGGCAAGTAGAGTGCCGAAACCGAACCACAGGGCAGGCAACACCCAAGCCCATTTGGCTGCTGTGTTCTGCCACAATCGTTGGCCGCTAAAGCCAAGCCCAAACGCTATCGCCGCACTGAGAATCCACTCCTTCCAAAGCACCGTCGCAATTGAATTTGGACGGATCGTCCTGTGTAACGAGGATTCGAGAACCGCAGTCCCAAGCAGAGCAATGACTATGTGAACCGCCAGCAGGCCAGAGAACTTGAGTCCGCGCAGAAGGTTTCGCGGAAACGCATATGGATCATCAGGCGAAGACACGACGAGGATTGTAGTCGAGTCTTCGGCAGGTGAGGCACAGGTGCAGGTCATGGCAGGGCACGAATACGCGCGTGAAAACGTTAATGCAATAACTTACAGCGCAGCAGATGGCACGAAATACGCTGTTGTAGATGTAACGCAGTGTAAACGGCACGGAAACGGCACGGACTTTGCTGAACGCCAATGAAATTTAAACAGGTGCGTGGCTGAAACCCGCGCGGTTCCCGAAACTGGAGTGATTGAGTGTAATCGCGATGTAACAACAGTTGACAAGTCGACCAATGATTCACCGGATGCCACTCGGCGTCATTGCAGCAGCTTGGCGGCTCGAATGTCGTCCAGAGCATCCTCCGCGAATGGAGCAAGAGCGGGGTCAGCCGCAACACGGTGAATTTCCGGCAACACACTTTCCAGGTCAAGACGACCTCGGAAAAGCGCAATCTCACCGAGAGCAATCAAGGCCGCCGAGCGCACCAAGAGCGATTCGTGATGCAGCATTTTCAAGCATTGTTGTTGTGACCAACGCCAGTCCACTTCATGTTGGGCAGCAGAATACAGAGCACTACAAACAGCATTCTCATCGTCACTCTTGAACGCTGATTCCAAATCTTCGCGTTCGCGGGGTTGAATCTCGACGTACTTGAGGTTTTTAGACACCTCTGAACTCGTGAGAAACCATTGTAGTGGATGGTTTCCGCAATCAGGGGATTTCACTCATTGACGCAATAATTGCACATTGCGCACTGCGCTGCTGGACGCCAACGGTCTTGCGCATCGGTCTGCGACGTTCGATTTCCCACAATTGCATCGTTGTGCACACCGGTTCCAAAACCGGTCAATAAGTGTAGTCGCGATTTTTTTGCCAACAATGAACTATCCTTGCAGATCATGATTCTGGTGATCCGAAGGATTCTTGCAGTTTTGGCAGCGTGCGGTTTGGTAGCGGCTGTGTTTGCATACCTAGGCAGCTACGTCGGAACGACAATGGACAGCCGGGATCGATGGGAAATCCTTCTTACCATTGGCATTTTCATTCTTGTGCTGCCGATGTATGCGGTCGATTGGGAGCTTATGAAACGGCGCTTCTCCTTCTGGAAAGCGTTTTCACAGGGCATGCCAAGGTGGGTCATCCCAACTATCACACTGCTTGGAGTTTTCGCCGCGATCCACTTCTTCTTATTCCTAATACAAAGCCAGGCCGCTTCTCCTCAGATCAAGAATGGCAAGTACGTGCTCGACAGTCACGGCAAGATCGTGAAGGAACTCACTGAACGCGAGTACCTCAGGCTGAAGGGTGCGGAACTAAGAATGTTCGCAACGGGGTGGATGTTCCTTTACCTCGTCCCTGCCACCTACTGGTGGTTTCCTCGTGAACGGGTTAGCGCAGAGTTGTCCCTGGGAACAAGGACTACCTAGCTCCATGGGCTCAGGGCGCAAATCCATGAAGAGGCATGAAGCCAGGGCGAGTGCGGCGTCCCTGACGCTGCAAGTGGTGGCTTTTTGCCTTCTCGTGACAATGAGGGCACTCCAGCCTCGTGGCCATCTGCGGGCGCTTCTTCGGCCTGATAATTTCTTCAGAATTCCGAGGTGAGGTCTAGTCCTTTGATTTCCGCTAGCTCGTGAGATGGGACCTTAGCCCAACGAGCGGATTAAGAATTCAGTTAGACTCTAAAGTTTTTAAACTTCTGCCAAGTCTCGGACAGAAAAAGAAAAAGCTAAGAGAGGTTGCGAGGGATGGCTAACCAGTACGCTGCTGAGAAGAAGCCTTTAGGCGAGCTGTTAAGCATGACGACTCCCAACATTGTCGTTCCAATGTGGCAACGGAATTACAGTTGGGATACGCAGCAGGTTGAGATTTTCTGGCAAGACCTCGTCGCATTTTCCGAGCGCTACCCCGGCGAGAACATCAACGACTAAGAGTATTTTTTGGCTCTATTGTTCTCGTCAACGACGGAATCAAGCATCAACTCCTCGATGGCCAGCAAAGGCTTGCGACGGGAACGATTTTGCTGTCCGTTTTGCGCGATTTTATGAAGGAGTATCTCGTTCGCTATCGTCGTTACTGCTTCAACTGTGGCAGATATACCTTCAGGAGCTCTCTCGCCAGCGTCGGTGTGGGAACCTCGTCGATGTTCGCCATCACGGCGACTGCAATCTTCTTGTCGGGAACCTCGAGCATTGCCGTGCTACATCCCTGCTGGCTGCCCGCGTGCTCAATTACCTTCTGCCCATTCGCTTCCTGGATAGCGAATCCCAATCCGTAGTTCGTTAGTTTCCCGTCCTTCGTTTTCAGCGACGTCCACATCGCATCGATCGTTCCGCGCTTCAGCACCTTCCCCCCTGCTAGCGCCGTCTCGAAACGCACCAGGTCTTCGGCAGTTGAGACCAGTCCGCCGCCGGGAATCTTGTAGCTCGAGTCCATGAATCCAGCGTTGATGATCTTGAAGTCCTTCTTCGAATAAGGACGCGCGCGATGTGGAACGATCTTCCAGCGGTCGTCTACGAAGGTGTGCGTCATGCCGGCTGGTTGCAGCACGTGCTGGGTCACATAGTCAGAGAAGTTTTCTCCGGACGCGCCTTCAATCACGCACCCGATCACCGTGTAGCCATACGTGCTGTATTGGTATTTCGTGCCCGGTTCGAACAGTAGCGGATCATTGCCAAAGATGGCGAATCCCTGGCTCATGCTGTCGTAGTGCCGGATGCTGTCCATCTCGCCTTCTTTGTAATGTCGAATCCCGGCGATGTGTCCCAGAACCTCCCGTGTCGTCACTGTCCACTGCTTCTGGGGAAACGCCGGACAGTACTTCTGGACAGGCGCATCAACGTCAAGTGTGCCTGCTTCGACTAGCGTCATAGCCGCCACAGCGCTGATCGGCTTGGCGATGGAGCCGGTCCGGATCAGTGTTTCTGGGGTCGCCTTTACTTCGTTCTCGAGGTCCGCCTGACCGAAACCTTTCGAGTAAACGATTCGACCATCCAGCGCGATCGCTACCGTCAGCGCGGGGACGGGCTCCTCCTTCATGAATTGCTGCACCAGCGCATCGACGCGGGCAGCGGCATCTTGGGGTTGTTGGGAAAAGGAAGCGCTGGCCAGCAGTAGAACGATTGCAAGAAAGAACGGAGAAAAACTCTTCATGACGCCAGAGCTTAATGCATCCGGAGTCGCAAGCGGGAGCGCAATTTCAAGCGCGATTCGGCATGTAAGAACAGAACCCTCTTACGATGATGCAAGCTCCTGAATTGGTCTTACTTCGATCCCCCCGAGACGGATGATAGGTATCTTTGAAGCTACATCAATGGCCTCGCCCACGTCCTTAGCCTCGATCAGAATGAATCCGCCCATCTGCTCTTTCGTCTCGGCAAACGGACCGTCAATTACCGTCACCTTGCCCTTCTTGATTCGCACAGTGCTGGCTACACGAACGGGTTGAAGCGCTTGGGAGACTATAAATTGTCCTTTTTTCTGAAGCACCTTGTTATAAGCGAGAGATTCAGCCGTTAGAGCGTCCGACTCGCGCTTCGATAAGGCAGCCAATTTCTTCTCATTGAAAAAGACTGTGCACAGGAATTTCGTTCGTCCTCCAGATTCGTAGGTATTCTCCGTTCCCACGGTATCGACGTTTCAGAGGGCCGAAATAGACATTCCGGCTCTAAAGGGCGCTGCCGATCGCTTGCAACCACCGGTTTGCGAACTGGTTGTAAATCAAACTTTACAGCGCTGTGACAGGAGCGGCTAATGCGGGCATAGCGCCCTCGACTGTGACATGTGTCGAGGGTGCTATGCCGAAGATCCTGGGAGCGGTATTACGCTCGCAGGCGGCTTGCGCTGTGTTGCCGCATCGCGTTTTCCACTACCGTCAGCGCGATTGCCCAGCGGCTTCGGGCTTGCGTTTCGTTGTCGCCGTATCCGTTCAGATAAAAGGTGATGTAGAAGCACTCTTGACTTCCACGGCGACGATCGAGGCATTGGCGAACCGTGAACTCCGCGGAGCTTGCAATTTCGGGCGCGCGTCGCAGTAATTTTGCTAGCGCCTGCACGAATTTCTCGTTCTCTGCGAACTGCGTTCGCCGGTCTTCGTTCACAAACAGCAAATCCACATACGATCCGAATTTGCAGGGTTCGCCGAAGACTTCGTCTTCTGCATTGATGTCGCGGCTTGTCCATGCATCGCACTTAGCGGTTTCGAAAGGGGACTCGGGCGAATTGGCCCAATTCAGGAATTCAGCGAGCTCGGAATAGGCGCAGGCTTCCGGGACCTCCAGCAAGAGTTCGGGCTGGCGCTTCAGATCGAGAAATCGGGATGAACCATCTTCGAGGGCCCATGGGATCTCGAGGCGGAGATCGTCGGCGCCCAGTTCGACTGTCCATTCCGCTAGCATACGACTATTAGAATATGCGTGAGCCCTGTCATCCTGAGGCCTGTTGTAGGGCCGAAGGATCTCCCGCGATATTTCGGACTTGACGCACGGTGCTGGCTCTCATATGAGGCCCTCGTGAAAGAGCCTAGATAAGCAATCAAGTCTGACGCATTCCGGGAGATCCTTCGGCCAACATCAGGCCTCAGGATGACAGGGTATTTGCTCACTGGCGGAGTTTCTTCGAGCGCCAGTAAAGCGCCAGTCCGATCAGAATTGCGAGACTTGTGCCCCCGATCAGCTTTAGTTCGAAGACGACAGTGTTGGTAGTTTCTCCCGGGGGAATCATTGAGATTCCCATAGCCAGCAGGCAGATCAGAAATCCAAGCAAACCAACGATCCAAACACCAATCCGTCCGCCCGGGACGAGCACTGCATCGGGAGTTTGCTCGCGATCGGCTCGATATGCCAGCTTGATTGCGGCTGCGTACATATAAAGGAAGGGGAGAAAGTAGAGGATTATGGCGGCATCCACGAGCACCTGGTAGGCTCCATTCACGGTTTCGTTCAACTGCGCGAGGACAAGAACTGCGGCCGAAATTCCCGCCTGAATCAAAATGGAAATGTGGGGAGTCTTCCAGCGTGGATGAATCCTCCCAAAAAAGGAAGGTAGATAGCTGTCAATCCCGACGGCAAACGGCACGCGGGCGACTCCAGCGACCGTCGTTCCCACGCCGCCTGCGTTTCCCACGGTCACGAGCAAGGCAGCGAGGACGCCGAAGAAGCCCATTCCGATCAGGCTGGAGCCATGCGTGATCGCCTGGAATACTCCGCTTTTTGGGTCCACGTCGCTGGGTTGCACAAGGGCCATCGTTGCTACGGTGCCCAGCATATAAATGACCGCGATCAAGATTCCCGAACCCAGGATAGCGCGAGGAAATGTGCGCTTCGGATCGCGCACCTCATCCGACATAGCGCAGACCAGCTCCATGCCAGTGAACGCGAATGCAATCTGCGACCAGAAGTTAACAGTGTCGAAGTTCCAAACTGGGAGCGTGCTGCGCCAGGAGATGTGAGTCTGGGATCCGTTCCGTAGAAAGACCACCGCAGCGATGCCAACAAGGATCAGCAGAGGAGCATAGGTACCCACCCCACCTGCATTTTGCAGCCACTTGCCGATATTGAGTCCGACGATGTTCATGCCAACGGCAACCGCGAGCAGCAGGAGCGAACCGGTGAGGAGGAATCCGCGATCATTGGCCAGATGGCCGCGTGCGGCTCCGCCAATGTATGCCGCCATCGCAGTGCTCGCTACCAGCAGTCCGGGGAAGTAGAAGAATGAGTACACCCAGTAGGACCATCCTGCTACGAATCCGTGAAAGTCGCCAAAGGCTTCGCGGGTCCAGACGTACAAGCCACCTTCAGCGGGATACCTCGTCGACAGCTCGGTAATCACCAGGGTCGTGGGGAAGAAAAAGAAGACTGCCGCGAGCGCCCACAAACTGAGAGAAGATGTTCCATTATGGGCAGCAGCGGCGATCCATCGTGGCCCGAGTACTGCTGCAATGTTGAAGAGAAGAACGTCCCAGAAGCCCATCTCGCGGCGAAGCTGCGAGATTACTTCCCGATGGGGATGAGCCAAGCCCTGTGCCTCCAGTCAGCTACAAAACAAAATCCCGGCCGCTGACGACCGGGATTCAAAGCTACCAGATTTTTCGTCTAACACTACGACTATCGACGCAGGAAGTAGAAGAGAGCTCCTCCGGCTACGCCGAGTGCGCCCAGCAGCAGGACAATCGGCAAAGATGAAGAAGTCTGCGGCAGTTTCGCGGTGTTCTGAGAGCTCCCTGCCGGAGCAGTGGGTTGCGCAGGTGCGGGTGCCGGCGCCGCCTGGGTCTGGGCAGGAGTCTCAGCTTTGTGGCGTTGTTGAGCCGCAGTTGCGCTGTTCTGCCGCGACGGATCTATGGACGGCTGATCACTCTGCGGCAAAGCTGGCATGCGGTTTTCTGCAACTAGGGTCTTGTCTGCAGGCGCTTTGGCCAACTCAGTTTCAGAGGTTGAGCTCTCCGGAGGACCAAGGTTTCCCGTTCTGACTCCTTGGACGTTGAGCTTGGCGATACTCTCGTTGTCGAAAGCCTTCGACGCTTTGGGCATTTTCGCTTTGATGGCACGCGCAATTTCAGCTAGGCTCTGTCTGGGAGCCGCAGCCGCTACTGGAGCGCCGGAGACAAAATGCTGGATTCCAAACTCAAATCCTTCGTTCCCGCTTGCCGGAGCACTGCTGCCGAAGGAAGTCTCTCGGGCGTTGCCGAACACGGGTGAAATGTAGTTCGGGTTGTAGACCGAAGGTCCCGTAGCTGTCCTGCTGTCGTTCGTATTCGTGTTTGTGAGCGGCGCACCCGATGCTGGACCACTCCCCGGAAGCGCGATGCTTGGAGTGGAGATCAGTGGAGCATCGGGAGTACTGGTAGGGGTTGACGCTACGTTGTAGGTTGTTGCATATCCGCCCGTGGTTGTGACCTGGCCGACGCATGCAAGCGATGCGGTTAAGAGGATGCAGAGTGATAGTTTACCGAACATTGGAGACTCCTGGGATATGTGCGCACATCCCTTCGGCATTATTTTGCCGTTGTTCTCTGGGGCGCGGAATCAGTCCAGGCGCAAGGTATCCTGCAACCGTTGGATGTGAGAGCTGCTCAGAGGGATGCGATAGTACCCCTAATAGTTGACAATTTCCAGTGTTTCACCAGACAGCATGACCACTTTTAATAACGCAGCATTCCATCCGGCTCCATTCCTGTCAAACGCTCACCTGCAAACTTTTGCAGCCGCCATGCTCGGGCGGGCCGCCTTTGTCCCAAAGGTGGAACCCTGGTTCATTACGGTGGCTGGGGAAAGCAACCAGGTTCGCTGCGACTGCTCCTGGCAGGATGCCGGCCAGAAGGCAACTACCGCGCTGATTTGCCACGGGTTAGGTGGATCAAGCGCGTCGCCAATCGTGATCGGCATGGCTGCCGCCTTGTGGAAGGCGGGCATGAATGTGGTCCGCTACAACATGCGAAATTGCGGAGGCACCGAGGACCGCTGTCGCACGCTGTATCACTCTGGCATGCACGGCGACGTTGTGCGCGTCCTGGACGAACTGATCGCATGGGGCTGCGATTCCATCGTCCTGGTGGGATTTTCCGCGGGTGGAAACCTAATGCTGAATACCGCTGCTGCGCTCGGACGCTCTGCTCCCGGTCAGCTCAAGGCGGTAGCCTCAATCTGCGGTGCGATGGATGTGGCTGCTGCTGCCGACGCTCTGCATCAGGGCTTCAGCCGGTTCTATGAGTGGATGTTTGTTCGCGAACTGGTCGCGCTGTTTCAACGGAAAGTGAAGCTCTATCCCGACATCTTTCACCTCAATCACCTCCGTAAATTTCACTCCATTCGTGAATTCGATAACGACATCACTGCTCCGTATAGTGGATATCGCGATGCCGACGATATCTACGCTTCTATCAGTTCTTCACGCTGGGTTGAGCGAATTGCGATACCGACTCTAGTGATCCAATCGAACGACGATCCGTTCATTCGTCTGCTGCCTGCAACGCGGGAAAAGGTGAGAGGAAACCCAAGCATCACTTTTCTGGAAACTGAACGAGGAGGCCATTGCGGATTCGTCACGCAAGGCCGGCGTTGGTGGGCCGAGGAAGCAGTTGAAGCGTTCTTTGCCTCAGCGACCCGTGAGACAACCGGCCATCCCAGCCCGCTGACGGTCGGCGCCGCAGGTTGATAAACTTCAATTATGCCTGTTCCTCAAGTTCAATCTGTGCCCGCCGCCCGAGTACCCGGTACTCCAATCGCTTATTTCGAGTGTTCGAAGTGCGGTGAACGGCTCGATCCGAAAGTTCCTCAAACCTTGTGTCCGAAAGACGCTGGCTCGCTTTGGGTGCGTTATGACCTCAAGCAGGTTCGCGCTCGCGCAGACCGCGACGACATAGCTTCGCGCACGAGCACCATGTGGCGCTATCGCGAGCTGCTGCCGGACGCTGTACCCGTGACGCTAGGCGAAGGCCTGACGCCGATGCTGGCGAGCCGCAAGCACGCGAACGTTTGGATTAAAGACGAAGGCGCGAACCCGACCGGATCGTTCAAAGCCCGCGGTCTGTGTATGGCCGTGACGATGGCAAAGCATTACGGGCTGAAGAAGCTTGCAATTCCCTCTGCGGGAAATGCCGCTGGAGCGCTGGCTGCGTACTCCGCGGCTGCGGGCATCGAGGCGAACATCTTTATGCCGAAAGATGTGCCGGAGGCGAACCTGGTTGAGTGTAAGGCCTACGGCGCGAATGTCACGCTGGTCGATGGACTC